>Ga0307374_10002144_pt1 | contig 35584 bp, 27 predicted proteins | sample OX3MG_FD_202532 | JGI IMG/M metagenome (GOLD analysis project Ga0307374, IMG submission 202532) | Soil microbial communities from Risofladan, Vaasa, Finland - OX-3 | ecosystem: Environmental > Terrestrial > Soil > Coastal area > Acid sulfate soil | place: Finland: Risofladan, Vaasa | collected... | reverse complement strand
CAGGCCGTCTGGATCCAAACGACGGCCTGGGAAGGCCGCCCCACGGCCCAGGACCCTCACTGGGCCTTCACTTTCAGATAATCGCCGTTGAGCTTGTCGCATGACCACAGCAGGCCGCGCGTCACGAGATCGAGATACCGCGGGTCGCCCACCGTGTCGTTGTTGTGGCCGATCGTCGTGCTGAACACGCGCGTCTTGCCGTATTGATTGGCCCAGGCCACCACGAAATCGCTCTCGCCCTTCTCCAGCTTCTGCTTGCCGCGGGCCAGAGGCGTGGCACTGTCCAGCACCGTCACATTGTTGTAAAGCTCTTCGTTGATCGTGGTCCAATCGGCCAGTCCCCGTGTGACCGGGTGTTCCTTGTCGACAAAGGTGATGCCGATCGGAAGCTGCGGACCGTGCTTGGCCGATTGGATGCCCACGAACTCGAACCAGTCGTTGGTGCCCACGCGGTAGCTGTGCATGGCGCAATGCAGGTTGACCGCCGGCACTCCGCTCTTGTGGGCGTTGAGGATGTTCCGCAAGTACGGCATGTCCGTGACTTGGCTGGTACACTCGTCGTGAATCACCACGTCGTAGCCCTTGGCCCAGTCCGGGTTTTCATAAATATCGAAACGGGCTTTGGTCGTCGTGTCGGGCGAATAGACGATCGTCACCTCGACGTTGGCCCGTGCTTCCAGCCCCTGCTTGAGCAGGTCTTTTTGCTTGGCGTAGTCGTGGCAGCAGCCGCCGGCGATCAACAGCGTCTTGAGCGGCTGGCCATCGGCAGCGCGTGCCGGTTGCCCTGAGAAAACGAGGCCCATCAGCGTCAACGAGAACCATCGAAAAGCGTGCGTGCGTGTCATGGCGGATTTTTCCAGTGGGTTAAAGATTCACAAAGCGGACCGAATGTCCCGCAATTGTAATCCAAGGATTCGGCCAATGAAATCACCGGGCCATCGCGGTTACAGGAACGGGGTTGCGTGCAGCTCTGTAGGGAACGGACTCCGTGCCGTTCCGCGCGCACCGAACGATCTTCCATCGGCATTCCACGGAACGGCACGGAGTCCGTTCCCTACAGAGTCTTGGTGGCGCAGCGCGCTTTGACAGGCCCAGGACCCGGCGATAGGTTGAGCGGAGTAGCCGCCCACTCCTAGAGGAACCTCACCATGTTGCGATCGCCGATTTGCTTCGGATTGTTGCTTTGTGCCTTGCCGTGCCTCGGGGCCGAGCCGATGCTCAAAGCCTTGATCGTCGACGGCCAAAACAACCATAACTGGAAGGCCACCACACCGCTGCTCAAAAAGTACCTGGAAGATTCCGGTCTCTTCAGCGTGGATGTGGCGACCACGCCAGCCAACGGCGATCTGAGCCGTTTCAAGCCGGACTTCGCCGGCTACCAGGTCGTGGTGTCGAACTACAACGGCGCGCCTTGGCCGAAGGAAACGCAGCAGGCGTTCGAAAAGTATATGCGCCACGGCGGTGGGTTGGTGGTGGTCCACGCCGCCGACAATGCCTTTCCGCAATGGAAGGCCTACAACGAGATGATCGGCGTCGGCGGCTGGGGCGGACGCAACGAGAAATCGGGCCCCTACGTGCGCCTCCGCGAGGGCCAGTTTGTGCGCGACACGTCGCCCGGCGGCGGCGGAAGTCACGGAGCACAACACGCCTTCTTGGTCGTCGTGCGCGACGGCAAGCACCCGATTACGGCGGGACTGCCCTCATCGTGGATGCACGCCTCCGACGAGCTCTACGACCGCCTTCGCGGTCCGGCGGCGAACCTGACGGTGCTGGCCACCGCCTATGCCGATCCGAAGCAAGGGGGATCAGGCGAACAGGAACCGATGCTCATGGCCATCGACTACGGCAAAGGGCGTGTGTTCCATACCACGCTGGGACACAGTCCGGAGGCGATGCACTGCGTCGGCTTCATCGTCACCTTGCAGCGCGGCGCCGAATGGGCCGCCACCGGCGAGGTCACGCAAAGCAAGATCCCCGGCGACTTTCCCACGTCGGATAAAGTGAGCGTGCGTTAGTGCTCTGTCGTTCGTCGGCTCATTGGACGCACAGCGGTGGCTGGGGCAGAGATTGGCCGCACAGAGCATTGACATCAAGATAAGCGCTGCGGCCAAGCGATGCCCCGGCTTGCACGCGCCGCGAAGCTGGAGGATGGCCTTCCTAGGCCGTCCAAGAACGAACGGGACGGCCTAGGAAGGCCATCCTCCGATATCACATCATTGATGGAGCGCTAGCAGTATGTCTCGCGAAAGTTTTCTGGCCAGGGTGCGCGAAGCCGCGCGGGCCGGCGCCAAGTATCGCGTGGCCGTAGACGACCTGCCGGCCGGCGTCGGTTACTGCGGCGCGGGCGACGATCCGGCCGCCCGACTGGTTGAAGAGGTCAACGCCGTGGGCGGCCGCGGCACGCTGGTGGCCGATTGGGCCGCGGCCCGCGCGATCATGTCCGATTTGCTCGGCCGTTACGCGCCCACGAGCGCACTTTGCTGGCAGCATCCGGTGCTCGACAGACTCGGCCTCAGCGAACTGCTGGCTGAGAACGGAATCGAACGAATCGATTACGATGCGTTGCATGCGCTCGATGCCGACGAGCGACGCAGCCGCATGCTGGCCGCGGACATCGGCATTTCCAGTGCCACCGTCGCAGTCGCTGAGACGGGCACGCTCGCGCTGGCCAGCGGACCGGGCTGCGAGCGCGTCGCGAGCCTGTTGCCGCCGGTCCACGTGGCCGTCGTCGGGCCAGAACAGATCGTGCCCGACCTGTTCGACCTCTTCGCGATCATCGAACGCTCGGCGTCCGAAATGGCGAGCAACTGGGTGCTGGTCACCGGCCCGAGCAAAACGGGCGACTTGGAGTTGCGGCTGACCACGGGCGTACACGGACCGGGCATCTGGCATGTGATCGTCGTTCGCCAGTAGCTCTCTTGGCCCTCGACGGGCGCGGTCTTTGCGATATTTGAAAGAAAGACACGTTTCCTGTCCGATTTGAGAGGGAGGTGGATTATGAGACGGTTTGCAGTTTTGGCGGCCCTTGTCGCCGCGGCCTTGTGGTGTACGACCACGCTCGCCGGTGAAAAAATCAAGCTTCCAAGCGGCCCGGCGAAGGCGACCGTGCAGGTGACGCCTGCCATCCAACATGGTTCGCCGCGCATCACCAACGTCGATTGGGCGCGACGGGCCTGGCGAAATGGATGGAATCCCGGCTACGTTCCTTATTACACGTACCGGCCGTACACCTACGGTTACGTGAGCCCTTATTACGGCGGTTATTACACGTCGCCGTATTATGGCTACTCGTATTACGCGCCGGGTGCTTATTACGGTGGGCCGCGTGTAGCTGTCGGCGTGGGACCGCTGGGTGTTCCTCGCACCGTCTGGTGGTAGGCGGGCGGCAAGCGTTTTGAAAAGCGAGATGCGCCGTGGGCAATTGCCTTTGGGCAAGGTGGTGCGTCTCGCCTTTTCTCATTCGGGGAACAGCCGCTGGCGCCACATAGCGTCAAGTGGCGCAGCATACTCGCTGATCTCGAATACCGCGGCAAACTCGACGGCGCGGCCGCGAGGGTCGCCGTACCGCGCGATCAACTCGCGGCGGTAGCGGTCGGCTTGGGGCCGCAACCGGTCGAGATACCATCGCCGCAGCCAATCGCGCTGCCCGGCTTCGTCGGCGGGCACCTCGGCGGAAATGCCCTGGTTGAACGGCAACCACTCGAAAAACTGCGAGCGGTGACAAGCGAGCATGTCCACGATCTGGTCTAAATAACTTCCTACGTCGACCACGATGTCGCCGGCCAGCGGCGCGGGCTTGGTAAAGCGGTCGGACAAGAAGGCCACCACCGGATCGCGAGCCAGCGCCGGCACTTCGGGCGCCAACGCGGGCACGGTCACGAGGTAGCAGGCATCGCCGACGACGGTGCCCACGGCGCGATGGTCGGGATGATAGTCGTTGGTGCGGTGGGTCAGCACGAGGTCGGGCTTGAAGCTGCGAATCTCGCGGACCACTTGCCAACGCAGGTCGAGCGTCGGTTGCAAACAGCCATCGTGATGTTGCCAGACCTCGGCCGCCGCTCCGATGACCGCCGCTGCTCGCTCGGCTTCCTCTCGCCGCCGCCGGGCCAATTCAGGACCGGCCTGCAAGTGGTGCCCCGCGTCGCCATTGGTCATGGACACGAACTTCACCACGCTTCCCCGCCGCGCGTGCATCGCCGCCAGGCCGCCCCCGTGATACTCGGCGTCGTCGGGATGGGCCACCAGGAACAACAGGCGCACCGCGGATGGCAAAGCAGTGTCGCTCATTCGTACCGCACGTCGTCGATATAAAAGGTAACGGGCTTGCCCTGTCCGGCCACGACCCAAGCGAAGCCGGTGACGATTCGTGAGAGATCGGCGCCGCTCAGATCGATCGAGTATTGCTTCCACTCGGCTGCCAGACGCTCCTTCTCGATCTGCCCCTTTGCCGAGTCGTGGTAACGTTTGTCAGCGCCGAGCAGACCGAATTGAAAGCTGACCAGCTCGTCGCCGCGCTCGCCGCGGGCCCAAAACGTGAGCCGCTTCGCCCCGCTGAGATTCCAGCCACCTGGCTTGTCGCCCCAGTTGTTGCCCGGCTGCTGCCAAACGACCCCGCCCCAGCCGTCCGCCGCTTTATATTGAGCGCGAATACAATACTTGCCCTCGTGCGGCTGAACGTCACAGTCTTCGGCCAGCGCCATTTGCTTGGTCTCGCCCATCCAGCCGGTCGGCACGTAAGGCGGTTTCGCGCGGCCGGCCTCGTCGTAGATCACCAGCGGCAATTTTGCCTTTTGGGCGGGCCTGGGGGAAACCTGGCCTTTGACCAGCAGCGGCAAGTTGCCCACCGCCGCGCCGCCGTGGCCGTCGTCGAGGTAAGCAAACAGGCGGTAGCCGCCCGGCTCGGCGGGCATCTGAACCTCCGCGTGCCGCTGGTCGGCGGCGGTGACGGCGCCGGCGATCGTTTCGGGCGTGGCCTCGGTGTCGCCGCCGGTGCCAAGCTGCTCGGCTTCACGGCTCAAAGCCCAGCGCACGCGCAGCTTATCGCCTTCAGGATCCGAAACTTCGAGCACCGCGCGCAGTTTTGCTCGCGGGTCAACTTCGTCGGCACCGTCCAAGGCCAGCTTGACGATCGCGGGACAACGATTGGCGGGAGGCTTGCCGGACCAAAGCTCCGTCATGGTATCGACCGCGGCCAGCTTGCTGCCGTCGGGCAAGAGCATGCCGAACCAGGTGGCCGTCGCCTCTTGCTTGTTGCCCCAGGTGAAGGCGTAGGAGCCGAGACACTTGCCGGGCTGAGAAACGACGGCCTGTTCGTAGGCCCTGCGATAGAACGCGGCCTTTTCCGTGCTCGTCAGTTCGCGGCAGACGCCCCAGGCGTTCTTGGGCGATTCCCAAACGCCCGGCGGCCCATACTCGGTGACGATGTAGGGCTTGGTGCCGCCGGCTTCGGCATAGCGTTTGGGCAGCGAAGTCACGCCGCCGTAACTGTTGATTCCCACGATGTCGATGTTCGGGCACAGGCGGTGCATGTTTTTTACGCGGTCGCCGCCGATCTCGGCGATCACGGTCATCGTCGGATGGTTGGGATCGAGTTGCTTTGCCAGGCCCGCGAGATTGTTCACTGCGGACCAGATGGCGGCGTTGTCGCCGCGCTCGTAGCCCTCCATTTCATTGCCCAGCCCCCACAAGAGCACCGCGGGATGGTTCTTGTAGCGCTCGATCGCCTGCCTCGTCGACTCGAACTGCGCGGCCACTTGCTCGGAGTTGTTGTAGTCGAAGCCGTGGCGTTCGTGGCCCAGCCAGATGCCGACGGCCACGGTCAGTCCAAGACGGTGGGCTTCGTCGAGCTTTGCCTCAAGCTTGTCGGCCCCCCAGGTGCGCACTGAGTTGCCGCCGGCCTTGGCGAGCAGAGCCAGTGGGCCGTCTCCACCGACGCCCTTGATGAAGTAAGGCTTGCCGTCGCGCAGCAGGCGGTAGCCGTCGGCGGCGCGCTCGATGCGCACGGGGATAGGTTGCGCTCCGGCGGCAAACGATTGATATGCCGCCAACCACACTAGGAGAGCAGTCGATCGTAACGCATGCATGTACGTCACTCTTGTATCGGGCTAGAGATCGTCTGGGCTGAGTCCCGTGTGCTTTCCAATTCGCGCCAGCATGCGCGGTCCAATTTCCACGTTGTCATGGAACGCAAAAACGACGTCAGGCCGGCTTGGTCGCCCAAGGACACGGTGCGAACCGCCTGGTTGTCGCTTAACACTCCATCCGATGCGCAACAGCGCGGCGAGCACTCTACGTGCTTTTGTCGGCGCGCCATTGACTCATGGTCCCACCGCGAAAACCGCTCCGATCTGCGAAACAGACCCGCCGTGCTCCAGCCGATCGGCCAGTACGCGCAACGACAAGGCTTGTACGCGACCAATGGCTTCATCCCGCGAATTCCCATAGGCAAGAACGCCGGGAATTGCAGGAACCTCCGCAATCCAGCGGCCGTCGTCCTCTTGTTCGATCTCGATTGCAAGTGGCATAGTTTGACCTTCCTGAGACCGCTTCATTGTATTTGCCGTCGGAGCAATCGGCAACGAACGCTGTCGGGCGGTAGTGGGTCAGTCGGCGTCCTGCACGACACTATCGAGAATGTGCCGCGCTAGTTGCTGGGTGTCCTTTTCGCGGGGCTTCTTGCGTGAGCCGTTCAGCATGCTCTAATTATGCTTTCACCACCCGTCCACGTCAAACCGCCTTGGAGGCCGTCCATGCTTAGCGCCATCACGTCACCGATAGCGATTGCTTTGCTCGCGTTGATCCAGGTCCAGGAGACGGACGATATGTTTTGCCTTACAAGTCGCGCGTTCGGAAAGACCTATAAGAGCCGCATGGCTCACGATGCCTTGCTCAACTCGCCGACATGGGACAAAGAAAAAGCCGACATCCCTCCCGTGTCGCCACGAAAAGCCATCAGGCTCGCAGAGAAGATGCGAAACTCCGTCGTGAAAGCACCGGATGATTGGGAATGGCACACTGTGGACCTTCACCTGTTTCTCGAGGGGGATCATTGCGTGTGGCACGCAACGTTCCAGGCCATGCCGATCGAGCCCGCGGCAGGTCTTGTCCCGCGCCATGAAGAAGTAACATTGATCGTGCTGATGGATGGCACGGTCATCGAGCCTGTGGTCAGCAACGATGAAGACGGCGACAAAAAATCCCAGGATTAGACTCACCCACTACCTGTCGGGCACCTCGATTTGCGGCTATCATGGCGAGGCGATGTCCTGGTGTCCACAACTGGCGCATCGCCTGGCCGCAGCGCGTGTTTCAATTCAACGCCAACTCTGGCTCCCGGCGCGCCGGGACCCCAGCCACCATCTGACTACTTCTGTACGTTATCGCCCAATGATGCGCACCACCTTTTTTCTCTTCGCCATTCTCTCGTTCACTGCTTCCTCCATAACGGCTGCCGACGCTCCGCGGCCCAATGTGCTGTGGATCTGCGCCGATGATCTGGCCGCGTACACGCTCGGCTGCTACGGCAACGCTCAGGCGCATACGCCGAATATCGACCGCCTAGCGGCGGAAGCGGTCCGCTTCGACCGGGCCTATTGCAACTCGCCCGTCTGCACGGCGTCCAGACAGTCGTTTCTCACGGGCCGCTATCCGCGCACGGTCGGTGTCACGCAGCTCAAGTCGGCGCTGCCCGAAAGCGAAACGACGCTGGCCGAGATGCTGGCCGCCGCCGGCTATCGCACGGGGGCCATCGGCAAGATGCACTTCAACGGCCCGCTGAAGCACGGCTTCGAGCTGCGACTCGACATTCCCGAATATCAGCGGGCCTTGAAGAAACGTGGACGGCAACCTTTGCCCGACAACGTGCGCGTGCAGCCGCCGTGGCATCCCTTTCGAGATCCGGCCAGCGTGTGGCTGAACAGCGAGTGCCTGCCGGTCGGTCTGACCGATGCCGACACGTCGGGCACGTGGTTCGCCCGGCAGGCGGCGGACTACCTGCAAAAAGCACCGGGCCAGCCGTTCTTTCTCATGGTCAGTTTTTACGAGCCGCACTCGCCCTTCGTATTTCCGGTCGAATATCGGGGCCGCCGCGACCCGCGGTCGTTCGTCGTGCCGGCAGTCGGGCCGCAGGACGAGTGGCAAATACCGGCCATCTTTCGCGACCTGACCGAGGCGCAAAAGCAGGGCATCACGGCGGCTTATTACGCGTCGGCGGAGTTCCTCGACAAGAACGTCGGTCTGGTGCTGGATGCGCTCAAAGCCAGCGGGCACGACCGCGACACGCTGGTGGTGCTGACGGGCGATCACGGCTACATGCTCGGCCAGCACGGTCGCTTCGAGAAGCACTGTTCCTATGAGCCGGCGGTCCGCGCTCCGCTCGTGATACGATTGCCCGGCGGCCAGCATGCCGGCCACAACGCGGCGTTGGTGGAGTTCATCGACATCGTGCCCACGGTTCTCGATCGGTGCCGGGTGCCGGTCCCCGCGGCGGTGCAGGGCCGCAGTCTGGCGGCGCTGCTCGACGGCGGCGCGCAGCGGCATCGCGATCGCGTCGTGGTGGAATACTCCGAGAACGAAGAAGCGATGATCCGCGACGATCGGTACAAGCTGGTCTACATCACCGGCCGCCGACAGCGGGAAGACGGTTACGCCACGTCCGAACCGCTCACGAAGCGGGTGATCGAACTGTTCGACGAGCAAAACGATCCGGAGGAACTTCACGATCTGGCCGGCCAGGAAGAGCAGGCGGGCCGCATCGAGGCGTTTTTGCACCAGCTTGCCGATCACTTGCGCCGCACGGCTCGCCAGCCCGAACGGCTGCCAGAGACCGACGATCTCCATGCTTTCATCGACGCCTGCCTTGCGCCGCACGATGTCGGGCACTAACCCGGATGATTCACCGGCCCCCGAACTTGGCGCGCAGACTGCGCGAACACCAACCCGAAGCGCAAGCGAGCTAAGTCCGTTGCTGATCCTCGCTTGCGCTTCGGGTTGGTGTGGGCCGGTGAATAATCCGGGCTAAGAGGCTATCCGAGCACCGGGGAGCAGGCGGGACGCCTTTTCCGGGGCCTTGATTCAAAGATCGCAAAGATCGGTCAACGCTGGCCGCCGGGTGCGAAGTCGGCTAGAATCAAGTCGGTCACGCGCGGCGGCGTAACGCTGAAAGAGATATGGGAAGAAGGCAAAGCCGCCGATGCGGTCCGCGGCAGCCATTGGGACTATGTGGTGATTCAGGAGCACAGCTTCTGGGCAGTGACCGACGTCGAGAGGGGCACGGATTACATCGGGCGATTCGACAAGCTGGCTCGCCGGTCCGGCGCCAAGACGGTGCTCTACCTCACTTGGCCCAGGAAGCCCGGCAGCCATTGGTACAGCGACGGTCAGACTGCGTTCCAGCCGCCGGCCGCGCGGTGACGAAAGAAAGGAAGAGAGCGATGCATCGAGGCCGTTAAGGCCCTGACGTGACGACCGTCAACCGGGGCGCGCCGACAGTCAAGAAACGGAACAACCAGAACGACAAAAAATGAGGAATTGAATTGCAGGCCGCACGCGGCCTCCGCTGCCATTATCGGCCTGCCGGAAAACCAGGGCAAGCAATCTGTGACAAGCGACCTGATATGATCGCCAAAACTTGTCGCGTTGCCCCCGCCACGATAATCTAAACGTCTGGTGATCGCGGGGCGGAAACGAATCTTCGCTCAAGAAAGGATGGCGGGTTGTGCGTGTTCAATGGCAACGCTTGGCGGTGGCGATCGTTGTGGCTTGCGGCTCGCTCGCGGGCGCCGAAGATTCCAGCACGCTGAAGCTCAATCTGCGACGGCGAACAGAAACCTCGCCCGGCTCGGGCCGTTATCATACGCTGACCGAACGCGACGTCGCTTGGGACGCGCGACAAACGGCGATCATCGTCTGCGATATGTGGGACGCCCATCACTGCCTCAACGCGGTGCGACGGGTACACGAGCTGGCGCCGCGCATGAACCAGGTCCTGCATGCCGCCCGCGACCGCGGCGCGCTCGTCATTCACGCCCCCAGCGGTTGCATGGAGGCATACGCCAACCGTCCGGGGCGACAGTTGGCCAAGAGCGCGCCGTCGGCCGGCAACTTGCCCGGCGAGATCGGCCGGTGGTGCCGGCAGATTCCGAACGAAGACCGCGGCGCCTATCCGCTCGATCAGCGGGCCGGCGGCGAGGACGACGACCCGGTCGAACATCGGCAGTGGCACGATTACCTCGCCTCGATCGGCCGCCATCCCAAGGCCCCTTGGAAGGCCCAGTTCGCGGCGCTGGAAATCGACGACGCCAATGACGCGATCAGTGATTCGGGCGTCGAAATCTGGAACCTCCTCGACGAGCGCGGCATCAAGAACGTGATCCTGCTTGGCGTCCACACGAACATGTGCGTGCTGGGCCGGCCGTTCGGTCTGCGGCAACTGGCCAAGAACGGCAAGCACGTCGTTCTGATGCGCGACATGACCGACACGATGTACGATCCGGCCAAGTGGCCTTACGTGAGCCACTTCACCGGCACCGATCTGATCGTCGAACATATCGAAAAGTTCGTTTGCCCGACGGTCGCCAGCGGCGATTTGCTCGGCGACGGGCGCGAGTTCCGCTTTTCGGGCGACCGCCGGCCGCAGCTTGCTTTGCTCGTAGCCGAAGACGAATACAAGACCGAAGAATCGCTGCCCAAGTTCGCGGCACAGTACCTGGGGCGCGATTATCGCGTGAGCTTCATCTTCGGCAGCGACACCGACCGCCGCGACATTCCTGCGATCGAGGCGCTCGACCAGGCCGACGCCTTGCTGGTCAGCGTGCGGCGGCGGCCGCTACCTGCCGTCGAGCTCGACCACGTGCGCCGCTTCGTCGCCGCGGGCAAGCCGATGATCGGCATCCGGACGGCCAGCCATGCCTTTGCCCCGCCGGCCGGCAAGCCGCTGGGCAAAGATCTTGCGCAAGGGGGAGTCGCGCAGTGGGCCGACTTCGACCAGCAAGTTTGGGGCGGCAACTATGTGAATCATCACGCCAACGATCTGCACCCGCGGGTGGCGGTCGCCGCCGGCAGCGGGCCGCACGCGGTGCTTGCCGGAATCTCGCTTCAGCAGTACGTCAGCCCGTGTTCGCTTTACAAGGTGAGTCCGCTTTTGCCCGGCACGCAGCCGCTGTTGCTGGGGATGGTGCCCGGCTTTGCGAGCGAGCCGGTGGCTTGGACGCGCGTGCGTGCCGACGGCGGCCGTTCGTTCTACACGTCGCTGGGCCACATCGGCGACTTCAGCCAGCCGGCCTTTTGCCAACTGCTGTTCAACGGCATCAACTGGGCCTGCAACGTCAGCGGCACGCCGCCCTCGCATGAATGGACCGCGACGATGCCCGATTTGGCGGAGAATTCTTCGCCGAAATAACGAGGTGCGTCATAGTTGCCATGCTGCCGCCCATTGCGGCAGCTCCCCAAGGCCCGCAGGCTCCTTCTTCCCGCTTTTGTAGTCTACGAACCAGTTGTTCTTTGAGTGCGCCTCAGAGGAAGAGGTGTCGCGCCGCCTAGCCAACGAGGTTTACGTGACGCAAGTCGAGGTGGCTGTTGGGCAAACTTAGGGCCCTTTCCGCGCAGGAAGTTTGTGCAATTCTAGCGCGGCACGGGTTCGTCGAAGTGAGGCGTCGCAGCAGGCACATCCTCATGCAACGGTTGCACGCCGGGAGAACGACAACGGTTCCGGTGCCCGATCATGCCCAACTTGCGCACTGGCACTTTACGCGCGATTATTCGGCAATCTGGAATACCACGGACCGAGTTCGAGAGACCCTGACGCAATTGCGGTCCCACAAGCCGGCCGGTAAACTGAAGTTGGCGGCCCGCCGGCCTTGGTGGGCCGGCGCTCGCCAAGGCGAGCATGTCCCGCCCCCTAAACAGTCCCCACCTGCCCCATGCCCGCCACTTCGCTTCCGGCCGCTACCGTGGTCCTCCTGCATCCCGATGATAATGTCTGCGTTGCCACCCGCAATCTCGAAGGCGGCAGCGAAGTGACGGCCGGCGGACGAACGGTGCGTCTGACGGGTGCCGTCCGCCTGGGTCACAAAATCGCGCTCGTGCCGATTGCCAAGGGCGGCCGGGTCTATCGCTACGGCCAGACCATCGGCTTCGCCACCGAGGCCATCGAGCCGGGCGATTGGGTCCACACGCACAACGTCGAGGCGGGCGCGTTCTCGCGCGACTATGAGTATGCGACCGAGGTGCCGCCCGACCCCGCGCCGATCGAAGACCACACCTTCCAAGGCTATCGCCGGGCCGACGGCCGCGCGGGCACGCGCAACTACATTGCCATCATCTCCAACGTCAACTGCTCGGCCTCGGTCAGCAAATACGTCGCCCAACGGTTCGATCACGGCCTGCTGAAAGACTTTCCCAACGTGGACGGCATTCTGCCGCTCACGCACAAGGGCGGTTGCGGAATGCAGTACGGCGGCGAAGACCATCAGCAGCTTGCCCGCACGATGGCCGGCTTCGCCAAGCACCCCAACGTGGGCGGCTACCTGTTGATCGGTCTGGGTTGCGAAACGGCTTCGTTGCCTTATTTGGTGGAGACCACGGGTCTGGTGCAGATTGCCGGCGTGGGCAGCAACGGTGTGGGCCGCAAGCTGCCGCCGGTGCTCACCCTGCAAGAGTGCGGCGGCACGGCCAAGACGATCGAGGCCGCCCACCGCGAGATCATGAAGATGCTGCCCGACGTCGACGACGTGCGGCGCGAGACGATTCCGGCCAGCGAGATCGTGCTGGGGCTGAACTGCGGCGGCTCCGACGGCAATTCGGGCATCACCGCCAATCCGGCCCTGGGCGTGGCCAGCGACCTGCTGGTCGCGGCGGGCGGCACGGCGGTGCTGGCCGAAACCTCGGAAGTCTACGGGGCCGAGCACCTGCTGACGCGGCGTGCCCGGACGCGGGCCATCGGCGAAAAGCTGGCCGAGCGGATTCGCTGGTGGGAGCGTTACGCCGAGATGTTCGGCGCCGAGTTGAACAACAATCCGTCGCAAGGCAACAAGGAAGGCGGCCTGACGACCATCTACGAAAAATCGCTGGGCGCGGTGACCAAGGCCGGCTCGACCGCCCTGGCCGGCGTCTATCTCTACGGCGAGCAAGTCACCGGCAAGGGATTCGTGTTCATGGATACGCCGGGCTTCGATCCGGTCAGCGTCACGGGACTCGTGGCCGGCGGCTGCAACGTGATCGCCTTCACCACCGGCCGCGGAAGCTGCTTCGGCTGCAAGCCCTCGCCCTCGATCAAGATCGCCACGAACACGCCGATGTACGAGCGGATGATCGGCGACATGGACATCGACGCGGGCATGATCCTGGACGGCACGCCGGTGGAGCAGGTCGGCCGGCGGATTTTCGAGTATGTGTTGGAAGTCGCCAGCGGCAGCAAGACGAAGAGCGAGCTACTGGGCGTGGGCGAAGAGGAGTTCGCGCCCTGGAGCATCGGGCCGACGCTGTAGCAAGGGGTTAGGCGATGGGCGTTAGGCGTTAGGGCACGACCGTCCCATCGTCCCTAATGCCCAACGCCGATTGCCTAACGCCTTGAACACGGTGGGCCGGCGCTCGCAAGCTCGCTGGCCCCACCCTACCTACGTTGCCAACACCAGGACGAAAACCATTGAAACAACGAGCGTTCGAATTCACGTTCTGTCTCTGTGCCTCGCTGGTTACCGCCGTGAACGATTCAGCTTTGTCCGATGAACCGGCCAAGTATGAACCGACGGAGGCGTATACAAGCGAAACGGTCGAAGGCTGGACGGTGCTGGTCAACAAGCCGTTTCGCGAGCGCGACGCCGAGCTTTGTGCCGAGGCGCTCTCTCTGCTGCGGCAGCAGCTCTATCTGATCGTTCGCAACGTGCCGCCGGGGGCGGTGGCGAAGCTGCGGCAGATCAAGATTTGGGTCGAAGAAGCCGAGCCGCACCATCCCTGCATGTGCTACCACCCCGATCCGGGCTGGCTCCGCGAACACGACATGAACCCCGACAAGGCCCGTTCGGTCGAGCTGGCCAACGCCCGGAATTTCTTGAAGTGGGTCCACGACCAGCCGTGGATGGTATTTCACGAGTTGGCCCACGGCTATCACCATCAGTTTCTCAACGACGGCTTCGCCAACGCCGAGGTGCGCGCCGTGTTTGAGCGCGCCACGGACGCGAAGGTCTACGAATCGGTGCTGCACATCCGCGGCAAGCGCGAGCGGCATTATGCGCTGACCAATCCGCAAGAGTACTTTGCCGAATCGAGCGAGGCCTATTTCGGCACGAACGATTTCTATCCCTTCGTGCGTTCGGAACTCAAGGAGGCCGACGCGGAAGGGTATCTGGTGCTCAAGAAAGCTTGGGAAGAGTAAAGCATCAGCGTATCTCGCCCGCCGCGCGCATCATCTTCAAAATCAGCTCGTCGAAGGGTGTCTCGGTCGAGGTCCGCGTGCAGCCGAGACCGTAATTGCGGCAATAGCGCAGCAGCGATTGCTGGAACCGCTCGAAGATCGCCCGGTATTGCCGCAGATTGCGTTCGGTGACCGTCACTTTGCGGCTGGATGAAGTTTCGACGTCGTACAGTTCGATGTCGCCCAGCACGTTCGGTTCGGCCTCGCCGCGAGCGTAGATTTGCACGACGTGCGGCTCGTAATGGCGGTGGCGGAGGATGTCGAGGCCCCGCTCGAATCCGGCCGGATCGTAAAAGTCGCTCACCACCACGGCCAGCCCGCGGCGCTGGGTGCGGTGGACGAACCCGGTGGCCACGCGGGCCAGGTCGGTGAGCGTGCCCTGGGGTTCGACCGCTTCGAGAAACTTCAAGAGCGACAGGATGCGGGCCTTGCCGCGCGCGAGCGGAAAGTCGGCCACAATCTCGTTGGAAAAAGCGATCACCGCCACGCGATCGAGATCGGCCAGCGCGATGTAAGCCAACGCCGCCGCGACCTTGCGCGCGAAATCGAACTTGTTCGGTGATCCGAAGTTCATGCTCCGCGAACAATCGACAAACAGGTAGACGTGCAGGTCTTCTTCTTCCTGAAACCGCTTGAGCAGCAGTTCATCGTGCCGGGCGTAGACGTTCCAATCGAGATAGCGAAAGTCGTCGCCGGGCGTGTACTCGCGGTGGTCGGCGAACTCGACGCCGCCTCCCATCTGCATCGTCCGCCGCTGCGCCAACAACGACCCCCGAAACACTCGACGCGAAATCAGCGAGAGGTATTCGAGCTTCTTTAAGAAGTCGGAATCGAAGAGCGGCATGGTTCGTGGTCGGGAGGAACGAAAACCGGGATGAACAAAGACACTCCTAGTCTATCCCGGCCCAGCGGGTCCGAGCAATCCTCGCAAACAGAGCATGGAGTTGACTGACAAGTCGATCGCTGGCCGAAGCAGCCAATTGATGTGAGGGCGAAGCATCGCCGCCACCGCATTCAGCCGCAACCGGTGGGCGGGGGAGAACGTGCTCGCGGACCGCGCAGAACGATGATTTGCCGAGCAGGCGTTGGCGATCGCATCGAAAAGCGTTTATACTTCGTGTCGTGTCTGGATAGCTTACGGTCCCGCCCACCAGCGAGGAGTGCCCTTTGCTCCCGCCTCGCTTCATTATCGCCTGCCTCTCGATCTTCGCTTTGGCCGACGCGGCCTGGGCTGACGATGATCCTGCGCTGTGCGACATCACGGTCGATCCGCCCGCAGTCACGCTTGCCGGCGCGGATGCGCGATTCACGCTGCTGGTCGAGGGTAGGCGTGCGGACGGACGTATCGTCGATCTCACGCGCCACGCCCGTTATCGCTCGCTGTCGCCGGACGTGGTCGAAGTGTCTGACCAGGGAGTTGTGTACCCGCGGGCCGATGGCAGTGGCGAAGTCGAAATCGACGTAGCGGGACAAAAACGCCTCGTCCTGTGCCACGTTACGGGCAGCAGGCAGACGCCGTTGTATAACTTCGCCAACGACGTGGTGCCGCTATTGAGCCGCTTCGGCTGCAATTCGTCCGGCTGCCATGGCAAGGCCGAAGGACAGAATGGGTTCAAGCTGTCCGTGTTCGGGTTCGATCCGGCGGCCGATTATCGCGCACTGACGATGGAAGACCGCGGCCGGCGCGTGTTTCCCGCGTCGGCCTCGCAGAGCCTGTTGTTGCGGAAGGCCGCGGGCCAAGCGCCGCACGGTGGCGGCGTTCGCATCGGCGGCGATTCGCGCGAATACCGCATTCTGCACGACTGGATCGCCGGCGGGCTGCGCTTCGGCGACGCGGCCGACCCGCACGTCGTGAGCATTGCCCTGACGCCTCGCGAGCGGCTGCTCGATCTGCGGGCCGGCCAGCAGCTCCGTGTCACGGCCCGCTACAGCGATGGCCGCCAAGTCGATGTCACCAGCCTGGTACGATTTCAGTCGAACAACGAGGCCCTGGCCGTCGTCGACGAGTCGGGGCTGGTCGCCGCGGGCGAGATGCCCGGCCAGGTGGCCGTGATGGCGAGCTTCATGGGCGAAGTTGATCTGTTCCGGGCAATCATTCCACAGCCAGGCACAACGGCGGGCCACGCGCCCTTGGCCGAGAACAACTTCATCGATCGCCTAGTGGCCGCCCAGCTTGCCAAACTGAATCTCGCGCCGTCGCCCTCGGCTGATGATGCCACGTTTCTGCGCCGAGTTTATCTCGACACGATCGGCACGTTGCCCACGGCTGGGGAGGCACGGCAGTTTCTGACGGACGCGCGCGGCGATCGCCGGGCGCGGCTGGTCGACGACTTGTTGAGTCGGCCCGAGTTCGCCGACTACTGGGCCTTGAAGTGGGCCGACCTGTTGCGGGTCGATCGCGTGGCTTTGGGCCACAAAGGAGCCTACGCGTATTACCGCTGGATTCGCGACAGCCTGGCGTCGAAAAAGCCGCTCGACCAGTTTGCCCGAGAGGTGCTGACCGCCGAAGGGCCGCTGGCCGAGTCGCCGGCCGGCAATTTTTATAAGGTCGTGCAGAAGCCGGGCGAAATGGCCAGCACGCTCTCGCAAGTGTTTCTCGGCGTGCGCATCTCGTGTGCCGAGTGCCATCATCACCCCTTCGACCGCTGGAGCCAGACCGATTATTACGGCATGGTCGACTTCTTCGCGCCACTCGCTCGCAGGCAGGCGCCGCGCGGCGAGATGCTGCTGGCGGGCGCCGCCGCCGAGACCAAACATCCTCGCACAGGCGAAACTGTGCGGGCACATCCGCTCGGCGCGGAGACACCTCAAAGCCTGCCGGTCGGAGACCGTCGCACAGCACTGGCCGACTGGATGACTTCCCGCGACAATCCCTGGTTTGCCAAGAATCTGGCGAACCGCGTCTGGGCACATTATCTCGGCCGGGGGCTGGTCGAGCCGGTTGACGACGTGCGGGCAACCAATCCGCCCGGCAATCCGGAGCTACTCGGCGCCTTGGCCACGTACCTTGCCGACCACCAGTTCGATTTGCGGGAACTGATCCGCGTCATCACGTCGTCGGCCGTTTATCAACTCTCCAGCCGGCCGAACGAAACCAACGAGCGCGACGAGCAGAACTACTCGCGGGCCCTGTTCAAGCCGCTCGACGCCGAGGTGTTGCTCGATGCCGTGTGCCAGACCACGGGCGTGGGCGAAAAGTTTCCGGGCATTCCCGCCGGCTATCGGGCCGTGCAATTGTGGGACAGCAATGTATCGCACTACTTCCTCAAACTCTTCGGCCGCCCCCTACGAAAGACGCCCTGCAAGTGCGAGCGGAACGCCGAGGCCAGCGTGGCCCAGGTGTTGCACTTTCTCAACTCGCCGGAGATCGAGGACAAACTCGCCCACGAATCGGGCCGGATCAAGCATCTCGCGGCCGAGCACGCCGACAACGGCGAGTTGGCCGATGAGCTTTACCTGACGTTTTTTAGCCGCTTTCCCAGCGATGACGAGCGACGCACCGCGATCGGTCACCTGGGTCGTTCGACGGCCGGCCGCCGACGTGCCGCCGAGGATCTGGCCTGGACGATGCTCAATTCACTGGAGTTTGCCTTTAATCATTAAACTGTAGGGTGGGGCCAGCGAGCTTGCGAGCGCCGGCCCACCGCGTAAACGACGCCGCATGTGGTGGGCCGGCGCTCGCAAGCTCGCTGGTCCGACCCTACGGAGACATGCGTATGAAGACGGCAACAGAAACAGAATCCAAGGACTAACATGATCGACCGACGCACCTACTGCGATGGCCTGCCGCGACGCGACCTGTTGCGCATCGGCGCTGCCGGATTGTTCGGCGCCAACTTCACTCTGCCAGCGATGCTCCGCGCCGCCGCTCGCCCTGACGCCCGCGACGACGTGTCGCTGATCATCGTTTACCTGAAAGGCGGCTTGAGCACGATCGACACGTTCGATTTGAAGCCCGACGCCCCGGCCGAGTTCCGCGGCGAGTTCAATCCGATTTCCACCAACGTGCCGGGCATTCTGATCGGCGAGCACCTGCCACGTGTCTCCAGGCAGCTCGACAAGTTCTCTCTGGTCCGTTCCTTCGGCCACCGCAATTCGAACCACGGCGAAGCCGATCATTACATGCTCACGGGCTATCATCCGGCGGCCGGTTTCAACCCGACATTGCGGCCGAACAACCAACGTCCGTCGCACGGGTCGGTGATTGCCCGATCGCTCGGTCCGCGCGGCGGTGTGCCGGCCTATGTGTGCGTGCCGCGGATGCACGAGAGCGGGGGAGCGGCCTATCTGGGACCGGCTGCCGAGCCGTTCGTGATCGAGGCCGATCCGGCGGCGCCGGCCTTCGAGGTGCCCGACCTGCTGCCGCCGTTGACGCTCGACGCCGACCGTCTCGACACGCGCCGCGAGCTGCTGTCGCGGGTCGACCGTTATCAGCGCTCGGCCGAGGCCCAGGCCAATCGCCGTGCCGCCACGACGGAGACGTTTCGCCAGCGAGCGTTCGAGTTGATGACCTCGCCGGAAGCCAAGCGGGCGTTCGATATTCAGGCCGAGCCGGATGCGGTGCGCGACGCCTACGGCCGGCACACGCTGGGCCAATCGTGCCTGATGGCCCGGCGGTTGGTCGAGGCGGGCGTGCGGTGCGTGACGGTCGAACATTCCAATTGGGACACGCACGACAACAACTTCGCCGTGCTCAAAAAAGAGCTGCTCCCCTACCTCGACACCGCGCTGTCGGGCCTGTTCGCCGATCTGGCCGAGCGGGGACGGTTGGAGCGGACGTTGGTGGTTGTCACCGGCGAGTTCGGCCGCACGCCGCGGATCAACCGCAACGCCGGGCGCGACCATTGGGGTCCCGCCTTCACGGTGGCCTTGGGCGGCGGCGGCATTCGCGGCGGCGTGGTGGTCGGCCGTTCCGATGCCCGCGCCGAAAAACCGGCCGAGAACCCCTATGGTCCTGAAGATCTGGCGGCAACCATGTATCATCTCTTGGGCATCGATTCGGACAACGAATTCCACACCCCCGAAGGCAGGCCGGTGAAGATTGCCAATCAAGGCCGGCTGATACGGGAGTTGCTATAGTTGTAGGGTGGGACCAGCGAGCTTGCGAGCGCCGGCCCACCGTTAGCGACGTCGTTTACGGTGGGCCGGCGCTCGCAAGCTCGCTGGTCCCACCCTACGATTCGGAAACAATGCGGCATTTGATTCAATACAGGACGCTCGTTGCCTGCTCGGTCACCGTCGTTTGCCTGCTCGCGCCTGTCTTCGCCGATGAACCGGCCGTCTCCTATATCTTTCCGGCAGGCGGACAGCGCGGCACGAAGGTCGACTTCCGCGTGGGCGGCATGTACCTGCACGAGGGCGCGGCGCTGGAGATGCTCGGAGCCGGCGTGACCGCTTCGGCCAGGATCGTGCCGACCGAGACGATCTGGTTCGAAGGGCCAGTCATACCCTTGCCTGCCTCGCAGCAGAAAGAAGACTATCCCAAGGACTACTCCGGCCAGGTTGACCTTGCCGCCGACGCGCCGCTGGGGCTGCGTCGCTGGCGCGTTTCGACCTCGCAAGGCGCTGCGCCGAGCATGAAGTTCGTCGTCGGCGACCTGCCGGAAATCGTCGAACAGGAAATCGACGGCGGTCCTCTGCCCGTGCAGGTAACGCTCCCCGTGACGATCAACGGGCGCATCTTTCCGCGCGAAGACGTCGATGACTGGACGTTTCATGCCAAGGCGGGCGAGCCAATCCGGGCGGAAGTACTCTCCTCGCGGCTCGGTTATCCGCTGGAAGCGCGACTCGTGCTTTATGGCCCGGCTGGCAGGCCGCTGGCGGAGGACGTCGGCTCGTTGGCGGGCGACGCCTGCCTTCGCGCCACGATTCCGGCCGACGGCACGTATCGCTTGCGGATCCATGACGTCAACTTTGGCGGATTGCAGCATTACGTCTATCGACTGAACCTGACGCGCGGGCCTTACATCGAGCGCGTTTATCCGTTGGGTGGCCGCCGCGGCGGCACGGTGCGGCTGGAACTCGACGGTCAGGGCGTGCCCGTGGAAGCCGTGGAAGTTGCCGTGCCCGCCGATGCGCCGTCTTGGTACGCGGCCCGCCTGCCGCTGGCCGGTGGGGAATCAAACCAGGTGAATCTGGAAATCGACGATCTTGACGAGCTGCTGGAACGTGAACCGAACGACCTGCCGCGGCAAGCCGCGACTCTCGCCGCTCCCGCAGTCGCCAACGGTCGGATCGGCGTTGCGGGCGACCGCGACTATTGGGCTTTCGCCGCCAAGCGGGGCGACGTATTCGACGTGGCGGTCTCGTCCGCTCGGCTCGGCTCGCCGCTCGACGCCGTTCTCGTCGTGGAAGATGCTGCCGGAAAAGAGCTTTTGCGCGCCGAAGAATCGCCTGGCAGTCAGAACGATTGCCGCTTGCGCTTCACGGCGCCCGCCGATGGTAGCTTTTATGTACGAGTGGCCGACCGTTTTGCGTCGCGGGGCGGACAGACCTTTGCCTACCGATTGCGGATTACGCCGGCCGCCGCGCCCGATTTCCGCCTGACCTTCGCCGCCGACGCGCTTTCGCTGGATCGAAAGTCGCAAGCGAAGCTGCGGGTTACGGCCGAACGGCTCGGCGGGTTGACCGGCCCCATCAAGCTTGCCGCGGATGGTTTGCCGCCGGGCGTCAGCGTGCAAGGCGGTGAGATCGCCGCCAACAAGCCGCACGCCGACCTGACTTTCGTCGCCAGCCAGACATCCAAGATCGAAGCCGCGCACGTGGTGGTACGAGGCACGGCGGAGATCAGCGGTCAGGCGGTCACGCATACGGCGACGTTGGCCGGCCCGCCGGGCGAAATGACCGTCGACAACGTGCTGTTGGCGGTATCGATGCCTACGCCGTTCAAGATCATCGGCAAATATGACCTCACGTTCGTTCCGCGCGGGAGCACGCTCGTGCGGCATTACGCGATTGACCGCGGCGGGTTTACCGGGCCGTTGCGAGTGTTGCCGGCCGATCGGCAGGCGCGGCATCTGCAAGGCGTCACGGGACCGCTCATCACGGTGCCGCCCGGCGCCGACGAATGCGAGTACCCGCTCTTCTTGCCGCCCTGGATGGAACTGGCCCGAACGAGCCGCTCCGTCGTGATGGCCGTTGGCGTGGTGGCCGACACGGACGGCAGCCAGCATACGGTGAGCTTCACTTCGCAAAACCAGAACGAGCAGATTGTGGCCCTCGTCGGCCCAGGCGAGCTGAGTGTGCATGCAGAGCGGACGTCGCTGGAGTGCGTGCCCGGCGGCGAGTGCGAGGTGCGCCTGCGTCTGGCCCGCGATCGGTCGCTCACTGGGCCGACCCGCGTGGAGCTCGTGCTGCCGCCTCATATCCACGGCATCGTGGCCGAACCGGCGACCGTGCCTTCGGATGCCGAGCGGGCCGTGCTTCGCATTCATTGCGACCGCGAATTTGGCCCCTTGAACATGCCCTTGATCGTCCGTGCCACGACCGAGCATGGCGGCCGGCCGGTGACGGCCGAGGCGCAATTGCAGCTCGTGGGGGCCAGCCGCAAACCATGACTCGCCAGGGCAGGCACTGCGACCATTGTGGGCGGATGCTCCGCAAGCCGGGCATCGTCATGTTGGATAATTTCTTTTGTTCGCTGGCCTGCAAGCGCCGCTTTCCGGTGGCGCTGCGGCGGCGGATGATCGCCCATTATCGCCAGATGGCCGCCGATGCGTCGGGCTGGATCGCCAAGACGTTGGCCTGGAACCATTCGCACGCGGATGAAGAGCCCATCGACATCGAGGCTTTTCGTCTGGTCAAGCACGGCGCTTTGGAAATCGTCGAGGCGTTGCTCGGCTGGGGGCCGATTCCCGAGCGGGCACTGCGGCTCATCAGCTCGGCGATGCTCGGCGCCGCGGACTTGCCGCCGGAAGACGGCGACGCGGATTAATCGCACGCGCCGACGGCAATCGTAGGGTGGGCCGGCGCTCGCAAGCTCGCTGGTCCCACCCTACATATCAGCAGGTTTTTCGGCGGTCTGCCAGCGTATCGCCGAGGGTTTGATCGAGGCTGACCTCCGGCCGCCAGCCGGTGGCGGCTTGCAAGCGGTGGATGTCGGCGATGGGATCGAATTTTTCCGGTCCGGGCTGAAGCTCCACGACCGCGGGCGAGACGCCGGAAATCTTGATGAGCCTGTCGACGATATCGCCCGTCCTGCGCGGCACGCCCGAGCCGACGTTGTAGACGCCACCCGATTCGCCGCGCTGCGCCAGCAGGCGATATGCCCGCACCACGTCGCGGACATCGGTCAGGTCGATCCACGTGTCGAGGTGCTTGACGCGGACCGTGTCGGTCGATGGCCCGGCGATTTGTTCAACCCATTCGGGCAGCATCAGCCGTGGCTCTTGCCGTGGCCCGGTATGTTGGAACGCGCGAACGATGACTGCGTCCAGATCATGCTCGGCCGCTCGACGACGCACTGCCTCTTCGGCCAGAAGCTTCGTTTTGCCGTAGGCGCGTTGAGGGTTGGTTGGAGTCGTCTCGTCGTAGCGATGATGTTCTTTCGTCGCTCGCCCGTAGACGTGGCTCGTGCTTATGAACAGGAGTCGCGGTTTATGCGGGAGTGATGCAGCCAGATCGACGACGCGCTCGGTGCCGCGAACGTTGACCTCGGTGGCCCGCTCGGTCGGTTCGGTCGTACCGCAATCACTCGGCACGCTGAGCGCGGCCAAGTGGTAGATGCAATCGGGCGCGAAGTCGCGGAGTGCCTTCTGAATCAGCTCGCTGGCTGCGCCTTCGCCGACGTCCCAACTCAGCACGTTGATGCGGCGGAGGTCGTCGCCGGCCCAACGCGGCCACTCCCCGCGCCGCGAGGAGCCGAGCACTTCGTCGCCGCAGGCTAACAAATGCTCAGCCAAGAAGCCGCCCGCAAAGCCTGTGATGCCGGTGATGAAAGCGCGCATGCAGGAAGCTGCTAGAGCTTTGCGATTTGTCTTGGACCGCTTCTTTTTACGCTTGCCGGGCCAAGTTCCACTCTTCGCACCGAATGACTCATGCGTTGTCATCGGGAGATGGCGCCGCGTCGCCAGTTGCCTCATGACCGGACGGCCCAGCATCGGCCGACTCTTCCTCCGGCGCGGCCTCAGCCTCCTCACCCCGTTCTTCATGCGGCACGCGCACCACCGCCGCCAAGGCATCGTCTTCGTCGAGCGACATGATCCGCACGCCCTGCGTGTTCCGGCCGATCACGCTGATCTCGCTGGCTGCCACGCGCTGAATCTTGCCGCGGGCCGTCATCAGCAACACCTCGTCGTCGTCGCTCACCGTCACGACGCTGACCACCGGCCCATTGCGCTCGGTGGTCTTGATGTCGCGCAGGCCCTTGCCGCCGCGACGCTGCGTGCGGTAGCGGCGCCCCGAACCGCCTTCCTCGCCACCCTCTTCTTCGGCACTCAGATCTTCGCCGCCTTCCTCTTCCTCGCGCGGCTCTTCGACAGCCTCCACGACGCCTTCCATCGGAGTTTCGTCGGCGATCGCAACCGCTTCCGCATCGCCTTCCACCACCGGACTGTTCGGCCCAAACGGCGTCCTTTTGCCATAGCCGTTGCGGCAGACGGTCAACAGCGTCGTCTCCGGCTCGGCCACCACCATGCCCACCAACTCGTCGCCCGAAGTCAGGTTGATTCCCTTCACGCCGCTCGTGTTGCGGCCCATCGGCCGGGCGTCGCTCTGGCGGAAGCGGATCGCCATGCCGCGGGCGGTCGAAAGCACCACTTCGTCGCCCGGCTTCGTGATGGCCACATCGACCAGCTCGTCGTCTTCCTTGAGCTTGATGGCGATGATGCCGTTGCGCTGCGGCCGGCTGTATTGCGACAGCGGCGTCTTCTTCACCAGGCCGCGCCGCGTGGCCATCATTAAGTAATGGTCGGCCGTGAAATCGCGCACCGCGCGGCAGTCGGCGATCGACTCGCCTTCGGCCAGGTTCAGCAGATTCACGATCGCGCGGCCGCGGCTTTCACGGGAAAGCTGCGGCAGGTCATAGACCTTTTGCCAATAGACCTTGCCGCGGTTGGTGAAGAACAGCAGGTAATCGTGCGTGCTGGCCGCAAAGAGGTGCCGGATCGGATCCTCTTCCTCGGTCTTGGCACCCTTCAGGCCCTTGCCGCCGCGCCGCTGAGCACGATAGGTGCTGGCCGCCGTCCGCTTGATATAGCCTTGGTTGCTGATCGTGACCACCATATTCTCTTCGGTGATCAAATCGCCCAGGTCAATCGTGCCGATCTCTTCGCCGCTGATCTCCGTGCGGCGCGTGTCGGCGTGCTTCCGCTTGACCTCCAGCAGATCCTCGCGGATCATCGCCAAAATGTTCTTGTCGTCCGACAGAATGCGCTGGTATTCGGCGATCTCGTCCAGAAGCTGCTCGTATTCCTTCCCCAGCTTCTCCTGCTCGAGGTTGACCAACTGGCCGAGCGTCATCCGCAAGATGGCGTCGGCCTGCACGGCCGTAAGCTGGTAGTTTTCGCGGGCGCCGCGTTCTTGCTGGAAATCGGCGTAGCCCCGCTCCCCCAACGCCCGACGCATCAGTGGGGCCGGGCACTCGATGGCCATCAGCCGCGTCTTGGCCTCGGCCTGCGTGGCCGACGTGCGAATGACGCGGATCACCTCGTCGATGTTGGCGTGGGCCAACAGCAGCCCTTCGACGGTGTGCTTGCGGTCGCGTGCCCGATTGAGCAAAAACTGCGTCCGGCGGCGAATCACCGACAGCCGGTGCCGCACGAACTCTTCCAGCAACTGCTTGAACGACAACGTCCGCGGCTTGCCGTCGACCAAGGCCAGCAGGATGATCGAAAACGTGTCTTGCAGCGGCGAGAACTGGTAAAGCTGGTTGAGCACGATCTCGGCGTCGGCGTCGCGCTTGATTTCAAGCACCAGCCGCACCGGCTCTTTCAGGTCGCTCTCGTTGCGGATGCCGGAGATGCCTTTGATCTTGTCGTCGTTGACCAGCTCGGCGATCCGCTCTTCAATCCGGTCGCGGGCCTGCTGATAGGGAATCTCGCTGACAATGATCCGCTGGCGGCCCTTGGCGAGTTCTTCGATGTGGCAGCGTGCCCGAACGACGATGTTGCCGCGGCCCGTGAAGTAGCTCTTGCGGATGCCGCTGCGCCCGCAGACCACGCCGCCGGTGGGAAAATCGGGACCGGGCACGATCTCCATCAACTCGTCGATCGAGACGTCGGGCTGGTCGATCACCCGCACCGCGGCATCGCAAATCTCGCCCAGGTTGTGCGGCGGGATCGACGTGGCCATGCCCACCGCGATGCCGTTGGCCCCGTTGATCAGCAGGTTGGGGAATTTCGAGGGCAGGACGGTCGGCTCCAGTCGCCGCTCGTCGTAGGTCGGCACGAAATCGACCGTATCGAGCCGGATGTCGTCCATCAGCATCGCGGCAAAGGGCGACATGCGGGCTTCGGTATATCGCATGGCCGCGGGCGGCAGGCCGGCGATCGAGCCGAAGTTGCCCTGCTTGTCGATGAGCGTGTACCGCATGTTCCACTCCTGGGCCATGCGGACCAGGGTGGGATAGATGACGCTCTCGCCGTGCGGGTGATAGTTGCCGCTGGTATCGCCAGAAATCTTGGCACACTTGACGCGGCCGGCCCCCGGCGTGAGGTTCAGGTCGTTCATGGCGACCAGGATGCGGCGCTGCGAGGGCTTCAGCCCGTCGCGCACGTCGGGCAAGGCCCGGCTGACGATCACGCTCATGGCGTACGTCAGGTAGCTGTCTTTCAGCTCATCTTCGATCGCGAGGTCGACCAGCTTTCCTTGGGGCTGGCCGTTGCCGCCTTCTTCGGCGGGAGTGAGTTCCGGGGAGTCAGGATCTTCCGAATCCGTCGACAATTCCGTTTCCTTTGACTGCTAAACCGGGCGGTGCGAACGGCGTTTTTTCGTACCCGGCGGCCGATGTTTTTCGACGCCTGCTTTTGCCGTAACTTCCTTGCAAATATACCAGTTTCAGCGACGAGCCACAACCGGCTTAATGATCGCTGGAAAAGGCGGAAGGCGGGCGCCGGATCACAATGCCTTAACTACCACGAAGTTCACGGCAAAGTGAAAGCCTTGCGTTGCCACAGGCTCGATGTAGTTGAATGCATCGCCCGGAATGCCTTCGAAGCCTCCGCTCTCGTAGCCGACACAACGAAACTGGTCGCCAACCTTCAACTCCGGCACCTCCCGAACCAAGGGCATTTCCGTTGATGAGAATAGTTGCGGCGTTTCTAATTCGCGGCCATCAACACGATCAATTCGCAGAAAAAATGGTTCGCCGGAATAGGCTTTCTGGCGAGACGTATTGGGCACAACTTCCCCGGAGACCTTTACAACCGCCCCTAGCCGCTTGCCAAGGCGGCCTTCAATGCCCCGCTCTTCGATGCCTTTGATTGATAAAGGTGTCATTCCAGGCACATCGGCCGTGCCGCCCGCGGCTACGAAAGCCGACCAGACGGCGAGGAAGGCGACGCTGACGATGGAAATCTTGGTCTTGGCTCGGTTCATAGCTGTGGCTGCGGAGATTATAATCCAGGCATGAAACCGCAATGCGATCCCAAGGTCGATTACGCCTTCAAGCACGTATTCGGTCGCGAGCAGAACAAGCCCATCTTAACAAGCTTGATTGACGCTGTCTTGCAGCCCGCGGCTGGCCAGCAGATCGAAAGCCTCGATCTGCTGAACCCCTTCAATGACAAGGAAGATTTGGACGACAAGCTGTCGATCCTGGATATCAAGGCACGGGACGAAAGTGGGCGGCAGTTCAACATTGAGATGCAGATGCTTGCCTTTGGCGCCTTCCGCCAACGGGCTCTCTATTATTGGGCCCGATTGCATCAGGCCCAACTGCAGGAAGGGAAGAAGTACCGCGACCTGCGGCCCACCATCGCGATTTGCTTCCTGGATACGCCTCTGTTTCCGGATCTGTCGGACCATCACCTGATTTTCGAGCTTCGCGAGCGTCACCATCATACGCTCTTTACCGATCAACTGGCGATGCATATCCTTGAATTGCCGAAGTTTGATAAAGCCATCGATGAGTTGACGACCCCTCTTGACCGCTGGCTGTTTTTCTTGCGGCACGCCGAGGAACTCGATCTGGATCGACTGCCAGCGGCTCTGGATTTTGCTGAGATTCGCTTGGCAGTGGGAGATTTAATGATGATCACGCAGACTGAACTGGAACGCGAGCGGTATGAATCGCGACTAAAGGCGCAGCGAGACTTCTATGCCGCTCTTGAAGACGCGACGGAGAAGGGGCTCTCGGAAGGCCGCGAGAAAGGCATTGCCGAGGGCCGCGAGCAGGGGCGCCAGGAGGGGCGCGCCGAAGGCCAAATAGCGAGGATTCATTCCTTTCAGCGGCTATTGCATCGCGACCTGACCGCAATCGAAAAGTTACAGAGCCTGCCGCCTCAGGAACTCGACAGCCTCGCCGCTCGGCTGGAAGCCGAGCTTAACGCCAAGTTGAAAAACGGCAGTGATCGCGACACTGGCTCATAATGTCTTAAGCACCTGGAACACTATTTCAGCCGCTCGATCCGCGACACGAGCTCCGCGTGACCGAGTTGGCGGTCGGTCGGCACCGTCAAATAGCAGGCCGGGTCGCCGCAACAGTCGAGAATGATCTGCAGATCGTTCGGCGCGCTGTAACCTTCAGGGCACGGTTCGTGACCGTGGATGAAGACTTTTGCTCCCACCATCTTGGCAAACGCCCGCGCGTTTTCGACGCGATAGTCGCGGCCCCAGAGCAAGTCGAACACATCGCCGTGCTCGATGAGGTCGGCGGCCTCCAACGGTCGCGAAAAGATCGACCGGTCGAACGAGCGCTGGTCGCTCCGCTCGGGCAGGCTGTGGCATACGAACACGTCGCCCGGCAGCCGGACCGCCAGCGGACAACTGCGGATAAAGTCGTTGTAGGCTTCGCGCACCCGTTCCGCGGCCGCGCCGTACATCTCCTGAATGCCCAGGCGAAAGAGCAGGTTCAGCATCTTCTTGCCTTTGATGATCGGGTAGTCGGTCATCTCGGCCAGCTCATGGTTGCTCAACAGAAAATGGACGCGGTCGGGATAAGCCGCTTTGAGCTTGGCCACGTCTTCGAGCATGGTGTGCGACATGCAGCCGCCGTTCGACGGATACGCCGGCCCGCCGTGGCAGACTTCCTGCAAGATCAGGTGCCGCCGCGGCCGGCGCTCCAAGTCGGCGGTTTTCTTGATGGCGTTGAAGTTCCGACGGTGGCCGTGCAGGTCGGCGGTGATCATCACGTCGTCGGCCATCTCGCGCGTGATGGTGATCACATTGCCTTCGCGGCCGGGCGTATTCTGGTTGGCTTCCGTCGCCCGGCCAAGCGTGGCGACGACGGTCTCGATGTAATCAGGCTTGGCGACCATGAGGATCGGGGGCGTGTAGGAAAAAAATCGTAGGGTGGGACCAGCGAGCTTGAGAGCGCCGGCCCACCGACGGCGCCACACAAGGGTGGGCCGGCGCTCGCAAGCTCGCTGGTCCCACCCTACCCTATAACAAGTGCCTGGCCTTGATCTCCAGGTAACTGTTAATCAAGGGAGTTGTCAAATTCTCTGGATACACGTCGAGCGAGAGCACGCCCTTGGCGTCCAGGTCGGCCAGCACCTGGTTCCGCCAATTCAGAATATCGGACGCCACCGCCGCTTGAAAGAGCGCCTCGCCTTGGGGCGCCTCCGCTTCCGCCGGGTCGAACAGCCGGTGGTCCCGCAACAGCACCCCCAACGGCAAGTGCCGCCCGGAAAGATTCCCCAAGTAGCGGCCCACCTGGTTGGCGTTGACCTCGTCGATCAGGTTGCTGATCAAGACCACCAGCGACCGCTTGCGGCAGTGCGCGGCCAGATACAAGAACGCCTGATCGTAGCGAGATTCGACCAGCCGCGGAAACCGGTCGAAGCTGGCGTGCAGCAGCCGGTTCATCTGGTGCATGCCGCCCGATGGCGGAACGTAGTTGTGAATCTCGTCGGAAAACGTCAGCAGCCCGACCGAGTCGCCGTGGGCCAGCGCCACGTAGCTCAGCATCAGCATGGCGTTCAGGGCGCGGTCCAGCAGGCTCAGCTCGCCCGTCAGGTTCGTCATCATGCGGCCGCAGTCGAGCATGAACACCAATCGCTGGCTTTGATTGGCCTGAAAATCCTTGACGGTCAGCTTCTGCCTGCGGGCGGTGCTCCTCCAATCGATGTGCTTGTAGTTGTCGTCGGGCGTGTAGTCGCGAAGCCGTTCGAACTCGTTGTCCTGGCCGATCTTTCGCGTCCGCCGCACACCCAGCAGGCTGAGGCGGTTGGTGCGGGCCAGCAGGGCATATTCCGAAACCTGCTTCATATCGGGATAGACGTGGATGACGCTGGTCACGTCATAGTCCAGGAACCGCTGCCACAGGCCCCACCGGCTGCGCACGCGCAGGTGCGCCGACGGAACCGTAAACGCGCCGCGGCGGCGGCTGTGCGCCTGGTAATTGAGCACGACCCGGCTTCGCGCCGCCAGCGGCAAGCGAAACTCGGGCGGCTGGGCCTCCAGTTCGTGCGGCACGCCGTCGCGCACCCAGACAAATCGGGCGAAGCGCGAATAGTTCGACACAACCAGCGTCACGGGATGCGGCTGGCCCAACGAGGCCGCCCGTACCGTTTCGCGATCGATCGAAAACGACTTCCGCCGGGGCAGGCTGAAGAGGTCGACGGCCGCGACCAGCGCCACAAGCCCGTCGAGCAGGGCCAGCGGATACCAGGCCGTCGCGTCATGCGAGACGCGCGGCAAGAGAAGCAGCATCGACAGAGCAGCCGGAACGGCGGCCAGATAGACGAGCGGCCGGTGCGGATAGACGCGCAGCCAGTAGGCGAACCCTCCCAGCGCGTCCAGCACCACCGACAACCGGACGAAGTAACCGAGCACGCCTTCGCTGGAGACGGCCAGCGAGACGATTGCCGAGGCAGTCAGCGCCGCCCCCGCTGCCAGCGGCAACCATGCCCACGCCCAGAACAGCCGCGGCCGCTCGCCGTAGTTGACGTGCAACCAGCGCACCAACAGGAGCAGAGTCAACCCGACGACGACGGCGATAAAGGGATGGTTTAGGAAAGGCATGGCGGACGAATATCCTACCCGATGTCGGGACGCGGTCGTAGGGTGCGACTGGCCTGCGCAGAATCGTCGATTTGTTCCGCTACAAAGGCGTTTGGGGCAATCAATTCGAAGATGGCCAACTCGCGACGAAAGCTGGACTGCGACACGCGTGTCGCATCGGCGCCTGCCAGCGGCAAAAGCGCCGCACGCGGCGCATTTGCCGACCGTAGCGCTTTTCACCCCGCGAGAGGAAAGCTGTTGCGCCGCGCCCATGCGACACGCGTGTCGCATCGGCACGTGTTGGCGGAGACGAACGGGGCGCCGTCACTTTGGCAGCGTGCTGCCAAACTGAGCGGCATGACGGACGACACCCATCCAACGATGGAGTCGCAACCCTTTACTGCCAAAGCTTTTACGCTTCCACGACGGAAAGTAGCGCCATCCGCTCGGGCAACGGCGCCGTCGGGGCATTTCGAAGGATCGCGGCCGAGCAATATCGCGCGATAGCCGGGACGCCGCCGCCGGGCGGCCGTTTTGGTGCAACTTGCACCAAAACCCCCCACCGGTGGTTTGTCTGGAGTTTCGCCGAACGCTGACCGAGCTCCGCCCGCGAATCTTCGGGATCGAAGGCTGCTATGCGATTTGCCTTCGGCATAAATCACCAATCGCGGGATCTTGGCTGAACAACGGTTCTCGACGCCTTTATCCGCTCTTCGCCGATTGCAGGTAATGCCGCGCGCGGTAGACTATGGTCAAGGAGGCGAAGTATGAACGTCAATCTGACCGCGGAACAGCTTCAGGCCGTCAAGGACGGCGGCGCCGTCCGCGTGCCGGTGCCTGAGCTGGCGATGGAATGCGTCGTGGTGCGCGCCGACCTTTACGCGCGAGTTCAAACCGTCGTCGACGACGCCGTGGGGGAGGACGAGGTCGCCTTCCTGGTCGAGTCCAGTATGCGAGAGTACGATGACCACGACCCGGCGCTGGAAAGCTACCAGAAATACCGCGAAGGATGAAACGCGGCGACGTCGTTCTTGTCGATTTCCCTTATACGAGCGGCCTTCGGAGCAAGGTCCGGCCCGCCGTCGTCGTTCAAAATGACCGCGATAATCAGCGGTTGAGTAAAACAATCGTGGCCATGATCACCGGCAATCTGCGCCGGGCAGGCGAGCCGACTCACCTGGTCATTGATCCCGGCGCGCCGGGATTCCGAGGAGTGCCGATTGACGATCGTTCGGTGCGCGCGGAGCGGCACGGAGTCCGTTCCCTACAGTGCATCGCCGGGGACGGCTTTCCCGCGAGGCCATTAAAGCCTCGGCACCTCGACCGAGCGAATCAGCTCTTCCAACAACTCGTCGACGCGCCGCCCCTCCACCTCGGCCTCCGGCGTGAGCACTACGCGATGCCGCAAGGCGGGCAAGGCGATCTGCGCCACGTCGTCGGGCACGGCATAGTCGCGACCCGAAAAAGCGGCCAACGTGCGGGCGCCATGCACCAGCGCAATGCCGCCGCGCGGCGACGCTCCCAGGTGGAACTGCGGCCATTGCCGGGTCAGCCGCACCAGCGTGTTGATGTAATAAATCAGTTTGTCGTCGACGCGCACCTGGCTGCACGACTCGGTCGTGGCCACGATCTCGGCGGGGCCGGTCACCGTCTCCAAGTCGGCCAGCCGCGCGTCGAAATCGACCTCCTGCCGGTGCATCTTCAAAATATCGGCCTCTTCCTCCGCCGACGGATAGTCGACCCGAATCTTGAACAGGAAGCGGTCGAGCTGCGCTTCCGGCAAGTTGTACGTCCCTTCGGATTCGATCGGGTTCTGCGTGGCCAGCACCAGAAATGGCCGCTCGAGCTTGTGGCTTACGCCATCGACGGTCACACGATACTCCTGCATGATCTCCAGCAGGGCCGCGTGCGTCTTGGCCGGCGAGCGGTTGATCTCGTCGGCCAGCAGCAACTGCGTGAACACCGGCCCCGGTCGAAAACGGAACTCCTGACTCTTCATGTCGAACAGCGGCGAACCCGTGATGTCGGAAGGCATCAGGTCGGCGGTGAACTGAATGCGGCCGAATGCACAGCCGAGCACGCGGCCCAAAGCGCGGACAAACAGCGTCTTGCCCAGCCCCGGCACGCTTTCGATCAGCACGTGACCCTGCGAGAACAGCGCCACCAGCGTCGACATCACCAGCTCGTCCTGGCCGACGTAAACCTTGCGCAACTCGTGGGCGATCCGCAAGAAAAGCCGCTCCGCGCCGGCCGGCGGAGCTCCGTGCGGCATGGCTGCGCCTTCGCCATTCTGGCCCTCGGCGACGGATCTTTGCGCCTGGCCTGTGCCGACGTGCGCCGTGTCGAGTGGCACGGCCCCGGCAGGTGCGGGCGGAAGCGGTCCGGTGGGTGGATCGAAAGTGCCTTCGTTCATGCGGATGGAAAGGTTGAAGTCGAGTTCGCGTCAAGCGGCTCGGTCTTGGCCGTCGCGCCGCCGCGTCGGTAGCGCCCCGGCTCGCGCCGCACCACCTGCTGATAGTGAGCGACGCGCTGCGCGGCGTATTTCTCGTCGCGCGTCCGCTGGAGCAAGCTGGCCAACGCCGCGATGTGACGGCCAAAATCAGCCAGCCCCGCGGCGGCGAGCGGTCGCGGGCGTCCAAAAATCGGCAATCGACTGTAGCAGAAGATCAGCCCCAATGCACCCAACTGCAAGAAAATGACGCTCAGCGGCCAGACCGCCAGCACGTCGAAACCGGTGCGCGACCGTGCGGCCGGCTCTTGCTCCCAGACCGGCGGCCCGCCTGCTCCGCTTTCCAAAAACACGACCTCCCTCGGCGCCGGCCCGATCTCATCCACCAGGCGTGCGGCCAGCTTGCGGTGCTCGTGGTTGACCAAGGGGAAGTTCAGGAGAAATGAGCCGTTGACCACGACCAGCAACTCGCCGTCATTCGACATCTCCTGGCGGCTGACGAGCGCATCGCCTTTCGATTCCAGCAGCACTTCGGCGTCGAGCGGCGGCACGAGGCGGCCGTTGAGCTCGATCTGGATTCGATTGGCGTTTACGTCGCTCACCCAGTCGGCCGCGCCTTGCAGCGTTTTCACCACGCGAGGTTGGCGCTTGCCGCGCGAGACGAACCACTCGCAATCTTCGTCTTCGGGAATGGCGGCGCGGGCCGTCAAAAACCGGTCCTGATCGTTCGCCAGGCGGCGCGAGATCTCTGCTTGCTCATCCGGCGGCGTCATGCCCTTCACCGCATTCCAGTAGGCGGGCGCCGCATCGTAGTCGCGGCCGATGTAGATCAGCGTTCGGCCGTTGCCGCGCCGCCACCAGGCCGTAAACCACTCTCGCACGTCGGATTGCGGAGGCCGAAAGTCGTCGGGCGCCCAGACGATGCAATCGGCTTTTTCATAAAGGCGAGGCGAAAGCCGGGTGGCGGTGGACACATGGTGCCCGGCCGCCTCGAACAGCCGCGCCAACACCGCGGTGCCGTTGACGCTGCCGCCGGCGCCTCGGCCAAAACGCCGGCCATACCCCGTGTCGAAGTCTTCCTCGCACCCCGTCATGGCAAAGGCGAGGAGCGAGAGCAGCATCACCCATACCCGGCGGCTCATGTTCGTTCCTGCCGGGCAAGCATCGCCGTGAAGGGTCCGACCTCGTGCCAGACGGTTTCGAACTGGGCGCGGCCCAGCGCGTGGCCGCCGAAAAAGACCTCTTCGAAGGTCACCATCGATCGCTCCAGCATCGACCGCAGCGCCGGTTGCGGACGCAGCTCGCGCAAATACTGGCGATTGGTCTTGCCTTTGGACAAACGTATCACCTGGTGGCGGTCCAGCTCGACGAGCTGGTAGCTGAACAGATAAACGATGGCTTCGCTGAATCTCGTTTCTTCATAGAGCCGGCGGGCCTCGGCCAACAAATCGATATCGCCGCGGCGAATCCGGAACGGAAGAGCCTCGATCCGCGCGGCGTCATCGACGGCCGTATGCTTGACGCGGGCCGTGTCGTCCACGGCCGCCTGCTCTTCGCGGCTCAGATAGGCGCGAATAAAAAACCAGGCGATGGCGAAAAACAAAGCGACGAGCAGCACGATGGCCAGGATGTCGCCCCAGGCACCGAGGGTCCGGCTTGCCCGTGGCCTGCTTTCGTCGACGTCGCGTTCTGAATCATTCTCGCTTGGCGGCTTCGCTTCTGGTTCGCCGCTTTTGTTAGCAACGTTCTCCGGCGGGCTGAGGTGAACGCGGCGCAGCGAATCGTGGTCTTGGTCATACCACGGAAAGGCCTCGCGACGGAGCGCTCGCCTTGCATCTTCGACGCCGGCAATCGGGCCGGCGAACGCTTCGGCCGCAGAGGCAGGCAAACCGACTGCCAAGAGTGCGGTCGTACAAGCTGAAATCAGGAATCGGCCCATGAAAGATCGAGCGGCGCCATGTTCGTGTGCGGAGAACCCGCATTCTACCATCCTCGGCCGCGTTCCGCTGCCTACGGCCGCGCCGGGTAGTGATTTCATTTCAGCCGTTGTCAAGAAGAATCCGTAACGGACGGTCGGGTTTTTTGGTGGTGCCCAAGGAATGGGCACAGCGCCGCTCCTGAAATCACCTTGAGAGCATCCTATCCCAAGCTTCTGCCATAAGTCGGTCTGCTTGCCTCTCCATGATTCGTTGTTGCACGGCCATTCCGCCGCCGAACGCCGCCACCACGGTCATCAACCATAACAGCGTTTTCAGGGAGAACTGGGGGCGGCGCATGGGGTTACCAGTAACTAAGGAGCAATATGAAGAACGCAATGACGAGCCCTGCCCCGGCGCCGCCCATTGCGCGACCTCTTAGTGCGCCGATCGCGGGAGCGATACAAGCGGTCTCGCCGAAGAGGCAAAATGGCCAGCTTTCACGTTCACAGTCCGGCAAAGCCTTCGCGAGCGTGACCGCGAGCGCCAGCAGGGAAGTAGCCTGGAACAACGCTCGCAAGCCAGCAATTCCCGGCGAGCATGCCTTGCGGAGCCGATGGCCGACCCACGGCCCTCCACGCGCGCGACTTGGTTGCACTCGTACGATAAGATAGTCGATCCAGCGAAAGCAAGTAGACTCGCAAACGT
>Ga0307374_10002141_pt1 | contig 35605 bp, 29 predicted proteins | sample OX3MG_FD_202532 | JGI IMG/M metagenome (GOLD analysis project Ga0307374, IMG submission 202532) | Soil microbial communities from Risofladan, Vaasa, Finland - OX-3 | ecosystem: Environmental > Terrestrial > Soil > Coastal area > Acid sulfate soil | place: Finland: Risofladan, Vaasa | collected... | reverse complement strand
AACCGGCTGTAACATCGGCATCTATTACGGACCGGGAACCAGCGGAACCGTGGATAGCGTGGCCGTGTCAGGCGCCAACTACTTCGGCATCCTCGTGGCCGGTGATTGCGGGACAGACGCGCCTTCGTGCACACCCGCGACGACTGCGGTGGATGTCACCAACAGCACCATCTCCGATATAGGCGACAGTCCGTTCGACGGCGCGCAACATGGCGACGCGATTGAGTACTGGGCCCGCTCTGCGAGCGGCGCGGCGTCTGGGAGGGTTGAGGGCAATACCGTCTCCCAGTACCAGAAGGGCGGCATCGTGGTGGACGGATCTACTGCCAGCGCCTACGTTACCGACAACACCGTCACTGGCTTGGGACCGGTGCATATCATCGCGCAAAACGGCATCCAGTTCAGTTTCGGAGCGACGGTGGACGATCTCTCCGCCAACACGGTTTCAGGAAACATCTACACGCAGAACAGCAGTTCAGCGCCGGGCGGCGTGGGGAGCTCTGTGGGCGTGGTATCAACGGGCATCCTGCTCTACGAGGCGGAAGACAGCCCAAGCCAGGGCACGGTCGCATCCACCAACCACGTCTTCGGGAACCAAGCCAACGTCACGATCATTCAGTAGGATTTGACTGAAGGGCGGCAGGCGGGCGAAGCCGCAAACGGCTTCGCCCGCGCCGCCTGGACGCGCGCCGAAGCGCTGTTAATCCCCTTGCGCCCGATGCGCGCTGCAAACAGCGCGCCCGCCCCATCGCTCTCGAATCAGCCCTTGCGGGCGCGGCCGGCGGCAAGGATCGCGTCGCGGCCGTAGTCGAGCAGCATCCCGATCCGATCGATCGAGATGTCGGCGGGCGAAAGTTTGGCGATCGCCGCGCGATCATTCGCATAATGGCCCTGGCGCGGAAAGATGGTCGTCACCTGCGAGCCCCAGGCCCGTTTGATCGCGTTCAGGATCCGCAGCTTGTCGTCGACCACCACGTAATGGTCGGCGGGATAACGGCTGCGCACGTCGTCGAGCTCGGTCTCCTTGTGCACGTAGATCAGCACGCGCTGCTCGAACTCGTCGGCCAGACCGGAGCGCTCGACCTTGCGCGGCTGGAAGACCACGTCGCCGTCGGAAAAGACCACCGGCGTGCTCCATCCTTTGGCACTGTCCACCACGTCGAGCGACTCGGGAAACAGCCGATTGGCGAACGGATAATTGACCAGGAACCACGACACGGTCAGCAGATGCGGATCGCGCGGATTCTCCACCCGGTAGCGCTGCAGCGCGCCCAGGTAGTCGGCGTAGCCGAGTTCCGAGCGCAGCTCTTCGAAGATCGTCCAGTACCGCTGCTGGCGCTCGTGGCCGACCTCGCGATCGAGGTAGCGCATCAGATCGGCGATCACGCGGTCGTTGTCCAACAGCGTGTTGTCGACGTCGAACAGCGTCACCATGCGGTTGGAATCGATCATCGTTGCTATTCTAGCGATCCGGTGCGACCGGCTCCATCGGCATCGCCGGTTCGCTCCCGGTAGCGACGGCTCGAGCATTTGCAGTATACTCAAGTTATATCGCCTGAGCGCCAAAGAGTCGTCACATGAGTTCAAAAAGATCCACCGTGTTGCTGGCAATCGCCGCCGCTTTTCTGTTGGTCGCGGGGCTCGCGGTTCGGCAATCGCTGATGGCTTTCGGTCCGCGCGACGCGCAAACCCGGCTGCTGGCGCAGAACGATTCGAATGACGAGGGCGCCGCGTCGGATTCGGACTCATCGGACGACAACGACAGCTCGGCGAGCGACTCCAACGATCAATCGGATCAATCGGATCAATCCGAACAGTCGATGCAAGCCGGTGACGACCAGTCGGACGCGGGCGACGCCAGCGACGATCAGTCATCCAACGACTCGGGGAACGATTCCGATTCGTCCGATTCGTCCGATTCCAACGCCGATACCGGAAACTGACGCGCCCGGCCCGCGGCCGCGCCGCAGACTCGCCGCCGCATCCGTTCTTCGATAATTCGCAATCCGGCTTGCGTGCCGTCACCCGTCGGGGGTAGGCAGGTCTCAGCTAGCTTGACGCGCCCGCCGGGGAAACCCGGCGGATGGCAGGGAGGCTTCGATGGCTGGGCAACGTCTCGCGATCGCCGCCGCGGACGGCGGCAGCTTCTCCGGCTACCTGGCGCTGCCGCCGTCCGGTTCCGGTCCCGCAATCGTCCTGCTGCAGGAGATCTTCGGCGTCACCGCGCATCTGCGATCGCTCGCCGACTTTTACGCCGAGGAGGGCTTCGTTACGCTCGCGCCGGACCTGTTCTGGCGGATCGAGCCGGGCGTGGAGCTGACGGCTTCCGACGCCGGTCGCCGCCAGGGCCTCGATTATCTCGCTCGCTTCGATTTCGAGCGTGGTCTCGATGACCTCGCCGCGGCTATCGCGACGCTGCGCGCGCGGCCCGAATGCAATGGCAAGGTCGGCGCGCTTGGTTTCGGGATGGGCGGCCGGCTCGCCTGGATGGCGGCGGCGCGATGCGAGGTGCAGGTGGCGGTCGGCTATTATCCGCTCGGGCTCGAAACGCTGCTCGACCAGGCCCCATCGATACGCCGCCCGGCGCTGTTTCATTTCGCCGCCGAGGATCAGCTGTGCCCCGAGCCGACGCGTGAGAGGATTCGCGCCGCGATGGCCGGCAACGCGCTGGTCGAGAGTTACGTCTATCCGCGGGTTCGCCATGGCTTCAATAATCGCGACGACGAAACCGCTTTCGATCGCTTCGCCGCGACCTTCGCCCATAGCCGGACGCTCGAGTTCGTGCGCCGCGCGATCGGGCCGCACTATGACCTGGCGGCGCTATGGGAAAACCATCTGCATTGGGAGTTCGTCGCCAAAGATGCCGATGAAACCATGAAGACCATGGTGCCGGAGCCGTACGTGAATCATGTGCCGACCATGACCGGCGGCTATGGTTTCAAGGACCTCCGTCGCTTCTACAAACATCACTTCATCCCGGGCACGCCGCGAGATATGACCAGCAAGCATATCTCGCGCACCATGATGGGCGATCGGCTGGTTGAGGAGACCGTGGCCTGCTTCACCCACGACGTCGAGATCGACTGGCTACTGCCCGGGGTTCCGCCCACCGGCCGCTATATCGAAGTCCCGCTGGTGGCAATCGTGCAGTTCCGCGGCGGCAAGGTTTACAACGAGCACATCTACTGGGATCAGGCGAGCGTGCTGGTGCAGGCCGGGCTGCTCGAGGCGGGAAAGCTCCCGGTCGCAGGCGTGGAGAGCGCGCGCAAGATGCTCGATCAGTCGCTGCCGGCGAACCGCCTGATGCCGCGATGGAAGGAGAGCGCGGACCTGGACTGAACCGATTTTTGCGGGCGACAAAGCGGCGGCTGGAGCGCATCGCCACCTCGGGTCAACGCGCCGGGCGATGGTGATTGTGGACGAAAAAAAGCGGGCGGCGTGAAGCCGCCCGCTTCGATCTTCGGAAATCGATGTCAGTCGTTGTTAGTCGCCGCCGCCGTAGCCGCCTTCCGCCTCACCCTGCTTGACCAGGTTGCCGAGCACCGACATCCCGGTGTTGGTCTGGACCACACTGACGTTCTTGTCGGACACGATTACGATCGACGCCGTCTCCATCAGCGTGCTGCAGGTTCCGACCGTGCCGGTCGCATTCGGCGTGAAGGTCACGCTCAGGCCGCCGCTGCCGTCGCCGGCAACCGTGTAGGTTCCACTGACGGTACCGGGACAGAAATTACCCGCCGAATCGTTGACCGTCTCACTGCCGGTGATCGTGCCGTCGCCGGCATCGGTCGGCGTCGCGGTGAGCAATCCGTTGCCCGTCACCCACACTCCATTGCCGACATTGCCCTGAAAGCTGTTGATGTAGATGCCGTTGAAGTCTGCGGACGTAAAAGTCCCTTCACCCCCGTCGCCTTCCCAGGGATGCGCCTCGCCGCGATGGCTCCTGGAATGATGCACGGCCGCCGCCCCGGTGGTCGCCAGGGCAAGCATACCGGCGAACCCGATCGCCATCGCTAAAGAAGATCGTCCTATGAAACGCATTTACGTAACCTCCACCAGGAACCCTCGTAGGCTCCCCCCGAAGTTTTTCCCCTCACGCATGGGATTGTGGCAATTCGCCACAAGTCAATCAATCGCGCAGAAGGGGGGCATCAAGGATGCTTATCGGATGGTAAGGTAACTGAAGTCTATCAGCCGGATATAATTTCATCGCACCGGCGGCGAGCCTGCCGTCGGCCTCCCCTGAGTTAGCCGGGAAAGCGCCAGCTTCAAGTCGCGCGGATCATGCCGTAAGGTTAGGAGTCACCGGGAAGCCGAGCTTTGGAAAAAAACCCCTATCTGCAGCTTCAGAATGCCGACCCGCTCGAGCGCGAGCAGCTTTACGAGCAGGCCTATAATCGCGGCGCCGGCGACGCTGCGCCGGACCCGGCGGCGATTCCGGAATGGAACGCGCGGCGGCGGCGGCGGCTCAAGCTCTACCGGCGGGTGATGGGCGCCGAGGCGCGCGCGGTGCTCGAAATCGGCTGCGGCACGGGCGATCTGACCTGCGCGCTGGCCCGCGACACGCCGCGCGTGGTGGCGATCGATCTTTCCTCGCGCGAACTCAAGCTCGCGCAACTGCGTGCCGCGCGCTACCCCGAGCTCACCGGGCGCATCGAATTTCTGCGGATGAACGCGGTCCGGCTCGAGCTCGCCGAGGCCAGCTTCGACTTCGCCGTCAGCACCTCGATGATCGAGCATCTTCATCCCGACGACGTCGATCGCCATCTGCGCGAAGTCTGGCGCGTGCTGAAGCCGTCGGGCCGCTACCTGGTCTGGTGTCCCAACCGCCTCGGCCATCACAAGGACCGGCCGTTTCATCTCTGCATGATGTCGCATCGCGAGCTGCGGGCGCGGATGCTGGCGGCGGGCTTCCGATCGTTTCAGTCGCCGCTGATGAAGGGCGCGCCGATGGTCGGCACACAGTTCAAGGTCGCGATGGAGTCGGCGATGTCCGCGCTGCGTATCCCGATCCTGTGGAGTCACCTCGGGGTGCGCAACGTGATGATCGTCGCCGCGAAATAGCGACTCCCGGCGCTTTCCGCGCACGACCCTTCTGTGCGAAAAGACAGAAGCTTGAGCTGACTTCTGGCGGGGAGAACAGGCAGCGATGGATTTCGATCTCAGTCCCGAGCAGCAGCGTCTCAAGGGCGTCGCGCGCGAGCTGGCGGTGGATTTTGCCCGCCGCGCCGCCCAGCACGATCGCGAGCGCAGCGCGCCGGTCGAGAACTATGCGGCGCTGCGCGAGGCCGGCATGTTCGCCATCGCGATCCCCAAGGAACTCGGCGGCCTGGGAGTCGGCGCGATCGGATGGGTGGCGGTGGCCGAGGAGCTGGCGCAGGGCTGCGGCGCGACCGCGCTCGCCTTCAACATGCACATGAACGCGACCGGCGGAATTTCCGATCGCCAGCGCATTCCGATCGCGGTGCGCCAGCGCGCCGCCGACCTCGCGATCAAAGACGGCAAGCTGATGTGCACCTCGGCGACCGAGCCGGGCACCTCGAGCCTGCTGCCGAACTCCAACGTCTTCTCGATCGAGGCGCGCAAGGTCCCCGGCGGCCTGCGGCTTTACGGCCGCAAGACCTTCTGCTCGATGGTCGAGGCGAGCGACTATTGCTACCTGTTCGCGCATCCGCAAGACCATCCGAATCCCACTCAGTTGGTGGCGGTGCTAGTCGCGTCCAGGCAGAAAGAGGTTGCGATCACCGACATCTGGGACACGCTCGGGATGCGCGCGACGCGCAGCAATCAGGCCGACTTCGACGGCGCCTTCGTGCCCGACGAGCTGGTGCTGTACGAGATCGGCGATTTCACCCGCGGCTTTATTATCGAGGAATCGACCTGGGCGTTCGGCGGCTTCGCGGCCTGCTATCTCGGCGTCGGACTGGGGATCGTCAAGTGGGCGCAGGAGTTCCTGAGCCATCGCCAACCGCGCGGCTACGCGCAGGTGATGGGCTACCATCCCGACGTCGCTCATCGCATGGGCGACATGGTGACCGATATCGAGGCGGCGCGGGCGATGGTCTATCGCGCGGCCTGGGAGCATGACGCGCACGGCCCGACGCTCGCGGCCTTCGACTGGTTCCTGCGCGCCAAGCTCGCGGTCGGCAGCGCACTGCAGCGGATCATCAACAACGTCACCATCGCCTGCGGCGTGAACTCGCTGATGCGTGCGCGCGAACTCGAACGGATGATTCGCGACGCGATGACCGGACCGATCATGCCGCCGGCGGCCGACGCCTGCTCGGGCGCGATCGGCCTGATGAGCATGGGGCTCGACCTCGACCAGGCGCCTTCGCTGCGCCCCGAGGATCCCGCGGTAACGATTCGCACTCGCAGATAAGGAGGCACGGCTATGCGGCTCGACGGCAAGATAGCAATCGTAACTGGCGCCGGCAGCGGAATCGGGCGCGCCACAGCGAGTCGCCTGGCCGCCGAAGGCGCGAGCCTGGTGCTGAATGATCTGAACCCGAAGACGCTCGACGAGATCGCGCAACAGATCGTCAAACAGCACGGCGTTAAAGTGGCGCCCGCGCCCGGCGACGTCTCGCGCGAGGAGACCGCGGCCAAGATCGCGGGTACTGCGAGCAGCCAGTTCGGGCGCGTCGATATCCTGGTCAACGACGCCGGGATCCATCATGTCGCCGACATCACCGAAACCTCACTCGAGGAGTGGAACCGGGTCATCGGCGTGAACCTCACCAGCATGTTTCTGGTGTCGCGCGCGATCATTCCGATCATGCTGCGGCAGCGCGCGGGCGCGATCGTCAACCTCGCCTCGATCTCATCGTTCGTCGGCCAGGAAATGGAGGGCAAGAGCACCTTTCTCTATAACGTCACCAAAGCCGGCGTGATGCAGCTCACGACGTCGCTCGCGACGCGTTACGGTGCGGACGGCATCCGCGTCAACTGCGTCTGTCCCGGTGCGGTCAAGACCAACCTGATCCTCGGATCGATTCTCAAGGGACAGGAGCGCGTGGACGATTCAGTGTGGCAGGCGATCGGCCCCTCGCATCCGCTCAACCGTTGCGCCGAGCCGGCCGAGATTGCGGCGGCGATCGCGTTCCTGGCCTCGGACGACGCCTCGTTCATCACCGGCGCAGCGCTGCCGGTCGACGGCGGTTATCTGGCGCGCTGAGATTCGGTTATCGCGCAGCGTGCATTGAAGCCGCGGGCCGGGCGGCGGATAATCGATCTTCGGCAGACTGTTTCCCCATGGGTGTTCAACCAGCTGTTATCGAACCGCTCGGAGCGCGCGGCGACGCGCCGGCGCCGGTGCCTGCGCTCGAAGTCGAGCATCTGAGCTTCAGCTACGGCAAGCGACGCGCGCTCGACGACGTCAGCTTCACGATCCAGCCGGGCGAGATCTTCGGCTTTCTCGGACCCAACGGCGGCGGCAAAACCACCTTGTTTCGCATCCTCTCGACCCTGGCGATGGCGCAATCGGGAACCGTACGGGTCTTCGGCCACGACCTTGGCGGCGCGACTATCGAAGTGCGCCGGCGACTCGGCGTCGTGTTCCAGCATCCGAGCCTCGATCAGAAGCTGACCGTGGCCGAGAACCTCGCGCATCATGGGCGGCTCTACGGAATCACCGGCGAGCGGCTGCGCAGCCGCAGCCGGCTGATGCTCGAGCGGATGGGCGTTGCCGATCGCGCCAACGATCTGGTCGAGACGCTTTCGGGGGGGCTCAAGCGGCGCGTCGAGCTGGCCAAGGCGCTATTGCCCGAGCCCGAACTGCTGCTGCTCGACGAGCCGAGCACCGGTCTCGATCCTGCCGCGCGGCGCGAGTTCCACCTCAATCTGGCCGCGCTCTGTGCCGCACAGCAGGTCACGATCGTGCTGACGACCCATTACATGGAGGAGGCCGAGCGCTGCGACCGTATCGGTATTCTGCACCAGGGCCGACTGGTGGCGATGGCGCCGCCGGGCGAGTTGAAGAGCCGGGTCGGCGGCGACGTGATCGTGATTCGCACCGCGGCGCCGGACGGCCTCGGCCGCAAGCTCGCGGATCGCTTCGGCGTCAACGGCGTGCTGGTCGACGGCACCGTGCGAATCGAGCGGCCACGCGGCCACGAGCTGGTGCGCGAGATGGTCGAGCAGTTCGGCGATGAAATCGAATCGGTCACCTTCGGCAAGCCGACACTCGAGGACGTCTTCATCCATCTGACCGGCCAGCGCTTCTTCGGCGAGGCTCCGAGGTCCGACGCGTGAGAATCATCGCGATCCAGGCGGCCACGCTATGGTGGCGCGAGATCACGCGCTTTCGCCGCCAGCGCAGCGTGATCATCGGCTCGCTGCTCCAGCCGCTGATTTTCTGGGTGCTGATCGGATGGGGCTTTCGCGCTTCGTTCCGGCCGAGCGGGATGCCGGCGGGGATCGATTACGTGCAGTACTTCTACCCCGGCGTGATCATGCTGGTGCTGCTGTTCACCGCGATTTTCGCGACTATCCAGACCGTCGAGGATCGCCAGGAAGGTTTCCTGCAGGGCGTGCTGGTGGCGCCGGTTTCGCGCGCCACGGTGGTCTTCGGCCAGGCGCTCGGCGGCACCACGCTAGCACTCGCGCAGGGTCTGATCTTTCTGCTGCTGGCGCCGCTCGCGGGCATCACGCTGAGCTTCGCGGCCGTCGCTGTGACCGCCGCGATGATGGCGGTGACGGCTTTCGCACTCACCAGTATCGGGCTGATGATCGCGTGGCGCATCGAATCGACCCGCGGCTTCCATCTGATCATGAATTCGATCCTGGTCCCGATCTGGTTCCTGTCGGGCGCGTTTTTTCCCGCCAACGGCGCGCCGCCGTGGCTCGGATGGATCATGCGGCTCAATCCGCTGACCTACCAGATGGCGGCGCTGCGCAAGGGACTCTACCTCGCCTATCCGGCGACGCTCACCGGTGGATTACCGCGTTTCGCACTCACCGTGCCGATTGCGATCGGCTTTGCGATTGTCGCCTTCGTGATGGCCACGGTAGTGGCGCAGCGCAGCGTTACGGTTTAGAGCGTCTGGCGGCGGTCGAGCACGCGCTTGGCCTTGAACTCGGTCTTGGGCAGCGTGCCGGCCGGGACGAACTCGACGCGCGGCCGGAGCTCGCAGCGGCGCGAGACCTCGGCGGTCAGGCGCACGCGCAGTTCGTCGGCCTCGGTGCCGGCGATATGCTCGCGGGTCTCGGCCACGATCGTCAGCATATCCATCACGCCTTCGGTTTCGAGCACGATCTGAAATTCATCGCCCAAGACGTCGAAGCCGCGCACGATCTCTTCGATCGCGGTCGGGAACAGCGTCAGACCGCGCACGTTCAGCATATCGTCGGCACGGCCGACGAAGCCGCCATGGGCCCGCGCCAGCGTGCGGCCGCAGGCGCATCGATGGTAGTCGAGCACGGTGTAATCGCCAATCAGGAAACGCAGTTGCGGCGAACCCTCGGAATTCAAGTTGGTGACGACCGTGAGACCGCGCCCGCCCTTGGCGACTGGCTCAAAGGTGCGCGGATCGACGGTCTCCCAGATCTGCAGATCTTCGGGCACGTGGGTCGAGACCGGATCGACCTTGAGCGCGTGCTCGCAAGTGAAAGCCCATCCGGCTGGCACCGCCTCGGTGCATCCGTAAACGTCGTGAAAATCGGCGTTCCAGGTCTGCTCGATGCGCCGGCGCGTCGCGGCGATTCCCGAGGCGGGCTCCCCCGCGCATACCAGCCGCTTGATCGAGCTGCTGGCCGGATCGAGCCCCGCCTCGCGCATCGCGTTGGCCAGATGGAGCGCATAGGACGGCGTGGCGGCGATCACGGTCGGCCGGTAGAGATCGATCATCATCACTCGCCGCTCGGTCGGCACTCCGCCCGGCACGATCCCGACCCGCATCAGGTTCCATCCATAATGCACCGACCAGAAAAAGACGTGCGGGTTGTAGGTCGTGCAGGTCAGTCCGAGGTCGCCGGCGCGGATGCCCATCGCGTACATCGAGCGCGCGCTGGTCACGGCCCACAGTTCGCGGTCGAGTTGCGTATAGCGAAACGGGCGCGGCGTCGCGGTGGTGCCCGAGGTCGAGAACACCATCCATCCCGAGTCGCGCCATATGCGGTCGTCGATCGGCGTGTAGGTGCCCCATGGGCGATGCGCCTGGACGTCGGCGGTCATCTCCTGCTTGGTGGTGATCGGAAACTTGAGCAGGTCATCGAGCGACTTGAAATCGGCCGGCCGCAATTTGGCGGCGCGAAATTTCGCGCGATAAAACGGGCTCTGGTCGTAGAGATAGGGGATCATCGCGACCAGCTTCTCTTCCTGGATCGCGCGAAGCGTGGCGCGCGGAGCGGTCTCGAAAGCCGGCGCCCAGTAGCGTTTGCTCTGCGGCTCCTGGAGCCCGCGCATGAACTTCCGCAGCACCGCGGCCCATCGCTCGCGCGCGCTCAGCCGCCGTCCGGTGATCCCCCGGACGGTCGGCTTCCTGCCGGGTCTTGCTTTCCTCGCCATGGTCGTAGTCGAGCAGGAGTCCTCGCGATGAGCAAGCCTCAACCGCCGCGATCGTCGAAGAGCAGCAGCCTAGACTTGAGCATCAAACTTCTATTGAATCACGGGACGAGGCAGGTGATCGTGAGGGGATTCGTTCCGACGCCACCGGCTATTGTCGACTATATGGTCGAGCGGCTGTTTGCAGGCCGCTCTCCTAAGCCAGGCGATATCCTTCTTGATCCCGGATGCGGCACAGGCGCGTTCCTCAAAGGCATCATTCGTTGGTGCAAAAGGAACCGCAGTCCCATCCCCGATCTGATCGGGGTGGAGTCGGACCCTGGGCGAGCACAACAGGCTCGCACCGCCTTGGACCGGTGTCCGAAGGTTGAGATCCGCTTAAGCGACTTCCTGGCCGCTCCCCTCGGGAGTTTCGACTACGTAATCGGGAATCCTCCGTACGTTTCCATCACCCGTCTTTCGGAACGAGAGAAGAGAACCTTTCGCGCCAACTACGCGACGGCACGGGGGCGTTTTGACCTCTATCTGTTGTTCTTCGAGCGAGCGCTCAAGAGTCTTAGGCTCAACGGGCGGATGGTTTTTATCACGCCGGAGAAGTTCCTGTACGTCGAGACCGCGGCTCCTCTGAGGCGTCTTCTGGCTGAAAAGGACGTCGAAGACATCACGATGATTGACGAGCAGGTGTTCGGGGCGCTCGTCACCTATCCGACCGTCAGCACGATTGTAAATCGCCCGCCTTCGGCACCTACCCATGTCCGGTTTCGCGACGGGAGCCGACACCTATGTGCGTTGAAGGGTGATGGGACATCATGGCTTCCAGCCATACGAGGCTACCCGGCCAGGCCGGAAACGCGACCTACCTTAAGCGACCTATGCACCCGTATTAGCTGCGGCGTCGCTACCGGTGCGGACGGCATTTTTGTGCGCGATATGCGAGGACTCGAGCCCGAGTTGAGAGTCTTTGCCCGAGCGACGATTGCCGGACGCGAACTGAGCGCTCCAGGTAAACTGGATCCGCCTCGGCACGCGATGCTCATCCCCTACGCGACCGATGGCAGCCTGATTCCCGAAAATCAGCTCGGCCCCCTGGGGGACTACCTGCGCAAGCCGAGGATTCGACAGAGACTTGCGCAGCGCACCTGCGCCAGACGAAAGCCGTGGTATGCTTTCCACGAAAATCCGCCGTTGCTCGAAATACTCAGACCAAAAATCCTGTGCAAGGACATCACCCGGCACCCGTACTTCTGGACGGACCCGGAAGGCAACTTGGTGCCGCGTCATTCCGTGTACTACATCGTGCCCGACGATTCTGCCGCGCTCGACGCGATTTGCCGATATCTCAATTCCGCGGAGGCAGCGCAGTGGTTGACGGAGCACTGCCAGAGAGCGGCTAGCGGTTTTCTTAGACTGCAAAGCAACATCCTGAAGATGTTGCCGGTACCCCGCGAACTCGAGCCTCATCGCGCACGCGGTCCCCTATCGCGTTACGCGCCTCACCCGTCGCTTCCAGGTCTCCTTGCTCCTGACTCAGCCCGATGAGCACTCCCTTCGACACGGTAATCGAGCAAATCGAAGTCCGTGGTTATCACAACCAGAGGCTGGAGGATCACTCGGATGTCGTCAGTCGGGGCATCTTGAACGATCTGAGGTCTCGATGCTTGCCGTTTGCGCAAGACTACGAAACGGGCAAGATCACGTCATGGGAGAATGTGCGCACGCCCGGCGCGCGCAATCGAAAAATTGATCTGCTGGTTGGGGAACCGTTGCCGGACGGCCAGCCCGACCTTGAAAAGCTCCGTCTGTGTATCGAGAACAAGTCCGTTATCACGGCGCACCGAAATCTTTATGCGCGCTTTGACGATCTCAACGAAGCGCTACAAGTTCTTCACAGGGCAAAATCCGAGGCCGTGTTGGTGGCAACAGTAATTGTGGGTGTCGCCGACAGATTCCTTAACGTGCCCGACCGCGTAAAGCCACTTTATCAAGGGAAGCCAGGTGCGTTTGCTAAGCTGGTTCGACGGCTCTCGTCGGGCGATCAATCGCTCTGGGAGAAGTTCCCGTCAGCGATCAGCGCAAACCGGCCCGATGATTCGAATAAAACGGTCGCGCGCTTTCGACAGCTTCCGACGCGCTCACCGGGTCACACGCATGTCGTCGGATATGATTATGTTCTGCTGGTGCCCGCGTTCGTTGATAACGTGAACGTACCTTATATCCCGCAAGTGAACGATCGGCGCAGTTTAGGGATCGACGTGGAACGCGAGTATCAGGCGATGCTGGACGTGATCTGCAAAGCGTACTCGGCCCGCTGGCATCTCTGACGCTCAGTTGAGCTGGACGTATTCGAAGTCGAGGCCGGGCTTGCCGCCGATACCCTTGGCGGGCGGCGCGATCCAGTTGGCGATCTTGCCCGGCTCGTAGACCGGCTTCATCACCGCGGCGACCCGCGCGCGATCTTCCTCGGTCGGGAGCCATTCGGTGCGCCGGCGCGCGAACTCCTCGGCCGGCAGGATTTTGCCCTGCGGATCGCTGGTCAGCGCGGCGAACGCGCCTACCTTGCGATTGAAGCAGACCGCGGGCAGGTAGAGACGTGCGTCGAGCTTGCGATGCTCAAGCTCGCGGTTCCAGCGCCGCAGGCCGCGATGACAATCCTCGACATAAGCGTCGCGCAGCACCGCGTTCATCGCGCGGCGCAGCGGAATCTTGTCGACCGAACCGTCGGGCTTGCGCAACTCGTAAGTCTGGTCGAGCGCCAGATGCTCGGGCTGGTCCTCTTCCTGGAAACGACCCTTGAGCCCGGCCGCGAAGTAGGTCGCCGCGTTGCTCGAGTCTTCGCCGCCGAACAGATCGAGCGCCTCGGTGTACCAATAGTTGATGTACTTCTGCAGGACAGCGAGCGGGATGGCGCCGAGCTCGAAGAGATCTTCGCGCCCCGACTGCAGCATCAGGTCGGCGGCCCGCGCGACGATACGCTGGATGCCGCTTTCGCCGACGAACATATGGAAGGCTTCCTCGGTCAGCATGAAACGCGTGGTGCGCGAGAGCGGGTCGAAGGCGCCCTCGGCCAGCGCCGCCAGCTGATATTTGCCGTCGCGGTCGGAAAACATGCTGAAGCAGAAATAATCAAGCCAGTTGCGAATCGGCGCGTTGAAAGCGTTCAGGATTCGCGGATGGTCGGCATTGCCGCTGCGCCGGTACAGCAATTCGTCGGCTTCCTCGCGGCCATCGCGACCGAAATACTTGTGCAGCAAGTAGACCATCGCCCACAGATGGCGGCCTTCCTCGCAGTTCAACTGGAAGATGTTGCGCAGATCGTAGAGCGACGGCGCGCTCTTGCCCAGCAGCCGATTCTGCTCGACCGAGGCCGGCTCGGTGTCGGCCTGGGTCACGATGATGCGGCGCAGTTCCTTGCGCTGTTCGCCGGGCACCTGCTGCCATGCCGGTTCGCCATAATGGTCGCCGAAACCGATCTTGCGATCGGCCGCTTCGGGGGCAAGGAAAATACCCCAGCGATAGTCCTGCATCCGGACGTAGCCGTAGTTGGCCCAGCCCTCGGGCGACACGCTGATGGCGGTGCGCAGGTAGACCTGAGAGGCGTCGAAGCCTTCGGGACCGACCTCGCGCCACCAGTCGAGGTAGTGCGGATGCCACAGGCCGATCGCGCGGCGCAGTTGCTGATCGTGATCGAGATTAACGTTGTTGGGAATTTCGTTGCTCATGTGCGATGCCAATCGAATTGGGGACTTTCGGGGCGTCCGTAAAGTTTGAGTGCGCCGCGCGGCCCGACCGCGTTGGGGCGCTGGAAAATCCAGTTTTGCCAGCACGAAAGACGCCCGAAAATCTTGGTCTCCATCGTTTCCGGTCCGGCAAACCGCAGGCTCGCTTCCATCCCGGTCAGCGCATCGGGCGAGAGCGACAACCGTTCATCGATCGCCAGGCGAATCTCGTCGTCCCAGTCCAGCTCATCGGGCGCGCCCGTCACCAGTCCGGCTTCCAGAGCCGCGACGGCATCGTAACGCCGCCCGTCGGCGAGGAGCCTGGCGACGTGATCGGGATGGGCGAGAAAGCGCGTCGCGAGGCGGCTCAGCCCATTGGGCATCGGCAGGATGCCGCCGTTCAGGAGTCCGGGCGCGAGCGCCGCGCGGCCGCCGGATTTCATATAGGCGCGGTCGGCGGCCAGCACCGGTTCGAGCAGAAAACCGCCGAAGCAGGAATCATCGTCGACCAGCGCGAAAAAACTCTTGGCGGTCAGATCCATCCGCTTGAGCACGCGGCGCATCAGCAGCAGCACTTCGTTGACGAAGTAATCGTCGCGGCGGGCATGAAGCTGCCGGTCGAGCTCCAGCACGCGGTCAAGGTTACCCTCGGAACGCACCGCGACCAGACCGATTTCCGGATAGTTGAAGCGCAGCCGGAGCAGCGCGTCATCGAGCTCGCGGAACAGGCGCAGCGGATACCAGTCGGCGCCCAGCCGTACCGCGTCCGCGGGAATCGCCTCGACCGTCGCCGGCCCGACGATTCGCAATTCGGCGAGCCGCCGCTTGTTATCGAGCGTCAACGTCAGATGGCGGTAACGAATCTCGCTGTCGCTGACGGCGGGGGCAAGCGCGTCGAGTACGATGCCGCGGCGCGCGGCCCGGCCCGGCTCGCCGTGCGCCACCAGCTTCTCGACCCGCTGCTCGACCATCTCGCCGAAGCGCGAGCGCGGGATGAGCGCGTCGACCAGTCCCCAGGCTACCGCCTTTTCGCCGCGGATGCCTTCGGCGAGCGTCACGAAGACGTCCGCGAGGTCGCGGCGCACCTTGCGCTTGTCGACCAGCCGCGTCAGTCCGCCGGTGCCGGGCAGCACGCCGAGGTAGGGGATTTCGGGCAGGCTGACGGCGGAGCGGCGATCGTCGACCAGCCAGATCTCTTCGCACGCCAGCGCCAGCTCGTAGCCGCCGCCGCTGCAGATACCGTTGAGGGCGGCAACGTAGCGCTGACCGGAGAGCGCGCTCGCCTCTTCCATCGTCAGGCGGGTCTCGTTGGTGTACTTGCAGAAGTTGACTTTGAAGCCATGGTCAGAGCCGGCCAGCATGAAGATGTTCGCACCGGCGCAGAACACGTCGGCGAGCCCGCTGGTCAGCGTGACGACCGAGACGCCGGGATGCTCGAAGCGCAGGCGATTGACGGCGTCGGCCAGCTCGATGTCGACGGCAAGATCGTAGGAATTGAGTTTGAGCTGATAGTCCGAACGCAGCCCGCCGCCTTCGTCGACCTTGAGGATCAGCCGCGCGCGGTCGCCCTCGGCTTCAAGCCGCAGATGGCGATAGCGGCTGGGATGGGTTTCGAAGCTGATTTCGGACATGGCAGTATGCTACCGCACATCGGAAATCGAGCGCCAGATACCGGCGGGCGCGGACCATGGACGCCTCCCGACAATTCCGGAAGGCGCGGCGCTAGCCACCGGGCCAAAGGGCCATAATCCCTCCGGCCACCTGGGATGGCCGCCTCGAATCGCTCACAAAAGGACGGACCACAATCGGCGATCCTGCCATTGCCCACGTGTGCCCGAGCGGCTATTGCTCCTGGAGATCCGAGATGCGCGAGAAAATCGGCGACCATGCCTAAGCATGCAGGAATCAATCGCGGCAACCACAAGAACGGGGCCGACAGGTCTTCAAAACCGGCGAAGCTCGCGCGCGCTGAATTTGAAGAGCAGCTCAGGAAGCTTCACGTCGAATTGGTGAAGCTTCAGGAGTGGGTCAAACAAACCGGCGCGAAAATTGTCATATTGTTCGAAGGACGCGACGCCGCCGGAAAAGGCGGCGTGATCAAACGCATCACGGAACGAGTCAGCCCGCGCGTCTTCAGAGTCGTCGCGCTGCCGGCGCCGACCGAACGCGAAAAAACCCAGCTTTATATTCAGCGCTACATCGCGCATATGCCGGCCGCGGGGGAGATCGTGCTGTTCGACCGCAGCTGGTACAACCGCGCGTTGGTCGAGCGGGTGATGGGCTTCTGCACCGAAGAGCAGGCCAGATATTTCCTGAAAAATTGTCCACCCGTCGAGGAGGCCTTTGTGCACTCGGGAATCATCCTGATCAAATACTGGTTCGAGGTCGGCCAGCAGGAACAGACGCGTCGATTTTTGGCGCGGATCAACGACGGGCGCAAAACCTGGAAGCTCAGTCCGATGGATCTCGAGTCGCATCGCCGCTGGTACGATTACTCGCGGGCGCGTGACGAGGTGATGGCCGCAACCGATACCGAAACGGCGCCCTGGTACGTGGTCGATGCGGACGACAAGCGGCGCGCGCGGCTCAATTGCATCTCGCACCTTCTGAGTCTGATTCCATATACGGAAGTCCCGCGAAAAAAGACCAGGCTGCCGAAGCGGCAAAAGCCGAACGGCTACAAACCGCCCGCACACCCGGTCCGGCGCGTGCCTGCCACTTACTGATCGCGCCGGGATTCCGCCGGGTCCGGCCCGGATTAGCCCGCGCGCGCGATGCGCCCTACCCGCCCGGGGAAACGTGGCGGCGGCGCCGGCGAACAGCTTTCACAACCTCGAGGACGGAGACCGGAATCGCTCCGATCGCGATCGCCACGAGGCATTCGCTCACGGTTATGCGCTGGGTCTCGAAGATGCCTTCGAGCATCGGAGTAACCGAGATTGCCAATTGAAGCACGAAGCTCACGGCCACGATCGCGAGCAGCCGGACGTTCGAGAGCAAGCCCACCTGCCAGATCGATTGGGTCGCGCTGCGAACCCCGAATGAACGCAACAACTCCGCCAGCACCAGCACGAAGAAGCACAGGTTGCGCGCGTGCGCCAGGCCGAGGCCGTGGCCAAGGGCGTAGCCGAAAGCCGACAGCGAGACCCCGGCCGTCAGGAGACCGGTAAGCGCCATCGATCCCAGGAAACCGCGATCGATGATCTGTGCCTGCGGGTCGCGCGGCGCTTGCGACAACACGTCCTCGGGGATCGAATCGGTCGCCAGCGCGAGGGCCGGAAGACCGTCGGTCACCAGGTTGATCCACAGTAGCTGGGTGGGCAGCAACGGTAATGGCCATCCCAACACGGTGGCGGCCAGCATCACGAACAGTTCGCCCGAGTTTCCTCCCATCAGGTAAAGCAGAGTCTTACTGATGTTGTCGTAGATGCTGCGGCCTTCCTCGACGGCAGCGACGATGGTGGCGAAGTTGTCGTCGGTGATTACGATGTCGGCGGCCTGTTTCGTCACCTCGGTACCGGCGATTCCCATCGCGATGCCGATCGCCGCCTCCTTGAGCGCCGGCGCGTCGTTGACGCCGTCGCCGGTCATCGCCACCACCTTGCCGCGCGCTTTCCACGCTCTGACGATTCTCAGCTTGTGTTCCGCCGTGACGCGGGCGTAGACCGAGATTTGCTCGACCCGGCGCGCCAGTTCCGCCTCCGGCATCGACTCCAGATCGGCGCCGATCAAAACCTCGTCGTGGGGACGCAGGATGCCCAGCGCGTGGCCGATAGCGGAAGCGGTCCGCGGGTGATCGCCGGTGATCATCACCACCCGAATGCCTGCTGCGTGACATCGACGCACCGACTCCTGAGCCTCGGCGCGCGGCGGATCCTGCATCCCGACCAGCCCCAGAAACGTCAACTGGCGCTCGATTTCGTCGGCCCCCCCGCCGGCGGACTCCAGCGGTCGTTGCGCGCAGGCCAGGACCCGCAGCGCTTCGCCCGCCAGCAGCGTGTTCGCCTCGAGCATCCGCGCGCGCTCGCGCTCATCGATTTCTCTCACGCCGTCGGCGCTGCGAATGAAGGCGCATCGCTCCAGGACCGCTTCCGGCGCACCCTTGACGAAGGCGCAGGCGCCGCCGTCCAGCTTGCGCACCACCGTCATCATCCGGCGCTCGGAAGTGAAAGGGATGGTTTCGATTTTCGGCAGCTGCTCCTCGATTGCCTGCGCCGTGATGCCGGCTTTGGCGGCGACCACCAGCAAGGCGCCCTCGGTGGGATCGCCGACGATCGATGGCTTGCCGGCCTGGTTCGTCAGGTGAGCTTCGTTGCAGGCGACCAGCGCGCGCAGCAATTCCTCGAGCAGCGGGTCGTGATCCACTTCGTTGTCCTGGTCGTCGAAGATCGCGCCCGCGGTCGAATAGCCCTCGCCGGTCACGGTGAAAATCCGATCGGCGGTGACTATCCGGCGCGCGGTCATCTCACCCATCGTCAGCGTGCCGGTCTTGTCGGTACAGATGACCTGGGCGCAGCCCAGCGTCTCCACTGACGGCAGCCGGCGAACCAGCGCCTTGCGACGCGCCATCCGTGAGACACCGAGCGCCAGCGCTACCGTCACGATGGCGGGAAGTCCCTCGGGAATGGCCGCGACCGCCAGACTCACGGCGCCCAGCAGCAACTCGAACAGCGGCACCGAGCGGCCTAATCCCAGGACGAAGAACAGGACCACGATGCCGAAGCAGAACCACAGCAGATAGTGAGCCACCCGTTCCAGGCGCCGTTGCAAAGGAGTCTCGTCCGACGACGCTTCCTGCAGCAACTCGGCGATGCGCCCGAACTCGGTGTGCATCCCGGTGGTTACGACCAGCGCGCGGCCGCTCCCCCGTGTCACGGCGGTGCCGAGAAAAACCAGGTTCACGCGCTCGGCGAGCGGTGTTGAGGCGGGCAGCGCGGCGACCGACTTTGTAACCGGGCTGGATTCACCGGTCAGCGGCGCTTCGTTGGTTTCCAGGCCTGCCGATTCGATCAGGCGCGCGTCGGCGCCCACCAGGTCACCGGCGTCGAGCAGGATCAGGTCGCCGGGCACCAGCGACGAGACCTCCATGGTCGATGCGCTGCCGTCTCTGATGACCCTGGCCCGCGGCGCGGTCATCCGCTTCAACTCGGCGACCGCGTTCTCGGCCCGATACTCCTGAAAGAAACCGATCGCTCCGTTGAGCAGGATGATGGCGAATATCGCCAGCGCGTCGATGGTGTCGCCCAGCAGCGCGGAGATGACCGCGGCGGCGACCAGGATCCATACCACCAGGCTGGTGAACTGGCGCGCGAAGATGATTAGCGGCGAAACTGAAGCCGCCTGAACGATCTCGTTCAGACCCTCCAACTCAAGACGGCGTCGGGCCTCGGCCGTGGTCAGTCCGCGAGCCGGATCGCTGGCTAATTCGGCGGCCACTCGTTCGACCGGCAACGAGTGCCACGCGACGGTCGCGGCAGGCGCGCGACCTGTGGAGGATTTCTTTACGCTCGCCTTTTGCCCGGTCATCTTTCTCGACTAGGATTCCGATGGTCTGGTATCGAGAGCTGGTTCGACCGGCTGCCGAATCGAGCTGTCTAAACCTGAAACTGCGATGTTACAGTACGCACTCGTATTCCTGGCAAGCGCTGCGGTGGTGGTCGTCGCCGGCACGATTCTCACGCGTTGCGCCGATGACATCGCCGAAGCCACCGGGCTGGGCAGAGCATGGATCGGATCCGTCCTGCTCGCGACCGCTACCTCGCTGCCCGAACTCGGGACGGATATCACCGCGGTCCGGATCCACGCGGCCAATCTTGCGGTCGGCGATCTGTTCGGTTCCAGCCTTGCCAACATGCTGATCCTCGCCGTCCTGGATCAGTTCGCGCGCCAGGGAAAGGTGCTGCGCGGCGCCGCCATCGAGAATGCACTGATCGCATGCCTGGCCATTGTCTTGAATGCGATGGGCGCGCTTTTCGTGCTGACGGGCTCAAGCTGGAGTCCGCTTGGCATCTCGCCGCAATCCTTGCTGCTGCTCCTGGTCTACCTGTTTGGCACGCGTGCGGTTTATCGCAATGGCACCAGGCATACCGCCGCCGCGGTCAAAAGCGGTACCGACAGGAAACGAACAGGCGCCCGTAGTCTGCGCCGCTCGGCCATCTGGTTTGCCGGCGCTGCCATGGCGATTCTCCTGGCCGCTCCAGCCCTGGCATGGTCGGCAAAGGAGCTCGCCCAGTTGACCGGCTTGGGGGACAGCTTTGTCGGCACCTGGCTATTGGGACTCGCAACCTCGTTACCGGAGTTTGTAACCGCGTTTGCGGCGGTGCGAATAGGACAATTCGACCTGGCAGTCGGAAACCTGTTCGGATCCAACTCCTTCAACATGATTATCTTCGTGGCCCTGGATTTGGCCAGTCCTTCAGGATCCGTCTTCCAACGGTTGAATCCGATCCACGCCATTTCGGCTACCCTGGCGGTAATACTGATGAGCCTCGGATTGGCCAGTATTCTGTACCGTGCCGAACGACGCTTCCTGATGATCGAACCGGACAGCGCCCTGATGCTGGCCGTCTACCTGCTCGCGATTTGGATTCTGTACGCGCATTCAGGAAGGTAGCGCGATACCGCCGAGGTCTCATCAGGGCCTGGCGGGAAGCGCTGGGCGGCTAGCTCGACGACTTTGACCTTCGCCCGCGCCGCGAGCGGGACTGTTTAGGCGATGCTGCTTCGACCGCCCTTACGGTCAGTACCGGGCATTTGGCTATCCGCACCACCCGCTCCGTGACCGAGCCAAGGAATAGATGGTGCAGGCCGCTGTAGCCGTGTGTGGCGATGATAATCAGGTCGGCCTTCAACTTTTCGGCAGCGTTCGCGATCACTTCGTACGGGATGCCGGACTCAAGTTGAGACCGGCAGCGGCGGTATCGCCGTTTGGTCCGTTGCTCCCATGCTGCAAGTTGATCTACCGCGCGCGCGCGGTAGCGCTCCTGGAGTTCGGATTCCGATACGTCCGGCATCACCTGCGTGTACCTGACCGGCTCGATAGCGTGAACCAGCACCAGTTCCGCACTATGCGATCGGGCAAAATCGATCGCGTAGTCGAGTGCCCTGTCCGAATGGTCCGAGAAGTCGGTGGGAACCAGGATTCTCTTGATTTTCATTCTCTCCGACGCCTTCCGCCCCCCGAGCGCGCTTTCTCCGAATGGCTTGAGAACCCCGTGTTTATCATCTTAGCGGTCTGTGGAACGAAGAGACGAGGGCGACGAACCACGCGCCAAAGCGCGTTACTCGGCCTGTTTGATTTCTGCGCCGCGCAGAGGAGCGTTCGCCCTGAGCCGAAAATCTCTTTGAATTGCGCCAGAGCGGACTGATCGGCCGAGCGCGAAAGCCTTGGCGGAGCGCGGTATCAGTAGCCGGGGAAGAAGCCGGGCTGGCGATTGATACCCATCACCTGGAACGGGTTGCGCCCAAACGGCATCTGACCGACCGATCCGAGCCCGCCCAGGGTGACCTGGAACTGGTAGGCCAGCTCGTTGGGGTTGACGGTATCAACGATGCCGAAGTCGATCGACCAGCAATCGCAGGGCGATTTGATGCGGATTCCGTACTCCGCCGAGAGCAGCCGCGAGGCGCTCATATCGTAGGACGGCGCGAAATAGACGCCCAGCCGATCGAACAGGTCGTAATAGCTGCGCAGCATCAGCAGTTCGCTGCCGTTGGGCTCGGTCGGCGTAATGACGGTCGCGTGCGGCCCGATGTAGTTGTACGACAACTGCAGAAACGAGCCGGCCATCGCCCGGCCCATATAGAGGTTGGGCGTGTTCTTGGTCCACGGCGGCTGGAAATCAAAATAGACGCTGGCAAAGTTGATCTGCTGGCGGGTGCGCGGATCGTAATCAACGGTGGTGCCGAGCGACGCGATCTTGGTCGGCAGCAGGCTCAGGTTCGCTTCCACGTCCGACATCCCGGAGCCGGAAATCGGGTCGACCGCATGATTGGTGTCGTAGGCCTGCTGCACCGTGAACCGCGCGACCTCTTCGATCCGATCGCCGCCGTGCACTGAATCAGCCGCGCGCGCGCCGAAGATACTGTCGGAGAGGCTGAACGGCGCCACCGGCTGCTCGGACTGCGCGTTGGGAATCGATGCGGCGCCCGGAATCTTCGCGATCAGGCGGCTGGTGATGCCGTAGGTCAAAAGGCTGCGCGCGTTGTAGCGATCGACCTGATCGAACAACGGCAGGTTGTCCTGATTGATATTCGGCACGTAGGCATAGGAGAAGAACGGCTCGATGGTGTGCTTGACCTTCGAGATCGATTCCCAGTTGAGGTCGTAAATCTTGTCGATTTTAGTGGCGGCGTTGAACTGTGCGTACGGCAGCTCGCGATGGCTGAAGCCGCCCGGGCCGTGCCCGCCAAGCGACAGCGCGTTGTTGTACTGCAGCCCCTGGGTGCCCACCGGCGTCACCTTGATGTTGTCGCCGGACGATTCGTAGATGGTTTCGTCGAAGCCTACGGTCCCGTCGCCCCACAGATAGTTGCCGAGCTGCCACGGCACGGTCAGATGGGGATCGATATCAAGTCGCTGGCCGCTCAACCCGGTCTGACGCCAGTAGTTCACCGCCTGAACGTCGTATTCCGCGTAAGCCAGACCGTTGAAAAGCGGTTTTATCCCGGTTATCAGCAGCGACGGCAGGGTTTGCAACGCGTAACGCTGCGGCTGGATCAGGTCCTGATTGATTACGCCGCTCAACTGCGCGTAGCCGTTCTGGAAGCTGTCGATCGCGCCGAAGTCCGACATCGCGTTGCGCATCGAGGTGAAGCTGTTGCCGAATCCGCGCGACAGCGTCAACAGGTTCAACTCGCGCAGCAGGAACGGATCGCTGACCGAGAGCGCGTCGCCGTAGACCATCAGGTTGGAGGTCAGATGCTGCCGGGTCATCGCTACGAAATCGTAGCGGTTGACCGGAATGAACGGCGAGGCGACCTGGTTGTCGACGATATCCGACTGGCGGTTGCTAGTGGTGCGCAGGTCCTCGTTGTAGAATCCGCCATCGGCCCAGAAATAGTCATCGGGACCGTTGGTCAGCCGGTACTCGGTCATCAGGCCGACGCGCTGCGAAGTCTCGACGTCGAGCGCGACCGTCGCGTCGGAACTCTTGTTGATATCGATAAAATAGGGCTGCAGTAACTGAAACCCGCGCAGCCCCGACTCGCCGGCGCGCGGACTCAGAAAGCCGCTATGGCGGGTTGAGTCGGCCGGGAAAATTGCCCGCGGCACCTTCAGTATCGGCACGCCGAGGATATTGAAGCTCGCCTCCTTGGCGCTGCCCGAGGAGCCCATGTGAAGATCGATCTGATCGCCGCTGATACTCCAGTCGGGAGTGCCCTTCTCGCATCCGCAGGTGGTGAAGAAACCCTTGTCGATCTGGTAGCGTTGGCCGACCAGCTTGCGCAGCTTGGCGCCCGCCAGCCGGTAGCTGTTGTTGTGCGCGTAAACTTCGCCGTCAGTCAGCTCGACGGTCTCGTTGTTCAGATCGAGCGTGGCGACTTTCGCCGTCACTTTGGTTTCGGGATCGGTCAGATGGACGTGGCCGACGGCGCGGGCCTTATGGTCGCGGCGCATCACCCAGATCTCGTCGGCCTTGAGCACCGTGCCGCCCTGGGTCATCACCGCGTTGCCGCGGACGATAAAGGTATCGGTCTTGGAGTTGTAGATGACCTCGCGGCCGCTGACGTCAACCGGCTTGCCACGATGAGCCTGGATTACCGGCTGCGGTATTCCCTGGCTCGCAGCTCTGCACTGCTCGGAGGCTCCCCACAGCAGCGCGATCGCGAGTACGAAAGAGTAGACCGCGGACCTATTAGGCTTGAGCTTCAGGAAAGAGCCCCCTGCGTCCCGCCCGGGCCAGGAACCATGGGTATATCTCGCCAATCAGATATACCGATCCGGTAACCAACACCACATCGTCCGGCGCCGCCTCCTCCATCACCAGTTCCATCGCACGCAACGGATCGCGCACCACCCTGGTCGGCACTATTGAGCCAAATAACGGCTTTAACTCGTCCGGGTCAAGGGGGCGCTTGGGCTTGATGCTGGTAAGTATCGCCTCCCGCACCCGGGGTGCCAACAACCCCGCCATCCGCTCATACCTTTTATCCTGTAGACAGGCAAAAACCAACCGGGGCTTGACCCCCGGGCCGAGCTCGACCTCGACCGTCTCGAGCAGGGCCTCGACGCTGAGTTCGTTGTGCGCACAATCGAGAATCACCAGCGGCGCCCGCGACACCACGTCGAAGCGCCCCGGCCATACCACCTCGCCGAATCCGCGCCGTATCGCCGCCTCGTCGATCGGCCAGCCCTGCGTCCGCAGCTCCTCGAGCGCCGCCAGCGCGATGGCGCCGTTCTCATGCTGGAACGGTCCGGCCAGCGCGATATCGACGTTCGGCAGCGCCAGCGCCAGCCCCTGGTAGTCGAAGCGATGGGCGGGGGCGTGCGAAACGAACGAGAAGTCGCGCCCGATCATGCGCGTCGGACTTTGCCGGCTGGCCGCGATCTCGCCCAGCACCACGCGCGCCTCGGGGTCGCGCGCGCCGATCACGGCCGGCACGCCGGGCTTGATGATGCCGCCCTTCTCGCCGGCGATGGCTGCGATGGTGTAGCCGAGCCGTTCCATATGGTCGAAGCCGATCGGCGTGATGACGCTCAATTCGGGATGCACCACGTTGGTCGAGTCGAGCCGGCCGCCAAGACCGGTCTCGATTACGGCGACCTCGACCTGCGACTCGGCGAAATAGAGAAACATCAGCGCCACCGTGAACTCGAAGAAGGTCAGCGCCAGTCCGGCCCGTTCGTAGATCGCGCGCAGCCGCTGGATATAGTCGATCATCTGCGCGCCCGGCATCTCGGCGCCATCGATTCGGGTCCGCTCGGTCAGCCGCACCAGGTGGGGTTTGGTATAGAGCCCGACCCGTATCCCGGCGGCCCGCAAAACGCTGTCGATCAGCGCCGCGACCGAGCCTTTGCCCTTGGTGCCCGCGATATGGATCGCGCGCAGCCGGCGATGAGGATTACCCAGCAGCGCGAGCGCCCGTTCCATCCGCTCGAGCTTGTAGATCTCGCCGAGCACCTCGAGCGAGTAGAGCCAGTCGATAGTCTCTGAATTACGCGCCATCCGCGGCCATTCTAGCCGCGCCGCCGCGGCGGTCAACTTGGGCCCGCGCGCCCGTGCGCCGGACCGGCCGGCCGTTCACGGTTTGCGGCGGCGCTTCGGAGCCGGGGCGGGAGCGCTGCGGCGCGCGGCGGTCAGCATCTTGAGCAAAGTTGCGATCGTAAAGCGCAGCTTGTCGCGCGCCACGATCAGGTCGAGCATGCCGTGCTCGAGCAGGAATTCGGCGCGCTGGAAATTTTCCGGCAGCCGCTCATTAGTGGTCTGCTCGATCACCCGCCGGCCGGCGAATCCGACCAGCGCCCCGGGCTCGGCGATATTGAGATCGCCCAGCATCGAGAACGATGCCGCCACCCCGCCGGTAGTCGGATCGCATAGCACCGAAAGATATGGCAGGCGCGCGTCGCGCAGCCGGCCGATCGCCAGTGCGACCTTCGCCATCTGCATCAGCGACAGCGCCCCCTCCTGCATCCGCGCGCCGCCCGACGACGAGAACACTACCGCCGCCAGCCGCCGCTCAGCGGCGTAATCGAACAGCCGCGCGAGCTTCTCGCCGACCACGATGCCCATGCTGCCGCCCATGAAGTTGAAGTCCATCAGGCCGACCGCGGCGCGCTGCCCCTCGATCTTTCCCACCCCGACCACCACCGCGTCGTGGCGTCCGCTGGCGCGGCGCGCCTGGCTCAGCCGCTCCGGGTAGGGCTTGGTGTCGACGAACGCCAGCGGATCGCCCGCCGCAAGATCGGCGAACAACTCGCGCCACGTGCCGCGATCGATCGTCACCGACAGCCGCTGCTCGACCGTCAGGCGGAGGTGATGGCTGCACTTCGGGCAGACGTTGAGGTTGCGCTCGACTTCCTTGCGGAACGTGATGCCCTTGCAGGTCGGGCATTTGATCCAGAGATCGTCGCTGCGGGCCTCGACCCGCTCCCCGTGCGCCGGCTCCACCGGGCTCCGCGCCGCCATCGGTTAGCTCGCCGCGGGCGACGGGGGGCCGCCGGCCGCCGCCCGTATCGCCGCCTTCATCGCGCCGGCCAGCTCGCCGACCGCGGTTTCCGGAGTTTCGGGATGCGCTTCGATCAGCAATGAAAATGCGCTGCCGACCACCACCGCGGCGGCGAACGATGCCACCCGGCCCGCCTGTTCGGCGGTCGAGATACCGAAGCCGACCCCGATCGGCAGGCGCGTGATGGTCTTGAGCTCGCGCACCCGCGGCTCCAGTCCGCTATCGAGCTCGGTGCGGGTTCCGGTCACGCCGGTGACGGAGACGTAGTAGAGAAAGCCGCTGGCCGATCGCACGATGCGGTGGGCGCGCGCCATCGGCGTGGTTGGCGCGAGCAGGTAGATCAGATCGATTCCATGCTGGCGCGCCGGCCCCTTCAACTCGGCCGCCTCTTCGGGCGGCAGGTCGACCATCAGGCATCCGTCGGCGCCGGCCCGCGCGGCGTCGGCGGCAAAGCGTTCGGGTCCGTACTGTAGAATCGGGTTGTAGTAGCCGAACAGCACGATCGGAATCTCGGTCGCCTTGCGAAGATCGGACACCAAACCGAGAATCGCGGCCACCGACGCACCGGCGCGCAGCGCACGGGCGCCGGCGCGCTGATTCGCCGGCCCGTCGGCCATCGGATCCGAGAACGGCACCCCGAGCTCGATCAGGTCGGCGCCGCGCGCTTCGAGCTCCAGCACGATTCGATGCGTGCGCTCAAAGTCCGGGTCGCCCGCGAACACAAACGGCACCAGCGCCGCTTCGCCGCGGCGTGCGAGTTCGCGGAATTTTTTTTCGATTCGCCCGGCCATCGCCGCTCACTCCTTGAGACTAGTCCCCAGCGCGCTGGCGACGGTCCCCATATCCTTGTCGCCGCGGCCGGAAAGATTGATGATCATCACCTGTTCCCGGGGCAGCGTCGGCGCGATTCGAATCGCATGGGCGACCGCGTGCGCGCTCTCCAGCGCCGGGATAATTCCTTCGGTTTCCGACAGCGTCCTGAGCGCCGCCAGCGCCTCGGCGTCGGTGACCGCGAGATACTCGGCCCGGCCGGTATCCTTGAGCCACGCGAGCTCCGGTCCGACCCCCGGGTAATCGAGTCCGGCCGCGATCGAATGGGTCTCGCGAATCTGGCCGAGCTCATCCTGCAGCACGAAGGTGCGCGCGCCATGCAGCACGCCGACCGTGCCGGCGGTGATACTGGCGGCGTGCGAGGGACCGGACAGCCCCAGGCCGCCCGCCTCGACGCCGATCATCCGCACCCCGGCATCCTTGATAAACGGATAGAACAGCCCGATCGCGTTGGAGCCGCCGTTGACGCACGCCACCAGCACGTCGGGCAGACGGCCCTCGGCGGCGAGAATCTGGCGGCGCGCCTCGCGTCCGATCACGGTCTGAAACTCGCGCACGATCCAGGGATACGGATGCGGTCCCGCCGCGGTCCCGATCATGTAGTAGGTATCGCGCACCGTCGCGATCCAGTCGCGCAGCGCCTCGTTGAGCGCGTCCTTCAGGCTGCGGCTGCCGGAGTCGACCGGCGTAACCTTGGCGCCCAGCAGCTTCATCCGAAAGACGTTGAGCGCCTGGCGCTCGACATCGAGCGTCCCCATGAAGACTTCGCATTCCAGCCCGAACAGCGCCGCCATGGTGGCGCTCGCCACGCCATGCTGGCCGGCGCCGGTCTCGGCGGTGATCCGGCGCTTGCCCATCCTGACCGCCAGCAGCGCCTGGCCGAGCGTGTTGTTCACCTTATGCGCGCCGGTATGACATAGGTCTTCGCGCTTGATGTAGATCTTCGCGCCGCCCAGCCGCCGGCTCAGGTTGGCGGCATGGAACAGCGGCGTCGGCCGGCCGACGTACTCGCGCAGGTAGCGCTCGTAATCGGACTTGAATTGCCGATCGCGGCGCGCGGCGCGGAACGCCTGCTCCAGCTCGGCCAGCGCCGGCATCAGGGTTTCGGCGATATAACGGCCGCCGAACCGGCCATAGCGGCCGCGACTATCGGGAAAACTTTGCATTGCGAAAGAAGCTCCTAAGCTTGCCATCGTGCTTGACGCCGGGCGCCGATTCAACGCCGCTCGCGACGTCCACCGCGTAAGGATTGAGGGCCACCGCCGCGGCCACGTTGTCGGGCGTCAAACCGCCCGAGATAAAAACCCGGCTCAGATCGCGTCCGCGCAGCAGCTCGAGCGGAATCGTCCGGCCGGTGCCGCCGAACAGCTCCGGGTCGAAGCGGTCGAGCAACCGGTAATCGGCCCGCGTCGGCGGAAACTGCGCGCCCTGCTCGCCTGGCTTCAAACGGATCGCGCGGATGGTCGGCACGGACCATCCTTCGAGCACGGCTTCGTCCTCGTCGCCATGGAACTGGATCAGATCGAGCGCCAGCACGGCCAGGCGCTCGGCGATAAACTCGCGCGGCGCATTGACGAACACGCCCACCACGCGGCAGCGCCCGGCGACCGCCGCGCGAATCTCGCCGGCGCGTTCGATCTCCAGGTAGCGCGGACTCGGCGGATAAAAATTCAGCCCGATAAAATCCGCCCCGAGCTCGGCGGCCAGCACCGCATCGTCGACCCGGGTGATGCCGCAGATTTTAATCCGCACTTTTTTTTCGGGGTCCAGCTTTTTCTCGGGGTCTGCCTCCCGTGATGTTTTCGGACCGCTCATGATGCTTCGATTCATCGGCTGACCGGTCCGAAAGCGCCGACCATCTCGCCCAGCCGCTGCTGCGGCCGTCCGCCGCGCAGCAGGCTCTCGCCGATCAGGAAGGCCTGCGCGCCGGCCGCCGCCAGCCGCCGGATATCGGCGGGCGAATCGATACCGCTTTCGGCGACGATCAATGCGCCGCCGCCGTAGCCCGCCAGCAACCGTTCGGTGGTCGCGAGCGAGGTCTCGAAGGTGTGCAGGTCGCGGTTGTTGATTCCGAGCAGCTCGCCGCCAATCCGCTCAGCGCGGCTGAACTCGTCGCGGTTGTGAACCTCGACCAGCGCCGCCATCCCGAGTTCGCGCGCGCCTCGCGCCAGCGACGCGAGTTCGTTCTCGGCCAGCATCGCCGCGATCAGCAGGATACAGTCGGCGCCCGCCGCGCGCGCTTCGTAAATCTGGTAGCGATCGAACATGAAGTCTTTGCGTAACAGCGGCAGATCGACCGCTGCGCGCACCGTTCGCAGATCGTCGAGCGTGCCCTTGAAATGCCGATCAGTCAGCACCGAGAGCGCCGCGGCGCCCGCCGCAGCGTACTCGCGCGCGACCGTGGCCGGGTCGAGTCCGGGCAGGATATCGCCCTTGCTCGGCGAGGCGCGTTTGATCTCGGCGATAATCGCCGGACGATGGGCCCGGAGCGCGGCGACGAAATCCCGCGGCGCCGGCGCGCGCGCTGCCTCCGCGATGATCGCTTCGAGCGGCACCGCGCGGCAGCGCTCCTCGACCTCGCTTCGCTTGGCGGCGAAAATTCGCTCGAGCACCGAACTCATCAGGATTCCCCGTGACTGGCGCGGCGCAGCTTCTCGACCGTTTCGAGCGCCCGGCCCGAGGCCAGCACCTCGCGCGCGATCTCGACTCCATCGCGCAGCGAAGCGGCCCCGCCGCTGACGTAAATCGCCGCGCCGGCGTTAAGCGCGAGCACATCTTGCGCCGCACCCGGTCGCCCGGCAAGCGCCTCGCGGAGTGTCTCGGTGGCCTGCTCCGCGCCGCTGACCGTGAGCGCCGCCGGACTGACGGTCGAGAGCCCGAACATCGCCGGCTCGATCTCATATTCATGGATTTCCGCGCCGCGGCGCACCTCCGCGATTCGCGTCGGCGCGCACAACGACAACTCGTCGAGGCCGTCGCTCCCGTGCACCACCATCGCATGTTCGAGTCCGAGTGCCTGGAGCGTCTCGGCCATCGGACGCATCAGCCATTGCTCGGCCACGCCCAGCAGTTGGTAGCGCGGCCGCGCGGGGTTGGCGAGCGGCGCCATCAGGTTGAACAGCGTGCGAATCGCGAGCGCGCGGCGCAAACCGGCGAGCCGCGCGAGCACCGGATGGTAGGCCGGGGCGAAGATGAAACAGATGCCGGCGGCGCGCAAGCATCGCCGCAGCCCTTCGGGATCGCAATCGATCTTGACGCCGAAACGCTCCAGCGCGTCGGCCGCGCCCGAGCGTCCGCTGAAGGCGCGATTACCGTGCTTGGCGACCGCGACGCCGGCGGCGGCCGCCACCAGCGCGGCGCCGGTCGAGATGTTGAAAGTGCCGGCATTGTCGCCGCCGGTGCCGGCGGTATCGAGCACCTTGCCATCGTTGAGATCGACCTGGCGCGCCCGCTTGAGCATCGCACGGACGCCGCCGGTGAGCTCGGTGGCGCTCTCGCCGCGCAACTTCATAGCGACGATAAAGCCCGCGGCCAGCGACTCCGGCGCCTGGTCGTCGAGCATCTCGCCGATCGCGCGCTCGGCCTGCTCCGCCTCCAGCCGCCGGCCCTCGACCACCGCGAAGAACGCTTCGCGCAGGCTGGTCACGACCCCGCTGCGGGCGAGAAAGTTGGCCAGCAGGTCGCGGCCGTGGCGGGTCATGATCGAGGCCGGATCGAACTGCACGCCTTCGACCAGGTAGCGGCGATGGCGCACGCCCATCACCTCGCCATCGGCAGTGCGCGCGCTGACCGTCAACTCTTCGGGTAGCGAGTCGGGATCGACCGCCAGCGCATGGTAGCGCATCGCCTCGCAAGGGCTCGGGATACCGGCGTAGATCGTCTTGCTGTCGTGCATCACCGGCGCGGTATGGCCGATCATCAGGTTCGGCGCCCGCACGATACTCGCGCCGTAGGCCGCAGCGACGCACAGATGGCCCAGCGCGACGCCGAGAATCGGGATGTCGGCGCCGAGCGTGCGAATCAGCTCAAGGCAGATTCCGGCGCTCTCGGGCCGGCCGGCGCCCGGTCCGATCACGATCGCGTCGGGACCCAGCGCGCGCACCCCGGCAAGGTCGATCTCGTGGTTGCGCTTGACGACCGTCTCGGCGCCCAGCTCGCTCAGCCGCTGCACCAGGTTCCAGGCCAGCGAGTCGTGATTATCGATTACCAGCACGCGGGCCATCGCCGGCTACTCCGCTCCGCCGCCGTGCTCGAGTTCGTGCGCCGCGGCCATCGCGCGGCCGAGCGTGCGCGCCTGCTCCATCGAGCTTTCGTAGACCGCGGCCGGGTCGCTGTGCGCCTCGACCGCCTCGCCGGTCTGCAGATGGATACGGCCGTCGCGTACCAGCATCGTGCGCGAGGCGATCGCGGCGTCGAGATTACCGATGAAACTGAAGTAGCCGACCGCGCCGAAAAAGACCCCGCGGCGCAGCGGCTCCAGTTGCTCGAGCAGCTCGACCGCGCGCCGGCGCGGCAATCCCACCACGCCGCCGGGCGGAAAGACTGCGCCGAGCGCGTTGAAGGCGTCGGCGCTCTCGCGCAGAATCCCGCGCACGTTCGACACCATCAGCATCTCTTCGGCGTAGCGCTCCACGGTCATCAGCTCGGTGACCTCGACCGAGCCGGTGCGGGCCACGCGGCCCAAATCGCCGCGCGCCGCATCGACCAGCGTCAGATGGCTCGCGCGGTCGGCTGCATCGGCCCGCAGCTGGCTTTCCAGGCCGCGGTCCTCCGCCTCCGAGGCGCCGCGCGGACGCGAGCCGGCGGTGGGACGCAGCGTCACCTCGCGGCCCTCCACCCGCACCATCGATTCCGGCGACGCGCCGACCAGCGTTTCCTCGCCGAGCCGCAGATAGAACATGTAGGGCGACGGGCAGGTCGCGCGCAGGCCGCGGTAGAGATTGAACGGATGGGCGACCAGCGGCGCTTCGAAGCGCTGGGCGGGAACCAGCCGCAGCGCCTCGCCGGCCAGCACATATTCGCGCGCCCGGATGAGCGCCGTCAGGTAATCCTCGAGCGGCGAGGCGGGGCTCAGCGCGACCTGGCGATCGCCGTTCGCGTAGGTAGCGACTTTGGGCGCGGCGGGCGGGCCGCTGAGCTTTTCGATCGCGCGGTCGATACGCTCGCGGGCGCTGGTGTAGGCGGCGTGCGTGGAGTCGAAGTCCTCGAGCGCGACGTTGGCGATCACCTTGATCTTCTGGCTCAGGTTATCGAACACCAGCAGGCTGTCGGTGAAGATCAGGCGCATCTCGGGCGCGTCGTGCCCGACCGGGGCCAGCCCTTCGAGCGAGCGCACCACTTCGTAGGAGAGAAAGCCGACCGCGCCGCCGAAGAAGCGCGGCAGATAAGGCAGCTCGGGAGCGCGAAAGCGCCCGAGTTCGCGGCGCAACTCGTCGAGCGGATTTCCGGCCCGGCGGATTTCAGAGGTGCCATGGGGCGGAATCCGCTCGACGCGCTCGCCCTTGAGTCTCAGCACCAGCGACGGCTCGGCGCCGAGGAAGCTGTAGCGGGCCCATTTCTCGCCACCGCTCAGGCTCTCGAGCAGGAAGGAATAATCGCGATCGCCGGCGACTTTCAAAAAAGCCGAGACCGGGGTCTCCAGGTCAGCCGCGATTTCGCGGCATACCGGAATCAGGTTGAAGCCGCGCGCGGCCAGGGCCTCGAATTCGTTTTCGTCAGGTCTCAACATGGTTATCGTCACACGCCGCTCAAGCCATTTTTCCAAGTCAAAATAAAAAAGCCGCGGGGCTTTCCGCCCGCGGCCTTCATAAAACCCTGCTTCAATTCGAACTAGACGAGCGGCGCGCGAGCGGATCCCTCGACGATGTTACGCCAGGCCCACCAGCTCGCTCCGTGTCCAATCCGAGTCATCGTGACTTTATTGACTATCGGCCATCCGCCGGGCTGTCAAGGCCGGGGATCGCCGGGCGCTAACGATTCCGGGCAGTCGTGCTATACATCCGGCGTACGGCGAAGGGCGGCAACGCCGGCTCCGGAAAAGGAGGACGAAGGCGATGAACGAGCGCGTCGGGCACGTGGGCGGAATAGCAACCAGGCTGCTGTTCGAAAACGACGACGTGAAAGTGTGGGAGATGGACGTGGCGGCGGGCGCGCGCTTCCCCCATCATCATCACTCGCTCGAATATCTCTTTTATGTCACCGCGCCGGCGGTGCTGACGGTCAGCCGCCACGGCGTCGAGCCCTACAATGTCGACGCCCGGGAACGCGCGCTCTATACGTATCCGGGGGACAAATCCGAGACCTTCCTCAACAACGGCCCCGGTCCCTATCGTGAAGTATTGGTTGAACTTAAGCGGCCGCCCAGCCCCGATCAACGGGCCCTGAGCTTCACCAAGTGCGAGGCGCTGGTCGGGCAGAAACCCGCCCCGGGCACTACCCGCATCCTGGAGAACGATCGGGTGGTGATCTCGGAGACGATGCTGGAGCCGCAGGAGGAGGCGATCGTCGCCAATCCGCGCGACGCCGTGACCTACGTGCTGGAAGGCGCCCGTCTCAGCGTGACCGAGCCGACCGACGGCAAACGCGCGCGCATGGTGGAGGAGGATCGGCCGCCCCACGGCGTCTATTGGGAGACCGCCGGCGGCAGCCGCAAACTCAAAAACCTGGGCGACGGCCATTACCGCCAGCTCACGGTCGAACTGAAGTAAAACCCAGGCCTGGCCCAAACTTAACTTGATACTTTAATTTCGTAGCAGGCCGGGAGGCGCCTAATGGCCGGCGTAGGCGGTGTTGTATTGCGTCCGCAAGCGGTTCTGCGCGGCGCGCGCCTGCGCCTCGGTCAGGTAGGGGCCGACCTTGATGCGGTACCAGACCTGGCCCGCGACCTTGGTCTGCACGATGGTCGGGTTGTAGCCGAGCTTGCGTAATCGATCGGCCATCTGCCGCGCGCCCGCGTTATCCATCACCGCGTCGATCTGGATGTTGTACGGATGGCGTCGCGAGCTCGGGGGCGGCTCCATCGCGGCGACTTTGGCCGGCGGCGCCGCACCTGCTCCGGCAGCCAATGATGGATTCGCCGAGCTGCCGTTGCCGACCGACGCCGGCGGCTGCTCCTCCGGACCGGGGGCCGGCGGGATCGAGGCCTCTTCGGGCGACTCCTCGGCTGGCGCCGGCGGTGCCGCAGCGTGGGACGCGCTCGCGGTTCGCCTGCTGCCAACCGGCGATGCGGCGGCGCTCGCGCGCGCCACCGGCGCAGGCGGTTTCGCCGACGGCATCACGTTCTCGGCTGCGGCCGGCGAGGCGATCGCAGCCGGCGACGGCATCGCCGCCGGACTCGGCAGCGGGTAGTTGGTGGCAAGCTGGCTCGAGTCGACCTGGTTCTGGCGCGCCATCTCGTAGCCCGCGATCAGGCCCAGTGCGAACACCGTTCCCGACAGCGCCGCCAGGCCCACCATGAAGAGCAACGCGCCGCCCGTTCTAATCTCGAATCGCATCCTCCCGCCTCACATCCGTTCCGGAGCGCTCACCCCGATTAGTTCCAGGCCGTTGCGCAGCGCGTCCATCACAAGCGCGGCCAGGTACAGCCTTGTCGTGGTCAACGCCGGCTCGGATCCAATTATACGATTGGCCGGCTTGTTGTAATAGCGATGGAATTCGCCCGCCAGTTCGAGCAGGTAGAACGGGATGCGATGGGGTTCGAGGTCGACGGTCGCCGCGGCGATTACCGCGGGCATCGCGATGGCGCGTTTCGCCAGCCCCAGTTCCTCATCCGAGAGCAGCGCCAGGTCGGCCGCCGTATCGGCGGTCGGGCGCTGATGGCCGGCCTTCTCGGCCTCGCGAAAAACGCTCTGCAGCCGCGCGTGCGCATACTGGACGTAAAACACCGGATTCTCGGGCGCCTGGCGCTTGGCGAGGTCGAGATCGAAATCGAGATGGCTGTCGCTCTTGCGGAACAGAAAGAAAAACCGCACCACGTCGGGACCGACCTCGTCGACCAGTTCGTCGAGCGTGACGTAGGTCGCCTTGCGGGTCGACATTTTGACCTTCTCGCCGCCGCGCGTGAGCGTCACGAACTGGTAGATGATGGCGCGAATCGGCGCGACATCGTGGCCGAGCGCGCGCACCGCGGCGATCACCTCGTCATGCTCGGCGATATGGTCGGCGCCGAACACGTCGATTATCCGATCGAAGCCACGCTTGAGCTTCTCGACGTGGTAGGCGATGTCCGGGGTGCGATAGGTCGGCTCTCCGGTCTGGCGAATCAGCACCGCGTCCTTGGGCAGGCCGAGCGGCTCGCCGCGCAGCCATACCGCGCCGTCGTACTCGGCGATTAGTCCGCGCTCGCGCAGGCCCGCGATCACCGCCTCGACCGCGCCGCCGCGAATCA
>Ga0307374_10002139_pt1 | contig 35608 bp, 33 predicted proteins | sample OX3MG_FD_202532 | JGI IMG/M metagenome (GOLD analysis project Ga0307374, IMG submission 202532) | Soil microbial communities from Risofladan, Vaasa, Finland - OX-3 | ecosystem: Environmental > Terrestrial > Soil > Coastal area > Acid sulfate soil | place: Finland: Risofladan, Vaasa | collected... | reverse complement strand
CTCATGAAGGGTCTCGCTCTCGGGAACCGGCGCCAGTCGAACACCTCGGCGGCCAGACACAGCGCACCGATTCTGGTCACGCCCCGGCAGGCGGCCAAGCGTTGCACTTGGTCACCGAAGGGATCCTGCATGCACCACGGCACGAGGTCGGCCTCGACCGACTCGAGCGCGGTGTCCCGCAGCTTCACGGTGGCCAGGTAATGCGAGTAGGTCGCCCCGATCGCCGGGTCTTCGAAGGACAACGTGGCGAGCCAGCGACGATGGCGTTCGGTCCACGGTGAGCCTCCCCGCCACACCACACTGTGACGGAGCAGAAACCCGCTCAGCCGATTACGGGCCCGGGTGAGATCTTGGACCATGTCACCGCGTGTGCGACACAGATCGCGCACGCCTTCTTGGGCGGGGGTCGGGATGGCGACCGGGGTGAGCTCACCGGCCCGGTGCAACCCGGCCAGTCGTCGGGCGTCCCGACGGTCGGTCTTGACCCGGTCGCCCGAGCCCTTCGGGATCAAGGAGGGGGCCACCGCCACCACGTCGCAGCGCACCCCAATCGAAGTGAGCAGGCGCTGGAGGTCATAACCGGTCGGACCCGCTTCGTAGCAAGCCCAGATTTCCTTGGGCTTGCCCAGCCGCTTGACCAGGCGTCGGACCGAGTCAGTGTCGTGGAAGATCTTGTCGACCTCGGCGGTGTCACGATCAGGGGAGAGCACCGCCACGGCGATCGAGTCTTTCGACACGTCCATCCCCAGGTGCACGAATCCTCGGTGGGCAATACTGGACACGGCTGGCTCCTTCCTTCCGTATGTCGGCTCCGTTCACCGCATAAGTGAATGATCCACGCAAATGCGTATGCCGGAGGGGCCTGCCGTTCCATACTGATTAGGGGATAGCCCGTCCGCTGAACCCAATACGCCCCTGCGGCGTCATACTTTCCATGGTGAAACGTGCTCTCGGTCTACTGGCTGTGGCGATCTTTGTCTTTGGCCTGGCTTCAACCAGCGCAAGTGCAGCTACCCCTGCGAGGGGCGTCGTCTCGGGGAAGGCAGTTCCGTGCTCCGGTCCGATGTATGTCCCAATCGCTCGCCTCTCCGTGTTTCAGGGAAAGTCCCTGGTGGCCACTGGACGATTCCGAACCGGCAGCGAATTCCGGTTTCGGCTTCCACCTGGCAGCTATGTCATCACGAACAACCGGGCTTACCCGACCGTGGGCACTCCCTTCCGAATCCGAGCAAAACGGCTCACCCAGGTCGTGATGATGGATGCCTGCGAATAGCACCCAGCGCCAGAGGCACAGGGACTCCAGGAGGACTCCACCAACCGGCAGCGGTAGGGGACACTGCGGGCAGATCACCCTCGTCATACGTAAGGCAAGCGGTGCTGGCGGCGACCGTGCCGTCAGCGACTCGGGAGAGCACCCATTGCACCTTGCCGCAGGGTCGTGTTATGCCAGTTGCCGAAGAACCACCTCTTCCGATGACCTTCCTGCGAGGGGCTATGCGAACATCAAGGGTTGCTGTGGTTGCAGTGGCGATTGCACTGGCCGCAGGCATGAGCATCGTGCCGCTGCATGTCGCCGGCGCCCAGTCACCCAGCACAAGCGTGCTCATACCTTCGAGTGGGGCGACGCTATCCGGGTCGACGTACCTTGACGCCTCCGCGTCGAATGCCACCAGCGTCGAGTTCCTGCTCTTCGGCGGCAGTTTCGGCTTTAACGCCCCGACGATCTGCACGGCCACCGCCACGATCTACGGCTGGCTGTGCGGCTGGAACACCACGACAGTCCCGAATGGTTCCTATTTCCTGGTGTCCGAGGTCTCCGGGGAGGGCGGGAGCGCCTTTAGTTCGGCGGGCGTCAGTGTCAGCGTCAACAACCCGCCTCCGAGCACCACGGTCTTGATTCCGGCAAGTGGTGCCACGCTGGATTCTGCACAGGACACCGTCCTCGACGCGGTCGCCTCGCCTGGGGTGACCAAAGTGACGATCGAGATCAACGTGTTTGGATCACTGTTCTCGTATGCCACCACCCCCACCATCTACGGTTGGATAGCCGCGATACCTGGAACTCCATGCAATCCCATTCATTGCATGGCCACCGGGTTGCCGGCCACAGTCCAGAGCGTGGCCTCTTACTCGGGCGGGGTTAGCGGGACGAGTCCGGCCGTCAATGTCACGATCACCGTCTATGGGGGGGTCAACTGAGGTCGACAACCGGGACGCCCAGGTGCACCCAAGTGGCGAAATGGGAGGTTGGCGGGGGCGGAACCATCCCACGTATCCGGCAGCGAGGATTGAGACGGCCGCTGAATGATCCACCACTTCGGTGAACGGATTAGTCAGCGTGTGGGTGGGTGCCCAGGCCAGGTCTGACTCCAGTGAACCGGCTGACGTCCTCTCGGACTGTCTTGATATCGATCCGTCGGCCTGGCCCGGTCACCCACTCGACACCTGCCGGTCGGACGGAGTGACCTAATAGGAGCCTGCCTCACAGGCCCTTCGCTGTCCTGTCCGTCGTCCCGTTCGGTGCGGTGTCACCCCAAACCCAATCCAACGAAGGGATGACAGTGACCAATTTGGCACGAAGCGTCACCGGCGGGGTCGATACACACCTCGACGTGCACGTAGCTGCGGCTTTGGACGAGCGAGGGGCCTTGCTCGGCGTGGAGAGCTTCAGCACCACCGAAGCCGGATACAAGAAGCTGTTGGGGTGGCTGAGCGACTTCGGCCCTGTCGAGTTGGTCGGTGTCGAAGGGACCGGCTCATATGGCGCCGGGCTCACTCGTCACCTCCAAGACGAACGGGTCCGCGTCGTCGAAGTCGATCGTCCCAACCGCCAGCGCCGCCGGCGCAAGGGCAAGTCTGATCCCGAAGATGCCATCTCGGCCGCCCGGGCAGCCTTGTCGGGCGACGCCTGCGGCGAGGCCAAGACCAGGGACGGAAACGTCGAATCCATGCGGGTTTTGCGCGTGGCCAGAACATCTGCCCGCAAGGCTCGGACCCAGGCGCTCAACCAGATGCGCAGTCTGATCTCGACGGCCCCCGAGCCCATCCGAGATGAACTTCGGGGCCTCAACGTGTTCCACCTCCTCGAGAGGGCCTCGTCCTATCGGCCCGGGGCCAAGCGCGACATCGTGTCGCTCACCAAGCTCAGCCTTCGGATGCTGGCCCGGCGTGCCATCACCCTCGAAGAGGAGATCACGGAGCTCGACGCCATCTTGAAGCCCTTGGTCAAAGAGACTGCGCCCGATCTGGTGGCCACGCTCGGCATCGGGACCGACGCCGCCTCGGCGCTCCTCGTCGCCGCGGGAGACAATCCCGAACGACTGCGCAACGAGGCCGCCTTCGCCCATCTCTGCGGCGCTTCACCAATCGAAGCCAGCAGCGGCAAGCAACACCGGCACCGGCTCAATCGCAGCGGTGACCGTCAGGCGAACTCTGCTCTCTGGCACATCGTGATCACCCGCATGGTCTATTGACCCCCGCACCACCGCGTACATAGATCGACGCACCAAGGAAGGACTGTCCAAGAAGGAAGCTGTTCGATGTCTCAAGCGCTACGTCGCTCGAGAAGTCTACGGACTCCTCCCTCACCAGAGACTGGGGGTTGACACCCCATAGGAGCATCGTTAGGAGGCAGGTCTGCGAGACCAGCGATTCCTCAAGGCCCGACCGCGAGCCCGATTCGTGAGAGGGCCCTACGAACGTCACTGATGGAGCTGACAACCTCACCTTGCATTCCGGCCGTGTGGGCTCCAGCAACATTTATGGGCGCATCGTCGAAGAACAGGATCTCTCCGGGTTCGAACCCCATCAGTTTCGCAACGAGCCGGAAGGTCTCGGGGTCGGGCTTGCGCATCCCAAGGTCAGAGGAGACGAAGATGGTCCGAAAGGGTCGGAGTTCGTTCTCGTAGAGAGCCTCCCAAACGTTCTTGTGCGAAGGATTCGAGTTCGTGAGGGCAAAGAGTGGCAAGTGTCGCTGAGCGATCGAGAGCACGTCGGACATGCCGGAAACGGGCCCCAGAAAGACATCGTTCCACCCTTCGGCGAACTCCAGGTCAGAGAGGTCGATCTCCAAGGAATGGCGCAGAGTCGCAAAGTATCTCGACGATGGAATCTCACCACGTTCGTGCTGCTCGTAAAACTCGTCCATAGAGAACCGCTCTGCGATAAGCGTGGGATCACAACCCGCCCGTGCCGCCCACGATCGAAATGCTCCTTCGAAACCGAAGTTGATGACCACACCGCCAAGGTCGAACAGCAGAGCACGCACCAGCGGCTGCTCGTTGCGGATCACATCCTCCATTTGACCAGGTCTTGCTCCGCAGCATCTACTGACCTGTGGTCTGGCAGCTAACACCCAGGGCCGGCGTACTTGGCACTCTCGCGGAGTGCACGACCTCAACCTCGGGCCGTGATTCCCACCACTGAAGTGCCGGAGATCTGACCTTGGGGTGATCCAAGGTACGGGGCATCGCCGAACGCAAACACGCCGCCGTCTCCGGCCACGGTCCAATAGCCGGCTCCGGCAGGATTCGCCGCAATTCCCACCATGGGCGCATTCAGCCTTCTGCCGCCCATGGAGCCGGAAAACCGGGCATCGCCGAAGGCGAAGACCCCGCCGTCGGAGGCCACGAGCCAGTAGCCCCGGCCATCAGCACTTGCCGCCATGCCAACGATCGGCAGATTCAAATGCGTGCCGCCCATGGAGCCGTAGAAGCCAGCGTCGCCGAAGGCATAGACCCCGCCGTCAGCGCCGACTTCCCAGTAGCCGCCGCCGTCCGGCGTCGGTGCGATTCCCGCGATGTCGGCGTTGAGCCGCGCGCCGCCCATGGAGCCGAAGAAGCTGGCGCCGCAGATCGCAAAGACGCCACCATTCGCCGTGGCGAGCCACGCGCCGACAGGAGCGGCGGCGACCCCGACCAGCGAAGTCGGTTGATAGGCCCCCGCTGATTCAGGGCCGTTGCACTCACCGGCGACAGAACCCTGCGGTATCCCCGAGTCGGCGTAACGTGAGACGCCATTGAGAACGAAGTAGGAAGACTGCCCGACCCAATAGCCTTGGCCGGCTGCGTTCGCCGAGATACCGACGCACTCCGTGACCTCGGGAATCGGGGTCCCAGGTCCGTTGCCGCAATCTGACAGGCCGATGTGGTCGAGCGGGTTTCCGGCACTGTTGGTCGCAACGTCAGCCAGGTAGGGAGCGTCGTAGGCATAGGTCGCGCCCCGGGCCGTCATGAGCCAGTAGCCCGGAGAAGCCGGTGCGGTGGTTCGTGAATCCGTCGCCGCTCCGACGGGTTCGGCACCCAGGATGGCAGCGGCACAAGCGACAGCTGCAAGAACCGGCACCCAGCGCTTCATGGCCGACCCCCCTTTTTCCGGTGGCTGATCTGACGGGCTCAACAGGCTATTTGTAGCAGTGATCGGGGTAGCTCCGATGTGCGATTACATGGGTGATCCACGGGACCTGGGCTGAGGGTTATGGAATCACACTCAACCGTCCCCGTCGATCTCCTTGATGAAGCCCTGGAGGAGCTGAGCTCGGTCTTCTTGTCCGTGGCGATCGGCATCCTCTTGCTGCCGCCTCAGGATCGTGAGGAACTGGGGGCCGGTTTCGAAGAAGCCACAGCGCTCACAGACCGATTCGAAGGTGCAGTCGAGGCCTGCCGGCCGGGTGCAGTGACCATTCCCCAAGAGCCGTCGGTGCTCGGCGGCAATGCGGCGCATGTTGGCGCCCTCGACGCTGGCCGGTAATGCTTCGCCGCTCTCGTAGCTGGCCTCGACGGCCTGGGTCACCCGGAAGTACTCCTCGGCCACGGTCCGGTCTGAGATGCGGGCATAGGTCCCTGTCATGCGCATGGAGCGGTGACCGAGCAGGACGGCGATGGCTTCGAGGCTCATGCCCCGGTTGATCATCTGTGTGGCGAGCGTGTGGCGGAGCTGATGGGGATGGACGTGGCCGATGCCGGCGCGCTTGGCCACCCGATCGACGTAACGGTGGACGGTGCGGCGGTCGAAGGGTTGGCCGTCGTCGCGCTCGACCAAGCGTCCCGAGCGGCTCGGTCCCCGGAACTTCTGGTAGTCGGTGATGAGCCGCACCAGCTCGGGCCCGATCGGCACATAGCGGTCGTTGTGCAGCTTGCCGACCGGGATGCGTAACGAGAAGGTGTCACCGAGCAAGGTCACGGCCTTGTCATCGAGTCCGGAGAGCTCGCCCACCCGGATGCCGGTCTGGGCCAGGATCTCGACCATGACCCGTCGACGAGGATCAGGGTCGCTCGCCAGTGCGGCGGTGAACTTCTCCATCGTCGGGTCGTCGAGGAATTTCGGCAACGGCTCGTCGGCCTGTGGGAAGTCTCCGGGAAAGATCAGCGTCTTGGTCGGAGCGTCGTCGTAGTCCCAGTCGCGTAGGCGCTCCAAGAAGGTGCGCAACAGGCCGAGACGATGCCGGATGGTGACGCTGGCCAAGGGCTTTCCGCTCCTGCCGGGTCGAGCGGCCAGCCAGAGCTTGTGCGCCTCGATGTGGCGACGCTCGACGGCGGCCATCGACGTGCACTCAGGATCAGTCTCTGTCACCTGGCCGGCGAAGTGACGCAGCGTCCCTTCCACTGCAGCGACCGTCATCGGTCGGGCCGAGACGCCGAGTTGATCCAGGTAGGAGGCCATGGTGGCCACCATCACCGGTGCTCTGCGGGCCGTCTCGGCCCAGGGGAACTCGATCTGGCTCCACCACGGCGACGGAACTTCTGCTGCCTTCGGGAGGGCGCTCATCGGGCCACCTCCACCGGTGCGTGGAGGGACTCCATGGCCTTGCGGTACTCCTCGGCCAGCCAGTCAATGCTGAGGTGGAGATAGATCCTCGTCGACGCGATGGAGCGGTGACCGGCCTGGGCCTGGACGGCCTCGATCGCCATGCCGGCTTCGCGCAATCTGGTGAAGCAGGTGTGGCGCAGCTCATGGCACGTGCCGTGGGCGAGTCCGGCCCGCTCTCGTGCGGCGCTGAAGATCTCGATGATCCCTTCCGCTGAGAGCGGCTGACCTCGCCTCGGTCCCTTGAGCGAGACGAAGAGCCGATCGGTCGGAGCATCAGGTGGTCGCTCCTTGTTCATGTAGTCGGCCACCGTCGCGAAGAAGGTCGTCGAGATCGGCACGAGTCGCTGGTGGCCGCCCTTGCCTTCGGCGATGAACACCCGCCACTCGCCGAGGCGTAGGTCCTCGAGTCGGAGGCCCAGCACCTCGCCACGGCGCAGGCCACCGAGCAGCATCGCTTGGGCCATGGCCCGGTCCCGATCGGTGCGCAACGCCGCCATAAGCGCCTCGACCTCGTCGGGATTGAAGATGCGCGGCAGGCGCCTCACCCCGCGCACGAGCGGCGCACCGGTCTCACCGCGGTGACGGTTGCGCCGGGTGGGCAGGCCCAGTGGCACTGGATTGGTCACCACACCGGCGTCACCTCGGGTGACCAGATAGCCATAGAAGCTCGACACCCCGGCCAGGCGTCGCTTGATAGTCGAAGTCGACAGTCCCGAGCCGCCGTCGGACATCCGCAGCACGTTCTCGGCGCCCTTCCTCGGACGCCGCTGGTCAGTCACGAAGCGGAGCACGTCCTTGGGGGTCACGTCGGCGGGCTCTTTGCCGATGACCCCGAAGAAGACGCTCAGGTCATGGGCATAGGCCCGCACCGTGGCCGGCCGGGCCCGACCTGAGGCGAACTCCAAGAACTCGTCGACCAGCTCGTGGCCGACTCGGTACTCGCGCACACCGTCTGCGCGTAGACGACTCTGAAACGACGGACACCACACCACCGCACACCTCCTTGTTGGACTTTCGTCCGAAGAAGGCTCCCCGGACGCTCAGTCCAGGTGGCGGATCACCCATGTAAGTGCCGTACGGGGCACCCTCGATGACTCTTTCTTGCACTACAAAGACGGGTCCGAAATGCCCTTCCTCGGTGGGACACGAATAGGACACGGGCGGCACGAACCAGCGAGTGCCAGTGCGTGCCAACGAGTACCAACGAGTACCTCTCCGTCCCACCGAAATGGCCGGTAGATTCGAAACGATGACGTTGACGTGCGCTTTTACAAAACCGTCTACCACGGTTCGAATCCCGCCACCTCCACCAGAATTCGTAAACCGAATTCGGTACCAGTAGCAGACGCAGTTGCTTCCACATCGGCTTCACTGTCGACTGTGCGGTGAATGCTTCGTCCGTCAATCGAGTTCGCCCGATTGACGGACGCTCTGCTGCTGGGACATCGGTGCCGTCCCCGTCACACACGCGGACACCCGCTCGCGCACCGCGAGGACTCGCCCATCCTGGTCCGGAAAGATGTGTCCATGACCGGTGATAGGGGTCACGTTTGGAGGCGCATTCGTCCAATCACGGTTCCGAGTCCGCAAGTCGGAGTGCCCGTATCCACCGAGGACTGCCCTCGTTAGGTCAGTTCGGCGAGCAGTTTGCGTACGCGACCGTCGATGTCGTCGACGATGGGTCGGACGACATCCACGGGCTTGCCCGCAGGATCTTCCAGTTCCCAGTCGAGATAGCGCTTGCCCGGGTACATGGGGCACGTATCCCCACAGCCCATGGTGACGATGACGTCGGACTCCCTCGCTAACTCATCTGTGAGGGGTTTGGGAAACTCACGAGTCGGATCGAACCCGCGCTCTTCCAGGATGGCAACCACTGAGGGGTTGAGTTGGTCCGCCGGCTCCGACCCAGCCGAGCGTACGTCGATACGACCCTCGGCGTAGTGGTCGAGCAGCACTCGGGCGGCAAGGCTTCGGCCGGAGTTGTGGATGCAGAGGAAGAGGACCACCGGCTTGTCGCTCATTGAGCACCTTTCATGGAGTGGCGCACTGGCGGGGACGGGTAATGGCCTCTGGCCCACAAGGACACGTAGACGAGACCGACCAGGACCGGGACCTCGATGAGGGGTCCGACGACCCCTGCCAGCGCCTCGCCGCTCGTCACGCCGAACACACCGATGGCGACGGCGATGGCGAGTTCGAAGTTGTTCCCAGCTGCCGTGAACGACAGGGTGGCTGTCCGCTCATAGGGAAGTCCGATGGCCCGCCCGTAGGCGAACGTCCCGAACCACATGATGGCGAAGTAGGCCAGGAGTGGAAGGGCGATCCGGGCAACGTCCGCCGGGTGCGATGTGATCGTGTGGCCCTGGAGGGCGAAGAGGATGACGATCGTGTAGAGCAGCCCGTAGAGGGCGAATGGAGCGATACGGGGGACGAGCGTGGTCTCGTACCACTCCCGCCCACGTCGCCGCTCGCCGATGGTCCGGGTGAGGTAGCCGGCCACCAGGGGTACGCCCAAAAAGATGGCGACCGTCTCCGCGATCCTCCAGATCGAGAGCTCCAGCCCGACGGTATGCAGGCCGAGCCAGCCTGGCAGCACTTTCAGGTAGAAGTATCCGAGCAGAGCGAAGGCCACCACCTGGAACAGCGAGTTGAGTGCAACAAGCACCGCGGCGGCCTCCCGGTCCCCGAGTGCGAGGTCGTTCCAGATCAGGACCATGGCGATACATCTGGCCAAGCCGACGATGATCAGCCCGGTCCGGTAGGCGGGGAGGTCAGGCAGCATCAGCCACGCCAAGGTGAACATGACCAGCGGCCCGATCACCCAGTTAATGACCAGCGAGGACACCAGGGTCCGGCGGTCCCGCGTGACCGTCCCGAGCTCGTCGTAGCGCACCTTGGCCAGTACCGGATACATCATCACCAGGAGGCCGATGAAGATCGGCAGCGAAGTCCCTGAGGTGACCTGGACCGAGTTGAGGTGCGTGTTGAGGCTGGGAATCGCCCGACCGAGTACGAGGCCGAGCGCCATCGCCAGGATGATCCAGACCGGCAGGAACCGGTCGAGGAACGAGAGGCGTGCGACGACCGCCTCGACATGCTCCTCTTCAGCGGGTGCCAGGTCGGAGGACACCTCCCTCACGCGTGGACTCCGCTTGTGCCGCTTCGGCGACTCAGCAGCACGACGATGAGCCGGCCGTGACCTCGACGGAGTCGGGCCTCGAACTGCAGCACGCCGACTCGCCGGGTGCGGCCGCCCGTAGCTGGCCGGCAGGCATCTCGGTGTCCGAGAGCACCGTGTAGATCTCCCACGGCTCTCCGCCGGGGCCGTCCACCCACACCTTGTCCTGGACGGCGTAGCAACACGACGTCTCCTCCTCAAGAGCGGTCGCCAGACCTTCGCCGGAAAGACGAACCTGGGCTGCCGTCACCTCGTCGGTCGTGGGTACTTCGACGCCGAGATGGTTGAGCGTCCCCGGCGTCTGGTTGGCGTCTTCGATGAGGACGAGCTTCAGCGGCGGATCGGCGATAGCGAAGTTGGCATAGCCCGGGCGCACCTTGGCCGGCTCGGTAGCGAAGAGCTTCGAATAGAAGGCGATCGCCTCGTCGATGTCGGCGACGTTGAGTGCGAGCTGTACACGGGACATGGTCACGTCCTTTGGTAGATTGACAACTGTCGATGCTACCGGACGCATTGATGAAAGTCAATACGAGGAGGTGGACGATGGCCACGAAGGGACAGTCCGCTGGCATGGCGGATCCGGCGCTGTGCTGTGCGTCGGTTGTCGAGACTCCCCTCAGCCATGCGGAAGCAATCGGCCTGGCACACGTGTTGGCCGCGCTCGCCGACCCGATCAGGCTCCAGCTGTTCTCACTTGTTGCCGCACAGGGCGAAGTCTGTTCATGTGACCTCGAAGCGCCCCTTGGGAGAAGTCAGCCGACCATTTCGCACCACACCAAGTTGCTGGCCGAGGCAGGCCTCATCGTGGGCGAGAAGCGCGGGCGATGGGTGTGGTGGCGCATCGAATCAGACCGCCTGGCAGACGTGCGGAGGGCGCTCGGGGGCTGACAGTGACGAGGGGCTGGTGGGAACTCCACCCGGCAGCAACTGGAGCCCTCGTCGAGTGTCCCAGTTGGCGAGGTGTCCAGATTCCTAGACACTCCTCAAGACGGACCCGAAAATTTTCGATCCATTGCGTTATGCGGATCGAGATGCGTCAGTGAGCCGTCGAGGCAGGCCATTTCGAAGCTGGATTGGCCTGACAACCGCGGCGGTTCTTTCTTTGGTCACCTTGGGATGGTCGACATCGGCCTCTGCGATGCCTGGTGGGCTGCCGGTCACGATCGTCGTGACGTCGACCGCCAATCCCTCGACGTTCGATCAGGACGTCACCTACACGGCCACGCTGACAACGTCGGATTCGGGCAGCCTGGACATCCTGGACACCATTGAATTCCAGGACAACGGAGGCTACATCTCCGGATGTACCTTCCAACCACTGGCGAGCACCGCGACGGTCGGAATGTACGTCGCCACCTGTGACGAGTCGGCCTCCAACATGTCGGTCGGATCTCACAACATCACCGCTTCGTTCCCCGGCGACTCCGTTTACGACCACGGGTCTGGCTCCATGAGCCAGACGGTCGATCAGGCACCGACCGTTACCGCCATCACCTCCCCCTCCCCCGGATCGTCCGTCATGTATGGCAATGAAGGGCAGAACTCCATCAATTTCACGGCGTCCGCTCCAAACGTGTCCAACAACTCCCCCTCGGGCAGCGTCAATTTGTACGACGGTGTCCCGGGTCCGGACACCTATCTGTGCACGGGATACCTCGGTGGAGGCGGACCGGGGCAATCCGGCGGAAACTGTTACATCAACAACAGGCAGATAGACGCAGGCCTCTATTCGCTGACTGCAACGTATAGCGGTGACAACAACTTCGCTGGTTCCTCTTCTCTTCCCCAAGACCTCTCCGTCGTAAAGGTCACCAGCCAGATGCAACTCTTCCCCGTGCCCGGATACGCCTTCTACGGCGCGGAAACCGGCAACTTCTTCATCACCGGTGTGGGAGGAGGGAATGGTGGGAACCCAACCGGATTCTTCAGTGTCACTGCGAACGGGGTAAACCTCGTCGCCCCCGGTTCCTGTTCTGCAGGAAACGGAGGGGGGAATCCCTGCTTCATCGACTCGGCGACGGCCCTCCCCGCCTCCACGACCCCCTATGAAGTGACGGCGAACTACCCGGGTGACGCCAACTTCACCGCAGCATCCGCGACAGTCCCTCTCTCCGTCTTTCCGGCCACGACCTCGACCAACTTGTCGGTGGCCTCGTCCGCGGCAGCGTTCGGCAATGAGAGCGCGGTTCAGATGTCGGCGACGGTCACGTCAGGGACAACAGGATCACCCACCGGATCGATCGCCGTGCAAAGTGCTGGCAACACGGTCTGCACGATCACCCTCGCTGGGAGTGGCCCCAATACGGCCACCGGAACCTGTTCCCTGAGCGACACCAGGCTCTCCCTCGGCTCGCACTCGCTGACGGCCAGCTATCCCGGTGACGGGAACTATCAGAGCTCCGTTTCGCCTGCACGCTCCCTCGTCATTACGAATCAGACCGATCACGGCTACTGGCTCGTTGGAGCCGACGGGGGGATCTTCTCCTTCGGCTCAGCCCAGTTCCACGGCTCAACCGGCTCCCTGAAGCTGCAACGTCCGGTCGTCGGGATAACCCCCACGTCTGACCGACGCGGCTATTGGCTCGAGGCTGCCGACGGGGGTGTCTTCGCCTTCGGTGATGCCGGCTTCCACGGCTCCATCCCGGGATTGGGGTTCGCTCCCGCCGGAGCCGTCGGATCCGCTCCAAAGCTCAGCGCACCGATCGTGGGAATGGTTCCGTCCGTCGATGGGGGCGGCTACTTCATGGTCAGCTCTGACGGCGGTGTTTTCGCCTTCGGCGATGCGCACTTCGCCGGATCGTGTCCGGGTATCGGCGGATGCCAAGGATCAGCCGTTTCGGTGATACCGGATGCCTCCGGTCATGGCTACTGGATCGCCACGAACAACGGCAACGTCTACTCGTTCGGCGACGCTCCCTACCTCGGTGCGACTGGCATCCAGAGCTCCCCCGTGACGTCAGCCGTTCGGACTCCGGACGGAGGCGGCTATTGGATCTTGCTGGCTGACGGAACCGTGTACAACTACGGCGACGCCGAATACCTCGGTGGTGCGAGCGGCCTTGGGGGCTTCAATCCCGCCGCTGCGATCTACGCCACAGCGGACGGCGGCGGCTACTGGCTGACGTCGGCTACTGGTGCCGTCAACTCCTATGGGGACGCTCCCAACGATGGAGGTACGGCGGCCACCCATCTGAACGCTCCAATCGTTGCTGCGACCGGATGGTGACCGTGGCCCCCGGCATCGTGCTCTAGGTGTGATTCCGAGCCCGCCCCTCCAAGGGCCTCACCCGCCATCAAGAATCGATCGCGTCAGTCGTCCTCGTCGAAGGTCACTTTGGCCAAGGGGCTCTGCGCCACCCACTCATCCAAGACGGCTTCCGGCCATCCGTCATCGTTTGCACGCCGGCGGCGATTGAATTCCTCGACGAACACCGCCAGGACGCGTTGTCGCTCCGCCGGTTCGAGAATGATCGTGGCTGTGGCGGGAAGATCGGCAACGACGCGGTTCTTCAGGTGGAAAGTGAATCGCGGGTTCGCCGCGAGATTGGCCAGCCAGTCACGCGTCGTGGGTGCAGGAACTCCGCTGAGGTAGAAATCATCGTCCATCCGGTAGAAGACGATCTCAATCCGTCGGGGCTTGCCAGAGCGGCGCCCCGTGGTCGTGATGTCGATGGTTCGATCCTCGAGTGTCGAACTCGCGTCAATCGCAAGTGCGGCGCGCACTTCGTCTTTCATCAGTGAACGCGGTGGATCGTTCCCTACAAGCGGTAGAGCTTGCGGGCATTGTCACCCATGACCCGAGCTTGAGTCTCAGGACGCAGGGCCCCCATTTTCTCGGCAACGGTTTGGACCGGCGCGGGGTAAAGGCAAGTCGGGTGCGGGAAGTCGGTTTCGAACAGAATGCGTTCGTCGCCGACGATGTCCATGACATTCTGCAGCTGGCCGTGGCCCTCTTCAAACCAGAACGTGGCATACCAGTTCCTGGCGAAATACTCGGAGGGCTTCCTCTTCATTGCCTTGAAGTGATCGGGCGCATTCTCCGACAACTCGTAGTCCATGGTCTCGAGGATGAATGGGATCCAGCCGATGCCACTTTCGACGGCGACCATGGTGAGATCGGGGAACCGGTCGAACACGCCGGAAAAGATCGTGTTCATCACGACGCGGGCGCTATTGAGGAACAACATCGCGCCACCGATTGCCGGCTTGACGTACTCGTCCTGAGACGCCCAGAAGTAGTTGCCGAAGAAATCCATCGCAGTGTTGCTCGAGCCGATGTGGAAGTGGACAGGCATATTGAGGTCCGAGCACACCTGCCACAGAGGGTCCCAGTCCCGGCTGGCGAGGTCGGGCGATCCGGCATCCTGGGGGTCGGAGGTCATATTGATCCCGCGCAACCCGAGCCCCGCCGCCCGCCGCGTCTCCTCAATGCAGAGATCGACGTCCCATGCGGGCATCAGGGTCATGGGAATGAAGCGATTCCCTGACGCTTCCATCATCTCGGCCATGGCATCGTTGTAAATCTGGAGGCACATGATTCGGAGTGCCAGATCGGGGATCATGTTGTTCAGCGTGGAGCCACCGAGGCCGACGACGTTGGGGAACAGGACCTGGGCATGGACCCCGATTTCGTCCATCAAGCGCAGACGGGCCTGCGGATCGAAGGCACCCTCGTGCACCCAGTCGAGGCCCATCTCCATGGAATCGAGGAAGGGGAGCTTGGAACTGTCGCGCGCCACGACGCCTCCCCCGCGGGCAAATCCGATCTCGTTGCCGTCGACGACCCAGGTCGGGAGGCCTTCACGCTCTTCCATGTGGAAGACGCGATCCTCGTAGCCTTTCGGGGCCCGACTGGTCCAGAGATCGTAGGGCTCCGTGTAGTGGGTGTCTGCATCAATGATCTTGAAGTCCTCAGCCAGCTGTGCCATGTGACCCTCCCTTGATTCTTCGAACGTTCGCGACCCTCGAACCTGGAGTCTCGCGCCCTCGCCGCCCGAGGCCAATTTCAGGCAGGGAAGATCGCGACAGCCAGGGGTGTCACGGCTGGCGTTTGCACCGTGTCCCACTGCAAGACAGCTTGATTCCCGGTTCCGCAGCCCGATTCCCGGTTCAGATTCCCCCGGGGAAGAATGAATCCACTTTCGAAGGATGCCTGAGTGGAGGACCTCAGGCATCCGCGTCCACCGATGTGTCACTGCCGGCCGAATTCTCTACCCTCTCAGAAACAGCGATCCACCGCGATTGGTTTCACGCGGCACCCTCCTCAGATCCGGAGTCGTCTCGTACTCGTTTGTGGTCACGCCCGTCTTTGCTGATCCCATGGATGTGGTCTGCGAGGGAGGCCCTGGGGAACTTGTGGATGGTTGCTTCGTCGCGCTCCAGGCAGTCTGAGAGCATCCGGGGTGCAATGACAAATGAGGGAGGGTCTGTCGATCACCCAATCGGGTGATTTTCCCCGTGGGCCCTGGTGAATGGCGATTGTCGGGCCCGGCGACGCTTCCGGCCTCGGGCCAGGGCAGATGCGGCCAAGTCCTCGCAGAATTGTGGGAATTGGCACTCCGCACAACCAGTGGTCACGCCTCCAGACACGTTGCCAACCCCCTGTTCCGCCGGTACCGTCAGCTCCGGAGTTCGTTTGATCTAGGTGGATCTCGCCCGGCGGCGTGACGGTCTTTGCTTACCTCACTCGGCCGGACTCGGTAGGGAGAAACGGCATATGGCCATTCAGGGCGACAACGACATTTGGTTCAGGCAAGACGATTTCTCTGCGATCGTGAGTCCTGACGGCGAGGGATCGGTTCTCGTGAAACTCACTGGCGAGTTCGATCTCTCAACTGCGGCAGACCTCCGGCAGTGCCTCGTTCATTCCGATGTTGTCAATGCGGAGAATGTCCAAATCGATATGACGGGCGTGACCTTCCTCGATTCGTCCAATATCGGCCTCCTGATCGCCGCGTGCAAGCGCACTCGGAGCTCGGGCGGCACCTTCTCCGTGAGATGCGGCGACGGGGTGCCGCGGCGGGTTCTCGAGATTTCCGGTCTGGTGGAGTATCTCCAAGTCAGGCCCGCAGCGGGCCATTAGCTCCGCCGGGTCAGTTTGCGCGCTTGAGCGTCCTGATCCCGGGCAGCCTCTGATCGACCCGACGGCATCCGACGAAGCATGTTGATGCCCAGCAGCAGACCGCTGGCCATGCTGGATACGCTCGCGCGGGTGTTGACCCTCCATGACGACCCGCCGCGACGATGAACGTGGTTGCGACTGTCCTGGGCCTCGTCGTGGTGGTGTTCACCGTTGCCGACGTCGTGTTGACAATGGTTCTCCCTCGAAGACCATCGGGCCTCGAGCGCATCAGTCTCCGTGTCAACCGGATGGTCCGGATGGTCTTCGTGGTCGCGTCTCATATCGCCAAGACGTACGAACGCCAGGACGCCATCCTGGCTCCAACCGGGCCGGTCGCCCTTGTCGTTCAACTTCTATTCTGGGCTGCCTGCCTCGTGCTCGGATTCGCCCTCATACTCGTCGGTGCAGGCCTCTCATTCTCCAACGGGTTGCTCCAGGCCCTCACCGCTCTCTTCACGGTGGGAGCTGTCCACAGCGGCGGTCAGACTGACGCGGGCGTCGACATCTCCGTCGGTGCTATCTGGGTCGTGATCGTCGCCTTGCAGATCGCCTACCTCCCTGCGCTCTACAGCTCGTTCAACCGACGCGAGGGTCTCGTTGCTCTCCTCGAGAGTCGGGCCGGCGTCCCGGCGTGGGGTCCCGAGCTCCTGGCGCGCCACCAGCTGGTCGGAATCACCGACACCCTCCCGGACCTGTACGCCGCATGGGAACAATGGGCGGCTGACGTGGCCGAAACGCACACCACATACCCCGTGCTGCTCCTCTTCCGATCTCCCGAGCCGTGGTACTCCTGGCTCCTCGGGCTTCTGGCCGTCCTCGATGCCGCCGCCATGCATCTGGCGCTTGCACCGAGCCAGGCGTCTTCCCAGGCTCGGCTGTGCCTTCGGATGGGATTCACATTGCTCACCCGGATCGCAACCACAATCGGGTGGGAGGTGGATCCTGATCCTGATCCTGATGGACCGATCAACCTGACGTTTGACGAGTTCGAGCGGGCAGTGGCCATGCTCGTCGGCGTCGGCTTCGCGACCGAGAGAGGCGCTGAGGAAGCATGGGCTGACTTCCGCGGCTGGCGCGTCAACTATGAAACCGTCGCCTATCGACTCGCTGATCGCCTGACCGTGCCACCCGCTCCGTGGTCCGGTCAGCGGCGTCATATGCGGTCGGGCCCCGTTGAACCCCGACGCCCGCCCCAACGCCGTCCTGGCGGTGGGGAGTCCTTTGTCTATGAGCGGCCGCCGGTTGTCATCGAGCGCCGGCCCAGCCTCATCCGACGCGGTCGCGACCGGTCCTGACGCCGGTCGACCGTTCACCGGCACATCCTGAACTCTTGGTCTGGCGGACCGACCGTTGACCCCTGTCCGAGTTCTGACAGAGCCCTACCCCTGACTTCACCTGCGTTTGGCAGACTTCGTGGATCCAACTGATGGCGGCAGAAGGATTGAGTGTGGACGTCACGGCAGACGGCGCAGTCAAGATCGGACTCAACGGGGAAGACTGGTTCGGACCGGGGCGCCCCTCGCTCCCGCCGGTGATAAGCGGACCGATCACAGCCAGAGACCGACTGGGCGCGGCCAAGTTGGTCACCGTTGTCGATGGCGACGTGCGCTGCTCGGTCCGGGCGTACGTGCACCGACCGCTCCTCGTCTTCCGCTGCAAGGCGACCAGCAACCTAACCGATATCGCAACGGGAGCGTCGACCAGCCTTCGGTCGCCTGGCCGACCTTCTCGCCCACCGAGCGAGCCGAAAACGAGACACCAAAGGGCCTGCGGGCCCTCGTGTTTCAGCACTGCGAGTTCGCACTCCCGAGCAACGTCGGACCATCGCTCGACGGATGGTTTCTTCTCCCCCACCGACCGCCTACCGGCTGGCCCCTCCTGCTCAACCGAGCCGAGGGCAGAACGATTCTCGTCGCCCCCCTTGACGCCTTCCACGAGCAGACCATCGGCCTGAACGGTGGAACCCTGCGCTGCAGCTGGCACGGCGACCTGGAATCCGTACCAGCCGGCTTCACCACGGACCTGGCCGTGCTCGCGGCCGACGGCCCCCGCGCGGCATTCGATGCCTGGGGTCACCTGCTGCTCGAAGCCGCAGGAACCGTCCGGCCGGGCCGCTGGCCCGACGCGCTCGGTTCACGCCCTTCGTATTGGACCGACAACGGTTCGGCCTATTGGTACACGACGGAGCCGGGACATGACACCGCCGGATCCATCGTCTCCGCTGTCGACGAGTTGCGAGCGAAAGGGGTCCCAATCGGTGCCGTCCAGCTCGACTCGTGGTTTTATCCACACGCCGAGCTACGACCGTTCGACACCGAGGAATGGGTCGTGCCGCCGAGCGCGCTCATCGAATGGGATGTGCGGCCCGACGTCCTCCCCGACGGCATCGCAGCTCTGCGAAACCGGTTGCATGGCTTGCCGTTTGTCGCCCATATTCGTCATCTCTCAGCGAACGCCCCGATCGCCGCCGAGTCCCCGACGTGGATCGACGGCGACTATGCCGCGCCCAGCACCCCGGAGGCCTACGAACGCTGGCTCGATCAGTGCGTCGCCTGAGGCGTCGAGACCTTCGAGCATGACTGGCTCGTCGAGGTGTTCTTCGGCGTCCGCCAGATGCGGTCCCAGCCCGGGCGGGCAACAGAGTGGCAGGAGGGGATCGACCGTGCCGCCCGCGACCGCGGCATCACCCTCCAATGGTGCATGGGAACGCCCGCCGACTTCGCGCAGACCACGACTCTCACGCAGGTCACGTCGGTGAGAACCAGCGGCGACCACGGCTACATCGCGTCCGCCGGCCAGCTGTGGGCGTGGTTCTGCACGACCAGCGCCCTGGCGCGCAGCCTTGACCTGATGCCGTTCAAAGACGTGTTCCGTGCCGATCCAGACGTGACCGGCCAGAACGGCGAGCCCGAGGGGCTCCTGGCCGCCCTCTCCACGGGGCCGGTTGGCGTCGGTGACCGGGTCGGGCGCATGGACGCTGCACTGGCGCTGCGAACATGCCGCGCCGACGGGCTCCTGGTGAAACCCCATACGGCGGTGGCGGCGACCGACGAATCGATGTTGTCCGGACCCGCCTTCACCTCGACGCTGCTCGTGGCGGAGTGCCAGTCAGTCCACCCCGCCGGCCGGTGGACCTACGCGGTGGCGATGCACGCCAACCCGGGCGGCGAGCCGATCTCCGGCGAGATCTGCCTGGCGTCGCTGAGTCGACCGGAGGATGGTGGGGCGTCCCAGACGAACCGGGAGCGCCGGAGTGCCGGCGACGTCGTCGCCTGGGATTGGCGCAACGGGACAGCGTCGCGACTCGGACCTGACGCCACGATTCCCGTGTCGCTCGGTCGGGAGGGCTGGGCCTTCCACATCCTCGCACCCGTGCTCGGATCCGGTCTGGCGGTGATCGGCGATGTCACCAAGTTCGTGACTGCGGGCGATGCTCGGATTGAGATAGCAGAGGCGCCGACAGGAGTGCACCTCGTTGTGAAGGGAGCCGGTGAGGCAGTCACCGTCACGGGTTGGGCCGAGGTGGCGCCCGCCTCGCAAGATGCTGAAGTTGTCCATGACGCTTCGACCGGGGTGTGGACGCTCGTCGTCGAGGTGCCCAGTCGCGGCTGGACGACCCTTGTCGTCGACGCTTGACCTCTCAACCCGGGACCCCCAGATTCCTCTCGGCGGTTCGGGATGGCGCACCGAAGTGGGGGGCATGCCGCGGTACTGGTTGCGTTCGCGTCACAGACGACACGCGGAATTCATCGCGAGGGTCATGAACCTCCAGGCGTCCTTGACGTTCCGGAGACCCGTGCTCTAATTGCGGTTGGTGAGCGGGGATACGGGCTTTTCGAGACGTCAGATCCTCCAGGGTGCCATTGGGGTCGGAGCGGCGGCCATCGGAGTCGGTGCCGCGGCGAATGCGGCGTCCTCCCAACCGCGCCTCCCGCCACGGTCCGAGTGGCGCCGTCCCGGATCGCTCCCCAACCCGAAACTGCCGGAGGGAACCGACACGCTGTCCGAGATCGACCACATTGTCGTCGTGATGCAGGAGAACCATTCCTTCGACAACTACCTCGGCATGTTGGGTCGGGGTGACGGCTTCACCCTCGACCAGCGCGGCCGGCCGACGAATACGAATCCGGACCCCGCGGGCGGGTACGTAAGGGCATTCCACGAGACCGATACGAGCCAGGCCGGCCACGTCACCCAGAGCTGGAATGCCAGCCACCTGCAATACGCGGATGGCCACAACGACGGCTTCATCGGGCCCGAGAGCAGCAGCGCCTGGTCGATGGCGTACTACACCGGCGAAGAGCTCCCTTTCTACTACTCGCTGGCCAAGACCTTCCCTCTCTGCGACCGCTACTTCAGTTCGGTCCTGGCCCAGACCTACCCGAATCGCCGATTCCAGTTGTCTGGCACTGCATTCGGCCTCATCGCCACCGACACCTCGTCGATCACCGCTGTCCCGCCGAACGGCACCATCTTCGACCGTCTCGATGCGCACAACATCAGCTGGGCGAGTTATGCCACGAACGTCTCGGCACTCTACGTGATCTCCGACATCGTCAAGAAGAACCCGTCGCGCATCAAGACCATCGACCAGTTCCATGCCGACGCGAAGTCGGGCTCTCTGCCGTCGGTCTCGTACATCGACCCGAACATCCTGACCAGCACCGAGGAGAGCCCGCAGGACATTTCGCTGGGTGAATACTTCGTCTCGACGGTGGCCACCTCGCTGCTCAACAGCCCGGCTTGGGACCGCGCCATGCTCGTCTGGACCTACGACGAGCATGGCGGGTACTACGACCATGTGCCACCGCCACCGGCCATTCCACCCGACGACATCGCACCCGTCCTTTCTGCAACCGATCAGCCCGGCGCCTACGACCGTTACGGCTTCCGGGTGCCGACGGTGGTGATGTCCCCCTACAGCAAGCCGAACTACGTGTCACACACCGTGTATGACCACACCTCGATATTGAAGACGATCGAGCGCAAGTGGAATCTCCCCGCGATGACATACCGGGACGCCAACGCCAACGATCTGCTCGACTGCCTGGACCTGCGTACGCGGTCCTTCCGTGAGCCCCCCACCTTGGCGGCGCCGGGGAACCCGACAGGCGTCTCCACCGCGCCCGTGCCGGCCTCCGACAAGGAGCCACCCCTGTCCGCCTTCGTGAAGACTCCGGGCCCGACCCTCTGACCAGGCTTCCAGGGGGGGCGGCAACGGCCCGTCGACGGGATGAACGCGCATGGGACAATGCACCTCATGCCGACCTTCCATCACGCCAATCTGGGGATCCCGCCGGATCTCGCAGAGGCCGAAGCCGACTTTCTCGTCGGCATCCTTGGTTATCGACGACTCGAGCCACCGAAGCCGGCGGCCGACTTCGGGGCCCGCTGGTTCGAGGCCGACGACGGCACGCAGGTACACCTCAGCCTCGATGCCGCACATGCACCGGCAGCTATGGCGCACACTGCCCTTGACGTGCGCGGTGAATCCGCTGCGATTGCAGAGCGACTGACCAATGCAGGCATCCGTTACAAGACAGCGGAATTCGACGGCAACCGGATCATTTTGTGCAAGGACCCGGCCGGGAATCGCTGGGAGCTGCGCGGCTGACCAATGCGGTCATGCCTCGACGGCGCGACCGCCCACGGAACGGCGCATCGCCGCGTGCAACCGGTTCGGCGTGAGCACGCCGAGGTAGCGATCGCCGTCGACGACCGGAATCCACCGGACGTCGTGCTGCAACATCTCCCCGAAGGCGGCCCGCAGGGAGGTACCCACCGGCACCTGCACATCGAAGGGAACGAGGTTGTCCTCGACCGACCCGGTCAAGGACGGATCGAGGTCGACCCACCCCTTGAGGTGCGTCTGCTCGTCTACGACCACCGCCCAGCGACTGTCAGCCCCGCCGACCGCTGCCCGCACGTCGAGCATGGATAGGTCAGCCGTGACCTGTGGCGGACGGAAGAGATCGTCAGGCTCGATACACGTGACGGCCAAGCGCCGGACGCCGCGGTCGGCACCGACGAAGTCGGCCACGAAGACCGTGGCAGGCCGCCCGAGCACTTCGCTCGGTGTGTCGTACTGCTCCAGTACCCCGCCCTTGGACAGGACGGCGATGCGGTCGCCCAGCTTGGTGGCCTCCTCGATGTCGTGCGTCACGAACACGATGGTCTTCTTCAGCTCTGCCTGCAGGTCGATGAACTGCTGCTGGAGTCGTTGACGCGTGATGGGATCGACCGCACCGAAGGGCTCGTCCATGAGGAGCACCGGCGGATCCCCCCCGAGCGCCCTCGCCACCCCGACGCGCTGACGCTCGCCGCCCGAGAGCTCGTGCGGGAACCGCCGCCCGTACTGATCGGGGTCGAGCTCGACCAACTCGAGCAACTCCCTCACCCGGGCGTCCACCCGTCCTCGATCCCAGCCGAGAAGGCGGGGCACCGTCGCCACGTTGTCCGCCACACGGCGATGCGGGAAGAGGCCGCCCTGTTGGATCACGTAACCGATGCTTCGTCGCAGCTGGACAGGATCGATCTTCAAGACGTCCGTGCCGTCGATCAGGATCCGACCTCCGGAGGGCTCGATGAGCCGGTTGATCATGCGCAACGTGGTCGTCTTGCCGCAGCCTGAAGGGCCGACGAGCACACAGAGCTCGCCATCGGGCACCGTGAAGCTCAGCTCGGCCACGGCGACCGAGTCGTTGCTGTAACGCTTGGTCACCCGATCGAGCGTGATCACCGCCAGGAAGGTTACCCACGTTGGGTCACGGGTATCCTCGGACCGATGCTGCTCGGAGCAGGCCCGTTCATCCGCTGGAGCTACATCACCGGGAATTGGAGCCAGATTCAGGGCGAACTGCTGCAGCACATAGTGCTGAGTCTCATCGCGGTGGCCATCGGCACCGTGATCTCGATTCCACTGGCGGTACTGGCGTGGCGGTACCGCCTCGTCAGGACTCCGGTCTTCGGCTTCGCCAGCACCCTCTACATCATCCCCTCGCTCGCCCTCTTCGCCATCCTCGGGCCGATCACAGGCTTCGTGCCGCCAGGCTCGTACACGACAGCGGAGTTCGCGCTGGTGGGCTACACGCTCCTCATTCTGATCTGGAACACGGTCGCCGGGCTCGATGCCGTCCCGTCCGATGCCAGGGAGGCGGCGACCGCGCTGGGATACTCAGAGACAGCCGCTTTGATCCGGGTCGACCTCCCCCTGGCGCTGCCCTACATCTTCGCCGGATTGCGCGTTGCCACCGCCACCGTGATCGGTCTCGTCACGGTGACCGTGCTGATCGGGCTGGGTGGGCTGGGTCAGCAGTTCACCTACGGCTTCAACATCGCGTACAACACGCCGATCATCGTCGGCCTCGTGCTGTCCGTCGCCCTGGCCGCCGTCGCCGATCTTCTCCTGGTCGGAGCGGAACGACTCCTGGTCCCGTGGGGACGCTCCCGTCGGCGCGCACTGGCGGGCCGCTGATGGGCTTCCTCGCCCACGTCTTCGGTTGGTTCACCACCTCGGCCAACTGGACCGGATCGCAGGGCATTCCGACCTTGTTCTGGAATCAGCTCAAACTCTCGGCGGCGGTTGTCGTCACAGCGATCGCGCTCGGAGGCGGGCTCGGCGTCTTCCTCGGGCACACCGGCCGGGGTGGTTTGATCGCCGTCAACGCCGCCAACGCGTTCCGGGCCGTGCCGACGCTGGCGCTGCTCACGCTGCTGGCCATTCAGCCGGCCATCTCGCTGAAGTGGGACGGGTTCCTCGCCAGTTGGCTGGCGCTGACGGCGCTTGCCATCCCGCCCATCCTGACGAACACGTACGTGGGCATGCAGCAGGTCGATGCCGACGTGCGGGACGCGGCAAAGGCCATGGGGCTGACCGGCGGCCAGGTCCTCCGCACCGTCGAGGCACCCCTGGCCGTCCCCTTCGTCATGGCCGGAATTCGGACGGCCTCCATCGAGGTGGTGGCGACCTCGACACTGGCGGCCTATGTCAGCTACTCCGATTTGGGCACCCTGGTCATTTCGGGACTCGATACGAACGATGCCGTGGTGGCCTTCAGCGGGGCTCTCCTGGTGGCCGTCATGGCAGGCCTGGTCACCCTGGTCCTCAGCCTCCTGACCAGGATCGTGACACCCGTGCCCTTGCGCCGGAGGGCCCGACGGAGCCTCCTCGGAGCGGCGACGACCGGAGTCCCTGCAACCTAACTTGCTATTCTCGATGGAATAAGTCAGCATTACGGATCGCCAACGGACTGATTACAGTCTCACCACGAAACCACCAGGCGAACCCCGACAACGAAAAGGTGTGCCCTTCATGCGTCTCACCCGCTTCCTCACCGCCGGAGTCCTGACCGCTCTGGCCGCGGCGCTGGCAATCCCTGCTGTCTCGGCCGGCGCCTCGAACAGCGCCTCGAGCAAGCCGACGATCATCATCGGCTCCACCAACTTCGAGGAGCAGGCCATCGTCTCGAACATCTGGGCCGACGAACTGCAGAAGGCCGGATACACGGTGAAGGTCGAGCCCGCTCTGGGCACCCGGGCCATCGTCGTGCCTGCCATTGAGAAGGGCCAGATCGACCTGGAGCCCGACTACGCCGCCTCGCTGCTCGGCTTCCTGCACGGCGGGAACCCGCAGGCCGCCGGCGACAACATCAGCACCGCCATCCCGGCCGACCGGAAGGCGCTGGCCAGCTACGGCGTCACCGTGCTGCCCGCCTCCAAGGCACTCGACACCAACGTCTTTGCTGTGACCAAGGCCACCGCGAGCAAGGACCACCTCACGACCATCTCGAGCCTCAAGCCCTACGCGTCGAAGTTGACGCTGGGTGGCCCGCCGGAGTGCCCGACGTTCGCCGGCTGCGAGCCCGGTCTCAAGAAGGTGTACGGCCTCAACTTCTCCGGCTTCAAGTCGCTCGACGAGGCCGGTCCGCTGAGCGTCGCCGCGCTGAAGAACGGCGAAGTGCAAGTGGTGGAGTTGTTCTCGAGTGACGGCAACGTCGTCTCGAACAACTTCGTGGCGCTGACCGACAACAAGCACCTCGAAGGTGCCGACTACATCGTGCCGGTCATCCGGAAGTCGGTGGACACCGCCGGCGTGGCGAAGGTCCTCAATACGATCGACGCCAAGCTGACCACCACCGCCATCTCCAAGCTGAACCTCGACGTCACTTCCAAGCAGGAGCAGCCGGCGGCCGTGGCACAGACCTGGGTCAACTCGGTCAGCTGACGGGCCGGCAGCACTGATCGTCCACCTCGGCCTCAGGAGTCGGCGGGACTCCCGGGGGTCGGAGTGAGAGCAGGTGCCGGCACGGTCATGGCGGGAGCCTCGGTCCCGCCGTCGATTTCGAAGATCTTGCCGGTGACCCAGGAGGAAGCGTCCGAAGCGAGATAGAGGACCGCACAGGCGATGTCCTCCGGCTCACCCGGCCGTCCCATCGGCGTGCCGTCGAGAAACTGCTGCCGCAGGGCCTCATCGGTGAGCACGATGTCGAGCGAGCGCGTCGCAACGCCGCCCACATCGATGGCATTCACCCGCACCCGGGGGGCCAGCTCGGGCGCGATATTGCGCGTCATGCGGTCGAGCGCCGCCTTGGCGGCGCCGTAGGCGACGAACATCGTCTGGGTCATGCTGGCCGACCGCGAAGAGATGTTGACCACAGCACCCCGGCCGACCGTGTCGACCATCTGGCGTGCGGCCAGCTTGGTCAGCGTCAACGGCGCCGTCACGTTGAAGGCGAAGGTGCGCGCCATGAACCCTTCGCTCGTGTCGAGGGCGGCCCTCGGCATGGCACCGCCGGCGTTGTTGACCAGGATGTCCAGCCGGCCGAACTCCTCGACCGCCCGCAGCACGAGCTGCTCGCAGGCGGCGGCGTCGGTCACGTCGGTGGGCGCGACCAGGGCGCGACGCCCCAACGACCTGGTGTGCGTCGCCACCTCCTCGAGATCGGACTCGGTGCGGGCGGCGAGGACGACGTCGGCGCCGGCCTCGGCGAGCCCGACGGCGATCCCCCGCCCGATCCCCAGTCCGGCGCCGGTGACGATCGCCACCTTCCCGCCGAGGGAGAAGCGATTCAGGATCATGCCGGGTTGGCGGAGTTCGATGCCCGCCGGTCCCGATGCACGCCCGGTGCAGCGCGGCCGGCCACCAAGGGCATCTCGAGGTAGGTGAGCAGTCCGGGCTCGGCCTGACAGACGTACGGGATGGCGTTGACGCAGTGCATGGCCGTGGCGACAACCCCCGGATTGCGGACGAGTCCCTCCTCGATCGTCTCGGGGTGCAGCTTCTTGAAGGTGGTGAGACAGCTCGGATCGCCGGTGATCTCGACCTCGAAGCGCTCGCCGTCCGGCCCGAAGGTCCATTCCGGGTCGAGATCCTCCTCCCCCATCAGCCAGTTCACGGTCGCCGTCACCACGGGCACTCCGTCGACGGTGGCCTCCCAGGTAAACCGTTGCGCCGCCACCGTCCCCGGTTGGATGGGCCCGATCGGTGAGTCGATCGGCTTGGTGGCCACCGCCATCTCGTGCGTGGTCTGCAGCTGTGGGTCCGCGTCGAAACCCATTTCGTCCGCGACCATGAAAATCGACTGACGGAAGCCACCACCGAGCGCGTCGATCATGACGCTGGCGCGGGCTTCATCCGGCGTCTTGCCGAACAGCATCCAGTCGCGGACCACGTCGGGAGCGCCATAGGTGCGGATGTCCGAGTACTCCTCGGCGCGGACGTGCGTGACAGAACCCGACAACGCCGAGATCATGAGGGGGAAGCGCTCCGTGATCCCGCCCGGGTTGATGCCGGTTCCGTGCAGCGTCACGCCGGCCGCCTTGGCGATGGCGTCGAACTTCTGGCGCTCTTCGGGGGGCGGGTAGAACCAGCCCAGCGGTGAGACCACGTTCTTGCCCGATTCGAGGATGGCGGCCACCACGCCCGGGTCGGCGAAGATCGGGCTGTAGAGCACGCAGTCGGCGTCGGTGGCCAGCAGCGCGTCGACGTCACCGGTGGCGGTCACCCCCAGCTGGTCACGGCAGAGGAGTGTCCCGAGGTCGGCCCCTTCCTTGTCGGGGCTGTGGACCCAGGCCCCGGCCAGCTCGAGCTCGGGGTGCGCCAGCACTCCCTCCATGGCGGCACGCCCCACGCCGCCCGTCGCCCACTGGATCACGCGATAGCTCACGACCGTCCCCCGTCTGCTCGTCGGATCGAACTGCGGGGAATGATGCCACCTCCGCCGAAGCGAGGCCTCTCTGCAGTCAGCCGCCTGGCGAGTGGTGCGCCACGAGCTCGATCCACGTGACGCTGGACGGGGCCGCAATGCCGCCCTCGACGAGGGCCGCGCTGAGGCGACCCTCCATGAACCGGAACTGGTGGTCGGGCGTATCCCAGATTTCAGTGACGACCAGGTGGCCCTCCTCGTTCAGCCCGGCTGCGTGGACCTCCAATCCGTCAGGCCAGTCGCCCGAGCCGGTCACCGGGTCGATGCCGAGCGCGGCGTTGACCGCGTCGTACTCCTTCGTCGTCACACCTTCGAATTCGAGGATCACCTGCGCGGGCATGTCAGACCTCCTGTCGGATGCAGCGTGTGAATCCATCTGATCATGCCGACTTCGACGGCGCTCGAGCGGGCGGCCGCCTGGCGTCAGGGCGGCTCGACCAAAACGTTGAGCAGCACCTCGGCGGCCGAATGCTCGACATCACGGGTGGCGGTGACCAGGACGAGCCCGCCCTCCGTCGCCAACGCATTGAGGCGGACCACGCCATCGCTGGCGGGCGGCGAGGTCAGCTCCTGTCGGTAACGGGCTGCGAACGTCTCGAACTTGGCGGGGTCGTGTCCGTACCAGCGACGGAGCTCGGTGGTCGGCGCCACCTCCTTCAACCATTCGTCGAACGGCGCCGTGGCCTTGGCGATTCCCCTGGGCCACAGGCGACCAGGACCCTGGTCGGCCCCCCGCCCGGGATGTCGTCGTAAACACGGCGCAACTCGACGCGGGTATCCCGCCGCCCGGGCACGCTCATCCATTCCGGTAGGGCGACAGGTCGATGCCGGGATAGCGGGCGGCGACCCCGGCCAGGGTCTCCTCGGACCAATAGGCGTCCCCCGGTCGGGGGAAGCCAAAGAGATCGCGTTCCCGGACGCTGCACTGGGGAATGAACCGGGCCCAGCGCTCCGGCGCCTGCTTGGGCCACGCCATCTTCCCGCCCCAGGTCGTGCCGCGAACCTGATAGTCGGACAGGATGGAGAAGCGGGACCAGCCGGCTCCCGCCATCTCCGAGCCGCGGTGCAAGATGTCCGTCCGGTAGAGCAGCAGGCTGCCCGCTGGCCCCGTGCAGGCCACCTCGGCGTCGGCCAGGGAGCCGAACGGCAGATAGAGAGGCGTATAGGGCACGTCCTTCCCGTCCTGGTACGGCACGATGTGGGTCGGACCGTCCTCCTCCGTGACATCGGACAAGTAGATGAAGGTCGTCAGCTGCGTGTAGCGCGGCTCGGGCCGCGGCACGACCAGGCTGTGACTGCCGTAGTCCCGGTGGAGGGGCTGGTCGTAATTCACGGCGCCGGCGTACTTGGCCCACAGCTCCACCTTGTAGAGATGCAGCTCTGACGTCTGCAGGTAGCGCTCGGCGGCGTCGACCAGGTCGGGGTGCACGGCGAGACGGTTGAGGTCCCACGAGCGGTACGGAAATTCCTCCACGCCGGCGAACTGGCTCGCGCCGTAGCGGGCGTGGGCCGCCGGGTCGGCGAAGTAGTCCTGCGGACGGGGGAAGTGCAGCCAGAGCGCTTCCTGAGCCGCAGCGAGCTCGTCGTCGCGCAGGAAGCCCTCCATGAGCGCGAACCCCCGCTCACGAACCTCGTTGAGGGTGGCGTCGGAGACCCGCATCAGTGGGCACCTTATGCCAGCCTCGTCCTGTGGGACGGGCCCGGTCGCGCCTACGCTCCCCGCATGCGCGCGGTGGTGTTCGACATGGTTGACCCGGAATTTCCCGTCTCGCTGACCGACGTCCCCGAGCCCACGCTCCCAGGCCCGTCCTGGGCCCGCGTCGCCGTGGCGACCGGGGGCATCTGCGGCAGCGACCTCCATCTGTTCGCGCACAACACCGGGCCCTCACCCACGCTGGCCGCCATCGGGACCTTTCCATTCGTGCTCGGCCACGAGACGGCCGGCCGGGTCGTGGAGGCCGGGCCCAACAGCTCCGTGGCGGTCGGCACGAGGGTCGTCGTCGACCCGTGCATCCCCTGTCTGGCAAGGGGGATCGACCCGCCATGCGCCAACTGCGCCCGTGGCTGGGCCTCGTCGTGCCTCAACCTCGACAGCCGCATCGTCAGCTCGGGTCGGACGCTGGGGTACACCCAGGACCTGGGCGGAGGGTGGGCGGACAGCGTGCTGGCCCACGACTCCATGCTCCATCCCATTCCCCACGCCATCGCAGACCGCGGTGCGAGCCTCTACGAGCCCGTGTCCATCGCGTGCCACGGGTTGCTACGCGCCATGCCCACCGACGGCGACCCCGTCCTCATTGTGGGCGCCGGCATCATCGGGTTGGCCTCCCTCGCCGCATGCCGCGGCCTGTTTCCCGCGTGCCCGGTCACCGTGCTGGCACGCCATCCGCACCAGGCGGAAGCGGCCATGGCCTGCGGCGCCGACCACGTCGTGCTCAGCGACCCCGACAACGGGCACTGGGAGGAACTGGCCGAGCTGAGCAGCTCGCGCGTCGTGGGCCGCAAGCGGCACCAGATGCTGATGGGCGGCTTCCCGTTCGTCGTCGAAGCGGTGGGCTCGCCCGGCTCGGTCACCGAGGCCCTGCGGGCCGTGGCGCATCGTGGCACCGTGCTCCTCCTGGGCGCGGCCGGTATCAGCGAAGTTGACCTCACGCCGATCTGGTACAAGGAGGCCGCGCTGATCGGCTCCATCGACCACGCCGTGGACGCGCATGCGGCACCGGGTCTCGCCGGCGCCCCGGACCGGCACTCGGTCGACCGAGCCATCGACGTCCTCGCCGCCGGCCTGCTCCCAGAAGCCGTGGTCGTGACCCATGAGTTCGGTCTGGAGGACTACCGCGAGGCCATCGGCGCCGCCCTCGACCGCACGACGTCCCAGGCGATCAAGGTGGTCTTCCGTCCCTGAAGCCATGCGGCACGACGCGACGGGCTCTTTCAGGACGACGGCTTCGGTCTCTACGACGGGCAGCGCACCACCTGGTCCGACGCCGACGGTTTCCTGCCGGCCCAAACGACGACATTCCCCCTTCGTCGTGGCGTCACGGTTTCGATCACGGAGTTCGCCGATCGCGTCGTCGTGCAGGGCAACCCGTTCGTCGCCGTCTACAGCCGCGTGCGGGTCGCGAATGACACCGGACACACGGTCACGGTCGACCCGCTCGCCTCTCCGACTCTCATCCCTCTGAACGACAGTCCTGATGCGATCTCCCCACACCGCGCGGTCGACCACGACTATGTCGTCGCCTCGGACCGCTTCGCCAGCTCCGACCCCTGGCCCGGCGTCAACGCCCTGCGGGCGGCGGGGAGCTTCAACACCCACGAGGCCCACATGCGTGCGTTCTGGAACGCCCAGCTCGCCGCCATCGCCCAGATCGACGTGCCCGACCGCTCGCTCGTCGACGCCTACAAGAGCGGCTTCATCACGACGCAGCTCACGCGCAGTGGGAACGATCTCAATACCGGAGTGAACGGCTACGAGAGCGAGTTCAGCCACGACGTGGTGGGGATCCTCACCACGTTGTTCACGCAGGGCTCGTACAACGACGCCCGCGCGCTCCGGGGCGAAGCCCGCTCCGTCGTGGGGACACCGGGCCAGTACGTAGACGGGCTGTGTACCTACCCGGTTCCCTGGGCGGTGTATCTCCTCAAGACCGGCGACAAGGCGTTCGTGGCGCAGAAGTTCTCCACTGGCGGCAACGGTCCCACGGAGCCGAGCATCGAGGAGGCCGCACATGCCATTGCAGCCGACCGGACCGGGCCGATGGGGACGATGGAGGCCACGAACGACATCGATACACAGGGCTACTGGACGACCGATGACTTCGTAGCGCTGCTCGGCCTGGCGGCCTACCGCTACCTCGCCTCCGCCCTCGGGCAAAACAGCGGAGGCCTCATGGGCGTCAGCGCAGTACGGCAGCCTTCTCGCAGCAACGGACACCGTGCTCACCGCCACGATCGACCAGGGTCACCTCGATTACCTTCCCTGCTCCCTGGTGCAGCCGAACAGCGCCAACCGATGCGACAACCCCGAAGATGCCAACTGGACCTCACCGATCGGCAACTGGGCCTGGGAGGGTTCGCTCTTCGGTGCCCCGGTCGCCGGTCCGGGGCTGACCATGATCGACGCAACATACGCGTACGGCTTCGGCCCGCTGCGCGGAAGGCTCCCGCCGGACACGACCGGCGGCTTCCCCGGTGCGTACTACTCGAGCGCCTACAACGCGGCACAGGGCGCGGCTGGACTGGCCAGTCGCCAGCATCGCGACCAGGGCATCGTGAACCTCGAATTCATGCTCGCCAACAGCCAGAGCGGGCCCCTGTCGTGGTGGGAGAGCTCGAGCGCTCCCGATCCCCATTCCCCCCGGGGTCGGCCGCCACCCGTCGGCGGGGCAGGGCTCATCCCCACACGCCTGGGGAATGGCGCGTTCCGACAAGGTCCTGCTCGACTCGCTCGCGGCGCAGAAGTCCGACGGAACCCTGGTGGTCGGTCGCGGGGTGCCGCCCGCCTGGCTTGACCGTGGCGCTCCCATCTCCGTGAGCAGGTTCCCGACGACCGCGGGCCATCGGGTCACCATCACGCTCTCGTCCGTGGGGCGCTCGGTCTCGCTGTCGTTGCGGGGCACGCTGCCCGGAGGGCCCGTGCTGCTCCAACTCCCGTCCTTCGTCCACAACATTGCGAACACGTCGACGGGGACGGTCGATCGGGCGACGGGAACGGTCACCCTGGCGCCGACCGTTCGTCACGTCACCGTCAACCTCCAGCGCGCACCGTAACGAGCACAAGAACAATTCGGCCCTGGTCCCGGGCCCTGCGTTTCCTGCAGCATGGTTGGCGGGAGTCGGAGTCGGAGACGGAGTCGGGAGGCGGCGTGGCCGAACATGGCCTGGGCAGGCGGGTACAGAGCGCACAATGGGCCTATCGGCCCAGAAAATTCGGCGCGAAGGGGGCGTTCCCCTCGTGATGCAACCCAGGAAGAACGCGGGGGTCCCCCTCGACGGTCAGGTCATCGACGGGGCGACCCTCTACCTCTGCCGGCAGGGCCAACGCTGGGTGGTCGTCCTCGAGTCACCCCGCGTCACAGAAGCGGTGCCCTTCCATCACACGGGCCGCGACGCCCACGAGGCCCGCTTCGAATTGCTGACGCTGTCGCGCCTGGCCTGCCCGGACGCGACCGTCATCAGCACTGATGGGGCGTTGACCTCCCAAGATTACGAGTGGCGCGTGGAGGTGCGCGGGATTGCGCCGAGGCCGGGGGACCTCGGGATTGCGCTGCACCTCGAGCTCTGCGCCGGGGCCACAGACGAGAGGGACGTGCCGGAGCGGCCAGCGATCGGGCGACGCTGCCACTGGGGCCTGAGCCCATCGTTCTCGGGCCGACCGCGCCGGTTCTGACCCTGCCGAGCAGCGCCCAATCCGCTCGTGAGCGACGCACCCCGGGGTCCCCGTCCCTGGGGTACCTCCTGCTGAAGCGGGGTCCTCGCCTGCTCCGAGGCTCCCCAGGCAACATTTACCTCGGTCATAACTTTCTCTGACCTGGCGTACAGACCTGCCGTGTCCAATGGAACCCGTGGAGAGCCCGGGCCGCCCGGGCTCAGACGGAGGACCGCAGACATGACCGAGGAACAGAACGACCAGCCGGCCGAAGGGCCGGTGAGCGACTCCAATCCGGAGACCGCCCCGACGGGCGTCCCCGAGACAACCAGCCAGGCGGCCATTCCGCTCCCTGCCGTCTCGCCCCCGCCATCGGAGCAGCCGCTGCCCGAGCAACTCGACACCCCTCCGGCGGGCGTGGCGCAAGATCCCACCCCGACCGCCGGCTCCGCCCCGCCCCAGGGGACCTACGCCATGGGCGCCCTGGCCGGCAACCCGATGCTCGGCGCCGTCCCCGCGTCGTCCTTCGGCGGTCCCCCCACCGACCCCGGTGCCCCCGCCTGGTCGACGCCCCCGGCCGCCGCTGGCTCTGCCACTGCGGGCAATCACCGGGTCCGCAACGGCCTGCTCGCCGGCGCAGCCGCAATCGCAGTCCTCGGTGCCGGGTTCGGCATCGGGCATGCAACGTCGAACAATGGAAGCAGCACCCAGGCCTTCAACCCGACGTCGGGCAGCTCGCAGGCGCCCTCGGGCTCCGGGTCCTCGGGCCGCTCCGGCTCCTCGGGGAGCCCCTTCGGCAACGGTTCGCCCTTCGGCGGCTCCTTCGGAGGCTCGGGGAGTTCCGGCAACACCGGGAGTTCCGGCACCGGCAGTTCAGGATCGTCGAACTCCTCGGGCCCGAGTGACGCCGACGCCATTGCCTCGAAGGTCGACCCGGGCCTGGTCGACATCAACACCACGCTCGGCTACCAGCAGGAGCAGGCTGCCGGCACGGGCATCGTGCTGTCGGGCAACGGCATCATCCTCACCAACAACCATGTCATTAACGGAGCCACCAGCATCAGCGTCACCGACATCGGCAACAAGAAGACCTACAAGGCGATTGTGGTGGGCTACGACCGCACGAAGGACATTGCGGTCCTGCAGCTCCAGAACGCCTCTGGCCTGCAGACCGCGACGCTCGGCAACTCGTCCAACGCCTCTGTGGGTGAGAACGTCGTGGGCGTCGGCAACGCGGGCGGCACCGGCGGAACCCCGAGCGCGGCCGGCGGCACCGTGACGGCACTGAACCAGTCGATCACCGCCAGTGACAACGGCGACGGAACGTCGGAGCAACTGAGCGGCCTGATAGAGACCAACGCCGACATTCAGCCCGGTGACTCAGGCGGTGCGCTGGTCGACACCTCGGGCGACGTGCTCGGCATCGACACCGCTGCCTCGGCCGGCTTCTCCTTCCAATCCAACGACCAGTCGGGCGGGACCCAGGGCTTCGCCATCCCGATCAACACCGCGCTCGCCATCGCCAAGTCGATCGAGGAGGGCTCGGGCTCCTCCACCATCCACATCGGTGAGACGGCCTTCCTCGGCGTGGAGATCAACGCCAGCGGGAGCAGCAGCTCCGGTGCAAGCGGCAACGGTGGGAGTGGCAACGGTGGGAGCGGAGGCTTCGGGGGCTTCTTCGGCGGCAACTCGGGCAACACCGGGTCGACCGCTTCGGGCGCCCCGGTGGCCAGTGTGGTGACGAACGGACCGGCTCAAGAGGGCGGACTGGCCGGAGGTGACGTGATCACGTCGCTGGGCGGCAAGACCATCACGACGGCCAACGACCTCACCACGGCCATCAGCCAGTACCACCCGGGCGACAAGGTCAGCATCGGTTGGACGGACGGGTCGGGGCAGACCCACACGGCCACGGTGCAGCTCTCCTCAGGACCCCCGCAGTAGGTCGAGGTTTCCGATGCGCACATCCGCGCGACACCGCAGATCAGGGACAAGAACACCCCGAGGGTGAAGGTGAAGTCCCGCCGTCGGCGAGCTCGCATCGTGGCGGACCCTCGCGGTGTGTTGCCTTGCCACGAGCTATCCCTTTCCGGAGGGCGCCGCAGCCTGCCCGTCGAATCGTGGCCGTCCAGCAAGTCTGATCGTTCGGGTTCGTCCGGCTCGTGATCGCCGTCGTCCGGCCCTCCTGCTGATCGACTTCATGGGACTCTGCAATACCCATGGGATCCTCGGCTGGGCGTAGGCCGGACGTGACACCTGGTGTCTGGGCGTCCCATCGGGCGACGTGGGGGCAAACTCTCAGTCTCACCTAGAGGTAATGGTCAGGGCTTCCCGGCCGCAATCCAGTTCATGACCCTGGCGTCACTGATCCGTCGGGCCGTTGGCATGTTGGCCCATCTGCGGAAATGAGTCTTCTCGGCATCGCTCAGCTGGGAATAGAGCGTGTCCACGGCCGGCAGGCCGCTTGACCGCGGCGAGCGGGAACGGGCCCCATTCCCGGCCCTCCCGTTTTCGATGTAAGGCCTGAGCACGTCACGAAGCTTGGATGCGTTGGCAGTGCGCAGATCGACCTCGTAGGACTTGCCGTCCAGGGCGAACTGAATGGTCTCGTCGGCGTCCCCACCGTCGATGTCGTCGGTCAGCTTCACGATCACGGTCTTTGCCATGGCCAAATGGTGGCAGAGCACACGGCAACCCACAATGGGACCGTGTCGCCGAAGGCGGTCGCGCGGCAGCTTTGCTATCGCAGGTGGTTACTGCCTTCCACGACCTGGAGCTGGGACGGAGCCCGATTGGCGTCATCCGAATCCAACGCGGACGAGTACAAAACACGTGGTCGAATCCGACGAGGGGCAAGGTTGAGCGGTCCTGGCGGGCCGGATTTGACCCCCTTTTCCCCTCCGTCGGATCCAGGGCGCGTCGGG
>Ga0307374_10002138_pt1 | contig 35612 bp, 35 predicted proteins | sample OX3MG_FD_202532 | JGI IMG/M metagenome (GOLD analysis project Ga0307374, IMG submission 202532) | Soil microbial communities from Risofladan, Vaasa, Finland - OX-3 | ecosystem: Environmental > Terrestrial > Soil > Coastal area > Acid sulfate soil | place: Finland: Risofladan, Vaasa | collected... | reverse complement strand
TTTGTGTGTAGAAGCATACTGTCCTGCATTTTGTCGGCTTCCTTGATTAGCCTTCCCACTTTTGCGGCTCCCACCCCGAACCGCCCGCTGGGGTTTGTCTTGGCCGCCCAAGACGCACAACTGGACGGCAATGCGGCGGCCAACGGCGCGAATGTGTATAACAATGATGTTGTTGCCACCGGCTCGACGGGTCAAGTTCGCCTGCAATTCGCAGGGAACCAAGTTTACTTCTCGCCGTCGAGTGTTGCGAAACTGGCGACCAATGGTTCGGGAGTGACCGCACTGCTGACGTCGGGCACTGCCGGGTTCTTGTCGGCGCGCGGAGGTGCCGTGGCGATTCGCGCACTCGACGTCTTGGTACGACCGCAGACTGTGCAAGCCACCACTGCTCAGGTTACGATAATTGCGCCCGACGAGCTTAAGGTCGCCAGCGTCGCGGGCCCCCTTACTCTCGAACTCGATGGCGAGCTCTACACACTCGCGCCAGGGCGCACGTATGGGGTGAAGATCGTTCCAGACGATGCAAAATTGCAGGAAGGCTATATTGGCGCTCGAAAGCGGCGCGGTTTGATCATTTTCGTATTCGCGGCCACTGCGGCAATAGGTGCGAGCGTTTATCTGTATAAAGAGCTGACCGAAAGCCCGGATACACCGTAACCTTTCGTTATCTGGCTTCGATTTGCGGCTACCCGATGGCCGACATGGCCGACATGGCCGACATGCTCACGGTTGACAAGGCAAGTGCCGGACGCGTATCATCCTGACGATAGAGCGCGTTAAGTCTCGCTGCATCCCCTCTTTCGCTCTTGCCCGTAGGGTGGAGTCTCCGAGGCGCATTCTCGGTGAGCGGGTATGCTTCCTCAGGAGAGCGCAGGCATGTCGCCCGGGTACGAAAATCCAGAGTCGCAGGGGCCTGAAGCCTCCACTGTTAAAGCGACCGGAGCAATTCACGGCGCGAGTCCGGCTCAAATTGTCGAGGATCCAAATATCGAAATTGCAGAAACGGGCTCGCTGTTCCCAGCCGATGCCACTGCGGAACCGGCTGAAAATCCTTTAGATTTGGCTGAACCGCAACGCGAAGCACTTCCCGAAGCGCCGCAAGAACAAACCGCTGAAAGAGGCCAGGAAGAATCTCTGGATAAGCGATTCGATGAGCCGATGGAACAGCTGATTGAGCAATATGCCGCCCCGCAGTCAGTCCCGGCCGGCGGCGAAATTTTCGATGGTCGCGTAATTGCCGTGACGGATTTGGGCGTAGTGGTTGATGTTGGGGCAAAATTCGAGGGGCTTGTGCCTGCCCAGGAATTTGTGGATGCCGGCGGTATACATTTCCAGTCGGGCGATGCAATCGCAGTGGAGCGGCTTGCAGAACAAAAGGAAGGCTATGTCCTGCTCTCGCATGTCCGCGCCCACCGAAGGCGCATTTGGGAGCAAATTGAAAAGTCACATAAGGAAGGGCTGACCCTTACGGGCAAGGTGATTGACCGTATCAAAGGCGGCCTGGTAGTGGACATTGGCATCCGCGCTTTCTTACCGGCGTCGCAACTGGACCTGCGTCCTGCGCATGATCTTGAATCGTGGAAAGATCGCGACGTCGAATGCCGAGTCTTGAAATTGAATCGCAAACGCGGAAATGTGGTGGTCAGCCGACGGGTGATCCTGGAAGAAGAGCAGCGCAAACAGCGCGAGACTTTTGCGGCAACACTGAATGAAGGGTCAATCGTTACCGGGAAAGTAAAGAACATCACAGAGTACGGAGTTTTCGTCGACCTGGGCGGCTTGGACGGCTTGCTCCATATCAGCGACCTGATCTGGGGGCGAATTGCGCATCCCTCTGAGGTAGTTTCAGCTGGCCAGGAAATTCAAGTGCAGATTCTTAAGTTTGACAAAGAAAAGATGCGGATTTCGCTGGGGCGTAAGCAGCTTCTCCCTGATCCGTGGGCGACTGTGCCGGAACGCTTTCCGGTGGGCACGCATTTGCACGGGAAGATCGTAGGGCTGGCGGATTATGGCGCGTTTGTGCATATCGAGGCAGGAGTAGAGGGCTTGGTACACGTCAGCGAGATGAGTTGGTCGAAACGATTGAAGCACCCCTCGAAGATGGTTAAGGTGGGCGAAGAGGTGGAAGTGGTGGTGCTCGAAGTGAAGCCGGAGCAACGTCGTATCTCTCTGGGATTGAAGCAAACGTCGCAGGACCCGTGGGCGGGCGTCGCGGAAAAGTATGTGGTGGGCACAATTGTGAGCGGCCATGTGCGGAATCTCGCGGATTTCGGGGCGTTCGTTGAACTCGAAGAGGGAATCGAAGGCCTAATCCACGTCAGCGATATGAGTTGGACGGAGCGCGTGAAGCATCCGAGCGAAAAGCTGAAAAAGGGCGAGAGCGTGCAAGCGAAGGTGCTGAAAATCGATGGCGAGCACCGACGAATATCGCTAGGAGTGAAGCAGGTCAACGATATTTGGGCCAATTGGTTCGGAGCGCATAAGCTAAACGAAGTGCTAAGGGGAAAAGTCGCCCGAAACGCAGCGTTTGGAGCGTTCGTGGAGCTCGCCGAGGGCATTGAAGCCCTTTGCCATATTTCGGAAATTGAAGAGCGCCGCCCTAAGAAAGAGTTGGGCGATCGGAATAAACAGAAAGCGGGGAAGGGTTCCGGGGCACTGGCGCAGGGCCAGGAATACGATTTCAAAATTATCCGACTCGATCCCGAACAGCGGAAAATCAGTTTGAGCTATCGGGCAGCGCAGAAGCAGGTTGAGCGGCGCGAGATCGAGGTGTTCCGGTCCTCAAAATCGTCGCCCAATGCGACCATCGGCGATGCTATTATGGCCAAACGACAGGCAAACTGAGTCGCACTCAACAAACGGCTCGCGGGAAGATATTAGAAAAAAAGATTTACGTTCGAGGCACATTGATGATATGGAAGGGCCACTAAGTGTCCTGTGAAGTGTCACCGTCGCGGCGTCGGGGCGCTTAGGCAGCAAATTCAGCCCAGCATCCAAACCTAGAATTTAGGCAAGAGGGAGGGCCGTCGGCCCATGGCAAGCGCTACGGGTAAGCCGGAGGCAGGGGAGCGCACGGTTACGAAGGCGGATTTGATTGAGGAAGTGATCCGCGTTACGGAACTTCCGCGCAAGGAATCGGAAACGGTTGTCGAGACGGTATTTGAAAGCATAATTGAAGCGCTACAGAAGAACGACAAGATCGAGATTCGCGGCTTCGGCAGCTTCCGGACACGCCAGCGTCGAGGAAGGATTGGACGCAATCCGAAGACGGGCGCCAAGGTAGAAGTCCCGCCCAAGAGGATCCCGTTTTTCAAGCCGAGCAAGGAATTGAAGGATTTCGTTAACGTTCATAAGGGTGCGACGCCTGTCGCGCCTGCGGAACACGCGCCACAGGGCTGAGCCGGTCAAGCGGAATGGACTTTATCTGGACTCCGTGGCGCTATCGCTACATTGCTGAAGCCGGTAAGGACGAACGTTGCATCTTCTGCGACGCCGTGGCTTCAAACGATGACGTAAGCGCCCAGATTGTTTTCCGTGGCAAACTTGCATTCACTATCCTGAACCGTTTTCCGTACACGTCTGGTCACGTCATGGTAGTGCCTTACGCGCATGTTTCGGAGCTTTCGGAATGCGATCCTGAGGCGCTAGCCGAAATGATGCGACTCGCGCAGAATGTGCAGAGGGCGCTCGCCAGCGTCTATCACCCTCATGGGTATAACCTGGGTATGAATCTGGGACGCAGCGCCGGCGCCGGCGTTACCGGGCATTTGCATCTGCATGTGCTGCCGCGCTGGATCGGCGATGCGAACTTCATGACCACAATTGCCGAGACCCGCCTCGAACCCGAGGATCTTTTCACTACTTTTGAAAAATTGCAGCGCGCCTTGAACGCGTGAAGACTTCCAGCATCTGAAGCGCGCACGTTCTGGCAGTTGGACGAGAAATTTGCACAATCCGACGCTGTCTGAAGAAGCCGCGTGATAACCTGCGGAGGCGAACCTCAGCGAGACTTCGGGTGGGAGCACACAATTGGATCTCGGACTAACAGAAGAACAGACGCTGCTGCAGCGCACGGTGCGGGAGTTCGCCGAGGCAGAAGTCAAGCCCCTGGCAAAGGAGTTGGATGAAACCGGCCGTTTCCCGCACGAGACTTTTCATAAGGCGGCCGAGCTAGGCCTCACGGGAGTTGCATTTCCCGAACAATACGGCGGCGCGGGAATGGATCACCTGAGCTATACGATCGTGATCGAAGAGATCTCTCGTGCATGCGCTTCGACCGGAGTAATCCTCTCCGTACAGAATTCGCTCTACTGTGAACCCATCTACCGTTTTGGAACCGAGGAACAAAAGAAGAAATTCCTTATCCCGTTCGCGCGGGGCGAAAAGATTGGCTGTTATGCGCTGACTGAACCGCAGGCGGGCTCAAATGCCGCCGCACTGCGCACCAAGGCCGTTTTGAGGGGCGATAAATACATCGTTAGTGGAACCAAAGCCTGGATCACAAACGGCGGCGCGGCGGATGCCGCGATCGTCTACACGAATACCCAGCCAGAGAAAGGCGAGAAGGGAATCACAGCGTTAGTGATCGAACGCGGGACGCCGGGGTTCGCGGTGGGCAAGGAAGAAAAAAAACTAGGCATAAACGCCACGGCGTGCTGCGAGCTGTCGTTCACAGACTGCGAGATTCCGGTTGCCAACCGCATCGGAGCGGAAGGCGAGGGCTATAAAGTGGCGCTGTCGACGCTCGATGGAGGACGCATCGGAATTGCTTCGCAGGCCACGGGAATTGCGCAGGGCGCGTTTGAAGTGTCGCTCGCTTACGCACAGCAGCGACAAGCCTTTGGCCATCCCATCGCGGATTTTCAGGCGATTCAATTCATGCTCGCGGACATGGCGACGGAAATCGATGCCGCTCGCTTACTGGTGCGCAAAGCGGCGTGGAAAGAGGAAACGGGCGGGCGGTTTTCGATGGAAGCATCGGTTGCAAAATTATTCGCCTCCGAAATGGCCACGTGCGTCACGCACAAAGCCATTCAAATCCACGGAGGCAATGGCTACAGCCGGGAGTATTCCGTTGAGCGCGCTTATCGCGACGCACGCATTACGGAGATCTACGAAGGCACGAGCGAAATTCAGCGTTTGGTAATTGCCGCCTGGGTATTGAAGTCTTATTGAAATATCTTTCGGAATTGTTCCCGTGGAAACCGTTCAGCGTGGGATTGTCTTCGGTGTATCCTTGCATTTGTGTTGCCTCTGGACGCTTGTGTCGAATTTGATCTTGGGCGCGAGGAGCAGTTTTTTCGCTCGATTCCACAGCATGCGGGAGTTTTTTTAATCGAGACGCGCGCGGCATCGGACACGGCTGCCAAACCGTATCTGGCGCGCACTGCTGATCTGCGGCGCGCCGCGGAGCGCTTGCTGCGTCTGCCCGACGCTTCATCGAAACGGTTAAATCTGCGCGACGTCGCGACGAAGTTCTATTTTCGCGTGACTGGCTCGCGATTTGAGCAATCCCTGGTGTCGTACCACCACGCGCGCACGTGCTTCCCAAAGAGCTACCGAGGGTTTCTGCGTTTGTGGCCGCCAGCTCTGTTGAAGATCAGTCTTCGGAATTCGTATCCGCGCTGTTACGTGACGCGGCGGATTTTCAAAGACGGCGGCTATTATTTTGGCCCGTTCGTGTCGCGCCAGGTGGCTGAATCGTTTGCGAACGAGTTTCTTGATCTGTTTAAGATTCGCAGATGCCAGATCAAGATCCGGAGAGATCCAAACTTTCCGGGGTGCATTTATTCGGAGATGAAGATGTGTCTCGCGCCGTGCTTTGCGGGATGCACAAAAGAAGACTACGACATCGAAGTCAATCGCGTACTTGACACACTAGAATCAGGAGGGGCGCGTCTGACGGCAGCGATAGAGCGCGAGCGGGAAGCGGCGAGCGAAGCTCTAGATTTTGAGCGCGCGGCGGCGCTGCATAAGAGACTCGACAAGGTGAACGGAGTGCTTCGCGGTTTGCCAGAGATGGCGCAACGTATCGATGCATTGAACGCCGTGATTTTGCAGCGAGCGGTCCGGGAAAAGACGGTTGCCATGTTCGCGGTTGTGAATGGGCTGATCGCGCCGCCATTGTTTATTTGTTTTGATGCTTCGGGTGAACCGCGATCCGTCGAAGCAGTTCTGCGGCAGCATTTCGAGGAACTGCAGTCGGGACACCCTATAGCTCAATCCGAGCCCTACGATACAATGAAGGAGAGATGGACCGAAGAATCTACGCCAAACCGCGAGCGATTTAATTTGCATGGCGAGATAGCAGAGCGGGAAGAGCATTTGTCACTGCTGGCTCGCTGGTTTTATTCGAAACCGAGAGCCGGGGAAATCTTGTTTCGCGACACGGATTGGCCTTACCGGAAAATACTCCGCGCCTGCGCGCGGCTGCTGGCTGCATCGGATGCTGCATAACAGCGACTTGTCTCATAATCGGGCTGACTTACGCGCCGGTTGGCATGCCTGAGACTCCTGCGCAGGCGGGCGGTACCCCTGACTCAAATTGTTTGTGAGATGACTGTTCACCAAAATGCCTGACGACACCTCTACTGACATTACTGGAAAGACTGCAAGCGGAGAATCTGGACGGATCGTCCCCGTGTCGCGATGGTCCGTCATGTTTCGCGCGCTGCGTTACCGTAATTTTCAACTTTTTTTTGCCGGACAATTGATCTCGCTGATTGGCACATGGATGGACAACATTGCGGAGGCGTGGCTGGTCTATCGCCTGACGGGATCATCTCTTTTATTAGGCACCGTTGCGTTTGCCGGGCAGATTCCGGTTTTTCTGTTGGCCCCGATTGGAGGCATGGTCGCCGACCGTTGGGACCGCCGGCGCGTGGTAATCGCGACGCAGGCCGCCTCGATGGTACTGGCTGGCATTCTTGCGGGGCTAACCCTTTCCGGCCACGTTAAGGTATGGGAAGTGATTCTACTGGCTTCGCTGATGGGCGTCGTAAACGCGTTTGATATCCCGGCGCGGCAAGCGTTTCTGGTCGACATGGTTGGCCGTGAGGACCTGATGAACGCCATCGCGCTCAATTCGTCGATGTTCAACGGGGCGCGCGTGATCGGGCCGGCCATTGCCGGAATTTTGGTTGCGAGCATCGGCGAGGGCTGGTGCTTCTTCGCGAATTCCGTCAGCTACATCGCCGTGATTGCGGGACTGTTAATGATGCGCATTGGCCGCCGCGTCGTCGAAGAGCGCCATGCTTCGGCATTCGAGCACATCGCCGAGGGGTTTCGTTTTGTGCGGCGTACGGCGCCGATCCTGGCGCTGCTGCTGCTTCTAGGACTTGTGAGTCTGGTTGCGATGCCCTATTCCGTCTTGATGCCGATTTTTGCGGCGCGCATCCTCCACGGAAATGCAACCACGCTCGGAACTTTGATGGGCGCGACCGGCATCGGCGCGTTGACGGGCGCTCTTGTGCTGGCGTCAAGGACCGGACTTAAAGGATTGACCCGGTGGGTTGCGGTTTCGTGCGCCGGATTTGGAGTGGCGCTGATTCTGTTTTCCTTTTCGCGATGGTATTTGCTTTCAGTTATTTTGCTAGTGCCGGTAGGTTTTGCGATGATGGTCCAGATGGCTTCTTCGAATACGCTAATTCAGGCAATGGTGCCGGATCGGTTGCGCGGACGCACAATGGCCGTGTACTCGATGATGTTCATGGGCATGGCGCCGCTCGGTTCGCTACTTTCCGGCGCGCTAGCAGAGCGCATCGGCGCGCCCTGGACGGTTGCACTGGGTGGCCTGGGAGCCATAATCGGGGCATTCATTTTCGCACGATCCCTGCCGAAACTTCGTATCGAGGCGCGGCAATTGATTATCGCGCAAGGTCTGGCGGGGGGCGAACCGGCCGGAGGTATGACCTCACGCGCATTGGAATAAGCCGATGCAATATTTGACACGAACCTTGGAGCGTGTTTGAGCCTCCTACCCGGCGGCCATATTAAAACAGTGGAGTGCGACCGACGCACATGAGTGCTTCATCTCTTCCGAAGGCGGGGTTTGCGACTCCAGAGGGAACGCGAAAATTTGTCGCGCGTTTCGGCGAGCGCGCCGCACCCGGGCATTTTCGGGAACGCCACGGCTTGATAATTTCGTCCATTGGTATCGGCACGTATTTGGGCGAGCCGGACGCTGCAACGGACGCGAGCTACACAAAGGCGGTTGTTGCGGCGGTCGAAGGCGGCATAAACGTCGTCGATACAGCGATCAATTATCGCCTTCAGCGAAGCGAACGCTCAATAGGGACAGCGCTCGAAAAGCTTTTCGCCGCTGGATTTGCGCGCGAGGAAATTCTGATTTGTACCAAGGCTGGATTTCTGACACCCGATGGCGATATTCCCGCCGACGCCAACGATTATTTCTATCGCGAATATATATCGAAAGGAATCTTCGCTGTCGAAGAGATTGCCGCAGGGTGCCATTGCATGGCGCCGCGATACCTGAAGGATCAGATTGAGCGAAGCCGTCGAAATCTAGGCGTCGAGTGCATCGACGTTTTCTATCTGCACAATCCGGAAACGCAATTGGGTGAAATCCCACGTGCAGAATTCAATCAGCGGATTGCCACGGCGTTCGAGGCGCTGGAAGCGGAGGTTACTGCGAGCAAGATTCGCGCCTACGGCATGGCGACGTGGAATGCGTTCCGCAACGAACCGCGCGCGCCGGATTATTTGTCGCTCGAGCAAATGGTAGAATTGGCGCGCCAAGCGGGCGGAAACGAACACCATTTTCAGTTTGTTCAGTTGCCGTTTAATCTTGCGATGCCCGAGGCGCTGATGCGACCGAATCAAATCGTTGGAGCGAAGACGCTATCGATGGTGCAAGCGGCGCGAGAGATGCGCATTACGTTGGTCGCGAGTGCCTCGCTCCTTCAGTCTCATCTGGTGGGCAAGGTGTCTCCCGTGATCCACGACACGTTTGGGCTAGACAATGACCTGGAATGTGCGCTGCAATTCGTTCGTTCGGCTCCAGGCATAGCCACAGCGCTTGTGGGGATGAAACGCGTCGAGCACGTCGGAGCGAATCTGAAGCTGGTAGAAATCCCGCCTGCTTCGCAGGAACAATTTCGGAAGATGTTTGCAACTCGCTCATAGAAACATTTCCGAAGCGTCAATCGCGCATTTGTTTGCTGGTCCATTGTTCGAGCGCGTGACCCATTTCCGCCAGCTTGCCCGCGAAGAAATGGTCCGGGGCATCGATGAATACCAAATTCTTCGGTTCGGGGAGTTGCTGGAACAGCGCCTCCACGCGCTCGCGCGAGCCAAACTGGTCGTGCGCGCTTTGCAGAATTAATTTGGGTTTCGCGCATTCGGTGAGAAAAGTCAAATCCGAGTTGTCCACGGGGATGCCGAGACCGACTAGCTCTTTGACGCGTGAATCTTCGCAACCGACGCGCAAGCCGACGTACGAGCCGAAACTGAAGCCCGCCAGGAGGATCGGTTGTGCCGCAAATTCTTTAGCCAGATAATCCAGCGCGGCACGAACGTCGCCAGCTTCGTCCCGACCTCCATCGTGTTGGCCCTCGCTCAGTCCCGCGCCGCGAAAATTAAAACGGAGCACAGGAATTTCTAGTTGGTGAAGTATCTTGGCAACCTGAAAGACCACTTTGTTATGCATCGTCCCGCCGAAGAGTGGATGCGGATGGCAGACGACGGCAACTCGAGGTGGCTCGGGGGTCGAGACGGTCCAGAGCATTGCTTCGAGGCGCCCAGCTGGACCATTGAGAAAAAAGGTTCTGTGGAAGGATTCCGCCATTGCGAGTTTTGAATTGTAGCGGATAACGCAATCGTGCGCCAACTGCGGCCCGCGCTTGCCGAAGAGCGAAAAGAATTGCACCTTGCGGCATGCGGTGCTAGGGTTATGGAAATTTCGATTAGCGTTCGCGGGGAGGATCAATGGATCAAGAGACCACCGACCGTCGAACCGCCCGGCGTTTCACGATGGCGCTTCCCTTGCTCGTGCGCTTTACGCACAACGGGAATATGGAAGAGAAGGTCGCACAAACGCGAGATGTGAGCTTTCGTGGCGTGTACTTTCTTACTGACGCTCCTCCGGAAGAGGGAAGCGCGGTTGAACTCGTGCTCACCTTGCCGCAACAAATTACGCTCGCCGGCGACGTCCGGATACGCTGTTTCGCCAACATAGTTCGTGTCGAGGCGCACGAAGAAATGCGTGGAGTCGCGGCCCAGATTGACCGCTACGAATTCATGCCCGCAGCTGCCTGATTACCGTCCATCCCTGCTAAAATGCTTCCTTCATGGGAGGCAATATGTATCACTACGATCCGGAGGTGGCGCTGGAGGAATTGCGTGACGAAGCGATCCTGCCGCATCCTGTTCATTTACGGGACATGATCTTGCGGACCAAGCTCGATGTGTCGGGCGCACTCGATCTTAATCGTGAGTTTCAGGAGTATTTGGCGCAATTCGGGGAAGTTCAAAAACTTGCGCGCGCGGTCCTGGAGCGGCTCGCTGCCGGCGTGCGCAAAGCATCCTGACGTTTGCAAAACCAGTTTTTTCATGCGAACTAGCAGTGCGTCTCGCGGCACTGAGCGTGTCGTCAAGCAAAAATTCGACTAGCGACTGAAGGAAACGGGGAATGGCTCGACAGACGATTCTGATTGATGCGGACGACACGCTCTGGGAGAACAATATCTTCTTCGAGCAGACGATCAATCGCTTTCTTTCGTGCCTTATCCATCTCGGCTACACGCCAGAATATTCCCGGCACATACTGAACGAGACGGAACGGCGCAATGTCTTGCAGCACGGCTACGGTGTTCACTGTTTCCGTCGGTCCCTCGAGGATACATATTTGAAATTGGCCGGTGGAATGGCGCGCAAAGAAGTGGTGCAGGAAATTGGAAAAATGGCAACCGAGCTCGAACGCACGCCGCCGCAGATCCTCGAAGGCGTGCCCGAAACGCTCGCGTATCTCAGTGGGCGCCATCGCTTGATTTTGCTGACCAAGGGCGAGCCCGCGGAGCAGGCGGCGAAAATGGAACGTTCGGGATTGGCGCGATATTTCGAGTCGGTGGAAATCGTGACGGAGAAGGATCACTCGACCTATGAGCGGGTGATTCACCAGTTCAAAATTGTGAAGTCTCACGGCTGGATGGTGGGAAATAGCCCGCGCAGTGATATTAATCCTGCTCTACGGGCTGGCCTGAATGCGGTTTTCATTCCGCATCATGCCACCTGGATTCTGGAACACTCAGAACTTGAAAGTGGCATCGGCAAGTTGATTCTTGTCAGCAGTTTTCGCGACTTGCGGATTCATTTCTAGGAAACCCCCCGGAGGCGTCCTTGGATTACCGCGCTGAATTCGCCGATTTCGAGGGTGCAACGTATTTGAACACGGCGGGACAAGGTCCTTTACCGCTGGCGTCGGCGCGAGCCGCGCAGGCGGCCCTCGAATGGAAGAAATTGCCGCACCGGATGCCGGAGAATGTGTATTTCGATTTGCCCGATCGGGTTCGCGCGTTGCTGTCGCGACTGATGGGCGGAGATGCCGACGAATTCGCGATTACTTCCGGTGCAAGCAGCGGCATGGTGGCCGTAGCAGCGAATTTCGATTGGAAGCCGGAAGACGAAGTGCTAATTGGCCGAGGGGAATTTCCGGCACACTTTTCCACGTTCATGCCGCTCGAGACGCGGGGCGTCCGGGTGAAAGTGGTGGCGCCCCGCGACCGCTTTATTTCAGCCGATGATTACATCGGGCAAATTACGCCTCGGACGCGAATGATCTCCGCCAGCCTGGTGCGCTTTGATGACGGTTCGCGTTTGGATGCATCGCTTGTGTCGGCTGCGTGCCGAAAAGCTGATGTAAGATTGCTGCTCGACTTGAGCCAGTGTGCTTGCGCCATGCCCATCGATTTGCGCGAAACGGGCGCGGATTTCGCTGTCAGTTCCGGCTACAAATGGCTGCTCAGCCCGTACGGGACAGGTTTTTTTTGGGCGCGTCGCGAAGCAATGGCGAAATTGCGGGCGGCGCCCTTTTACTGGATGGCCCTGGAGGGCGCGCGGAATTTTCACTCGTTGCCCTTGGACAAACTGAAGCCGGCAGCTGGCGCGCGGCGGTGGGACGCGCCCGAGACGGCCAATTTCTCGAATTTGTCGGCGATGCAAGCCTCTCTCGAATTTATCGAGCGCGTCGGTGTGAAAACAATCGCGGAGCACAATCGGAATCTGATGACCCAACTGATTGAGCGTTTGCCGCGTGACATGTGTGTGCTGGCAAGTCCTGGCGATGCACCAAAACGGGGACCGTACGTGTGCGTAGCGGCACGTAGGCCGGAGCGAACGCGGGAGCTCTTTCGGAAGCTGCACGATGCGCAAGTGTTCGTGAGTTTGCGAGAGAATGCGCTGCGCATCTCGTCACATCTCTACAATACGGACCGTGATATTGCGAAATTGATTGCCGTGCTGTCGAGCTGATTTTTTGCCAGCCCGTCGTTCTTACGCGGCCATGGCCAGACGGTAAAAGCTCAAAGCCGAATCTGCCTGTTCAACTGTGCGCGAACACTCGAGCCGGTCCAAGCGCATTGGCAGCTCCATTTTCTTGCGATGCTCGACGATTACAATTCCGCGCGGCGCAAGCAAGTGCGAGCCGTCCAGAAAATCCAATACGCGAAGATAATCCGCGGCACGCGCATACGGCGGGTCGAGAAGAATGAAATCAGCCAGAACGTGCCGTGAGGCTAATCCTTCCAGCCCTTGAATTGCGTCCATCGCGAGGATTTCGCTGCCCGTCTTGACGCCGAGCGAATTCAAATTCTGGCGAATCAATTTGGCGGCGGGTGGGTGGCGCTCGATAAAAACAACCTGGCGCGCTCCGCGGCTCAGCGCTTCAATGCCTATGGCTCCCGTGCCCGCGAAAACATCGACAAACAGCGAATCTTCGACCGTCGGACCTAAAATATCGAAAAGCGTTTCGCGGAGGCGGTCGCTGGTGGGGCGAAGCTCCATGCCGCGCAACGTACGCAGGCGGCGGCTACCGAATTGTCCCGCGATTATGCGCATCATCCCACCGATGCAAGCTGAAAGCGTTTGTGCCAAGCAGGCCCCAAATATGCCAAAAGCGTTTTCATCTCTGCTTCGCGCGCACGATCCGCGATGAGCGCAAAGGCTTCGCCCCGCGCCAACTCCAGCAGTTTATGATCGCGTAACGGATGAGCGATGTGGAAAGCGACGTCTCCGTGCTGTTTGGTACCAAAGAATTCGCCGGGGCCGCGCTGCTTCAAGTCTTGCTCGGCGATTTGAAATCCGTCCGACGTTGCCACGAGGGTCTCGAGGCGCTCTCGCGCTTCGCCGGTGATATTTTTCGGGGCAACAAGAATGCAATAGGACTTGGCTGATCCGCGCCCAATCCGGCCACGAAGCTGGTGAAGCTGTGCCAGGCCGAAGCGATCAGCATGTTCGATCACCATTACTGTTGCATTGCGAACATCGACACCGACTTCGACGACGGTTGTGGCCACGAGAATTTGCAGCTCGCCGTCGCGAAAACGCTCCATCACTTCATCTTTCTCGTCGCTGCGCATCCGGCCGTGCAGCAGCCCAACCTTCGATTGCGGAAAAATCGATTTTGAGAGCCGCTCGTACTCGGCGGTTGCCGCCTTCAACTCCTGCTTCGATTCTTCAACGACTGGATAGATGATGTATGCTTGGCGCCCCGCGCCGACCTCTCGGCGAACGAACTCCCAAACTCCGGGAAGCTGCGTGTCCGCGCTCCAACGCGTTTCGACGGGCCGGCGCCCCGGGGGCATTTCGTCGATGACCGAGAGTTCGAGGTCGCCATAAAGCGTCAGAGCCAGCGTCCGCGGAATGGGCGTCGCGGTCATGACGAGCGCGTGTGGCGCCGCGCCCTTTTCGAAGAGGCGCTTGCGCTGCAGCACGCCGAAGCGGTGCTGTTCATCAATGATAACCATTCCAAGCTTGGCAAAAGCCACGGGATCCTCGATCAGCGCATGCGTGCCCACGACGAATTGTCCCTGACCCGAGGCGATGCGTGCAAGCGTGCGCGTCTTGTCTCTGAATTTCGTTCCGCTGACGAGCAGTTCAACGGAATAGCCGGCGCGCTCAAAAATCCGCCGCGCTGACAGGTAATGTTGCACGGCCAGAATTTCCGTTGGAGCCATCAGCGCGACTTGATAGCCATTTTCGATCACGATTGTCGCAGCCTCGAGCGCCACGATTGTCTTTCCACTGCCCACGTCGCCCTCAAGCAGGCGGTTCATCGGCGTCGGCTTTTCGAGATCACCAACAATTTCGGCAAGCACGCGTTTCTGCGCGCCTGTGGGTTTGAAGGGAAGAATGCGTTTGAGCGCTTCGCGAATCGTCTCCTCCCTTACGCGCATGGCGATGCCAGCTCGTTGCTGTTCGTGCTGCCGCCGGATGGCGAGGCCGAACTGATAAAGAAAAAACTCCTCAAAGATCATGCGCACTTGCGCGGGGCTGCGGAACTCGTTCAATGCTTCGACATTCGCATCATGGGGAGGGAAATGAATTGCGATGAGCGTATCCCGCCGCGACGGAAATGCATAGCGACGCAGAATGTCCGGAGGCAAGGGGTCTGGAACATCGCCCCTGAACTCTCGTAGGGCGGCGTAAATGATCTTCCGTAGCATGCGTGAGCTGATGTCGCCAATGGCTTCGTATATGGGAACGATCCGGCCAACTTCGGTCGAATCCGTGGACCGAGTGCCCTCGCGTAGCAACTCGAATTCTGGATTGACCATCTCTATGCGCAGCGGCCGGTTCGGATCAAGGCTCGCCTTTCCGTGCATCACCAGCGGCTGTCCCTGCTTCAGTTTTCCGTCCAAATAGTTTCCGTGAAAGAAACGCGCGGCGAGTTTCCCGCTGCCGTCTTTCACCAGGAGGTGAAACATCGCGCCGCGTCGCCGTGCGAAGCGCATCAGGCTGCCGCTTTCGACTTCCGCGCGCACAGTCGCCACCTGGCCTGGAACTAGCTCTGCGATTGGCGTGAAGTGAATTCGATCTTCGTAGCGGAAAGGAAGATAGGACAGTAGATCGCCAACAGTCGTGATACCGCGCTCAACTAGGAGCGCGGCACGATGTGGGCCCAGGCCTTTTAGATACGTCACGGCGGTGTTCAGTTCCAAAGTCATCGGTGTGTCAAGAATTCATACGGTCTTTAGTTTCTTATATCACTGGCGTAAGGCCATCGCGGTTCTTCGCCACGTATGAACGGCGAGAAATCTCATTAGACAGCCTTAACAGTCGGCCTCGCATAGTGTTTACTTACAACTTTTGGCGTCCTAATATTGATCAAAATACATGAGGGCGGGCACGTTACCGCAAGAAAATTGGTGCAAGTCTTGGGAACTAATCTTCGTCGATGGATTGAATATCTGGCGGCAATCCTGATCGGTAATGGCATTTATTTTCTCTCGCTTTCGGCACATCTTCCGGGTGACCTGCGTCACCGGACCTATCGGATTGATCGAGGTATGGTGTTGGACTTCGCCATCTGTGTCGCCGTGTATGGCCTAATCCGCCTGGGCGAGCGCGTATCGCGCTAACATCTTAAACTACATCGGTGCTTACCTAAGCGCGTAGCCGCCGTCTAACCGGGTGTAGAGACAGAGACGTCGCCAGGGGGCCAGTGGTTGACAGAAATAAGTATGACGATTAAGCCCCACGGCAGGCAAGTCGCTCCGGCTATGAACTCGGTGGAAATAAGTGCGGCGCTGGAAGGGGCCGCGGGATACCGCGCGGTGCAGAAAGCGGACGAACAGGTCCTGGTCCGGCAAGCGCAAGCGGGCAATCGGCCGGCTTTTGAGGAATTGGTGCGCCGGTATGATCGCGATGTGCTGCGGTTAGCTCTGAATCTGCTTCGCGGTAGCGAAGACGCTCGCGACGTATATCAGGAAGTTTTTCTTCGGGCTTACCGGAACCTTTCGCGTTTCCGATTCGAGTGCAGCTTTTATACGTGGATTTACCGGATTGCCACGAACGTGTCCCTGGATCATCTGCGTCGCAAGAACACCAGGCGCGAGGAGCAAGCTCCTGAATCGCCGGATGCTGATAGCGCGGCCCCGGATTTCTTTGACCAGCAAGCGGAGCACCGAGCTGCGGCGAATCCCGAGAGGCATTTTCTGGGGCAGGAATTGGGACGGCACATTATCGCGGCGCTCGACGGTCTTTCGCCGCGAGAGCGAATGGTTTTCGAGCTCAAGCATTACGAAGGACTGAAATTGCGAGTGATTGGCGACATGCTTGGCACTTCCGAAGAAACCGTGAAGAATTCGCTGTTCCGAGCGACGCGCAAATTGCGCGCCAGCCTTGACGGCATGAGATAAGCGAGGAGAATTCGATGCAGCAAGAATTCAATCCACACTCCGGCGGTCAAGCGTGTCCGGAGTTTGAATCGCAAATCATGCTTTTCGCACTCGACGAGCTGGAAGGCGCGGAACGCGATTCGCTCGAAGAGCATCTGGACCATTGTTCCCGCTGCGTAGCGGCCTTGGGCGCAGAGCGGCGCATGCTGGAAATACTAGCCTCGCAACAACGTTCGGATCCTTCTCCAGCATTGCTGTCGAGCTGTCGTAACCGGTTCGAGGATTCTCTCGATGAGATGGATCATCGCAGCATTTTCACGCGCTGGGCCGAATCGATTTTCCCTGCGCACTGGCTGGCGCTACATCCCGCGGCAAGCGTGGCGATGCTGTTGCTGATCGGATTTTCTATCGGAACGCTAGCGCCTTGGCGGTCGCAAGTGGGAACCCCGGCCCCCTCGCAGCCGCCGGTAACGCAGGCGTCGGTGGGGCTCAACAATCAAGAATTGCAGTCGGCTGCCGTTTCCGGAATCAACTGGATTCCAACCGCCGACAATCGCCCTCCGCGTGTCGAAGTGCAAATGACGACCGAGAAACCAGTTGTGGTTCAAGGCACGGTCGATGATGAGGAAGTAAAGCAGGTACTTCTGTATGTCCTGCGCAACAACCGGCGATTCGGCCCGGACGTGCGGATCAATGCGGTGGAATTGCTGAGAGCCCGCGCAAATGATCCGGACGTACAGCAGGCGCTATGCCAGGCGGTCCGCATTGATCGCAATGCCGCTGTGCGGTTGAAAGCTCTTGAAGCGTTAACAGAGGTCCAACCCAATCAGAATGTGGTTCAGACGATGCTGGATGCGCTGGTTAAGGACTCAAACATTGGCGTCCGCGTCGAGGCCATTAACTCGCTTCGCGCGTTTTCAGCACGTGGCGCGCTTCTTTCCGATCCTCGCGCGTTCACCGTTCTCCGCAACCGCATGCGCACCGATCCCAACAACTACATCCGGCTGCAGAGCGCGGCGGCAATTCGACAGACTCCAACGGGGCAGAAATAGATGGGAGCTAAACGATCCATGCAGCAACGGCACTGGCAATGCGGCGTGTTAATGCTGGTCGCGTTGCTGACATTCGGACCCGCGGCGTTCGCGAAACGGAAGCCTAGTCCACGCTCGCCGGCGAATACCGCGGGTGGTTTATCCGCCGATAAGTCCGGGCAATTTTCGACGACTGCTGGCCTGCGTTTGCATCTTGTCGCTGATGAAGGCGACATCCACATCAGCACGCATGAGTCGCCGACAGTTGATTATCGCGTGCACCTCGAAGTGAGGTCGAACGATTCCAGCGCGCGTGAAATTCTGGATGCGTTCAGCCTGGTCGCGCGCAATACGCCCGATGGCGTCCTGTTGTTCGCACACACGCCGCATCATGGTTGGGGACAGCATCTTTCGGTGACGTTCGAAGTCGCCGTGCCGCGGAATTACAATCTCGACATTGCCACGCAGGGCGGCAATGTCCTCGTCGGTGATATCCAAGGTCGCGTGGCGATCGGTACCAACGGCGGAAATATATCCACAGGCGAGATCGATGGGCCCGCCAGGCTTGTCACGGACGGCGGGCACATCTCCGTTAAGAGCGCCGGGAACGATCTGGTGGCAACGACCGGCGGCGGCAACATTACGGTGGGTCCTATCGCGGGCACGGCGGTATTGCGCACCGGCGGCGGGCACATTCGAGTGGCTTCGATAGGCGGCGCGGGCAGACTCGAAACCGGAGGAGGGAATATCTCCCTCGAGCATTCCGGTTCCGGATTGATAGTAAGCACAGGCGGGGGCCAGATTGACGTGGGCGAGGCTTCTGGCTTGATTCGCGCGCGTACGGGTGGGGGAGGAATTCGAATCGTGCACGCGTCCGGTCCCACCGAACTCCAGACCGGTGCCGGAAACGTTTATCTGATGCAGGTCGAAAATTCAGTACGTGCGTCTACAGGGTCGGGCGGCATCACGGCATGGTTTGGTCCGGGAGCGAAACTTACAACTCCTTGCCGTTTGGCGGCGGGCCAAGGCGACATTGTCGTATATCTTCCGAAGTTGCTACCCGTTACTGTCGATGCACAAGTTGAACTCGGGGGCGACCATCGTGTCATCGTCGACCCAGCGTTCCCGCTGAAGGTGACTTACGGCGAACCGGATGAAGGTAGCCACGCCGTTCGCGCGGCAGGAGAGCTCAACGGCGGCGGTGCGGCGCTCGTTCTACGCACCGTCTCGGGCAATATCCGTTTGGTCCTGAATGACTCGAATCAAGAAAAACGGCAGATGGACCTCTTGAAAATGCAAATGGATAAGCTTCGCCGTCAGCTTCAGATGGATTTGGCAAACATGAAAATTCCAATACCACCGCCGCCGCAGAATTGATGCGGAGCAAAGTACATGTACTCGCGTAACACGGGCCAAGAACCAATCTGGAGTTTGGGAGAATGGCGATGACTCGAGTGACGACCCCGATAGTCGATCTAGCGATACCGGAAATATGCACTTCGATTCTCTGCCGCGCACGTCTCGCCGCATGGATTTTGCTTGCGCTCGTAGCCACAATTGGTTTCGCAACTTTGCCGGCATCCGCATCCACGCGGGTATTCGACCAGACGTACCCTCTGCAGCCAGGTGGAGTTTTTTCACTGGCGAACGTGAACGGTTCCGTGCAGGTTGATGGCTGGGATCGTAATCAAGTCGAAGTCCGCGCGGTCAAGACAGCGCTGCATCATCCCGAGGATATGGACCGCGTGCAAATCAGCGTGCAGTCAGACGGCGAACGGATGGCCGTGACCACGCACTATCCGCAAGGTAGGGGCGTCGAGGTAACCGTCGAATATCACATTAGCGTACCTTACCGAGTCCAATTGGCAAACGTCGACACGGTAAACGGCGATGTGCATGTCCGCGGAGTTTCGGGTACGGGAACCCTCGATTCCATCAATGGCAGTGTGGAGGTGCTAGACAGCGATGGCCGCTTCAATGCCAGAACCACTAACGGCGATGTGCGGCTCCAACTGAGAAGACTCCCGCAGGGCGATCCAATCCATCTGGCCACCGTCAATGGTTCCGTTGTGCTTTCATTGCCCGCAGGTGCGGATGCTGAAATCAACGTAGCCAATCGGAACGGGGACTTCCATTCCGACTTTCCTCTGCGCACGCTCAATGCTTACAACTCGCGCCGGTTCCGCGGACGGCTCGGAAACGGCGGCGGTGACATCTCGATGAGTACGGTGAATGGCGGTATACGGTTGGTGCAAGGCCGCCCAACGGTGTAGCAGAAAAAATTCTGCGACGGAGAACAAATATGCGATTTAGAACGTATATCAGGCAAGGAGCCTTCGCGGTGTTAACCCTCGGTACGTTGATGGCGGTTGCTTATGCACAGAACCGGCAGAATCTTCCTCCTGCGCCGGCAGCGGCTCCCAGCGCTAGCCAGGATGTCGACCAAGCTCAATTGCAACGGGACATGAGGCAGTTTCGGCAGGAGATCAAGGCACAGACCGACGAGATCCGGGCCAGAGCGGAAGATTTTAAGTCGGAGGTGGCTAGAGAAATGGCCGAGAACGGATTGACGAACCGAGCAGATTTGGACAACCTCACCGCCCGACTCCGTGCGCAACAGGCGGGAATTGCTGCTGAGGCGCAAGCGGCTGCGGCGCAGGAACAACAACTTTTCGCGCAAACGCCGGGACTTCTGGATGCCAGTGACGATACCGGTTGGCTCGGCGTTGAGATTGCCGAGATCACGCCAGAGCAGGCAAAACACCTGAAACTTGCGCACGTCGAGGGCGTGGTTGTTTCCGAGGTCGTGCCTGACGGCCCATCGGCTAAAGCAGGCCTTGAAGTGAAAGATGTGATTGTCGAATATGACGGCCAGGCTGTTGAGGGGACGGTGCAATTTCGACGTCTTGTTCGCGAGACACCTCCTGGACGATCGGTGAACATGGAGGTCGTCCGCGACGGGCGTAGTGAAAAATTGACGGTTCAAGTCGGAAGTAACGCGCGGAGCATGGACAGCCGCCTTAGAGAAGTGCTTCCGCCGCGCAACTTCGACTTCAAGTTCAACATGCCAGAACTTTTCCCGGGTATGACGCCGGTCCTCGGCGTCCAGGCAGAGGATGTCAGCGGTCAGCTTGGAACATATTTCCATGTTCCGGGCGGGGAAGGCGTCCTCATTCGGGAAGTTAGCCCAAACAGTCCTGCTGCCAAGGCAGGGCTGAAGGCAGGCGATGTGATTACTCGCGTCGACGGTGCCACGATAAAAACAGTCGACGATTTGCGTGAACGATTGAGGCAAGAGCGCGAGCAGAAAACTGTATCGCTAACAGTTGTCCGTCAAGGTTCGGAGATGGCGATAACTGTCCCCATAACAGCGCCGGTGGCGCGTCCCATCAGAACGCGGAGTGCAGTGCTATAAATTGTAGCTTTGACGTCGACGCGTAGTGGAAAGTGATTTCCGCAGCTACTTTACGACCATTTCACACGCCAAATTGATGGTCCTGATCAAACAACGCGTGGTGGATGGGAGCATGTTGCGGCTGATCAAGCAGAGCCTTACCGTAGGGATCGCCTATCAGGGAAAAGTGGAGCCGACGAAGGTGGGAGTCCCGCCAGGATCACCGATCTCGCCGCTCTACAGCAACGTCAACACGGGGTTGGTAAGGAACTCGCTGCACAAACGGCGGGTAGTCCGCACGGCCCCTGGTGTCTGGCAAACAGCCCGGCCTTGTCCATCGCGCTTCCGCTCGCCTACTTCGACTCTCTCGGTCTTCCTCGGCTGTTCGATGGCCTTGCGTAACCCTCTGAACCGCCCGATGCGGACCCGCATGTCGTGTGGTGTGGCAGGGGCGAGCGGGCGACCGCTCCCCCTATGCCGATTTTTCGCGCAGAGGTTCTATTCGCGGACGATCTCCGCATTTGCGCTGGGAACAGCGACCCGCATCAGCCGCTTTCCGTCAAGATATAAAGTGATTTCCAAATCCTGGCTGCGAACCTTCAGCCGCTGGAGACTCTTACCGTCTTGATCTTCCGGATCGAGGGCTTCGACGGTTATCGTCCCTGGGGTCATTTCCTGAGGGATGAAGACGGGGAAAGTCTGTTGGCCTTTCTTGGACCAGTCATATAGATCTGCGAGGATGGCATATTGGTGATAGAGATTGTCGTCCAGAATCACGACGATCGGTTTCTTGAAGAAAAACTGCTGAGTGAACGTTTTTCCGCCATTGACTTGCAGGTGAACCGTAGCCGTGCCGTTATCGAAATCGATGGACGCAGTCGCTTTTTTTGGCCCTGCCGCAGTTGTCCATTCGTAATGCAAGGGTGCGCCATCACTGCGAAGTTGCAGCAGGGAAGTAATATGCGTTTCCGGCCCCTGCGCGGCTTTGACTTCTGACGTGCCGCGCGCCACCCAAGCTCCTCCGCTTGGAGTGACGTCGAACTGCTCACTGCCGACTTGCTTTCCGTTTACGAGATCTCGGAATTTGCCCTTGTCGGGCGCAAGCACCTGAGCATTGGCCGTTGGCATCAGCAAAATCACGGCGCCCAGCGCCAGAGCGCATCGAAGTGCCAGTGTTGTGGATCGATTCATGAGGGGACTCCTTCCAAGATGCCGAGTGCGATGATGTTTTGAACGACGCGGAGTGGTTCGACCGCACTCTCCACGCGATACTCGGCTAGCTTGTAAAATGGCAATCGCTGCGCATAGAGCTGTCGAAAACTTGCTTCGTCGCGGAAGAGCGGCCGGTCAGTTATGTGGGAGCAGCGCCTGAGAAGTTCATCAACCTCGCAATCCAGCCATACCGTTGGGCAGCCGGCCTGGCGCAATGTGTCGACATTCGGCGCCTGTGCCATTGTTCCACCGCCTAGGGAAATGATGGTGGGACGCGACGCCTCGGCCGACTCGCCAAGGATTCTTTTTAATTCTTCGTGCTCGATCTCGCGAAATGCCGGCTCGCCAAGTTGAGCAAAAATGGCCGAGATGGGCATGTTCGCGCGTTCGATAATGCGCTTGTCGAGATCCGCGTGAACCCATCCGATCTGACGCGCGAGCAGCCGAGCGACGGTGGATTTTCCGCAGCCCATAAAACCAGTTAACGCGATTAGGCGATGATGGAAGCGCGCGTTTACCGGAGGCGCTACGGTTGGATAATTTCTGTTGTTAGGATTGGGCGGGTCAGTCACGCTTGTGGATGTTGATTGTACCATTGAACGACGACAGTTCCAGTTTCGCCCGGCCTTGATTGAAGCTGCCGAACAAACTGCGCGCATAGCGCGGTGGCCGTTGGTTCGGATGGTGGGGGGGTATCAGCTTCGCTTGGTTGTCTACTTTGCCGTAGAGCGACGTGGCGCTCACATCGAACGAATCGCCTGGCGAAAATTGCACATTGATTGCCCCGCTGTAGTTCTTCAATCGATAGATGCCGTTCGGCAGAAAGTCGCCGTCGAGAACGATATTCCCTGTCGAAGTTTGGGCGAAAATATTCGCGCTGTGATCATCCACAAGCCGCACGTCACCGCTGATCGAATGCACTTCGATGCGGCCGCTGCAGCGCGTACATGCGAAAGCGCCTCCGACGGTCTGGACCACAAGGTACCCGCCAATGTCTTCAGCGTCGACTCCTGCCGCCACCGTCTCGACATTCATGTCGCCCAGGATCTTCGAAACACCCACGGCGCCGGAATCATTGTGAATCTGCAGTTCTGAATCTTCGGGTACCGTGATTACGTAGTTCGCGCGGAGTTCAGCGGGGCTGATGTCTTCGGCAAGCTGGTGCGTCACGACGTCCACTCGATTTCCATTCTGTTCCGCATCCACTTCAATTTTTTCGCTTCCATGGTCGGCGATGACCATCACTTCGGGTTTGTCCCAGGAGGAGATGGTCACCGTACCACTCGGATTATGTATCGTGATCAGCGGATGCGCCTGAACAGTAAATTGTTTCTCGAGGTGATGCGCGTATAACGGCGAAACCGTGCCGAGCAGCAAAACCGCGGCCCAGCCACTTGCGGCGCGCCAGATCGAATTCGAAGAAAACAAGGAATAAGATCCCATCATCGTCCCTCACTATCGGCCATGGTGACCAGGAGATCCGCCTTCTGCTGATACGCCGTATACAGGTAATCGCGAGTCATCTCGTTTTGGGGATCTTCGCGCACGCTTTTTTCACACATTGAAATCATGTTGTCAACAATTGCGAGATTGCGATTCAGCGTGGCGGTCACGTCTGGATCTTGCGTTTTCATCTCCGAAGCGCTTGCCTTCTTCGCAGTGGTGAACCCTGCCTCGATAGGAGCCATAGTCGCCTGTGTGTGGCGCAGCCACAGAGCTTCGTCCTTAAGACGATGATTTGTGTTCGACTGCCAGCCAAGAACCACGGATCCCGCGATAATAAAAGACAGATATGCTCCAGCGATCGCGGGGCGGAATGCCCCAAACGCGGCGAATCGCTCGCGCCACCCCGTTCGACGCGGTCGAATCAGGCCTTCTCTCTCCAACTGTGTCTTGATTGCCAGCCATATGCGCTTGGGTGGTTCCTCTTCCGCCGCTGCCAGCGCAGCACCGGCCCTATGGATACTTTCCAAATCCGCGATCAGTGTGCGGCAGCGTGTACATGCTCCCGCATGCGACACGGCTTCGGGATGGCGGTCGCCGTCCATCCATTGCTCGCTCAGTTCCCAGAATTTCTCGCAATTCATGGCAGACATGGTCTTTATTCCTCAGACTCGGCATCACGCTTGAAAGCCTCGCGCTCTTGCCTGGCCCTGGCTCTTTCTCTTTCATGCAGCAGATCGCGCAGCCTCATGCGAGCCTTGTGCAACTGGGATTTTGAATTCCCAATCGAACAGCCCATGATCTCTGCAATTTCGTTATGCTCGTAGCCCTGCACATCGTGCAACACGAACACTGACTTATACCCGGCCGGCAACTGATCAATGGCTCTTTGCAAGTTCACGCGGTCGATCGAGCCACTTAATCCCAGATCAGGTCCGCCGAAGTCCCTGCGCGGGCCGCCGGTTTCTTCGTCCGGTTCCGTCACTTCTTCGAGCGAAGTTTCCGAACCGGTCTTCTTCCGCAAACGCATCAGCACAACGTTGACAGCCAGGCGATGGAGCCATGTAGAAAACGCGGACTCCCCGCGAAACGTAGCTATCTTGCGAAACAGCTGCAGGAATGCTTCTTGAGTCAGGTCCTCTGCTTCCGCCGTATTGCCGACCATCCGCAAGCATAGTGAATAGACCCGGCGATTATGGAGCTGGTAAATGCGCTCAAACGCCGCCGCATCGCCCCGCTGCGCCAGCCGGAGCGCATCCGCTTCCGGCATCTCTCCGTTTTCGTCTCGCCTCGTTCGGGCCACGATACCCGTCGCGGCGCACCTGTTCTTCCGATGCGACGCCCGTTCTAGAAGTTGTACTTAGATGTTCCTGGGACGCATCAGTTGGGAATAAATTTCACCGGCGCCCGATTATGCCGCCCGCTAGCGGCAGCACACCTAATTGCTTGTCCATTGTCTTCGGAATTTGCTTGCGCGTCTAGGAGGAAACTCGCGACAGCCTCGGGCGAGCTCGGCTTCGAACGGTGAAGACGGACGCATGCAACTCTTCCCGGAGGCCGTCTAGCCTCGCGTCTGGCAGCGCTTTGAGGAAGGACTTTAGCATCACGACCGATTCGCGCAGGCAAGTATTCAAATCGTAATGCAAGTTATCAAGCGCCGACCAGGATTCTTGCGGATGAATCTGCACTCCTTCGGCAATGTCCGCGGCAGTTTCTTGGAAGTCGTCAACCACGGTGCTGACTGTACTTTCCAGAACCCGGAGCTTATGCAGGTACCGCGAACGGCTTCCAAACAGGATCCGATGGAGAAGTTGATTCCATGCCGCATTTTGTTGCGCAGTTTCGCCGCGGAAAAATTCCGGATTGAGAGGATTAACGGTTGGAACCCTGGGCAGGTGGCGACCGCGCAACTCCAGCGTCATGTATGCCGCCAGGAGCGGTTCTCCAAGCCGATTCACCACTGCGCCCGCTATTTCAACGCCCTCGCGCGCCCTGACGAGCTCGCCTTGGGCCCGGTAAGACAGTGCTTCATTGAGTGCGACCGACAGCACTGCGTAGGCATCTTCCCACTCGCGCACCACGCTCTCATAGAAGCGTTGCTTTTGTTGCGGAAGCCGGGCAACCCAGTCGTCTCGTACCGAGCATCGAGAGCCGGGTGAATTTCGTTTTTTTCGCCAGAACACGATGGCCCCAAAAATCCGTTTTGCATTATAACAGACGGGAGAAGTTTTGGAGTCCCCTGTTCCTTGAAGGGGTTCTGTACGTGGGCGCAAAAGACCACACAGCGCCATGTTACGCACGCCACCCCCCGGCAAGTGTAAGCAGACTGCAAACACGGGTCAGACGTATGCGGGGGTAAGGAATGGGCAGGGGCAAAAGTACCCCACCCGTCCGCGTGCGAACTGGATTCCTTCAGAGTAGCGTACTATTCGGAACCAAGATCAACCAAGCGCGCTATCACTGGATTGGATTGCGTACAGCTTAATCCACAGCTCACGGTTGGTCTGAGTGGCGTGCATTGTGCTGGCGTATCGCGGCGGCTCAAGGGACGGGAAGCGTGGTTCTGTTACGGAAATCCGGCATCTGCTTTTAGAACGTGAATCAGACGGTGAGTAGATGTAGTCTTACTGGAAAGCGGGACGCGCTGGCGGTTGCACACCAACCCGCCTTTCACTGGCAAGCCCGCGCGTCTCCGACCTGCCAGGAACGATGGAAAACAGTGACATCCGAAGAGATCATCGGAAGGCCGGACTCCGCGCTTCGCGACGCAATCAGCCACCTCGAAATGATCCGCTTCTTTCGAATCCTGAACCGCGAACGCGCCGAACCAGAAACCCCGCTTGCTCTTAAGACGCTGCGACAGGCCTACGCAGAAGTAATGGGCAGAACTGTGCCGCTCTAGCGTCTGGGCTGCCATTACGACTATCCCGCTCGGTCGCATCAATCGTGCAGCAGCACATTCAACAGCGAGCCGTGGACCTGCATGCCGCCATTGTACTTGATGAATCCCAACTTGCGGAATTTGTTCATGAAGAAACTGATGCGCGACCGCGTCGTGCCCACCATCGACGCCAACGTTTCCTGACTGACTTTCGGAATCGTTGACTCGGTCGCTCCCTCGCGGCCATAACGCGCCATTATCAGCAACGTGCGCGCGAGGCGCTTTTCGCTTGGATTGAATAATTGGTCCACCAAGTCTGCTTCCAAGCGCGCCTTGCGCGTCAGTAAGTAGCTCATGAAGAAATCGGAGAAATCGCAATTCCCGTGGAGCACTTGCGCCATCCGCCGGTTGTCAATCCGTACCAGATCGCAGTTTGTCGTCGCGGTCGCTGTGGACATGCACACTTTCGTCCCCGCGATTCCGTCTTCGCCAAAGAAGTCCGTCGCCCCGAGGATTCCCACAATGGCTTCCGTCCCTTCCTTTGATGTCACCGACAGCTTGATGCTGCCCTCGCGAATGTAATAAACATGCTTCGACGGTTCGCCTTCCGAGAAAACAATCTCGTGTTTCCGGTGCGCTTCGGGTCTGCGTCCAATCCCTGCTGCGCTCAAAAACAGCAGCGGGTCAAAGCTCCGCCTTCGGTACCCTTTCCGTTTGCGCTTGCTTTTTGTCCTGTTCTTCGTTTTAGTCTCGTTCACTTGCAGCACCTCCGAGGAGGTAGACATGAGACCAACGAGTAAAACGGGGCTTCCGCTTGGGATTCGGAAGCCCCTAGGCGACTAAGCCGAGTTTGGGGTCAAGGAGTCTCCCGTTCTCCCTCTTCAGAGAAAGGCAGGATCGGCTCAGCGGAGCAATGTATAGCTCTTGAGGTAAGTACCGTCAACTAAAACAATTCACTTTGACCCTTGTGCCTGGGAAACCTTGGACCGGCCCGACCTGTCCGGGCCTTGCTGTACCCGGCCAGGGCACTCCGATTCCCCGCAAATACAATCATTCGGCCCTCGCCAGAATAGGGACCGCCAGAATCTCCGATCCGGCGCGTGATAGAATCCGCGAATCGTGACTCCCGACTCCCGAGTTAACAAGGGAGCTAATCATGATGCTGAGAAAGGGACCACTAACGCTTGAAGAGGTTTACGATTCTGGCAGAGATATTCTTCAGTCGAGCGACACTGCGAAGCATTTGGCGAAGCGTATCGCCCAAGTTGGCGGTGCAATCAACCCCAGCATTTTCATTCGTCTCCTGAACGGTGACTTCAGCCCCCTTAGTGAAAATGACATCCGCACCCTCGCTTCTATTGTACGTGTGCGCAGGTGGCCCGATGAGCGCTCTAGGACAAAAGACGGTTGTGCTCAAATTGAACGGTACTTCAAGGACATTGGCAAGGAATTTACGGAGAAAGATCGCCAAATGTTGGACCGAATGGGGATTAAGTTTTGATCCAGGGAGTGTGAGTCCGGATCTCCACTTGGTGAAGCATGGGTATCGTTAGAAGATTGGGAACGTGATGCGATAGCAAAGCCCGTATTGGTGGCAAGGACAACGAAAAATGGAAGCCAAATTATTTTCTTTCGGTACGGTGATTGCTTTGGTTTCTTATCGCTACGCCGGTCTTCGGACAGCAGGCCAAGGGCCTCTGGGTAGCAAGATTCAGCGGCGAACCTAAAGCAGGCGGCAGACATAAATATGGCGCGATTAGAATAGAGGTTACGGTGTGCCGCGGATCACACAATGGGCGCTGGCTTCCGCGCGCGGGCTCATACGCGCCCCTCACAAGCGAGGCGTACAATTCCTCGAAGCGAATCGCGTCGGCGTCTTCGAGACTGGCCAACAACGCCACGTCCGTTATGAGCGGCAGGCCGCCAACGGTCTGACCCTTGAACTTTGCTAACTCCGCTTCTACGCCAGGCTCATTCTCGCGCCATTTCCGAAGCGCCACGTTATAGCGTCCGAGAATATTTCGCTCACGAGAGCCGCGCACCATGACCGTGGCCGGTCCCTGCGGAGTCAGAACGTTCATTGGAAAAGTCAGGTGGTCAAACCTGGGGGCTTCCAGTGTTTACCGGGGGCATCTTGCCGAAACTGGCGGCGCAGATACTTTCTGACCGTGGCAGGCTTTACGTACTCGGCACGCGCAGATTGAGCGAGAGACTCGCCTCGGCGAAGCACGCGTACAGCACGAGTGCGAATTTCCGCCTGCCGTGCGGTTAGGGGATTTAGCGAAGAGTGAAAATTGGCTTTGCCGCCAAGCGAAAGCTTCTTCGGCATAATGCACCTCGACATCGAAGTGCCATTTGCCGGATAACTTTTCGCTCAGGCCTGAGCGTTGTCCCGTCACGTCCTCTGAACCCGCCTCCTTTTGGCGTCCGCGCCACAATGGTGTAAATGGCGAGACCCTACTCGTTCAGCTCGATGGCAGTTTCGAAATTTCCCGGATATTTTCGGCATCCGTACCGAGACGAAGTAAACGGATATTCCCAGCTACACGATTGACTCAAAACAACCGCCGGGAAGGCGGGGCGTCTCGCCTGATCGGTCGCTTGCAGCCCCGGCAGAGACAATCTCTCGAAATTGCGGGAAATGGACTCGTGGTGCTGAATACTGTTAGGACGTGTTCCGCGATGGCATTGCGGGAGAATCTAATCAACGCGGCAAAACTTGGACGGGTAGCACAACGCATACGCCAATGGCTGAAGCTCTGCGTGCGGCGACGATGCGGAGACAAGAAGCCGCCAAACCAGCGTGGAAACCGTCTGATTTACCCGAGTGGTTGAACGAAAAGGTTTATCGCGAAAGGATTCAGCCTCGGCTCTTGGAAATCGCAGTTCCGACAATCGCATCGGCGCTCGGCGTCTCCAAACCCTACGCGACGGATATACGTTCAGGAAGGCGCATGCCGCATCCACGGCATTGGGAAACTCTAGCGCAGCGGGTTAGTTTGTCGCCGGAGAAATAATATCATCCGAACAGGACCGCCAGATTCCGCCTCGAACAAGGTCTTGCTGACGCCGGGCCGATATGAGGATGGGGTATACAAGCGGGAAAGCTGCTGTGCTTGCCATCTTTATGTTGCCAGCGCAACACCGCCAGTATCACTTTTCTTGGATTTATCGGGGACTTTCATGATCGAGAGAAGGGTTCAACATCCCCCTTTATCGGGTTGCGTTTGTGTTATTGACCGTTCTGGCCAATCAGCGTAAAAGTAGTTCGCGAGAGGTTACCAGTGAACCGGCAGACGCTGCTTTCTCCTCGCGATGCTGCAAAGATCCTGGGCATAAGCTACCCGACCCTGAAGCAATGGATTTACAAGAAGAAACTTCAGACCATCAAGACAGCTGGGGGCCATCACCGAATCCCGGAGTCGGAGTTGGATAAGTTTCTGCACGTACGATCCGGACGGAGCCCAGTACGTGAGCGCCGCCAGAACTTCCGTCGAATCAGTGGAAGGAATCAGCTCGTCGGACGCATCACTGAAATGACTGTAGATGGTCTGCTTGCGCAAGTGCGCCTCTCCATCGGCGGGCAGCAGATCACCTCGATAATCACTGCGGATGCCGTACGGGAGATGCGCCTGAAAATCGGTGACACCGTTGCTGCTCTCATCAAATCCACTGAAGTAATGCTCGTCCGGTCCTAAATCCTTGGCATCGGTGAACCCCACAAACGCCGACTGCCAGACGCGCCCACGCTGTAATCGTAATAAGTCAAGTTGACATCACTGTTCGAATCGTATTAAAACGTCAGATTCGTTTGAGCCGACTGTCAGGCAGCGTGTGCCGGTCTCTGCTTATTGCTTTAAAGGAGGCTTCGGAAATGAAATTGCGTTCGCTCACCGCAGCTTTACAGTATCGACGCTCGTGTTCATGGCGCATCCATCCTTTTGCGCTTATTTTAGTTGGCTTTTTATGTGTGCCGCCGGTTTCAGCTCAAATATCAGCTAGTCTTTCGGGAACCGTTACAGACCCGTCTGGCGCAGCTGTCACCGCCGGGAACATAACGGTTATTAATGTCGATACCGGAGTAACTCACAGCACGGTCACGGACGGCACGGGTCGATATCAAGTGTTTTCGCTTCCTGTCGGCGAGTACGAAGTCCACGTTAAGAAGCAGGGTTTCGCTGAAGAAATCAGGACGGGAATTCATCTTGTCGTTGGCGAGGCCGCCAGCGTCAATCTGAGCCTCCGTGTCGGGGAAGTTAGCCAACAGGTGACGGTGAACGCGGATGCGCCTACGGTGAGTGTCACAACCACAGACATCTCAGGGCTAGTTGGCGAACAACAGATCAAAGGTCTGCCTCTCAACGGAAGAAGCTATGACGAACTGCTGACGCTCAATCCAGGCATCGTCAATTTCACATCGGAAAAGACAGGCGGGATCGGTGTGTCTAACTCTACAGTTGGAAATAACTTTGCTGTGTCGGGCAACCGTCCGCAGCAAAATTTGTTTCTTCTGAATGGCGTGGAATTTACGGGGGCGGCCGAGAACAACATGCAGCCGGGCGGTACCAGCCAACAGTTGCTTGGCGTGGATGCTGTCCGTGAATTTAATGTGCTCCGCGATTCCTATGACGCGGAATACGGTAAGAGGCCCGGCGCTCAAGTGTTGGTGGTCACGCAAGCCGGGACAAACCAATTACACGGGAGTTTGTACGAATTTTTGCGGAACAACGTGTTCGACGCCCCGAACTTTTTCGACCAGGGCTCCGCTCCCCCGTTTCAGCGCAACCAGTTCGGAGGGTCCCTCGGTGGTCCAATCCAGAAGGATAAGACCTTTCTTTTCGGGAATTACGAAGGATTCCGCCAACACCTGCATCAGACAGGTGTCGATCTGGTTCCGGACACAAATGCCCGGAACGGGATGTTGCCTTGCAGACTCGTCAACCCCGCACCGAACCCGTGCCCAGCGTCCGGCCTCGTAAACGTCGGGGTGGCGCCAAGTTCCGTACCGCTGCTCGCGGTCTGGCCGTTGCAGAGCCCGAATGCTCCCGACTTCGGCGGAATCGCGGAAGCTTTCAACAACCCGTTGCAAACGATCCGGGACGACTTTGGGACCACCCGGGTCGACCACATCTTTTCCGGTAAGGATTCTCTAAGCGCGGCCTACACGATTGACGACAGCGCCGACTTAACACCTACCAGCACCAACCTTTTCAGCACGGACCTGGAAAACCTTCGCGAGCAGGTTTTGAGCTTGGAGGAGACTCACATCTTTTCGCCAAGATTGCTCAACACCGCGCTCTTCGGCTACTCCTCCGCGAGCTATTTCTATACCGGGGAGCCCACTCCCGGAACACCGGCAGCCAGTCTGCCGGGCTTTGTGGCGGGACATCCGGTCGGTGCTGTTGTGGTAGGAGGGAGCGCGGCCGCGAATCCGGCCGCCCAGGTCAGCCTTGCGGGAAGCAACATCGGCAGCAATTTGCGCATAGCTCGAAATCTCTTCACCTATGAAGATGCCGTAACGTTAACGACGGGTCGTCATCAATTCAATTTCGGAGCATGGTTCCAGCAAGTTCAGGCCAACGAGGACCTCGCGCTCAGTCAGTATGGACAGGCAACGTTTACTGGCTTGCAGCAGCTCTTGCAAGGCACTGTCGGAAATTTTCTCTACGACCCTGCGCCCACCGAGATGAACTGGCGTTCGTTGCTCGGTGCGTTGTACGCAGAAGACGTTATGCGCGTGACGCCGAACTTGACATTGTCGTTGGGACTTCGCGATGAATTCACAACCGGATGGAACGAAGCGCACGGTCGCGCCGCAAACTTCATTTTCAACAACGGGTTGATTCAAACACAGCCGCAAGTCGGCAGTTCCGCCTTTACGGTCAACAATGCGAAGTTTCTGCTGCAACCCCGTATCGGTGTGGCATGGAGCCCTTTCCGCACCAAAACGGTCATTCGCGCCGGGTTCGGAATGTACAACGACCTGCAGGATGCGCTTGGTTACCGGATGGACCAGAATGCGCCCTTCAATCCATCGTACGGCATTGCCAACCTTCCCGCCTCCAGCCTCCCTCTGCCAGTCACTCCCGTTCCAGCAAATGCGAAGGTGTTGCCCGGAGGAGTTCAACCCAACATGCAGACTCCGACATTGATCTCCTATTCTCTGAGGGTCGAACAGGAATTGTCGCCGAATACGGTCCTGACTGTTGGATACGTGGGATCTCATGGCTACCACGAAATCGTGAGTGTGAACGACAACGAACCCACTCCCCTAATCTGTCCGGCGTCGCCATGTCCGGCTAACTATCCGAGCAATTTTCCCGTTCCGCTGGCGGGGACACCTATCCCGACGGGCACGTATTTCATCCCTGCCGGAACACCGACGGCGAATCCAGCTCTCGGTAGCGCGTGGGCGTGGTTCTCGGTTGGAGACAGCTCCTATAATGCACTGCAAGTTGATGTGAACCACCGCTTCAGTGGCGGTTTGGCACTACGCGGCGTCTACACCTGGTCGAAGGCACTCGATGATGGAGATTCGCTCAACGCGACCACGGCGGGGAATGCGCCAGGATTAGTGTCCAACCCGTTCAACTTGCGTGCGGACCGGGGGCCTGCCACCTACGACGTGAGAAACGTCGGCGTGATTAACGGTACGTATGAGCTGCCGCTCGGACACGGCAGACGTTATTTCGGTGGACTGAGCGGTATCAGCAATGCAATCGCGAGCGGCTGGAGGGTGAACTCGATTGTGACCTTGCAATCTGGCTTCCCGTTCACGCCACAACTCAGCTACAACCCGTCGAACAACGGAGACACGCGAAATCCGGTGCGCCCATTTGTAAACCCTGCATTCTCCGGCCCAGTGATTCTTGGCACTCCGAAAGAATGGTTTAATCCCGCTGCATTCCTTGCACCTCCCAACGGCAGTGGATTTTATGGAAACCTCGGGAGAGACACGCTGATCGGTCCGGGACTTGCTACGTGGGACTTGTCTTTCCTGAAGGACACACCGATTCACGAACGTCTCAAGTTGCAGTTCCGAGCGGAGATTTTTAACCTCTTGAATCGGGCGAATTTGAACACGCCCAATTCGATTGTCTTCACTCCAGCCGGGGTTTCGCCCACAGCCGGAGTGGTCACAAGCACATCCACGACCTCACGGCAGGTTCAATTCGGCCTGAAGCTGCTTTGGTAACGCCTACATTGGCCAAGCCTGGGTGTAGCAGTTTTCCCCTGTGTATAAGCTACCCCCCTGTTCCTTGACGGGATGGGGGATACGGACGCTAAAAGGGACCCCCCTGAATCCCCGTCCTTATTTCAGCGGTGAGGACAGCCTGGCCAGCAACAAGGTCGACGCATTCCTTCCTTAAGTTCCGTGCGTACCCGCTCAATGTGCTGCCTTCTAGTTTCCGGTTTCTTGACCGAGATAACCCAGCAGATCCACTCATTGCGCGCGAGTGGCGTAATATACTCCCATTTTGCCCGCGCCGCCGGGTCAGAAATAAGAACCTCTCTTAAATCCGCTGGTACACTGTGTACCACGCCAGCGGAGATCGCTTTTTTGGTCACGGATTTCATTCTACGTCGTTAAACGAAACGTTCGTTGATTGTAACGCCGCAGCCAGACCGAAAGAATATGAAGAATGGGAGCGCTCATTCGCCCTTTTTTTCGATTACTTCTGAATTTCGATTTCTTCTGGATCGGTAGCCACAATTTCGGGGACCACCCCCTTCTCTCTCGACACAGAATCACCGAATCTCTGGGTAAAGCCAACCACCCCTCCCCGCCCACCACCACCCCGAGATCTTAGCTGACGGCTTTTTTCGCTCCGGCTTTGACCTTGGCCCATCGTCTCTTGGCAGCTTTGGAAATCTTCTTCCTAGCTGCTGCCGACAGCACTCGTTTCTTGGCGCTGTTCAGGCTGGCATTCGCCGAGCGCCCCAGTGCCTGCGCTGCGGCTCTTACCCCATCCAACTGGTGCTGCAACCTTCGCAGCTCCTTTTCGAGCTTTTGCTCTTCGCGTTTGATTGCTGCTAGAAGACTCATTCAAATACCTCCGAATGAAATCATCCCAAAAGCTAAGTCCATGCGTTCATGGAGGGCTATGCTCTGCACGACTTCGGTGTAATTATAGCGTCAATTCATGCGGCAGAAGAAACCCGGCCCCCCCGGGAGTAGCCGAATTGCAAGCTTCCTACTTCGGCGGGTTAGCCTCCCTGACCTCACGTACGATTTCACGTGCCCGATATTCATCGTGTGGCCTCACGAAAACACTTCGCGAACCATTGGCTCCGTCACCGGTACGGATGTAAATGTCATTCTCGCGCAAAGCTAATTCGATCATCCCACTCTGTTCTTGTGAGCTATCGGAAAAAAACCTCCACAGTTGCATCTTCTTTGTGCCAACGCGGTCCAGAGCCAGCGTCCGTGTTCTCATCGGATTCTGAATCATCCTCCGCAGGCAACTCCATGATGCGCTGATCTTCCTCAGTGTCTGAAAAGTCTGATTGACCCTGTTTTATGAGCTCCTGGGCCTGTTCGCGCAAACCTGGCGGCACTTCAATCGCAAAGTGTGTGTCCAGATCCTTTAGGAATTGCTGCTCGTGCTGAAGCACCTTGAACGGAATTCCAGCCTTTCTAAGGTTTTCGCAAATGCCAACACAATCGTCCTCAGAGTCAGTCGTGTACACCGTCGTCAGATTTCCGCCTAATGGATCTGCGTCCGAGCCAGGACCCGGAAGACTGTCCACCAATTCGACATCGCAGTCAGGGCAGTGAGTGAAGCCCACACGATAGGTTGCCTTACAATTGGGACACAGCATTTGGACGGCCAGTTTACTACGGACGCCTGCTCTAACCGTATCTCGTCTAGGTGTAGCATTTTCCCCTCAGTGTTCTTCTTCGCCGCGACACTCATGCGTCGCGAAAAGGCGCGATCAGTCCTGGGAAGGGCCTGGTTATTCATTGCGTTCGGGAGCGGGAGCACTGATAGGTCCGTCCAGTTACGGCAAGAAGCTTCTAAAATACCGCTCCGTTCCCTTATCCATAAAATGGATGTACACACCTCTGTGCGCACGAGACATCAAAACGCGATACACATTCTGAAGATGCCGAGTAAGATCTGGATTGCTTCGCTTCACTTGGCTGTCGTGTGAATTCTGCGGGATGGCCTTCCACTGGTGCTGATCCCAATCGTAAATGAGATCATTTCCGAAAATCACCCCGATATAATCAAATTCGAATCCCTGGGCGGTGTACACGGTCCCTACCTGTTCCATTCCAGAATCATCCGTCGCCC
>Ga0307374_10002134_pt1 | contig 35659 bp, 22 predicted proteins | sample OX3MG_FD_202532 | JGI IMG/M metagenome (GOLD analysis project Ga0307374, IMG submission 202532) | Soil microbial communities from Risofladan, Vaasa, Finland - OX-3 | ecosystem: Environmental > Terrestrial > Soil > Coastal area > Acid sulfate soil | place: Finland: Risofladan, Vaasa | collected... | reverse complement strand
CGGCACTGCCTGAGAAAAAGGATTACCCCCTGATTTCAAAGGTAATCCGCGCCAGACGCGGGCGACTGGTCCAACCATTTTGTCTACAGAGAATCTCCTTTACATTCGGTCAAATGGTATCACTACCGGAAACTGCCCCAGGTAAAGCTGCCCTCGGGGCCGCAAAACGCGCAAGTTACCGCTTTGCGGGAGACGTTTTCGACTCGGCCCGCGGAATTTCGCAGCCTTGCGGGCGCGTTTCACGGATGGGAACTTGCTGGCCGGCGAGCAAGGCTTCGACCGCGTCGCGCAGATAATCTCGCTCGACCTCGGCGGCGTCTTGCCAGTGGTCGTCGATGGCGCCCATATAGCGCACCTTGCGGTCGCCGTCGAGCACCAACGCCGTCGGCGTTTTCGTGGCGCCATAGGCGTGCGCCGCCGCCTGGTCGGCGTCGCGCAGGTATGGAAAGTTAAAGCCGGCGGTTTCGGCCCGCTCTTTCATCGCGGGCAAGTCGTCTTCGTCGCCCGGATTGCTGCAAAGCGCCACGAGTTGAACCCCGCGGGCTGCGAAGTCCTTTTGCAAGGCGATCAATCGCCCTTGGTTCGCCGTGGCGACCGGACAGTGGTTGCAGGTGAACACGAGCACGACCAGCCTGGCGTCGGCGAAATCGGCCAGACCGCGGCGGCGGCCGTCGATGCCCTCCAGCCCCGACCAATTGGGCGCCTGGTCGCCGATGTTCAGCGCGCGATTGAACTTTCCGGCCCTGCCGACGCCGGGCAGCGCCAGCAGAATCAGAGCCGGCAAGATCACAATGGCGGCAGTCGCCAAGGGAGCACGTCGGTTCTGTTCCATGATCGTTTTCATAAAGGTGATCCATGTCACATTCGCGTACTATAAGCGTTCGATTGCTTTGCGCCCCACCGACGCAAGCTACGCTTGCGCCAAAGTAGCAGGCACACTCCTGTGTGCCGTCGCCAACCCTGCGATACGGTTTAAACCCGCTTCCGGCGACGGCACATGGAATGTGCCTGCTACTTTGATTGCGGCCGAACGCCGTGCTGGGTTCATCCGTGGCTCGCTCTGCCGCCAGCCCACCCGCGAGGCGCGCTTGTTCACGGGCCGACGACGAACTCCGGCGCCATCAGCACGGCGCCTTCGGTTTGGATCATCTCCAACCGCTTGAGCGCCAGCAGCACGGCTTTCAGCCGCTGCGGATCGAGCTGCTTCAGATAGGGCAAGGCGGCGTCGACGAGCGAGGCGCCCCCGCCGCCGCGGCGCACGACCGCATCGAGCGAGATGTGTTTGCCGTCCTCTTTCTGGCCTTCGACGTCTTCCATCAAGGTTTCCAGAAAGTTCTTGGGCTCGGGGACGACTCGCACCTCGTACTTGTCGAGCTTGGCCCGCTCGGCCGCGAACTTGACGGCGTCGGCCAGCGTGCCGATCTTGTCGACCAGCCCGAGTTCGAGCGCTTGCTGGCCGGTGTAGACGCGGCCGCCGGCCAGTTCGTCGATCGGCTTTTTCAGCTTATCGCCGCGGGCCTCGACGACGTGGCCTTTGAACACGCCGTAGATTTCGTCCATCCAGGCTTGCATCCGCTCGCGCTGTTCGGGCGTGAACGCCTGCGCCGAGCTGAGGATCGAAGCGTTGGCGCCGCGCTGATAGGCCTTCCAATGGATGCCGAATTTGTCCCACAGTTCGCTGGTGGCCATCTTGCCGCCCACCACGCCGATCGAGCCGGTGATCGTCGATTCGTCGGCGAAGATCGTATCGCTCGCGCAGGTCACGTAATACCCGCCGCTGGCCGCCACGTCGCCCATCGAAACCACCAGCGGCTTCTTGGCCTGCACGCGCTCGGTCGCCTTCAGAATGATCTCGCTGGCCGTGGCCGATCCGCCGGGCGAATTGACGCGCAGCACGACGGCCTTGATCGTGTCGTCATCGGCGGCCTTGTCGAGCGCCTTGCGCAGCGAGGTGCTGGCGGCCGACTGCTCGGCGGCGTTCAACAAGCTGGTTTCCGAGTCGCCGAGCGTGATCGGCCCGTCGACGTAGACGATCGCCACCGAGGTCTTGTAGGTCTTTTTCTTCGGCCCCTCGAGCAATTCGGCCCACAAGTTCAGCACGCCGAAGGGGCTGGAGAGATCCAACTCGGGCTGTTTCTTCTCGCCGTATTTGTGGTTGAACTTGACCTGGTCGCCCAGCTTTTCCTTGACGAAATCGGCGAAGTCCTCGCGATGCTCGACGGCGTCGATCAGCCCGAGTTCCTTGGCTTTGGCGGCGGTATACGGCCCGCCGTCGATCCAAGTGCGGACCTTGGCCTCGTCGACGCCGCGGCCCGCGGCGATCATCTTGACGTAGGCCGCGTAGATGCCGTCCATCAGCCAGTTCTGCATTTCTTCGGCTTGCGGGCTGGGGCCTTCGCGCATGTACATTTCGGCGGCGCTTTTATAATCGCCGCAGGTCAGGAAGTCGGGCGTGACGCCCAGCCTCTTGAGCAACCCGCGGATGAACGGCGACTCGCCGTACAGCCCGGTCAGCCACAGATCGCCGGTCGGCACGACGCTCAAGCGGGTGGCGCCGGAGAGCAAGGCGTAGCTCTTCATCGTCAGGCCGTCGGCGCAGGCGTAGATCTCCTTGCCTTTCGCCCGGAACTGGGCCATCGCCTGGCGCAGCTCTTCAACTTGCGGAGTTCCCAGTTCGGCGCCGTCGGCGTTCATCACGACCGCTTTGATCGCCTCGTCATCGGCGGCCTTCTTGAGCCGTTCGACAATGTCCTTGAGCGAAACGGATTTCTCGCCCGACAGCGAAAAGCTCTGGCCGGCGGGCGTTTCGGTGAGCGAGCCGTGCAGCTTGAGCACGATCGCGACGGGCTTCGTCGAGGCGCTCTTCTTCGGCTCGGCGGCGGCCGCTCGCGCGCCAAGCGCTGCGAGCAGCAGAAACGGAACGAACCAACGATCTGTAACGCTCTTCATCGAAAACTCCGTCGATCGAGTGAGATCCGGGGGATGATCTGGCATGCATTCGCCGCCCAAGCCCTGGCGGCAGCGCCAATGCTTGGCCGCCGGGGCGGAAATTCCAGCCGCAACGCCGTTGCCCTTCGAGCGCCGTCCGCTGCGGCCAACTCATTCCAATATACCGCCGGCTGGCGGCAAAAACCAATGGGGCGGCGGCCTGGTAGTGATACCATTTGACGGAATTTCAAGGACATTCTCTGTAGGGAACGCCCTCCGTGGCGTTCCGGGGAGCGAGAATCGACGCCCTATCCGAGTTCGCGGAGCGCCACGGAGGGCGGTCCCTACAGAACAAAGCATTTCTCCTTAGTACGCGTTCAAATGGTATCACCACCGACGACCTCCGCGATTCGCATCGGAATATGTCGATCTATCGTCGCCGAGCGGTTAAACTAAGCTCGAGCGAATCGGGCCATGTCGCTAGAGTCAGCGGCGGCCCGGTTCGGGCTTGGTCGCGATGGAGATCGGCATGCTCAGGCGAGGCGCGGTGGCGGCGGGCTGGATTTGTTGTCTGGCGATGACTTTCCCCGCCGCCGGGGCCGAGACCGATGCACAGCCCGTCGACGCCAAAGGCCTCGAGTTCTTCGAGCGCAATATTCGCCCGCTGCTGGTCGAGCGGTGCTACAAGTGCCACTCGGCCAACTCGGCGCCGCTGCGCGGAGGGCTGATGCTCGACAGCCACGCCGCATGGCAGCGCGGCGGCGACTCGGGGCGGGCAATCGTGCCGGGCGATCCCGATGCCAGCCTGCTGATTAAAGCCGTGCGCTACCAAAGCGACGAAGTGCAGATGCCGCCCGAGGGCAAACTGCCCGAGCGCGAGATCGCCTCGCTCGTCGAATGGATCAAGCTCGGCGCGCCCGACCCCCGCGAGGGCGACGCGGCGCCGGTCGCCCGCAAGTCGATCAGCCTCGAAGAAGGCCGCACGCGTTGGGCCTTTCAACCCTTGGTCCTCAAGGCGCCGCCGACGGTCGCCGACGAAGCCTGGCCGCGCACGCCGCTCGATCGGTTCATTCTGGCCAAGCTCGAAGCTCAAGGCATCAGCCCTGGCCCCGCGGCCGATCGCCGCCGTCTGATTCGTCGCGCCTATTTCGACCTGATCGGCTTGCCGCCGACGCCCGAAGAGGTCGAGGCGTTCGTCAATGATCCATCACCCAACGCCTTTGAGAAGGTGGTCGACCACTTGCTCGACAGCCCGCACTATGGCGAGCGCTGGGCGCGGCATTGGCTCGACCTGGTGCGATACGCCGAGAGCCACGGCTTCGAGCAAGACTACGATCGTCCGAGCGCCTACCACTACCGCGATTTCGTGATCAAGGCCCTGAACCAGGACCTGCCCTACGACACGTTCGTCCGCTGGCAGTTGGCCGGCGACGAGATCGAGCCCGACAATCCGCTGGCCCTGATGGCCACCGGCTTTCTGGCCGCCGGCACGCACGCCACGCAGATCACCAAAAACCAGGTCGAAAAAGAGCGCTACGACGAACTCGACGACATGTCGGCCACGATCGGCACGTCGATGCTGGGCCTGACGATCGGCTGCGCCCGCTGCCACGACCACAAGTTCGATCCGATTTCGACGCACGACTACTACCGGCTGCTGTCGACGTTCACCACCACGGTCCGTAGCGAGATCGAGTTGAATCTCGACGAGCAGAACTTTCGAAAAGCGAAAGCGGTTTACGAAGCGGCGCACGCGCCGCTGGTCGAAGCGCTGGCGAAATTCGAGCAGGACCAACTCCCGGCGCGGTTCGATGCCTGGCTCGCCGCTCGGCCGTCCGAGCCGGCGCCCGCCGGCAAGTGGCTGGTGCTGGAGTTGGACGGCTATCAATCGAAAGGCGGGGCGACGCTCACGCGGCTCGACGATGGCTCGCTGTTGGCCAGCGGCAAGAACCCCGATCATGACGAGTATACGTTCGTCGCCACGACGAACCTGAGCATCAAAGACATCACCGCCGTTCGCATCGAGGCGCTTGCGCACGAGTCGTTCGTCAAAAGCGGCCCCAGCCGGGCGAGCAACGGCAATTTTGCGCTCACGCAATTCAAACTGACCGCGAAGCCGCTCAAAGGCGACGAAAAGCCGGTTGACGTGAAGCTTGCAAACGCGAAAGCCACGTTCGAGCAGCAAGGGCTCGGCGTCGCGGGCGCGATCGACGACAACGCTGGCTCGGCCTGGGCCGTCGATCCGGAATTCGGCAAGAATCATGCGGCCCTGTTCGAGTGCGAACCGCCGGCCGGCTTCGAGGGCGGCGCGGAACTCACCTTCACGCTCAAGTTCGACAACAACACCGGGCACAGCATTGGCCGGCCGCGGCTCTCGATCACGACGGCCGCCAAGCCGGTCGAGCTCGATGGCGAAAACGGCTCGCAGCCGCAGGCCGAAATCGCGGCGGTCCTCGCTCGCACCGGCGGCCAGCTTTCGGCCGACGACAAGGCGGCCATGCTCAAGTGGTATCGCCCGCTCGACGACGAGTGGCGAAAGCTGAGCCAGGCGGTGAAGGACCACGCGGCCCAAACGCCGCAGCCGCAAATGACCAAAGTGCTCATCTCCAGCGAAGGCTTGCCGGCCGTGCGGCTGCACACGCAAGGGGGCGATTTCCTGGAGGCGACCCACTTCCTCGAACGGGGCGATCCGAACCGCAAGAAAGAGGCGGCCACGCAGAGCTTCTTGCAAATCTTGATGAACTCGCCCGAGCAGGAGAGCCACTGGCACGCCGAACCGCCGGCCGGCTGGCGCACCAGCTATCGCCGCACGTCGCTGGCCAAGTGGCTCACCGACGTCGATGCCGGCGCCGGCTCGCTGTTGGCCCGCGTGATCGTCAATCGCCTCTGGCAACACCATCTGGGGCGCGGCATCGTGGCCACGGCCAGCGACTTCGGCGCCCAGGGCGAACGGCCCACGCATCCCGAACTGCTCGACTGGCTGGCCGGCGAATTGATTCGCAATGGCTGGCGGCTAAAGCCGATTCACCGGCTGATCATGACCAGCGCCGCGTACGCGCAAAGTTCGGCCGATGATCCGGCCAAGGCGGCGATCGACCCGGCGAACAAGCTCTTCTGGCGATACCAGCCGCGGCGGCTGGAAGCCGAAGCGATTCGCGATTCGATTCTGGCCGTCGGCGGGCTGCTCGACGAGCGGATGTTCGGCCCCGGCACGCTCGACGAGAGCCAGAAACGCCGCAGCATCTACTTCTTCATCAAACGCAGCAAACTGATCGCGATGATGATGCTGTTCGACGCCCCCGACGCGCTGTCGGGCATCGGCGTGCGGCCGAGTACGACCGTCGCGCCCCAGGCGCTCTTGCTGCTGAACAATCCGCTCGTGCGCGAAAGCGCCCGCGCTTTCGCCGCCAGGCTCGGCGCCCAATCGAGCGCCGACGACGGCGCCGCCATCCGCCGCGGCTATCTGACGGCGCTCGGCCGGACGCCCAGCGACGCGGAATTGGCGGACGGGGCTGAATTCCTCAAGCAGCAAGCGGCCGCTTATGCCGCCGACGGCAAGCCCGACGGGCGGACGCTGGCCTTGGCCGATTTTTGTCAGGTGTTGTTGGGGTTGAACGAGTTTGTGTATGTGGACTGATGGAAGGTCAGGCGAGCCGGAGGCGTCAGCCACCGGGTCAGACCGGCGCGCACCCGGAGGCTGACGCCTCCGGCTCGCCGAATAGAGGCCTCCGGCTCGCCGAATGAAGTCCCTCAATCACGAGTCCGAGAAGACGAAACGATGAATCAACGCGACCAACAAAAACGCTCCGCACTCCGAGTTCCGCTCTCCGCGCTGATCTCCTCACGCCGCGAATTCCTTCGCCGCGCCGGCTCGGGCTGCGGCCTGCTGGCCCTGGCCGGCCTGCTCGACCAACAGGGACTGTTGGCGGCGGCCAACGACGCCGGCCCGGCGGCCAACCCCCAAGCGGCGTTGGCGCTCAATCCCTTCGCGGCCCGGCCGCAACACTTTCCGACGAAGGCCCGCTCGATGATCTGGCTGTTCATGAACGGCGGGCCGAGCCAGGTCGACACCTGGGATTACAAGCCGGCGCTGGAAAAGCTCGACGGCAAAGAGCTGGAAGGTTTCGACAAGAACACCGGCTTCTTCACCGATCAGGTCGGGCCGCTGATGAAATCGCCTTTCAAGTTCGAGCGGCGCGGCCAGTCGGGCGCCTGGGTCTCGGAAATCTTTCCGAACATGGCCCGGCACGTCGACGACATGGCGTTCCTCTACTCCTGCTTCACCGAAACGAACAACCACTCGCCCGCCTTGTTCCAGGTCAACACCGGCATGAGCCGGATGGGCTTTCCGAGCGTCGGCTCGTGGGTCACGTACGGCCTGGGCGCCGAGAGCCAGAACCTGCCGGGCTTCGTCGTGATGTACGACACGCTCGGCCGCGGCTTGCCCAAAGGCTATTCGCAGAACTGGGGCTCGGGCTTTTTGCCGGGCGTGTTTCAAGGCACCGCGCTCAACGCCCAAGGCGCGCCGATCGACAATCTCAACCGCCCGGCCGAAATGAACGAGCGCGAGCAGCAGGCCCAACTCGCCTTGCTCAACCGGCTCAACCGCCGGCATCAAGAGCAACACCCGACCGAAGCGGAGCTCGCCGCGCGGATCGAGAGCTTCGAGCTGGCCTACCGCATGCAGATGGCGGCGCCCGAGGCGCTCGACGTCGAACAAGAGCCTGAGTCGATCAAAAAGCTTTACGGGCTCGACAACCCCAAGTGTACGCACTTCAGCCGGCAGTGCCTGATCGCCCGGCGGCTGGTCGAGCGCGGCGTGCGGTTCGTGCAGATCTACAGCGGCGGCACCGAGAACGAAAAGAGCTGGGACGGCCACGCGAATATCGGCCAGAACCACCGCCAGTTCGCCGGCGAAACCGACATTCCGATCGGCGCCTTGTTGGACGATCTCAAGCAGCGGGGCCTCTTGGAATCGACGCTCGTCGTCTGGAACGGCGAGTTCGGCCGGCTGCCGATCGTGCAGAAAGGAGGCACGGGCCGCGACCACAATCCGCACGCCTTCACCACCTGGCTGGCCGGCGGCGGCGTCAAAGGGGGCGTGCAGCACGGCGCCACCGACGAGATCGGCCACAAGGCGGTCGAGAACCGCGTCAGCATCAACGACCTACACGCCACGATCCTGCACCTGTTGGGGCTCGACCACAAAAAGCTCACCTATCGCTACTCCGGGCGAGATTTCCGCCTGACCGACGTGGCGGGCGAGGTCGTTAAAGAAATTCTGGCCTAAGAAGGGGATTCACCACGGGCAGGGGTTCACCACGGAGACACGGAGGGCGCCGAGATGAAGAAGGAAGACGTAGAAGATTCGAAGCGATGCTTCATTGAACCAAAGGCTTTCCGACCAATGTTCTTTCCCTTTCAATCCTTTCGATCTGCTCTCCTTTCAATCCGTCCTCTCCGTGCCCTCCGTGTCTCCGTGGTGAACTCATCGGCGCTGCGTGCGTTACTAAGCACGGGATTGATTTTGCTGACCGTCTGCCCGGCTGCGGCGGCTGAGTTGAAAGTCGGCGTCGCGGAAGTCGATATCACCGCGCCGCAGGGCTACCGCATGAGCGGCTACTTCAACGAGCGGCTGAATACCGGCATCCACGATCCGCTCAAGGCGAAGGCGCTCTACCTGGAGCAAGGCGAGGTCCGCGCGGCGCTCGTGTTCTGCGACCTGATCGGCATGCCGGCGGAGATCACGGCCAAGGCTCGCGAACTAGCCCAGAAACAAGCCGACGTGCCCGGCGCGAACATCCTCATCGCCGCCACCCATTCGCACACCGGGCCGCTGTTCTACGGCACGCTGCGCGATTACTTTCACCGTCGGGCGGTCGAGCAGAAAGGCGCCGACCCGGCCGAAAGCGTCGATTACTCCGCCGTGCTGGCCGAAAAGCTGGCCGGCGCGGTGGCCGCGGCGCGGTCGGCGGCTAAGCCCGCCCAATTGGCCGCGGGCGTGACGGAACAACCAGGGCTGTCGTTCAATCGGCGGTTCCACATGAAGAACGGCAGCGTCGTGTTCAACCCGGGCAAGCTCAACCCGAACATCGTGCGCGTGGCCGGCCCGATCGATCCTCAAGTCGGCGTGCTGCTGGTGCGCGACGCCGCCGAGCAGAAACCGCTCGGCGTGTTGACCGTGTTCGCGCTGCACCTCGATACGGTCGGCGGCACGGAGTATTCAGCCGACTATCCTTATTACCTCGAGCGCGAACTGCGCGGCAAGCTTGGGGCGAACCTGGTTTCGATGTTCGGCAACGGAACCTGCGGCGACATCAACCACGTCGACGTGACCAACGACCGCCCGCAAAAAGGCCAAGAGGAGGCCGAGCGGATCGGCGTCGAATTGGCCAAAACGGTCGCCGCCGCGCTGCCGAATCTCAAGCCGTTGGCCGAGCCGGCGCTCGCCGTGCGTTCGACCCAGGTTGCCGTGCCGCTGCAGCGCTATTCGCCCGAGCAGTTCGCGGCGGCCGAGGCGAACCTGCCGAAGGTCGGCACGAAAGAGCTGTCGTTTCTCGAGCAGGTCGAAGCCTGCAAGATCGTGGCCGTCGGCAAACGCGGCGTCGAGGTGCTGCCGCTGGAGGTGCAAGTCTTCCGGCTCGACGGCCAGACGGCGCTCGTCGGCTTGCCGGGCGAAGTGTTCGTCGAACTGGGCCTGGCGATCAAACAGGCCTCGCCCTTTCCGACGACGATGGTCATCGAGTTATCGAACGACAACCCGCACTACGTGCCGACCCAAAAGGCTTTCGCTGAAGGGAGCTACGAGACGGTCAATTCGATCGTGCAATCGGGCGGCGGCGAGATGCTCCTCGGCGCGGCGGTGAAGTTGCTCAAAGAATTGAAGCCGTAGCCCAAGTAGTAGGCACACTCCGTGTGCCGCGACCGACGTTGTGGCAGATCGCCAATCGTGCGCCGGCGACGGCACTCGGAGAGTGCCTGCTACTATCTCGAAAACGTAGATGCGGCATCCCTGCCGCATGCGTAAAAGCGGCAGGGATGCCGCTTCTACTGCGAAAACATCGTCGACGGTTGATCCGGCGCCGCGGCGGCTCGATAATGCGGGCGGAAGCAAGTCGAGCTCCTTTTTTCGCTGAGCGGGCTGATGAGCGACGAGCCGGACCACGATCTCGAGCGGCAAAGTGCGCCGGCGGCAGCAATCGCGGCGCCGCGCGCCGCCAACGTCACACGCCTGCTGGCGGCGCTGGCCGCCGGGTCTCTGGGCCTTGACTACTTCTTTGCGGGAATCATGGATGCCGATCCGCCCGCCTTCATCGGCGCGATCCTGTTGGGGATGATGCCGGTCCAATTCGGTCTGCTGGCCATCTGGGCCGTTGTCGGTCCGGGCCGCTGGCTACTGCGGCAGCTCGCGACGACGGCTTTGGCCGCGCTGGCCTGGCTGGCAATCGCCGTGGGAGTCGGCGTCCACCCCCATGCTCCGCCGGATTTCACGGAAGTATCATTCCGCTTTACGGCGCTCGTCCCGCTCGTGTTTCTCGCGGTCCAGTTGCCGCTGTGGATCGCTCGCTGGCTCCGCGGCTGGCGGCTCGTCGAAGCTTCGGCGGCGGCCGCGACCGATCAGCGAGAAGCGCGGCGGTTCAGCTTGGGCGATCTGCTTATGATGCCGGCGGTGGTCGCCGTTCCGCTGGCGCTATCTCGCTGGTGTGATGAATTCGCCGGCGGCGTCGCGGCGAACTTGATGGTCGCGGCATGCCTTTCGCTCGCCAGCGGCTTCGCCACGCTGCCTTGTCTGCTGTCGGCGTTCCGCTCTCGAACTGCGGGCGGAGGCTTGTTGCGCATCGCGGGCTATGCCATCGGTCTCGGCTTGGCTTTCGACGCGGCTGCGGTGACAATGTTCGGCGCGCTGCCCGATACTTCGGCGGGTTGGTTCGTCCCGCTCTTCATCTTGAGCATGCTCATGGCCACACACGGCAGTCTGGCGCTCGTTCGCAACGCCGGTTACGTATTGCTGCCCGCTCGATCAAGACGGGCGGAGGGGTGAAAGGATGCGATCCGCCGAGACCGCCTGTTTTAATTAGCTGAGGCATTTATGCCTGGGAACCGTGCGGCGCGAAACCCCCTTTTTTCGGTCGCCGTCTCGCGGGCCGACGGCCCGCGAGGCGGCGACCGGCTGGGGAGGGATAAAATCGTTCGCGGCTCCCAGGCATAAATGCCTGGGCTAAGTAAAGAACAGCCGCGGTGCTGTCTTGCAGCGTGCACACGGCTGCGCCGCTCGCCCGGATTATTCATCAGCCCACACTAACCCGAAGCGCAAGCGAGGTGGAGCAACGCACTTACCTCGCTGGCGCTTCGGGTTGGTATCGAGCGCTTTGTCAAGTAATAGCCGGGCTGTGAATAATCCGGGCTAGCGTTCCAACTCGCACCTCACTCCGGAATCTCATCATCCGGCTTGATCGGATGCCCTTCCCAGACGGGCGTCTTGTCGTAGAGCGTCAGCACGCGGCTGGCGCTGCCGGGCGCGGGGCCGACGTCTTTGCCGGGCAGCCAGCGCGAGAGCTCTGCGATCGTCTGGCGATACCGCGGCTTGCCGGCCAGGTTCTGCTCCTCGCGCGGGTCGCTCTTGAGATCGTACAGCTCCTGCGAGCCGTCGGCGTAGCGGATATAACGCCACCCTTCGGTGCGGACGGCGTGGTTGCTTTGGTTGTGCGTGGTGATCGCCGGCCAGGAGCGCTCGGCGGAGGCGTCTTTGAGCTGCGGCGCGAGGCTGTGCCCTTCGAGACCGTCCTTCTGCGGCAGCCCGCACAGTTCGACCAGCGTGGGGTAAATATCGAGCAATTCGGCCGGCCGGCGGCAGACCTGCCCCGGCGTGACGCCCGGCCCCGCGAACACCAGCGGCACGCGCGTGGAGCGCTCCCAGAGGGTGTTCTTGCCGGTGATCTGCTTTTCGCCCAAGTGCCAACCGTGATCGCCCCACAAGACGACGATCGTGTTTTCGGCGCGGCCGGTTTCCTCCAGGGCATCGAGCAGGCGGCCCACCTGGCTGTCGACGAAGCTGGTGCAGGCCAGGTACGAGCGGACCAGGTTCCGCCATTGGCCCGACTCGCGGAGCCACTTCAACCGCGGCTCGGGCAAGTTCCAGTGCAAGTACCAGGAGAACCGCGGCGTATCGTCGCGGTCGCCTTCCAGCACCGGCGGCAGCACCGAGTCGTCGTCGGGATACAGGTCGAACCACTTCTGCGTGGCATAGCACGGCACGTGCGGCAGAAAGAACCCGGCGGCCAGCAAGAACGGCTGGTCCTTGGGCAGCGTGCGAAGCTGTTCGACGGCCCAACTGGCCACGATGTAGTCGCCCTTGCCCGTGTCGTCGTTATTCGGCGGCCAGACGCCCCAATCCACCAGCGGATGATCGCCCATCGGCGTCGGCGGCACGAGCTTGTGCGGCGGCCGCGGCCCGACTCCGCCCGGCGGCCCCCAGGCGTCGAACTCCGGTCCTTGCGGCTCGACCTTGCCCGGTCCGCGCAAGGCGTGATAGATCTTGCCGCCGCTTAACGTGCGGTAGCCGTGCCGGGCGAAATACTGCGGCAGCGGGATCAGATCGCGCAACTGCGGCACGCTGCGAAACCAGGGCGCCAGGCCATAGACGCCCGTCGATGAGGGCCGCAGCCCGAGCAGCAAGCTGGTGCGCGACGGGTTGCAAAGCGGCGCCTGGCAATGCGCGTTGGCCAGCACCGTGCCGCGGGCCGCCAGCCGGTCGATCTGCGGCGTCTTGGCCAGCGGATGCCCGCCCAAACAGCCGATCCAGTCGTTCTGGTCGTCGATGGCGATGAACAGAATGTTGGGCTTGGCCTGGCTCCTCTCCCTCGGGGAGAGGGAGTTCGGCTCGTCGGCGGCCGGCGCCCGGCTCGCGAACAGCAGCACGGCGGCGCCGGCCAGCAAGCACAGCCGCCCGGCGGTTCGCAACTCGTTTCGCTTCATTGATCTCGACTCCCGTTCGCTCGTCCGGCTTGATTGGCGCGACGCCCCGCAGCATTAGGCGATTTTGATCTCGGAGCACGCCGGGTGCAACCGGGCGCGGCCATTGTTTCGCGCTCGAAAAAATCTCAAATCCGCTGCGCAATTCCTCATGGAGCCAGGCGCCGCGGGCGGTATGCTGAAGCGATCGGGCGGGTATGCCCGCCCCACGACCTACGCACGTCTCATTCTTAAGCGGGCACAGTATATTTCGAGCGCCGGCAAGCGACGGTACGCAAGGCAACGACATGAGCGATAAAAAAGTCAACGTAGCAATCATCGGCCTGGGCTTCGGGGCCGAGTTCATCCCGATCTATCAGCGGCACCCGAACGCCAAGCTGCACGCCATCTGCCAGCGCTCGCCCGAGAAGCTCAAGCAGATCGGCGACGCCTTCGACATCGAGAAGCGATACACGCGCTTCGAGGACGTGCTGGCCGACCGCGAGGTCGATTTCGTCCATATCAACACGCCGATCCCCGACCACGCCCCGCAGGCGATCGCCGCCTTGAAGGCCGGCAAGCACGTGATGTGTACCGTGCCGATGGCCACCAGCATCGAAGACTGCGAGCGGATCGTGAAGCTGGTCAAAGAGACCGGGCTGAAATACATGATGGCCGAAACGGTCGTTTACGCCCGCGAGTTTCTGTTCGTCAAGGAACTGTACGACAAGGGCGAGTTGGGCAAGGTGCAGTTCTTGCAGGCCAGCCACCAGCAAGACATGGACGGCTGGCCCAATTATTGGCCCGGCTTGCCGCCGATGCACTACGCCACGCACTGCGTCGGGCCGTGCCTGGCCTTGACCAAGGCCGAGGCCGAGTACGTCTCGTGCTTCGGCTCGGGCACGATCCGCGCGGAGCTGATTCCCAAGTACAACTCGCCGTTCGCCGTCGAAACGACGCACATCAAGCTCCGCAACTCCGACCTGACCGCGCGGATCTACCGCTCGCTGTTCGACACGGCCCGGCAGTACCGCGAAAGCTTCGACGTCTACGGCACGAAGCAGGCGTTCGAGTGGCCGCTCATCGAGGGCGAAGAGCCGGTGCTGCACACGGCGAAAAAACCCGAGCCGGAAATTCCCCAACGCGTTAGGGTTCCGGATTATGCCCATCTGCTGCCCGAGCCGATCCGCCGCTTTACCGCCGGCGGCGTGTACGACGCGGGCGAGCACCAGCATTTGTCGTTCGTGCAAGGCGCCGGGCACGGCGGTTCGCACCCGCACCTGGCCCACGAGTTCGTCTCGGCGTTGGTTCAAGGGCGCGATCCGTATCCGAACGCGGTACAATCGGCCAATTGGACCTGCGTCGGGATTTGTGCCCACCAGTCGGCGCTCAAGGGGGGCGAGATCGTGCGGTTGCCGGAGTTTACGTTGGGGTAAGTCATAGGCAAATGTAGTAAAAGTAGGGTGGGGCGCGAGCCCCACGCGGTTTCGGCGCTCGCAAGCGCGTGGGGCTAGCGCCCCACCCTACGGCCCGTTGAAATTGGTCGACGATCAGGGTGTCTCATGCGTACTTATCTTGGTTTGCTGGCGGTCGTCTGTGGTTTTGCTTCCGTCGCACCGGCTGAGGAATCGCCGCCGATCAAGGCGCTGTTTCTCGGCGACCAGGGGCATCATCTGCCGAGCGAACGGGCGGCGCAATTGATTCCGGTGATGGCCGGCCGCGGCATCGAAATCGATTACACCGAGAACATCGCCGAGCTGAACCCCGAGACGCTCAAACGCTACGACGCGCTCGTCCTCTACGCCAACATCGACCGCATCGAGCCGCGCGAAGCGAAGGCCCTGCTCGACTACGTAGCCGCCGGCGGCGGCTACGTGCCGCTGCACTGCGCGTCGTATTGCTTCCGCAACTCGCCCGAGGTCGTGGCTTTGATCGGCGCCCAGTTCCAACGGCATGGGACGGGAACCTTCGATACCAAGGTCGTGGCGCCCGAGCATCCGATCATGAAGGGGCTCGAACCGTTCACCACCTGGGACGAGACCTACGTCCACAGCATGCACAACGAAAAGGATCGCACGGTGCTGCAGGTGCGGGCCGAAGGCGACGGCCAGGAGCCCTGGACCTGGGTCCGCACGCACGGCAAGGGTCGCGTGTTCTACACGGCTTACGGCCACGACGGCCGCACCTGGAGCCAGCCCGGTTTTCACGCGCTGGTCGAACGCGGCATCCGCTGGGCCTCGCACAAGGGCGAGGTGTTCGACAGCAACTACCGCAAACGCACCGACGTCAAACCGTTCGAGTACGCCAAGGCCGTGCTGCCCAACTACCTGCCCGACCGGCGATGGGGCACGCAAGGCAAGCCGCTCGATACGATGCAGTTGCCCGTCGAGCCGGCCGAGTCGATGAAGCACGTGCAACTGCCGCGCGGCTTCGAGCCGCAACTGTTCGCCGCCGAGCCCGATATCGCCAAGCCGATCGCCCTGGCCTGGGATCACCGCGGCCGGCTGTGGATCGCCGAGACGGTCGACTACCCGAACAATTTGCAGCCGCCGGGTAAGGGGCACGACCGCATCAAAATTTGCGAAGACGCGGACGGCGATGGCCGGGCCGACAAATTCACGGTCTTCGCCGACAAGCTGAGCATTCCCACCAGCCTGGCCTTCGCCCGCGGCGGCATCATCGTGCAGCAGGCGCCCGACACGCTGTTTCTGAAGGATACCGACGGCGACGACAAGGCCGACGTCCGCGAGGTGCTGTTCACCGGCTGGAACACGGGCGATACGCACGCCGGCCCGAGCAACCTGCGCTGGGGTTTCGATAACTGGTTGTGGGGCATCGTCGGCTACTCGGGCTTTCGAGGGACGGTCGGCGGAGAAGAGCACGACGTCCGCACCGGCTTTTATCGCTTCAAGGCCGACGGCTCGAAGTTCGAGTTCCTGCGGAACACGAACAACAATTCCTGGGGCGTCGGCTTCAGCGAAGAGGGGCTGGCGTTCGGCTCGACGGCCAACGGCTGCCCGAGCGTCTATCTGCCGATTCCCAACCGCTACTATGAAGCGGTCCGCGGCTGGTCGCCGCGAGTGCTCGACAGCATCGCCGCCAGCAACGATTTTTATCCGATCACCGACAAGGTGCGGCAGGTCGACCATCACGGCGGCTTCACCGCGGCCGCCGGGCACGCGCTGTACACCGCGCGGACCTATCCCAGGTGGTATTGGAACCGCACGGCCTTCGTCACCGAACCGACGGGCCACCTCGTGGCGACGTTTTTGCTCGAACGGCACGGCGCCGATTTCTCCGCCGATTACGGCTGGAACCTGCTGGCCAGCGACGACGAATGGACTTCGCCCGTCATGGCTGAAGTCGGCCCGGACGGCTGCGTGTGGGTCAGCGACTGGTACAACTACATCGTCCAGCACAACCCCACGCCCGAAGGTTTCAAGACCGGCAAAGGCGCCGCCTACGAGACCGAACTGCGCGACAAGACGCACGGCCGCATCTATCGGCTGGTCTATAAAGACGCAGGGAGGGCCGGGCGCCCCCGCCCGGCGAATGAACGCGTCGGGTCTGGACGGGCGAGGGCGCCCGGCCCTCCGTCCAAGCGGTTCGAACTCGATCCGAACGACGCCGCAGGGCTCGTTGCTGCACTCGGGCACGACAACCAGTTGTGGCGAATGCACGCTCAGCGGCTGCTCGTCGAGCGCGGCGAGGCCGACGTGGCGCCCGAGCTAGTCAAGCTCGTACAGAGTCAAGCGGTCGATGCAATCGGGCTGAACGCGGCGGCGATCCATGCCTTGTGGACCTTGCGCGGGCTGGGCTTGCTCGACGGTTCGCACGAGGATGTGAACCAATCAGCCGTCGCGGCCCTGCGGCATCCTTCGGCCGGCGTGCGGCGGGCGGCGGTGCAAGTTTTGCCGCGCAATGAAACCATGACGGCGGCGCTCGTGGCCGCCGGCAGTCTGTCGGATGCCGATGCTCAAGTGCGATTGGCCGCGTTTCTGGCGCTGGCTGAATCGCCGCCGTCCCATGCAGCCGCCGAGGCGATCGTGGCCGCGCTTGGCGAGCGAAACAATAGGCAAGATCGCTGGCTGATGGACGCCGCCACCAGCGCCGCGGCCGCCCAGGCGTCGTTGTTCTTGAAACAGATCGCGGCCCAAGGCGACGCGCAGGCCGACGATACCCTGACGAGTCTGATTGCCCGCGTAGCCGAGCACTATGCCCGCGGCGGGCCGGTCGATACGGTCGGCGGCCTGATGGTGGCACTGACCAAAGCGCGCCAGCGCGTGGCCGACAGCGTGTTGTTCGGTCTGGCCAAGGGCTGGCCGAAGGACCGGCAGGCGCGGCTCGACGAACAGATCGAGACGGCGATGGTCGAGTTGCTCTCGCAGGTCTCGCCCGCCGCGAAAGGGCAGTTGGTCAATCTGGCCAACCGCTGGGGCAGCAAACGGTTCGAACAGTACACGGCCGAGATTGCCGCCGCTTTCCTGGAAACGGCCCAAGACGACGAGCAGCCCGACGCCGCCCGCGTGAGAGCCGCCGCCGAGTTGATGGGCTTCCGCAGCGCCGACGCCGCGGCGGCCGAAGAACTGCTGGAACTGATCGCGCCGCGCGCATCTGGCGAGTTATCGTCCGGTTTGATGGAAGCCATCGGGCAAAGCGAAGCTCCCGAGGTCGGTCCGGCGTTGGTCGAAAACCTGGCTCGCTTCACGCCCGCCGTGCGGCGGCAGGCGCTCCGCACGCTGCTGACGCGCGCCGATTGGACCGCCTCGCTGATCGCAGGCGCTGAACAGGGCCAGGTCGATCTCGCCGATCTGGCGCTCGATCAAAAGCAAGCCTTGGCCGGTCACGCAAACCCGGCGATCGCCGAGCGAGCCCAAAAGCTGCTGGCCGGCGGCAGCGGCTTGCCCGACGCCGACCGGCAGAAGGTGATCGACGAGCTGGCGCCGAAGGTGCTCGCGGCCGGCGACGCGGCGAAAGGCAAAGAGGTCTTCAAGCAGCAATGCGCCAAGTGCCACGTGCACGGCGGCGAAGGGAACAAGATCGGCCCCGACCTGACCGGCATGGCCGTGCATCCGAAGCGCGAACTGCTGGTGCACATTCTCGATCCCAGTCGCAGCGTCGAAGGCAATTTCCGCCAGTATTCCGTGATCACCGAAGACGGCCGCACGCTGACCGGGCTGTTGGCCTCGGAAACCAAGACGTCGATCGAATTGATCGACGCCGAAGGCAAGCGGCACTCGCTGTTGCGCGAAGACATCGAGGAGCTTGCTCAGTCGCGAAAGTCGCTGATGCCCGAGGGCTTCGAGAAGCAAGTTCCGCCCGAGGCGATCGCCAATTTGCTGGAGTTTCTCGCGGCCCGCGGCAAGTACGTGCCGCTCGATCTGCGCAAGGCGGCGACGATCGTCAGCACGCGCGGCATGTTCTACAGCCGCGAGTCCCAGGCCGAGCGATTGATCTTTTCCGACTGGTCGCCCAAGACGTTCGAGGGCGTGCCGTTTCAACTCGTCGATCCGCAAGACGACCGCATCGCCAACGTGGTGCTGCTCTACGGTCCGGCCGGACAGTTTCCGCCCAAGATGCCCAAGAGCGTGAGCCTGCCGTGCAACACCGCGGCCAAGGCCATTCACCTGCTCAGCGGCGTCAGCGGCTGGGGCTATAACGGCGCCGCCGTCGAGCCGACCGTCTCGATGATCGTGCGGCTGCACTACGACGACGGCCAGACGGAAGACCATCCGCTGAAAAATGGCGTCCACTTCGCCGACTACATCCGCGTAGTCGACGTCCCCGAGTCGAAGCTGGCGTTCCGGCTGCGCGGCCAGCAGATTCGCTACCTGGCCGTACACCCGAAGCGTGCGGAAACGATCCGCGAAGTCGAGTTCGTCAAAGGCCCCGACGGCACGGCGCCGCTGATCGTGGCGGCGACCGTCGAGGTGCGCTGAACTCGCAAATTCCTGCCTGCCCGATAGCCTGCCGAGCGTGCTGAGTGATTTATACTCATGACGATTTATATCGCTGAGCGTGTTTCTCGCCCGGGCAGGCGCCGATGGTCGAATTCGCCGAGAATCCAGGCATTTCTGCGTCTGGAACCTGCCGCGGCATGCCCAAATGGGTTGGTTTCGTGCCTTATAGGCGCCTTCGAAATGCCCGGCGGGGCGGCGTTATGCCTTATCAACGACTCGACCGCCGCGGCGCCGCGAAAATCGCAAGTCGGCACGAATTCGCGACTTGCCGTCTTTTCGGCCGCTTCGCGCGATAAAGCATTTCGACGGTGCGTATAAACCATGAAATCACCTCCGGCTCCAGCGCGCACGTTCACCCGGTGCGCGCAGTTCGCTCGACCATAACGCATCGCCCCTTCGCGTTCCAACGCATCACCCAAGCCGCCGCAAGCGAAACGCCCCGCTACGTAGAAGCGGCATCCCTGCCGCTTGCTTACGCGGCAGGGATGCCGCGTCTACCGTTTGCTACGCTGCTCGATCGACAGCCGGGCAGGGTGCGAGTGTCGGCCGCCGCGGCTTGACATTTGACGGCAATCGCCGTAAAGTAGGCGTCTGACGGCGGCTGCCGTAAGACGACGCCATAAGACGACTCGATTCGAAAGGATCTCGATGGCCAAAGAACTTCCTTCGCTCGGCGAGCTGGAAATCCGCGTGCTGCGGCTGGTGTGGCGGCAGCAGCCTTGCACCGAACGGCAGATCACCGACGCAATCCGGCAAGAACGCTCGCTGGGCCGGACCACCGTGCTCAAGACGATCCAGCGCCTGGAAGCCAAAGGGTTGCTCGCACGGCTGCCCGGCGCCGCGCCGGTGCGTTTCCGCGCGTCGGTCCCCGAACAAAAGCTGCTGCCGGCCCTGATCGGTCGCTTCGTCGAGGGAGTGTTGGGCGGCAGCGCAGAGCCGCTCGTCGCCTACCTGGCCGGGTCCGAAAAACTGTCGGCCAAGGACCTGGAGACCCTACGGAGCATTTGCCGTAAGATCGACAAGGAATCGAAAAAGTCATGAACCCCGCCGCGTTCAACGACTGGTCCGCGTCGGTCACTTGGCTGGCCGTGGCAATCCTTTGGCAATCGACGCTTTGGGCCGCGCTCGTCGCGGGCATTTGCCGGCTGCTGAGGCGGTCGGCGCCGGCGCTGCGCTATTGGTGCTGGCAGATCGTGGCGCTCAAGCTGCTCGTGATGCCGTGGTGGATCGTCGCGGTTCCGCTGCCGGGTTTCCTGGCCGCAGGCGCAACAGGAATCTCGCCCCGCACGGCCGTGACGACCGAGAACCGCGAGCAGACGCCCGGCGCCGGGATGGACGGTCTGTTTGCGCCGCCCGCCGAGGCTGCCGTGGTTGCGGCGCAGAAAACGCCCAGCTTGTTCGATCTTCATCGCCAACTGACCTGGTGCAGTTGGCTCGTTGTCGTCTGGCTGGCCGGCATCGCCTGGCAAGTCGGGCGGCTTGTCGTCGAGCGCGGCCGGTTGCGGCGACTCTTGAGTCGAGCGACTCCCGCCTCGGATCCGCGCCTGCTTGCGCAAATGGAAGACGTCGCCGCGCGCCTCGGTTTGTCGCGCCGCCCCCGCGTCGTTCTCACCGGGGGCCAAGCCGCCCCGTTCGTGTGCGGCTTGTTTCGCCCGCTTTTGGCGCTGCCGCGTGAATTGGCGGCCGAACTCGACGCGGCGCAACTGCGCGAAGTGCTGTTGCACGAGCTCGGCCACCTCAAGCGGCGCGACCTGTGGTGGGGTTGGCTGCCGGCGCTGGCCCGCACGATCTACTTCTTTCACCCCGCGGCCCACTGGGCCTGCTTCCGGATCCGGCTCGAGCGAGAGTTGGCCTGCGATCAACTGGCCATGACGCTCGGCGGGCGCGGCGCCGCGGAATATGCCGAAGTCCTGTTCCAGGTGATCAGCCGTGCGTCGATGCCGGCGGTGCTTGCCACGAGCTCGCTCGAGGGGCTCAGCACTTTTTGGAGAAGGAGAATGACCATGCTGGTTTCCACCAGCCAAAGCTCGCCTCACTTGTCGCGGGTCACGCGCCTGGCCATCGCGTCGGCGGCCCTGGTAGCCTGCCTGCTGCCGACGTTTCAGCACGCCGCGGTGCAAGCCCAGAATCCGTCCTCCGCGAAATCAACCGACCGCATCTTTGTCAGCGCCAGCTACCGCATCAAGCCCGAGGGCGCCGACGAAGAGAAAACGATTCACAACGCGATCGTCGCCATCGATCCGGCCACGGGCGATTGGCAGTTGGTCGTCGAGAAAGGCGGCTCCCCCCGTCTTTCTCCCGACCGCCGGACGTTGGTCTTCAACCGCTACGAGGACGGCACTTGGAAGTGCCAGCCGGACGGCCAATACCCGTTCAAAATCTTCGGCAAGGAGGGCCGCCCGGCATGGTCTCCCGACGGCAAGCACCTGGTCGTGACAAAGGAAGAAAACCTCGACAAAGACAATGACAACGCCAGGACGACGCCGGCGTGGAAGGATGAAACCTACCGGATCGACGTCGATGGCCGCAACCCCGTCAAGCTGCCGATTCCCGATACGGACGCGGTCGCCGATTGGTCTCCCGACGGCCAATGGTTTGTCACGACCTCCGATCGACATCCGCCCTATGGTCGAGGTTACCAGCTTTACCTGATGAAGACCGACGGCACGCAACAGCGAAGGCTCACGCAAGGCGGATTGAACGTCTATGCTCGCTTCTCACCCGACGGCAAAAAGATCCTGTACCTGCACCAGACCCGCGCCGAGGGCAATTGCATCTGGACGGTGGACGTCGACGGCGAAAACGCCACGGAGATTGTCAGGGAAGTCGGTCTCACGACGACGCAAGGCGCCTTCTGGTCGCCGGACGGCAAGCAAATTGCCGTCATCCTGTTCGACTGGCGCCTGGACGAGAACGGCAAGAAAGTGGTTCGCGCCGGATCCGATACGACAAATCCTCGCATTGAGATCATGGATGCCGACGGCGCTAACCGCCGGCAATTGACGCTCAAGGGCGCCAAATTCCTAGCCATCGACTCACTGGGGGATTGGCGATAGGCGATCCGAGGAAAAGAATCGTAGGGTGGGCACTGCTGCCTGCCCTACTGGTTCAGCCGAATAACTCGCGAACGGGCGAGCCGCCGCCAGCCAGGGCCGTAGGGTGGGGCGCAGCCCCACGCGATTTGTTGATGATCGAACCGTGCGTGCGTCGGACATGAGCGTGCGTGGGGCTGCGCCCCACCCTACAGCTCACGGCAGACGGGAATGTCTACGCTGCTGGGGAACCGGCAGGCAAGCATTGCCTTGGTTGCTGCGCTCGTTCGGCGCCTCGCGGCCGTGTAAGATGGGAGACTCGCCCCGACCGCGCTCAACCTCCGGAAAGCTCGCCCATGAAACCGCCTGCCGCTTCGCGTCGCCAATTCCTCGCCCAAGCGGCCGGCATCGTGGCTGGCGCCGGCTTGCTCGCGCCGCACGCCGGCGGCTCGACGCGGGCGGCCGATGCAAAGCCGCGCTCGCCGAACGAACGGCTGGGCATCGGCGCCATCGGCATGCGCTACCAGGGGACGGTGATCACGCTCAAGGCCCAGCAGTATGGCGAAGTGCGAGCCGTGTGCGACGTCGATCGCCACGTGCGCGACCAGGCCCAGGCTAGCTTCGGCAGCACGCCGAAGGCGTATGAAGATTACCGCGAGCTGCTGGCCGACAAGCGCGTCGACGTGGTGATGATCGGCACGCCCGACCACTGGCACGCCAAGATGGCCATCGACGCCTGCCGCGCCGGCAAAGACGTGTACGTCGAAAAGCCGCTGACGTTGACGATCGACGAAGGCAAGCTGCTGCGAAAGGTCGCCCAGGAAACGGGCCGCGTGGTGCAGGTCGGTTCCTGGCAGCGCAGCGATCATCGCTTCCGCGCGGCGGTCGAAATGGTGCGGCAGGGCCGGCTGGGCAAGCTCCAGCGCGTCGATATCGTGCTCGACAAGCACCCGACCGGCGGCCCGTTCGAGCGGCGGCCCGTGCCGGGGAACCTGAACTGGGACTTATGGCTCGGCCAGGCGCCGGCCGTACCGTACATCCCCGAGCGCTGCCATTACACGTTCCGCTGGTGGTACGAGTACGCCGGCGGCAAGATGACCGACTGGGGCGCCCACCATCTCGACATCGGCCAGTGGGCCATCGGCTCGCAGCCGGTGGAAATCGAAAGCCGCGCGAACGTGCCGCGCGTGGCCGACGGCTACAACGTGCCGATCGACTACGAGGCGACCTACCGCTACGCCAACGGCGTGGTGATGACCGTCAAGGACGAAGGCCGCAACGGCATCCTGTTCACGGGCGACGCGGGACGGATCTTCGTCAGCCGCGGCTCGCTCTCCGGCAAACCGGTCGAACAGCTCGCGGCCGACCCGCTGCCGCGGCAGGATTTCAAGCTCTACGACTTCGACAATCTCGAGCGGCCCGAGCGCGTCGGCAAGCTCGACGCCATCGTAAACCACATGGGCAATTTCTTCGACTGCGTCGCCAGCCGGCGCCAGCCGCTTTCGGACGTCGAGAGCCAGCACCGCAGCGCCACGACTTGCCATCTGGGCAATATCTCCATGCGCCTCGGCCGGCCGCTCCGCTGGGATCCCGAAACGGAAGACTTCGTGGACGATGCCGAGGCCAATGCGCTGCTCACGCGCGAGCAGCGAAAAGGTTACGAGGTGGTTTAGAACGCGCGGAGTGCATGACGTCTTCGCGCCCGCATCCAGGCCTATTCGAACCGCAGATCGGCGACTCGACCCCCTGCGCGCGGATGCCTGCAACGGCAACGCTGAGCGTCTACGGCTGGATTGAATGGAACAAGAGAAGGAAGCGTATTTGTTTCTGCAAGATATCTTCGTTCCGCCCGAAGTATCGAAGATCTGCGGAAAAGCCACGCGAAGTACGCTTCCTCTTCTCTGTTCCCTTGCAGACAAGCTTGCGATAATTGGCAGCGCAACGCGAAGGGATCCAACGCAGCGTCGTTCGCGACGTTCCTGTCGGCTGGTAATCAATGTCGGTGCGGGTTCCAAGGGAACAGTTCCCGCGGGACAGAAGAGAAGAGGAAGCGTATGGATCGTTGCGTTGCGCTGGCGAGTTGCACCGGCAACACTTGCCACCAGCTTTAGCTGGTGGTAGGAAAGCCAACCATGAAACGTTGCACAACCCGGCTAAAGCCGGCTAAAAGACAACAAGTGCTGTTGCTCGAATACCACCAGCTAAAGCTGGTGGCAGACGGCAAAGGAGCCCAGCCACTGAATTCCCGGTGGGGCGAGAATCGGGAAGTTATTTCATTTTGGCTCTTCCGCAGAATCCGTGGCTGGTTTTGACGCTGATTAGCGGGACCACGGTTGCGTTTTCCAGGCATGGCCGGGCAAATAAATGGGGTGCTGTGAAGCGAAAAAGGCCCTGCCCACCGCGGCGGGCCAGGGCAAGGCGAGTTATTTACCCGCGCGGACCCGATCATCCCTTGCCTTGCTTGCTCGCCAGCAGAGCCTGACTCCGGTGAGCACCAGGCGGCGAGGATTCTACCACGAACTATTTCGTCCGTGCATTGTGACGTGCATTTATTTGCCCGGATATGCCCGGAAAAACCTACTGAAAAACAGTGGTAGACGCCTGGGGCGGACGTTATCGTAGGGATTCTGGGGGACTCGACTTTTACGCATTGAATAGTCAAGGAGTGATCGATATGGCTCGTCGAAATAGCCGTCGACAGTTTTTGCAGACGACCGCCGCAACCGGCGTCGGCTTTTGGGTGGCCGGCGGCCTGCGCGCCGAAGAGAGCAAGTCGCCGAACGAACGCATCCGCATGGCTTGCGTCGGCGTGGGCAACAAAGGCTCGAGCGATTCGACCGACGCCGGCAAGCACGGCGAGATCGTGGCCATTTGCGACATCGACGACAATATGCTTGACTCGGCCTCGAAGAAGCAGGGCTTCGAGCAGGCCAAGAAGTACAACGACTTCCGCAAGATGTTCGACGAGTTGGGCGGCAGCATCGACGCCGTGACCGTCAGCACGCCCGATCACAACCACGCGGCCATCGCCGTGATGGCCATGCGGCTGGGCAAGCACTGCTTCTGCCAGAAACCGCTGACTCACTCGCTCTACGAAGCCCGCGTGATGGCCGAAGTGGCTCGCGAGAAGAAGGTCGCCACGCAAATGGGCAACCAGGGCACCTCGTACGATCCGCTCCGCAAAGCGGCGGCGATCATCAAGGCGGGCACGCTGGGCACGGTCAAGGAAGTTCACGTCTGGACGGATCGGCCGATTTGGCCGCAAGGCGAAGACAAGCTGCCCAGCGCCCCCGTGCCGCCGCACGTCCACTGGGACGAATGGATCGGCCCGGCGAAGTATCGGCCTTATGCGGTCGGCTACCACCCGTTCGCCTGGCGCGGTTTTTGGGATTTCGGCACCGGCGCCTTGGGCGACATGGCCTGCCACACGGTCAACATGCCGTTCATGGCCTTGAACCTTCGCGACCCGATTTCGGTGCAAGCCGAAACCTCTGGACACAACAAAGACAGCTATCCGGGGTGGTCGATCATCAAGTTCGAGTTTCCCGCCAACGGCAACCGGCCGGCGCTGAGCATGACCTGGTACGACGGCGGCAAGAAGCCCGACGCCTCGTTGCTCGACGGCAAGCAACCGGAGAAAAGCGGTTCGCTGGTGATCGGCGACAAGGGCAAGCTCTACGCCCCGGGCGACTACGCTGAAAAGCCGCTGCAAATGCTGGGCGGCGCCAGCGAGCCGAAGGTCGAGTGGATCAAGTCGCCCGGCCACTTCGAAGAGTGGGTCCGCGCGATCAAGGAAGGCGAGCCCGCCATGTCGAACTTCCCCGACTACGCCGTTCCGCTGACCGAAACGATCTTGCTGGGCAACCTGGCCGTGTGGGCCGCGCCGAACAAGGGCGAAATGGGCAAGAAGATCGAATGGGACGCCAAGAACCTCAAGGCGACTAACGCCCCCGAGGTCGAGGAAGTGATTCGCCCCAAGTTCCGCGAAGGGTATACGCTGTAAGCGGTTGAGAGAACCAGCCGTCCAGCCGATCCTGCCTCGCGGCCGGGTGGCTGGCGGCAGAGCGCAGCGATGCCCCAGTTGTCATAGTCGCAATTTCCAGCCGCGGGCTGCCGGCCAATATGCCGAGCCGCCCGCGGCTTTTTTGCGACAGCATCGATTTTCGATTTGACGTTCGCCGCGGAGCTTCGACGCCATCGAGTGCTGCACACGGCGACAGCAGGCCGAGTAACTTTTAAGTCTACGCGAATCTAAGTGTTGACATGACTTTATCGCAGAAGCTGGTTCCGGGGCGTTTGCACTTGCGACTCGTCGTGGTGATGTCGTGGCTGGCGCCCGCCGCGCCACAGCCGGCTTATGCTACTCGGATGACGGTCTGCGAATCATGCACATGGGGAATGTCGCTGAGCGTCGAATGCGGTGGATCAAAAACGCCTTCGGCGACGACAAGTCGCCACATGGCGATAAAGAACGAGTGTCTCCGCAGCGTCGTTGCCGCGGCCCAAAAGCGCTACTTGGAATCGAACCCGCTGAGCGTCGTCCCGACGCTCTTGGCCAGGGGCGATGACAGGGAGGCTGCCGCCGAAGCTCCCGCTGAAATTGAGACCAGAATTCTGGGTCGCGACCTAGACGATCCGGCGAGAGTGATCGAGGAACAGGGCGAGAAGATCAAGAAGAATCCATCCGACGCCGAAGCTTACTACGATCGGGGGAACGCGTACGCCGCGATGGGAAGGCGGACGGGCTCAACCGATCACTTCGCGAGAGCGATAGCGGACTATTCTGATGCGCTTCGCGCCGACTATACTATGCTCAAGCTCAAGGCATACAACAACCGCGCAATGGTTCATCTGGCCTTGAGAGAGTACGATGAGGCCTTGATTGATCTCAAAAAGGCAATCGACCTCGATCCGAAAAACCCGACAGTGCGTTTAAATCGAGCACTCGTTATTTGCCAGGTAGAAGCGTGTGAGCTTGTACTCGAAGAGGTCGATGTGGCGTTGAAGCTGGACCCTCGTTTCGCTCTCGCCTGGAGTCAACGCGGAATCATCTGCCGGCGGCTCTCCCGACCAAAGAATGCTGTAAGAGCGTTCGATAAGGCCATCGAGATCGACCCCAATGACCCGACTTTCTACAACAACCGCGGGAGTGCTTATCAAGATCTGGGGAAATTCGATGAGGCGTTGCAGGATTACGACCGCGCGATTGCGTTAGATGCCAATTATGCGATGGCGTATCGAAATCGTGCGAAGGTGTTCGATTTACAAAACATACCCGAACGCGCCGCGAAGGATCGTAAGAAAGCAGAAGAACTGGAGAAGGCTGCCGAAGGCGCGGCAGGTCAGAAATGATAAACGTCTTGGTCCCTTCACCTTGATCCCGTCATCGGCCGAAAAGTCAGACTCCCAGACTTTCCGGGCCGGCATCTCGACCCCCGAAAATGGGAGAGCGATCAAAGCGCGGTTCGCCGGCGGCGGAGGCCGCAAGACTGGTTTTTCGACGGCGACCTGCTCTCCGCGCGTTTCGCCTTGGCACGGGATTCAGCGCGTCCCGGCGCCTTCGTCCCGATTCTCAACGCAACCGATCTCTTGCCGAAGCGCCCCAATCGCGGCGACAATGGATGGATGTCCGGTTTCTCCTGATTTCTCCTCCCGCGATTCGCGGCGGCGAGCCGGCCATGTCGAACTTCCCCGACTACGCCGTGCCGCTCACCGAAACGATCCTGCTGGGCAACCTGGCCGTGTGGGCCGCGCCGAACGAGGGCGAACTGGGCAAGAAGATCGAGTGGGATGCCAAGAACCTCAAAGCGACCAACGCCCGCGAGGTCGCGGAAGTGATTCGCCCCAAGTTCCGCAAAGGCTATACGCTGTAAGCGGTTGAGAGAACCAGCCGATTTGCTGCGGGGCCGGGTGGCTGGCGGCAGAGCGCAGCGATGCCCCAGTTATCAATCCCGCAACTTTCAGCCGCGGGCTGCCGGCGGAGCCGCCGAGCCGCCCGCGTTTTTTTATTCAACCGCCCGCCAAGTGGTTAAATCGGTTCCGCAAATAGGTGGCAAACTGCCGGACAGGTACGCGATCGCCTCGCAAGGCGATGAGTTTCTGTCGTTCAGGCCGGTGGTTGTTTTAAATAGCCCAGGCATTTATGCCTGGGCTACGTAAAAGAGCAACCACTCGCCCAGTCCACTCTAGCGTTTCCTTGAACTTTGCAGCGCTCGCGCCGGATGCGATTGCTCGGTCAGATCATCTTGCGCAACCGGAGCTTAACGCCCAGTCGTCACTCGGTCCCCCCCGCTCATCGGCAGCGCAGATTTGACTCCCTGCACGGCCACCCTATAATCTAGGCGGTCGAAAGGCCAAATTGGCTAACCACTTGCGCGGTTGCACGCAAGGAAAAACTCAATTCCTATGTTACCGCGACCAAATCCATTCAAGGACGGCTGGGAAGTCCGGTTGTTCGCCTCAACGCGCGCCCAGCTTTTCCTAAGAACGTTGCTCTGCACGTGGCTCGCGCTCGCCCTGACTTGGCGCGCGGCGCCGTCGGTTTACGGTCAAGCCGCCGGCGATGCCGAGGACCAAAAGGCGGCTGCCGCCAAGGGCGCCGCAGGCAAGGACCAAGCTGCCGCAGGCAAGGACCAAGCCAAGCCGTCGGAAGCCAAGCCTCGGTCGGCGAAAGTCCAATCTAAAGCAGCTCCTGCGGCGGCCGAGAACGACGAGGCCGATCAGAAGGCCGCCTCCCAGGAGCAGCGCGTCGGTCGCTTGATCCGCATTAGTTCGCCGATCACCGACAAGCTCGACAATCGGGTTAAGCGGGTGGTCAGCGCCGCCATCGAGGACGCCAAGCAGCAAGGCGAATGGCCGGTGTTGATCTTCGAGATTCATCCCGGCCGCAGCGAATTCGGCCAGGCCTACGACCTGGCGCATTACCTGGCCAGTTCCAGCTTGAACGGGGCCACCACGGTGGCCTACGTGCCCGAGACGCTCACCGGGCATGCCGTGCTGGTGGCGATGGCTTGCGAAGAGATCATCATGGGCGACGAGGCCGAACTGGGCGCCGCCGGCGCGTTCGAGTCGTCGATCAAGCCTTCGATGCGCAACGCTTACGTCGAAGTCGCCAACATCCGCAAGACGGTCCCCGCCGACGTCGCGCTGAAGATGCTCGATCCGGCGATCGAGCTGTTGCTGGTCGAAACCGACGTCAGCCGCGAGTTCGTACGCGGCGACCGGCTGGACGAATTGAAGAAGAACAAGTCTTTCGGACCGCCGAAGGTGGTGATCCCCGCCGGCAAGCCGGGGCTGTTTTCAGCCGCCAAAGCGCGCGAATACGGGTTTGCTACGTACCTGGCTCGCGATCGCCAGGCGGTGGCCAAGGCGCTGAGCCTGCCCCCCAAGGCCGTCGACGACGATTTTTCCATGGACGGGCAATTGCGGCCGGTGCGGGTCGCCGTCAAGGGGCCCATCTCGCCGGCCCTAACCAGCCAGGTGCAGAACCTGATCCAAACGCAGATCAACGATCACGACGTGAACCTGATTTGCCTCTGGATCGAAAGCCCTGGCGGCTCGCCCGACGACAGCGTGAACCTGGCGAATTTTCTGGTCGGTCTCGACGCATCCGAACGCCGCACGGTGGCTTATATACCGCACGAAGCCCGCGGAGACGCGGCCTACATTGCGCTGGCTTGCGATCATCTCGTGATGCACCCGCGGGCCATCTTGGGCGGATACGGCGCCTATCAGATTTCCGAGGACGACGTGCCGACCTTGTCGCAATCGGTGGCGGCGGTGGCGGCGGATCGGCGCCACTCGGCGGCCTTGGCCGCGGCGATGGTCGATCCGAAGTTGAAGGTCTACAAATATACGCGGCAAGCGGACGGCCTGGTCGAATACTTCAGCGAGGACGAGGCCAAGAAGCTGCCCGAGAAAGAAGAATGGGTCCGCGGCGAGGCGGTGAGCCGCGGCGCCGAGCCGCTGCAACTGACGGGCGAACAAGCCGAACAATGCGGGTTGCTGCACGGCCTGGTCGACAATTTCGACGGCTTCAAGGCGCTCTACGGCCTGGAAAACGACCCCACGCTGATCGAGCCGGGCTGGGCCGATTTTTTGGTCGACGCCCTGAACTCGCCGGGCGTTTCGTGGTTCTTGTTATTGTTGGGCGGCGCGGCGCTGTACGCCGAACTGCAATCGCCCGGCATCGGCCTCGGGGGCCTGATCGCCGGCATGTGCTTCTTGCTCTATTTTTGGAGCGCTTATCTGGGCGGCACGGCTGGCTGGCTGGAAGTCTTGATGTTTATCGCCGGAGTGGGCTGCTTGCTGTTGGAGATTTTCGTCTTGCCGGGCTTCGGCCTGTTCGGGCTGGCCGGCGGGCTGTTGGTGATCGGCTCGCTGATCTTGGCCAGCCAGACGTTCATCCTGCCCCGCAATGCCTATCAACTGGCCCATTTGCGGAACAGCTTGTTCGTCCTGGCGGGCGCCGGTTTCGGCACGGTGGCGGCCGCGGCGCTGATTCGGCACTATCTGCCGCATACTCCGATGTTCAACCGCATGCTGCTCTCTCCGCCGTCGAGCGAAGAAATCTCGGCCATCGCCGAGCGCGAGGCCCTGGCCCGCTTCGACCACCTGATCGGCATCCGCGGCACGGCGTTTACGCCGTTGGTGCCCAGCGGCAAGGCGCGCTTGGGCGACCAGATCGTCGACGTGCTCACCGAGGGCGAATTCGTCGACCGGGGCCAGGCGATCGAAGTCGTCGAAGTTCGCGGCCACCGGGTGCTCGTGCGAGCGATCAGTTGAGGCCGCGCGATGTTTGACCCCTTGGCTTGGGCGGCACTTTTACTGCTCATCGGGCTGGGCCTCGTGATTCTGGAGGTCTTCGTTCCCTCGGGCGGCGTGATCGGCTTCCTGTCGATCGTTTCGGTGCTGTCGGCCATTTCGCTGGCCTTTTACCGCGGAGCGTGGTACGGCCTGAGTTTTCTCGGCGCCGCAGTCATCGCCTTGCCGATCGTGCTGGCGGCCGCCTTGCGCTGGTGGCCCGAGACGCCGATGGGGCGCCGCGTGCTGCTCGAAGCCCCGACGAGCGAAGACGTTTTGCCCGACAGCCTTCAACGCCGTTCGTTGAAGGCGCTGGTCGGCCGCATCGGCGAGGCCAAAAGTCTGATGCTGCCCAGCGGTTCGGTGCTGATCGACGGCCTGACCGTCGACGCCTTGAGCGAAGGGGTGGCCATCGAAAAAGGCCAATGGGTGCAGGTGGTCGAGGTTCGCGGCACGCGCGTCGTCGTCCGCCCGACCGACAAGCCCCCGTCGCCGCCCCCTGCGGCCGATGAAACCCTTTCGCAACCGATCGATTCGCTCGGGCTCGATCCGTTCGAGGATCCCTTGGCTTGACTCGTTAATGCTGTCACTTGTGGTTCACGCGATTCGCCTGCCAATACCGCAAGGGCGAAGCCTGCGCCGCAAACCCTTGACTTGTCCGGCTTGACAACGGCCTGAAACCGGGCGACGATTCCCCTTGGAGGTACTCTTCATGCCGCTCTTCGCAGCCGACAACAGTCTGAGGGACATCATCTGGGTAGTGGTGCTCTTCGCCGTGCTCGTCACGGCGTTGATCGTCATGGCAATCTTCGCCCGCTATTTCCGCTTCTGGATTCAGTCCGTCAGCACGGGCGCCGGCATCGGCATCTGGGATCTGTGGGGCATGACGTTCCGCAAGGTCAACCCGACGGTGATCGTGCGCAGCAAGATCATGGCGGTGCAGGCCGGGCTGGGCGAAGACACGGGCATCACCAGCAAGGCGCTCGAGGCGCATTACCTGGCAGGCGGCAACGTGCCGCTGGTGATCCGCGCGATCATCGCCGCCAAAAAGGCCAAGACCATCGACCTCGATTTCAAGCTCGCCACGGCCATCGACCTGGCCGGCCGCAACGTGCTGGAAGCGGTGCAGACGAGCGTGTACCCCAAGGTGATCGACTGTCCGGGGCGCAGCTCGGGCCGGCAAACGCTCGACGCCGTGGCCAAAAACGGCATTCAATTGAAGGTCAAGGCCCGCGTGACGGTTCGCGCGAATTTGAACCAACTGATCGGCGGCGCCACCGAAGAGACGATTATCGCCCGCGTCGGCGAAGGCATCGTCAGCGCCATCGGCTCGGCCGAATCGCACACCGAAGTGCTGGAAAACCCCGATCGCATTTCGAAGGCCGTGCTGGCTCGCCGGCTCGATTCGCAAACCGCGTTCGAGATCGTCTCGATCGACATCGCCGACATCGACGTGGGCGACAACATCGGCGCCCGGCTGCAGGCCGACCAGGCCGAAGCCGACACGCGCCGCGCCCGGGCCAAGGCCGAAGGCCAGCGCGCGATGGCCGTGGCCCGCGAGCAGGAAATGATCGCTCAGATCGAAGAGAGCCGGTCCCGCGTGGTCGAGGCCGAAGCCGAAGTGCCCAAGGCCATCGCCGACGCCTTCCGTCACGGCACGCTGGGAATCCTCGATTATTACAAGCTGCGCAACGTGCAGGCCGACACCGAAATGCGCTCGGCGATCGCGGGCACGGGAGTGCGCCAACCGGCGAGGGTCCAGCAATGAACGTTTGGTTCGCTCCGCTGTTGGCGATCGACCAAAGCACGCTGAGGATTCTCGGCGTGATTGTGGTGGCCTTGATCTACGTGTTCAATCATTTCGTCGGCAGCGCCAAGGCCCAACAACGCAGGCCGCCGCGAGCAGACCCGCGGTTGCGGCCGCCCGCGCCGGGCAAGCAAGAAGTGAACGACGAGGTGGCCGAATTTCTGCGGCGCACCGCCGAACGCAGCACCAAACGGCCGCCCGAGCCGCAGATGGCCCCGCAAGCTCCACGTCCGCTGGTCGAACGCCGCACGCTCTCGGCGCCGCTGTGGGGCGATCTGGTGGAGGTCGAGGCGATCGACGAACCGCCCACGGGCGCCGGCGTCGCCTCGTCCGTGCAGCAGCATTTGAATAACCGCGAGTTCGCCGAACGAGCGCGCCAGCTCGGAAGCGTGGACCAAGAGGAGCGAGCCTTCGAAGCCCAGGTGCATCAGGCCTTCGACCATCAGGTCGGCCACCTGGCGATGCGAGCGGAAGAGCCGGCGCCCGGCGCCGCGCCGCCTGCGGCCCCGGCCATCTCGTCGCAAACGCTTGCGGCGCTCTTGGCCGATCCCCAGAATCTGCGCGGCGCGATCGTGCTCAACGAGATTCTCCAGCGTCCGACCGATCGCTGGTAACTTCACACGCTTGGAGTCGTTTTCATGGCCGTTGCAAAGGTAGTTCCCGGCAAAACGCGATTGGGTTGGATCGGCACGGGGGTGATGGGCGTCAGTATGTGCGGCCACCTGATCGGCAAGGGCTTTGCGATGACGGTTTACAACCGCAGCCGCGGCCCCCGCGCCGAGACCCTGCTGGCCAAAGGCGCCCGCTGGGCCGACACGCCCAAGGCGGTGGCCGAAGCGTCCGACGTGGTGTTCACGATCGTCGGCTATCCGATCGACGTGCGGCAAGTGACGCTCGGCCCCGACGGCGCCCTGGCCGGCGCCAAGCCCGGCGCCGTGCTGGTCGACATGACCACCAGCGAACCAAACCTGGCCGTCGAGATCGCGGCCGAAGCCAAGGCCCAGGGCGTCCACAGCGTTGACGCTCCGGTTTCGGGCGGAGACATCGGCGCCCGCGAGGCCCGGCTGTCGATCATGATCGGCGGCGAGAAGGAAGTGGTCGACGCACTGGCGCCCTGTTGGGAAGCGATGGGCAAGACGATCGTGCACCAGGGCGGACCCGGCGCCGGCCAGCACACCAAGATGGCCAACCAGATTCTGATCGCCACGAACATGATCGGCGTCTGCGAATCGCTGCTCTACGGCTACAAGGCCGGGCTCGATCTGCCCACGATGTTGCAATCGGTCTCGCCGGGGGCGGCCGGCAGTTGGTCGCTGTCGAACTTGGGCCCGCGGATCATCGCCAACAATTTCGACCCCGGCTTCTACGTCGAGCACTTCATCAAGGATATGGGCATTGCGCTGGCCGAAGCCAAGCGGATGGGCCTGTCGCTGCCGGGGCTGGCCTTGGCCCAGCAACTGTACCTGGCGGTGGCCGCACAAGGGCACTCTCGCGACGGCACCCACGCCCTGCAACTCGCGCTGGCTTCGCTCTCGGGCATCGATTGGAAGAAACGCTGAGCTCAGTTCGCGGTCTTTCCCCCGGACAATCGCCCCGCAGTAGGGCAGACATTCCTGTCTGCCTCGCCTGCATGTCCACTCGGCCGTGGCTGAGCATCGCGGATTAAATGACTTCCACAGTTCCGCCGCGCCGGTTTATATCGCCCCTGACGGGGCTTACGACGATTCAGTCTTGGCGCGACTCCAGGGGCTTGCGCCCCTGGCTACACTCTTTCGTCCCTACGGGACTGAGGGACGCCTTGCCCGCAACGCTCCTTCGCGCGCGGCAGAGAGACGACTGATTCGCGCTTTTCAATCGGAAAATCAACGGCTGAGCGACTTGTGTAGAACAACGAGGCGCGAGCCCCTGGATGTCTGGCCGTCGCGTTCGGCATAATCGCTGCCATCGCTCCAGCGGCGGCGGGTCGGCAAGGGTTCGGCAATCGAACTAGCTCGCCCAATTTGACAGGCGAGATTTAGCATCTTACGGTTGCAGACCTCGCCGAATGGTAAGTGCCCCCAAAACCCTCCTCGCGTCGGCGCCGACCCCGCTCGACCCGAAAACAGGCTGCGACGCCATGCACGCTCATTTGTTGGAACAGCCCAAAACCAGGGCTTACGCTCCCGTTCGGCCTCAGCGAATCCTGATCATCGACGATGACGACGCGATGGTCGACGTCCTCAGCCAGCGGCTCAATCGTCAGGGCTACGGAATTCTGGCGGCAAACAGCGGCGACGAAGGTTTGGCGATCGCCCGGCGGGAAGTCCCGCACCTGGTGCTGCTCGATCTGCGATTGCCCGACGCCGACGGCTTCTCGGTCTGCCAAGAACTGGCCGACTCGGCCGAGACCTGCGCGATTCCGGTGATTATCCTCAGCGGCATGGAGCGGCCCGACATCATTCGCCGCTCGCGCGCGGCAGGCTGCCAGTATTTCGTCCGCAAGCCGTACGATCCCAACGCCTTGCTGATTCTGGTGCAGCACGCCATCGGCGATGCCCGCGAGTGGTAGAATGAGCGATCAACAGACCACGGTCAAAGACTTGCGCGAGTTGGTGCGCGCGTTCGTTGAAGAGCGCGACTGGCGGCAGTTTCATGCGCCGAAAAATCTGTCGATGTCGCTGGCGATCGAGGCCGCCGAGTTGATGGAGCACTTCCAGTGGCTTTCCGCCGACGAGTCGCGCGAGTTGGCCGGTCGGCCCGAAAAGCTGGCCGAAGTCGGCGAGGAGTTGGCCGACGTACTGTGTTACGCGTTGGCTATGGCCAACGAGTTGGGACTCGACGTCTCGCAGGCCATTCGCGACAAGCTGGTCAAGAACGCGCGCAAGTATCCGGCCGCCGAGTATCGCGGCCGCTATGGTCCGGAAGACGAAGGGGGCCGCTGAGGCCGCAACAGCGCCTTTGATCGTCGGCGAGCAATTAGCAGCCGCACAAATGAAACAGGCGGCGGGAAGCCAACCCTCACGCCGCCTGCCAGGATTCAATCCCGCGAAACGCTTCCGCCGGCTCTTTCCGACCTCCGCATTCCGAATTCCCTGACTCTATCGGATTGCAGGTGTGTGGTTTCTTAAGCCCATCAGTGAGGTTGACGCCATGAGGTTGTGGAGCCAATGCTCATGGTAGCGTTTGCCGTTGAGTCGATG
>Ga0307374_10002133_pt1 | contig 35668 bp, 31 predicted proteins | sample OX3MG_FD_202532 | JGI IMG/M metagenome (GOLD analysis project Ga0307374, IMG submission 202532) | Soil microbial communities from Risofladan, Vaasa, Finland - OX-3 | ecosystem: Environmental > Terrestrial > Soil > Coastal area > Acid sulfate soil | place: Finland: Risofladan, Vaasa | collected... | reverse complement strand
GATGGCGAGCGCCGCGAGAGCAGGGCGAGTCATACCAGACATGCGACGGGCGGCGAACGCGTCCGCCGCGTGTTCCCGTTCTCGCTGATCAGCCACTTCAGTCAATTGGTTCAGTGCGCGAGGCTCAAAACAAGGATTAGCGGGCAGCTTTCGGCCCTTCGATCATTTCGGTCGGTCTCACCGACTTCATGGGCGCGGAGGTTTGCGGACCGCCGCGCCGATTCTCAGTTTGCTATCCCGTTTGTGAATGGACGCGATCCTACATGATGAAGAGCATCTCCTGATATGTGGCCAGCGGCCACAAGTCATCGGCGACGATGCCCTCGAGCAGGTCGGCGGTCTTACGCACCGCCGCCATCGCGGGCAGCACCTGATCGCACAGATGCCTGGCGTGGTCGAGCTTGCTGTGGCCGACGTGCTCAGCCAGCAGCGTTTCGAGCTTTGCGGTTCCGTCCTGAAGGTCCTTGACCAGTCCGGTGACTTTGTCGAGCGTGTCGGTGTCGAAGACGTAGCCGACGGCTTTCAGATGGGCGCAGGTCAGCGCGAGCTCGCCCTGGTAACGAATCGCCGCCGGGAAGATGATGGTCTTCGCCATTTCGATAACTGTGCGCGCTTCGAGACCCACCGTCAGACAGTACTGTTCGATATAGACCTCCATGCGGCTGTGCAGCTCGCGCTCGTTCAATACTTCGTATTTGGCGAACAGGTCGGTCGCTTCCTTGCTGCCAAGCAGCGGCAGCGCTTCCACGCACGAGCGCAGGTTCGGCAGACCGCGCTTATCAGCCTCCTTGTGCCAGGCTTCCGAATAGCCATCGCCGTTGAAGACGATGCTGCCATGCTCAGTGAGTATCTCCTCGAGAACCTTCTGGATAGCGCCATTGAGCTTTGACGGATCATCGCCAACCGCTTTCTCGAGTTTGGTTGCGATATAGTCGAGTGACTCGGCCATGATCGTATTCATCGCGACCATCGGGCCGGCGATCGACTGGCTGGAGCCCACCGCGCGGAATTCAAAACGATTGCCGGTAAAGGCAAAAGGGCTCGTGCGATTCCGGTCGCCGGCGTCTTTCGGGATGGTGGGCAGCGAATCAACACCGACCATCAGCGTTTCCTTCTTTCTGGTGCTCTTGGCTCCGCCTTTGGTCACCTGGTCGAAGATGTCCGAGAGCTGATCGCCGAGGAAGACCGAGATAATGGCGGGCGGCGCTTCGTTGGCGCCCAGGCGATGGTCGTTGGAGGCCGTGGCCACGACCGCGCGCAAAAGCCCGCTCCATCGATGCACCGCGCGGATCACCGCGGCGCAGAAGACCAGGAACTGAGCGTTGGCGTGCGGGGTGTCGCCCGGATCGAGCAGGTTGCCCTGGGTCGCATTGCCGAGCGAATAGTTAACATGCTTGCCCGAGCCATTGACGCCCGCAAAGGGCTTCTCGTGCAGGAGGCAAACCATGCCGTACTTTTCGGCGACGCGCCGCAGCGTGACCATCGTGAGCTGCTGATGGTCGGTTGCGAGGTTGCCGTTCTCGAAGACCGGCGCGAGCTCGAACTGGCCCGGCGCGACCTCGTTGTGCCGCGTCTTGGCCGGAATCCCGAGCTTGAAGAGCTCGCGCTCGCTGTCGAGCATGAAGGCCAGCACCCGCTCCGGAATCGCGCCGAAGTAGTGATCCTCGAACTCCTGGCCTTTGGGTGGCAGCGCGCCGAACAGCGTCCTTCCGGTCCCCAGCAGATCGGGGCGGGAGAAATAGAAGTGCCGATCCACCAGGAAGTACTCCTGCTCGGCGCCGGCATAGGAGACCACGGCGTCCACCGACGAGTGGCCGAAGAGCTTGAGGATGCGTTGCGCGTGCTTGTTCAGGACCTGCATCGAGCGCAGCAGCGGGGTCTTTTTGTCGAGCGCTTCACCGGTCCACGACACGAACGCGGTCGGGATACATAAGGTGGTGCCGTTGGGGTTTTCCAGGATGTAGGCCGGACTGGTCACGTCCCACATCGTGTAGCCCCGGGCCTCGAAGGTGTTGCGGATGCCGCCGTTCGGAAAGCTCGAGGCGTCAGGCTCACCCTGTGTCAAGGTCTTGCCGGAGAATTCGGCTAGCGCGCCGCCGTCGGCGTCCGGGGAGAGGAAGCTGTCGTGTTTCTCGGCGGTGAATCCGGTGAGCGGATAGAAGACATGTGCGTAATGGGTGGCTCCGCGCTGGATCGCCCAGTCCTTCATCGCCGAGGCGACGGCGTCCGCGATCGATGGGTCGAGGCGCGAACCGGTTTCGATCGTCCGCATGAGCGATCGGAAGATGGGCTTGGGGAGCCGCTCCTTCATCACCGTCTTGTTGAAGACGTTGGCGCCGAATAGTTCGCTGGCCGTGACGTTCGCGAATGACAGCGGTTGTGTGACCGGGCGATAGGTGGTGACGGCTTCAATAGCCTGCAGACGTGCCGAGCTTCCGCTCAAGATGGTGTCCTCCGAAGTGCAAATAAACTGGCGTGAAGGTGATCAAGGCGACCTTCACGAGATTAGGTTGTCGAGCCATGCAAGGACCGCGCCCTGCGTGATTCGATCAAGGATCCCAACCAATCGCTGGAAGTTTCTATCGTCGGCGCATCCTGAGATGCCTTAACTTAGCTCAAAGTGCCTGCGGGATGGGCAATAGACGAGGTAATCGTGCTTAAGGGACGCGTCATCATCAAAGGCTTGCCATCAGGTGCGATTATCTGAGATAACACGCGAGTTTGGGCTAACCATATCGTTATAGGGGGATGTGATGAAATCTTTTGCTATCCGTCGGCCATTGGCTGGGATGTGGGCGTCACTGGTGGCGAGCGTGGCGCTCTGTATCGGCTTGCTGTTGGTCGGCATGAGTCCAGCGAAAGCGTGGGCAAGTGCGACTCTGTGCGTAAATCCGAGCGGATCGAACGGATGCTACGCGAATGTCCAGAACGCGATCGACGCGGTGTCCGCGGTCGGCACCACGATCTCGATCGCGCCGGGAAGGTACACGGCAACCTGTTCGGGACCAGCGTGCTCGGTTGCCTCGATCAGCGTCAGCGCGGCCAACGGCTCCTCGCTCGCCGGGCTTGCGATCCGATGCCGTAAGGATGACGGCCGTTCGGCAGTCCTCAACGCGACCGGGTTGGACCATGCCGTCTACGTCGACGGCGTGAGCGGAGTGACGGTCAAGGGATGCGTCGCCAAGAACGCGGATCGCGAGGGAATACTGGTCGAGAACAGCGCCGACGACCATATCGCGAACAACGAGGTGCTCAACAACGATCAGTCGATGGGCCTGACGGTTGGCACTGGCAGCCCGCCGTGCCCGACGTTCATCTCGCCCGGCACGCCCGGCACCAGCGCGATCCTATGCTGTCCTGACGCGTACTCGGGCGGACCGGGCAATTTTCCGGAGGATAATGACGACTGCGGCGAGGGAATCCATCTGCGCGGCGTTACTCAGTCGGTAGTCGAGGGCAACTCGGTTCATGACAATATCGGCGGGATCCTGCTCAGTGACGAGACCGGTCCGAATAGCAACAATCTGATTGTCGACAACAGTTCCTCGCACAACCTGAAATTTGGCGGCGACTGCGGGGTCACGCTGGCCTCGCATGTGATGTGCGGGCCCGGCTCGAGCGACGCGGCCGGATGTCTCCGGGCGGAGCCGGTAGAGGGCGTGCTTCAAGCCAACGGGGTCTTTCATAACGCCGTGGTCAACAACGTTCTGGAGCAGGATGGCGCCTCGGGTGCGGGAATTTTCACCAATCCGGGCGGACCGCCTGGAGCGGCGACCAAGGCGTACGGCAATCTAATCTCGGAGAACGTGGTCGAAGACAACGGCCAGCCCGGAATCTCTATTCACGTGCACGCTGCGAACGGCAATGCGGACAACAATGTAATAACTGAAAATACCGTGAGTGGTAATGGCGGCGACTCCGAAGCCGAAGGTCCCACGCCACCGCATACCGGAATCGAGGTGTTGAGCAACGCCGCGTTCGGCGTGCCTTTTGGCGCAGCCGCGCCAATCGCCGGCACCGTGGTCTCGCAGAACAAGGTATTGGACGAGGATATCGATTTGTGGATGGGTAATACCGACACCACGGTCAACGTCTTTTTGAATGATCTTCTCGGCAATGGCGCAGTAGGACTGGAAAACGGCGGCAGCGGCACAGCGGTAGCCACCGATGATTACTGGGGATGTCCCAAGGGGCCGGGTGCGACCGGATGCTCGAGCATCTCGAATACGGCGGGCGGAACGGTAGTTAGCAGCCCATTTCTGTCGCAGCCGGTGAATCCGGAGCAGTAGGCCTGCTACGGGGGCGTTGAGGGCGGCTGCCGGCGAGACCGGCAGCCGCCCGATAATATCGTCAGGGTAAGGGCGCGAGAGCGGCGCGAGTGTCTCGCGCGGCAGGATGCATACCCGAGTTGCGTCCGCCGCATAATGAGCCTCGACGCGCGCGAATCACGCCAGCAACCTAACAGGATGTTGAAAGGACTTTTTCAACATCCTGTCCCTCACTCTTATCTCTCTCAGAAGGAGAGAAGTTGTAGAAAAGAAGCCATCTTTTGCGCAGGAGTTGAGGATCGAACGACGTATCGTAGCAAGCTTGAGGAGTTTCTCAACACCCCTGCTAAAGATGTCCGGCAACCATGTTTACTAGTGATGAAATCTTTGTCCCCAATGCACTGTATGCAACTAAAGCCGTCACGGCGACTCCCGCGAGTATCAGCGCATACTCAGTCATCGTCTGACCTTTACCTGATACCCGCGCTACCCGATTAAGACATCGTCGATACATCGCATCCCCTTTTCGATCCGTATATGGATCAAATTATATGCTAAGTGAAAATCAGGCAAGCAATATAATATGCCTCAACTAGCGGGGGCGTGCTGGCAGAAGCTAATAGAGTAGCCAATAGCTACCGGTTGCATGGCTGTGTGTGTTAAAGGAATCCGTTCGATAAGCTGATGGCGATTGGCCGCCAATGATCGATGCGCGAAGCGGCTCGCCTTCCGATGCTGAGGGGACGCTGGCGCGGCAGGAGCAAAGGATTGAGATCGATGCGCGCGGACGCGTAGGGTTGCGCGGTAATGAAGCACGAGCGCGAAATAAATATTGATGTGATAAGAGAACGGCTCGCGCGCCTGCGCGAACAGGCTGACGACGTGCTGCGCAGCCGCTACAAGTCGGCAATCTCGCACCAGGAGTTCGTGGACTCCTCGATGTTCCGCGAGTGGCGAATCGGCTGTATTGCGTTTTTGCGCGAAGCGCTGGGCGACGACAGCCCCTACGCAACTGAGTTCGAGTCCTCGTGCGACAGCCCGTTTTTGACCGCGATGGCGCGGGGCTACGCGATTCTGAGCGCGGTGCGCGAGTATATCGACTTCGGTCCGGTTGCCCGCGTCGAGGAGCTGGTGGCGGCTGAGATTTTTGGCGATCTGCTGGCGATCGCGCGGCGCATGATGGAGAACGGCAACAAGGCCGCGGCGGTGGTCGCGGCGGGGGCGGTGCTCGAGGACGTGATGCGGCGCAACGCGCGGCTCAGGCGAATCGCGATCAAGGAAAATGTCGACGATATCGCGGATATCAACCGCAAGCTTGCGCAGGCGGGCGTCTACCCGGCCGCAGTCGAGAAGCGGATCGAGCAATGGGCGGGACTGGTCGCCGAGGGCGCGCGGGGGTCGATCGATAGCGGCGCGGCGAGCGCGGTCAGCGCAATGATCACGGGCGTGCGCAACTTCGTAAACGACTATCTGATTTGATTAGGTGCGCAGTTCGCGCGGCATCCTGGCCGAAGCGCGCGCTTTCGAGGCTTGTACTTCGGGACCGGCTGCCCTATAAGCGCGGTATTGGGGTGAGTTGCGGGAGTTCGCAGCTCCGACGGGCCATCGGCATCGTTGCGAGGTGGTTATCATGGCAAACGGATTTACGATCTGCGTGGGTACGGTCGGCGCCGGCGTGTGGTTCAGCCCGGACAGCGGAGAACACTGGCGGCGCAGCAAGATGAAGCTTCCGTTCAGCGCGGAGCCCGGTGAGATTCAAATCAGAGCGCTCGCGGTGTCGCCGCACAATCCCCATCATTTGCTGGCGGGCTCCGAAGCCGGGCTTTACCGCAGCGAGGACAACGGCGCGTCGTGGGAGCTGATCGACTCGCCGATGGACGGAATGCAAATCTGGTCGGCGGCGTGGCATCCGGGAGACCCGGGGGTAATCTTTGCCGGGACCAAGCCACCCGCGATCTTCCGATCGACCGACGGCGGCAAAAAGTGGCAGAAGCTCGCGGTTCCGATCGCGGCCGAATGCTTTGCGGGCGCGCCCAAGGTCACCAACATCATTGTCGATCCGAACGACCATCGCACCGTCTGGGCGTCAGTCGAAATCGACGGCGTATTCGTAAGCCGCGACGGCGGCGATAGCTGGACGCATCTGCCAGCGCTGGGCCCTCAGATGCTCAACCAGGACGTTCACGGACTCGCCATCGATGCGGGGCGCGAGCGCAAAATCCACGCCACCACTCCCGATGGCATCTGGACCAGCGTCGACCAGGGAACGAGTTGGTCACTTCAGAAGTTCCCGCGATTCGCCGAGCGCGACACGATTTCGTACTGCCGCGGCGTGGCATTGAAGCCTGGCGATCCCGACGTAATCTTCGTCGGCAACGGCGACTTCATTCCGGGAAAACGTGGCGCGATCCAGCGCACGCTCAACGGCGGCAAGACGTGGGCGGCTTGTCCGCTGCCGGTCGAGCCGAACTCGGTGATCTATTGGCTTGCGACCCATCCCGCGGATCCAAATGTCGTCGTGGCCAACAGCCTGCACGGCTACGTCTACACGAGCACGGACTGCGGCGCTTCATGGGAGAAGAATCGGCGCGAATTCGGCGAGGTGCGAGCGCTCGCGTGGGTGCCAAATTAGCCTGAAGGCGCGACGCCGCCGCGAATCACAGTTGATTACTCAGTCGCGCGCGGCGATTAATTCCGCGGCATGAGTATCGGGACGCCGAACTATGGCTGTTCGACGCAGCATTTGCGAATTTCGGTCTGGGCCTCGTCGGTGTCCATCGGCTCGAGGTGGGGATTGCCGATCAGAAGTCCCCAGCCGATTTCTTCCTTGATGTAGTAAATCCGCGATTGCGGCGGGACTTCGACTTCATCGGTGGTATGAGTCGCCGCCGTGCATGTGACTGACCCGGCCGGGACGATAAAGGCGTGATAGGCGCCCGGAGCGATCTGTGCCGTTTCGTCCCCGCACGTCACCGCAGGCCGGATCAGAGAACCGGCATAGCTATACGGCCGGTAGACGTAGATAACCGATTTGTCAGGCGGCGTGTAAATCCTCTCAAAGTGAGAGCCTTGGGCGGTACATCCGCCCGCCAAGGCTGACGCGGCCAGCAGCAGCATCGTTGCGGTGCGGCCGTTCACTTGCCGGCCGCCGCGCCGGTCGCGGTTTGTGCCGAATTCGCGAATTGTTGCGCCAGCCGATCCCGGTCGTTGTATAGATACTGGTCGACCTGCCGACGCGCCGCCGCACGCGCCGCTTCATCCAATTCCTTGTGCGTTGGTTCCGCGTAAAGATTATATGATTCGGACACATGCGCCTGAGCGGTATAGTCACCCAAAACTTTGTCCCCTTCAACAATCGAGAGCGACGCGAACGCGGTAACGGTATATTCGCCGGTGGGATAACCGGCGTAGGTTAGTGGATTCAGCGCGGACCCTGCCATCGAGCTGTGACGGTCTTCGTGAGTCAATTCTTCACGATATAGAAATGACACCGGCGAAGTATCTGACAGGGACATGGCGACCGAGGGCGGAAGTTGAGCGGGATCGCCGTCAGCGAGACGGCCCTTGAACGGCAGCGGCGCGGCGTGCGCCTCGGGTGCGGGAGGCGCGATCGTTGGTTGCACCACGACGCATCCGAAAGCGGCGGTTGCGGCGAGAAACGCCGCCAGGATAAATCCGCGCTTCATCGGGCACTGGCTTAAGCTAATCGGCATTGTTGAGCAACTGCGCAAGATGCTGCGCGGGAGAAACGCTTTGATTAGCCTCCGCTTCCGGCGCGCCGTTTGCACCCTTCGACGCCCCGGCTGTGAGAGCATCGCCGGCCGTTCGCTGACGCTTGACCCAGCTCGAAAATTCCTCGGGACTCGTCACCGCCACTTTGAACGTCATACATCCGTCCTCACTTCCGCATGAAGACTTGCAACTGCCGTATAGAGTCCCGCGGCTCTTCGCAACGAGCGTCAGTGCGAGCAGCGCTCCCGGCACGACATCCACCGGCTGCTTCATCGAAGGAATGATGAAACTGTGTATCACGTCGGCTGAAGTGAGTATCAGTCGGACCGGCCGATCATCGGGGATATGAAGGTCGTTGCGGCTCACGATACCGAGCCCCGGATAGTCGAATCCCCACCACCATTGATGCGCCACGGCGTTGACGACGAGTTCACGGGGTTTGCGACGCAACAGTCCCGCATTGCCAGCCAACAGCAGCGCGGCAACGACCAGGGCGGCGACCGGCCCGAGTGTCCGCCAAGGTCGCGAGCCGCCGGACGGCTGTGCATTCGCCGCCATTGCCTAACCCCTTGCGATCGCGACCCGCACGTCGGCCGCCAACGTATCGGGCGTCACTTCAGTCGCAGCATACTGGCGCAGTTGCCGTCCATTAGAGCCGAGCAGGAAGAACTCGACTACGTGATCGATGAGTCCATTGGATTGAACTGCGCGTTGCAGATTGTACCGCGCGAGCACATCGTCAATCTGTTGCGACGATCCGGTGAGAAACAGCCAGCCATTCATGTTGGCGTCCTGCGCCTTCGCATATCTGCTGAGCGCGGCCGGCGTATCATGCGCCGGATCGATCGAAATCGACAGCAGTTGCACCTGAGTGCCCATCTGTGTGCGCAGAAGCTTTGCGGTGTTCACCATCTTCGCCGTAAGCATCAGACAGGGCCCGGGACATTCGGTATAAATAAAATCCACCAGCACGGGCCTGCCCTTCAACGAGGCGAGAGAAACGGCGCGGCCGTTCTGATCGACCAGTGTTATGTCGGGTAGACAGTTGGCGGTGCTGGCGGCAGGAAACGAGCCCGCTCCGCCGAACTTCGGTCCGCATCCAAGGGCGCCGACAATCATCGCGAGCAGGATGGCGGCGCGGAACGCAATACTCGGGCGCGGTTGCCACTTGACCCCACGCTGGTTCATGACTACCGCAACGCTTCCTTTACTAATCATGTGAGGTCTCCTTTGTTAATGGCAGGGGGTCCGCAAACATCGACCCAGGGGCGACGGCGCAGGATCGCGACCCGTACGTCTTGCGCGTCACCGTTGAGATGCGCATCATTTGCGCCGGCGCCGCCGTCATTTGCGCCGGAGCGGTGTTTGCAAGTAGCGTCGCAAGCGCCATCACCGCAACCATCGCGAGCGACTCGTAACCCACATTGCGAATCAGCGTGAGGCGTGCAGCAGTCCGATCCAGAATGGGAATCAGACAGTAACGATTATATCCCCCGATACCAAGTATCACAGTGAAAGCGGCAAGCTTGAAGATCAGCACCTGGCCGTAAGTCGAATGCGCAAGCGCGGCCGGGCTGAGCCCGATGCTCTTATAGGTAATATATGATCCACTGACTATTAGAATCAGGACTGACCACGCCGCAAGCCGGGAAAGCGCAGCGGCGGCCTCGGCGGTAAAGCGGCTGCCGATGCCCGCGTGATGGGCGCCGCGCCAGCAACCGAAGAGCGATCCAGTCCATAGTCCGGCGGCCACTTCGTGGACGAAGCGAACGCTCACCGCGGCGGGGCCGTAGTCGATCGCATGGCTGGTGAAGCTGCGCATCAGCGAGAGCGTCGTGCACAGCATCGCAAGCGCAAGCGCCCGCGCAAATCCACGCATCGGAAGCCACGCGGCCACTACCAGCGCAAGCGCGACCGGCCATTGCCAGGTCCACACGCGGCCGGCATGCGTCCCGCGAAGCATCTCGGGAACAAGCTGCAGCGCCGCCCTCAACGGAACATCCGCCATCGCGGCGGTCTTGTAGACGAGCTTGAATGGGAAAAGGACAAAGATGATCAGCGCAAACGCGCGCCACCACGGCGTCATCGCGCGAATCGCCGTATCATCGGTCCGCGTACTAATAGTCGCCCGCGAATCGAGCAATAGGCAGAGAACCGCACTGCCAAGAATTAGCGCTTGCGCCAGGATCGCCGGCCATACGAGAATCGCCGCCCGCCAGTCCGGCGCCATATCCATTACCGTCATGTTCACGGCTGCGCACGCGCGACGGAGAAGCTATAGGAGCCTTCAGTATGATGGGTGTCGATGCATACCACTCGCCATTTGACGGTATAGTCACCGGGTCCGAGCTTCGAGATTGGAACCGACAGCTCCGATCCGTCGGCACTTACTTCGGGTGGTCCCGCCGCCTCGTTCTGACCGCCGTCATTGACTACTTCGAGCGACGCGAACAACTTCTCGATCGGCGCGTCGTATTTGATCATAATCCGAGGCGGCGGCTTATCGAGCGTCGCGCCGGCCGGCGGAGTCTCGCTCTCGGGAAAGGAATGCGCCGACGCCACCGGCGCCGTGATCGAGATTCCGCACAGGACGGCGGCGCTCCACAATACGAAGACTTTCTTCATCATTGGCCAAAGCCCCGATTGATCGTCCAGTTACCCAGCCTCGGCATGATGGAATCGTAGAAGATATCGAGCAGCCCGATCACCGCCGCATGGGTGCCGGACACGCTCGCGTTATTGAGCGCGAGCTGGGTACCCACGCTCAACTCGAAGTGATAGCCGACGTATGCGAGACCCGGAGTCGCCAGGAAGTTCGGGAAGGTCTGTCCGGAGGGTCCAGTGATGAGCTGCGAGTAGTTGAACTCGGTGAACAGGAAGAGGTTTCGAAAGGGCGCTTTCAGTCCAATGTCTTTCACCGAGTTGCTTAGATACGGAAGCGAATACTCGATCACCTGATCCGCGAACATCAGATGACTCGTATGGCCGCCCAACGCAGGCAGGTAGCCGAAATCACCTTGAAACCCCAGCGGCCGCAGGTACTCGATAAATGGCCGATTAGGCAGATCGCCCATCCCCTTCTCCCACAGAATCTCAGGCCCGAGGCTGGTATGGCTCTGAGCCGCGACCGGCGTGACGCCGGCCGGAACTGTTGCGGTCAGTGCGATCGAGCTCAGCAGTTCATGCTCCTCGGAGTAGTAGAATGCCCACTTGGCGAAGAGCCCCACGTCGCCGAAACCTTCATAGCTCGGCCCTTGATGCGGTGACTGGTGGACCCAGCCGCTGCCGCCACCCACGCTGAGACGCGGCATGTAGTTGTCGTCGTCGTAAAGCACCTTCTCGATCGAGAAATTCAGAGAGTAGGTATCGCCATCGCGGCCTTTCACCCACGACGGCTCGAGAATATCCAGTTCGTTGGCTGGAGTCGGATCCTCGGCGACAAGCGGCTCGAGGAATACGTAATCGCCCACCACGCCGTGGGCGAAGGCGGCGCGTGCTGGCATCGCAAGCGCGGCCATGAGAAGGAGCGGAACAAATTTCGTCATCAATCAGCATCCGCGAAGGCGGCGCACGCCTCGCAACTGCGATCGAGCCGGGACACATTGGCGCACGAACAGGGCGCGAGCCGGCCGACAATCGAATTCAGCTATGCGAACGAATGAATCGATTAGACGAGCGTTTTCGGCGGCGGAGGATCGGGCTTCTCGGCGGGTCGCGAAACGAGACGGAATGCGCTGGACAGCGGACATCGCAGAGACGCCAACGCGGGACTTATCCGCGAGCAAGTCGGAATGATTGCGGCGACGACCGGGAAGGCGCTCGCGCGGTCCACGCCTGGCAGCGGATGACAGATATCGAGCGTGTAGGCTTGTTCCCAATTGTGACCGAACACGCGCGTCACACCGGGCGCGATGTTCGCGCAGAGCATCACCAGCGCGAGCGCCAGCAGATTCGCCCGCTTTACTCTCAGAAGAGCCATCGCCCGCGCTCCACGTCGGAGACCTTCACTTGAACCGCCGCCCCATGCTGCGTGACGGGCAGCGCCAACGGCACGCATGACGCCTTGCCCTCGAGCATGTGATCGATGGGATAACGGGTTCCGCAGACCCGGCAAATGAGACTCGATCCATGTACGGCGTAGCCCTTGCCGAATGCGTAGCATTCCTGGCAGGCGTCGAAAGCCGCGCGCAACTTGCCGTCCTCGCCCCGCGCGAGCAGGAAGCGCAGGCGCTTGCCGGCTTGGTCGTGATAACAGAAGAGACGCGCTGAGCCTGCCGCCAGGCCATCGACATGCACCGTAAGGATTTCGCCGCCAGTAAGCTCCGTACAATGGCCGCGAACATACGGCAGAGCCACCAGCACGACCACCGCCGCCGCAATCATGAGCAGGACCGTACTTCCTGACCTGCGGGGCTTCATGTCAATAACCGTAGCAGCACTATCGCGGCGCCACCACACTCCATCCGCTATGCCGGCGACGGACGCGTCGAGGCCGAGGGTGTTGTGGCAGTCGCGGGCTCACCCGCCCGCACCGGAAGCCAGTGACCCCTAATCGACAGCAGCGACGCCGCGAAGAGACCGACCGTGCCCAGCGCTACCCACATCCAGGTCTCCCACCCGTGCTTAGCCGCCACTGAGACTATCAACAATCCTGAAATTGCTATCCAGATTCGGTAGACGAGCTGGAAGAAGGACCATCCGGTCGCCTGCAGCGCGGGCGAGATATCCTCGAGCAGCTCCGAGAATTGCGCCGTCCATGGGATGTATGCTGCCGCCGCCAAGGCGCCGAGGAGCAGCGTCACTACCTCTTGCCCGCGCATCGACAGCGGATGCGCGAATGTCGGTATCCACCACAAAAGCAGCACCGCGACCATCGCCGCAAATATCAGCGAAAGCGGTTTGCGGACGCCGAGCTTGTCCGAAAGGTAGCCGGCCGGCACTAGCGTGAGCAGATTAAGGAACCAGAAATTGGCCGTGATTCGATCAGCCGCCGCCGTCGAGTACTTGAATTGCTGCGTGAACATCAGCGGTCCGAAGCTCTGAACAGTGATTGCGATCGTCAGAAAAGCGACCGCGCCGATCACCAGCGCCCACGGCTCATAATGGCTCAGGAGCTGGCCGAAAGCCTCGCGCGCACCGCCCGGAACGTCGCTCTCCATCGCGGCGGCCGGCGCGGAAGTGCCCGCCGAGGCGACATCAGCGCTCTCAACTACGGTGAGGCGGAGCGACGGATGGAGGTCTTTGAGCCAGACCAGAACCGGTACCCCCATAACGATCGAGAGGCCGCCCATGATCCAGATTTGCGACTGCCAGGTATGGAGATACGGCAGCGTGATTCCGGGGATGAAGTTCCATAACCACAGACACAGCACGGCGCCGAAGGTCAGAAGACCGAAGGCGGTGCCGCGGCTGACCCTGGGCGACATATCGCGCGTGAGGCCTCCGAGCGCACCCCACGTCAGACCGGCGGTCAGGTTCATCGCGCCGCGAATCAGCACGAACGACCAGAAGTTGGTCATCAGAAGATTGCAGAACGTGAGCGCGATCATCACGACCAGGCATACGTCGATAACGATGACCCGGCCGTGCCGATCCGCCAGTGGTCCGCCGATGCTCGCCGAAACGGCCGAAAGAGCGACCGCAAAGGCGAGGAAATAGCTGAACTGCAGCGGCGTGAAGTGCAGCGCGCCGAACCACAGCGGCAGCAGTCCCGAGAATCCAAACTCATAGAAAGAGACCACGGTGGCCAAAACCGTCAGCATGAGCATCGCCCATCGATGGCCGCCAACCGGATACGTCTCGAGCGTCCGATTGCGTTCGACGAAGCCCTTGAGCCCGCTTCGCGTCGTCCGTGCGTCCGCACTGTTTGCCATAGCGCTTGTCCCCTTTCGCGCTTCGGTGAAGACTTGAGCCGTTCGCCGCCCGCGAGGGTTCCCCGCCCCGCAAGGCTCACGGCAGTTACGATCCGGTGTTTACTCGCAAGCCCGGGAAAGAGCAAAGGCAACCGTCGGGCTGATTTTTCAACTTCGACCGCCGATACCGCCCTTATTCGCTCGACTGAATCATCACGAGGAACTATGAGTAACGCTCAGGCTCAAGATCATTGGGAAAGCTCGCTAACAACCAACATTGCGGCCAGCGTCCCGGGCGCATAGCCGGAGGACCAATATGAGATCGGTATCGCACATAGCCATAGGTGTCCGCGATATGGATCGCTCGATCCGCTTTTATCGCGACCTGCTCGGGCTCAAGGTCACGCTCGACACGATGGAGAATATCGGCGGAATCAAAACGCTCTTCGCAAATCCCGAGAAGGGAAAACGCCGCGCCGTCTACATGCGATGGGACGAAGGTCCGCACGCGAGCTTCATCGTGCTCTCGCAATCGCCGGGCGTCCCGAGCGGCGAACCGATCAAGATCGATCAGGTCGGCGTTCATCACTTCGCCTTCTGGGTCGACGATTTGCGCGAGCGCGCCGACCGCTTGCGAGCCGAAGGCGTCAATGTCCTGGTCGGGCCTTACGAGTCCGACACGCGGGCCTACGGCGAACCGCCGGGCGGCAAGGTGCTTACCTGCCTGTTCGAGGACCCGGACGGAATCATAGTGCAGTTCGATCAGCGCCTGCCCTGATTTTCCCGGTGCGGGCGGAACTTTGCCAAAGGGAGACCAGCCAATGAACGGAGTATCGCATGTGGCGATTGGCGTGCGCTCGATGGAGCGTTCGCTCAAGTTCTATCGCGATCTGCTCGGGCTCGAGGTGCGTTACGACTCGATGCAGCCGATCGGCGGGATGCCGAGCCTCTACGCCAATCCGGAGCGCGGCAAGCGCCGCGCTGTCCATCTCCACTATGGCACGGGCGAGTCGGGCGGCTTCCTGGTGCTTTCCGAAATGCCGGGTGGAACGCCCGGCGACGCGATCAAGCTCGACCAGGTCGGCATCTCGCATTTCTCATGGTGGGTCGATGACCTCCGCGCTACCGCCGAAAAGCTCCGCGCGGCCGGGGTGAAGATTCTGGTCGCGCCGGCTGAGGTCGACGCCGGCGGTTACGGCGAGAGTCCGGGGCGCAAATACCTGACCTGTCTGTTCGAGGACCCCGACGGGATTATCCTGCAACTCGATCAGCGCGCCTGAGCGGAGATATCGTCTGCCTGATCAAGGCAACGATCGGGATTTTGGAGGAGGGTGTGAGGCGGGCGAAGCTGTCGGAGTATCTCATAGCGCAGCGCCGCGAGGGCTCCGATGCTTCTCTCTCTAGACGTAACCAGGGCTCGGAGTGAATGCGGCAAACCGCCCCTCGTTTCTTCAAACCGCTAGAGTGACGATCAAAGGCGCCCGGCGAGGCCGCCGAAGCAATCGAAAAAAGGAGCGACGATGGAAATCAAGCGAAGCGGTTCACGGCCTTCGCGCAAGGGACCGGCTGAAAATTTCACCGGTTCGGTACGGATCGATCCCCTGTTCGATCCGCCCGATCCCGCCCGTGCTTATGGCGCATTGGTGACGTTCGAACCCGGCGCGCGCACGGCGTGGCATACCCATCCGCTCGGGCAGACGCTGATCGTCACCTCCGGATGCGGCTGGACCCAGTGTTGGGGCGAACCCAAAGAGGAAATCCGGTCCGGCGACGTGGTCTGGTGCCCGCCCGGCAAGAAGCATTGGCACGGCGCCACGGCGACCACCGCGATGTCGCATATCGCCATCGTCGAAAAACTCAACGGCAAGGCCGTCGACTGGATGGAAAAAGTCGGCGACGAACAGTACCTCGGGTGACCGACGGCTGATTGTTCTTCGCGGGGAAGAAGCGATGCGGAAGCGCAAACTCGGAACCAGCAATCTGGAAGTCTCGGCCATCGGGTTCGGCTGCATGGGAATGAGCCAGAGCTACGGCCCGCCGCCTGGAGATAGGCAGGAGATGATCTCTCTCGTCCGGTCGGCGGTCGAACACGGCGTCACCTTCTTTGATACAGCAGAAGTCTACGGTCCGCTGGTAAACGAAGAGCTGGTGGGTGAGGCCCTCGCACCACTCCGCAAACAGGTGGTGATCGCGACTAAATTTGGCTTTAAGATCGGTACTCCGGGAGCGCTCGATAGCCGCCCGGAACACATCAAGCAGGTCGCCGAGGCCTCGCTCAAGCGTCTGAAGACCGACGTTATCGATCTGTTCTACCAGCATCGCGTTGACCCGGACGTGCCGATCGAAGACGTGGCGGGAGCGGTGAAGGACCTGATCAAGCAAGGCAAGGTCAAGCACTTCGGCCTTTCCGAAGCCGGCGTGCAAACGATCCGCCGCGCACACGCAGTCCAGCCGGTCACCGCGGTACAGAACGAATACTCGCTCTGGTGGAGACGCCCCGAAGCGGAAGTGATCCCAACGCTCGAGGAACTAGGAATCGGCCTGGTGCCGTATAGCCCTCTGGGTAAAGGCTTCCTGACGGGCAAGATCGACGAGAATACTGCGTTCGACAAGTCCGATTTCCGCAACATCATCCCGCGCTTTACGCCGGAGGCGCGAAAAGCGAATCAGGCCCTGGTTGATCTGCTCGGCAAGATCGGAGAACGGAAAAAGGCAACTCCTGCCCAGATAGCGCTCGCCTGGCTCCTTGTCCAAAAGCCGTGGATCGTTCCTATCCCAGGCACCCGAAGGTTCGAGCGCCTGGAAGAGAACATCGGAGCAGTCGCAGTCGAGCTTACGTCCGACGATCTCCATGAGATCGAAACTGCGGCCTCAAAAATCACGGTGCAAGGAGCTCGCTACCCGGAGCATCTGGAACGGCTGACCGGTCGCTGAGCGGCCGGCCGGCGGATGATTCGCCGCAGCTTGACCGCATCGATTCGCTGCACGCGCTCGAAACCGAGTCTCAATCGGGCGGCAAGATCGTCGGGCGGCCCTGTGCGCTGAGGCCGAAGCGGATAGTAAAGGTCGATCCCTCGCCCTTGCGGCTCGCGACCGCGAGCGAACCGCCGTTGAGCGCGACAAACCGATGCGCGAGGGCGAGCCCGAGCCCCACGCCCTCGAATGAGCGGGTATGGCTGGTCTGTTCCTGCGAGAATGGCTGAAAGATCCGCGACAGATAGGCGTTGTCGATGCCGATACCAGTATCGCGGACCTCCAGCGCGAGCCCCTGCTCGTCGCGGAACAGCCGCACCACGATACTGCCGTGATCGGTGAATTTGACCGCGTTCTGAAGAATCTGATCGAGCGCGCCCGACAGACAATACTGGTCGAATTGAACTACGGCACCCTCACCGGTATCCCGCTCGACCACGATTTCGAGCGCAACCCCCTTTTCGTCGGCGGCTGGCTGACATTCCTGCACGCGCGCCTTGATAATCGGAACCAGGTCGACAGGCGACGGATCGGGCTCGAAGCCGCCCGCCTCGAGCCGCGAATAATCGAGCACCCGCCGAATGGTGTCGAGCAGGCGTTTGCCGGCGCGATGGATCGCGGCCAGAAAATCGGCCAGGCTGTTATCGCCGCCTTCCGCCAAGTGCTCGCCGATCAGGTCGGTGTAGCCGAGGATCACGTTGAGCGGAGTGCGAATCTCATGGCTCATGTTGGCCAGAAACGCCGACTTGAGCCGTGACGATTCGAGCGCCGCGTCGCGCGCCTTTGCCAGCACTATCGCGTCCTTGCGCCGCTCGGTGATGTCGCGCACGATCGTGACGATACATCGGCGGCCGTCGAGATCGACCATCTGCGAAGAGAGTAGCGTCGGTACGATCCGCCCGTCGCAGGCGCGCATATCGAGCTCGAAATTCTCGATCGCGCCCTTATGCCTCAGCGTGCGGGCGACATGAAGTCCATCGTCCCGATTCGCCCAAATTCCAAGTTCGAGCGAACTTTTCCCGATGGTCTCCGCGCGGCTATAGCCGAAAATCCGCGTGTAGGCCTGATTCACGTCGGCGATCAAGGCGTCGTCAAGGTTCGTTAGCACGATTCCGTCGAGGCTGCCGTCAAAGATGCCTCTGAAGCGCATCTCGCTCTGCCGCAGATCCTCGAGCGCCCGCTCACTCCCGGTGATATCGCGCGCGTTGCCAAGGACGCATGACTGGCCATTCGGATCGCGAATCGCTCTCGCAAGGCAGTCGAGGTGGATCCAGGAGCCGTTCTTGTGCCGCAATCGGATTCGCATAGACGCCACGTCACCGGGATGGGCAATGATTTTGCCAAGCACTTCGAGGACCGACGCCTTCTCGTCGGGATGGAAAAAGTCCGCGCCGTCGCGGCCGACCCGCTCCTCGACCTTCCACCCTGCGATCCGCTCGATCGAGGGGCTTTCGAACATGATGCGCCCGTTCGGGTCGAGCACGGTTATCAGGTCCGAGGAATTTTCGATAAGCGTGCGAAAATAGCCCTCCCGCTTGCGCAACTCGCTCTCGGTGCCCTCCTTTTCGATCGCCAGTGCGAGCGTATTGGCAATCGCCTGCAGAAAGTTTGCCTCGTCATGAGTGAAGTCGCGGCGCAGGCGGGTGTGGGCACCCAACACCCCGAAAGGACGCTCCCGCCCGGGCACCATCACGGCCACGCCGCTCGTTACTTCGCTTGGCCTGAAAAGTTTCGACTCGAAACGGGTGTCGGTCGCCCGGTCGGTGACGATCACCGGCGCGTTGACCATCATCGTATATCCGGCATGGGAATTGGGCCCTGCGGGAAAGCGGCGCCGGCTCTCCATCTCGCGCGTCCATCCCGCATTCGCCCGCACCAGCAGCTCTTCGGACGCCGGCAGGAATTCCACCAGCCCCACGTAATCGACCCCAAGCGTATGATGCACCAGGCGGACCGCCTCGTTGAACAAATCTTCGAGCGGCGCGCCCGCCAGCGCGGTCTTTCCGAGCGAAGCGACCACCGCCTGCTGCAAGGCATAAGCCTCCAGCGGTCCCTCCGCCTCGTTAGCGGCTCGGTTCAGGGCGCGGACGGTTCTTTGACCCGACGAGGCGATATCCGAAGGCTCGTTCCGATGATCCTCGAAAACATGAACCGCCCCCTCGGCTGACACCTCGCTGCGCGTCCGGCGTTCACCGCGATTTGCCTCGTCACGCACGGGCAATTCGGAGAGTTCGCCGCGATGGTCGGGGTTCCGCATCATAATAGCCTTGGCCGCGGCTGGAACTCTCCAGGCAAATCAACCACGGCACCGGGCTATAGCTTTTGAAAGCGAAGCAAGACTCGGACCCACTCGGGCAGTTTCATTTCTGCACTACAAAATCTGTTCCTACGTGACTCGAAACAATCTGCTTCATGTTTCGATGGGCTATTTTTATTCCTGCTGAAAGTTTGTCGCCGCTTACTCGCACGCTGGCCAGTGGCAAATTCCTGACACCGATCCACAATACGACATAGCCGGCGAGCCAAATCGGCATAGCGTTTTGAGACGGTCCGGCTTCAGTTCGTCAGGCGGAAATTATTTCGCCGTCGACAATGAGCCGTCGCACTTTGCCGAGCGCGAACGCCGAGCGCGCGCTTGACGATTACGAGAACTGGATGATAATAATTATCAAACAGTTGGGACGGATCGGGTAGCCTGAAGGCGGACATGGAAATCGGGCATCCGGCCTCCGTATCCCGGCTTTTTGAGCCTGCGCGCTCAGGAATTCGAGGAGAATACCAAAATGTCAAAACTCAAAGGAACCAAGACCCACAGCAATCTGAAGGACGCCTTCGCGGGCGAAAGCCAGGCCAACCGGCGCTATCTCTACTTCGCCAAGGTTGCCGATATCGAGGGCCAGCCAGAAATCGCGGGCCTCTTCCGCGACACTGCCGAGGGTGAAACCGGTCACGCTCACGGCCATCTAGATTATCTCAAGGCGGTTGGCGACCCGGCGACCGATCAGCCGATCGGCGATTCGATGCTCAACCTGAAGTCCGCCGTCTTCGGCGAGACTCATGAGTACACCAACATGTATCCGGGGATGGCGAAGACCGCTCGCGATGAGGGCTTCGCCGAAATCGCCGATTGGTTCGAGACTCTGGCCAAAGCTGAGAAGTCGCATGCCGGCCGCTTCCAGAAGGCGTCCGAAGCGCTCTGAGGCATCGATGTGGCGGGCCTCGCAATCGGGGGCTCGCCACAAGAATTGCGTCCGTCCACCGCATCTGCTGCAAAAGGATATAATCCCGCGCGATGAGCCGTATTGAGGCGCGACCTTCCGATGGCCTCTCCTATGACCCCAACGAGGCCAAATATTGGGACCCTGTCGGTCTCAATAAGGAGATCGACCGGGTCTACGATATCTGTCAGGGATGCCGTCTGTGCTTCAACCTCTGCCCTTCGTTTCCCGCGCTTTTCGAGGCCGTCGACGGGCGCGACGGCGAGGTTCGGGCGCTCACCGGCGCTGAGCGGCAGAACGTTATCGACCTATGCTGGGGATGCAAGCTGTGCGAGGTGAAATGCCCCTACACGCCGCGCGACGGCCATGAGTTCCAGCTCGATTTCCCGCGCCTGATACTGCGGGCGCGAGCGGTCGAAGCGCGTGCGAAGGGCGGCGTCGGCCTGCGCGAGAAGATGCTGGGCAATCCCGATCTATTGGGCAAGATCGGCGCGAAGGCACCAGGACTCGCGAATTGGGCCTGCCGCAGCCCTTTCCAGCGCGCAATGATGGAAAAGATGCTCGGAATCCATCGCGGGAAACGGCTGCCCGACTTCGCCGAGGAAACATTCGAGGCCTGGATCGCACGCATCGGATTGCCCCCCGCGCCGGCCGAGCCCGCAGCCAAGGTCGCAATCTTCCAGACCTGCTTCGTCAACTATTACAACCCGGCGCCCGGACGCGCCGCGGTCTCAGTGCTGGCGAAGAATCAATGCGCGATCGCATGTCCCGCGCAGAACTGCTGCGGGATGCCGGCGCTGGACGGCGGCGACGTCGAGTTCGCGCGCAAGCTCGCGACCCGCAATGTCGCCTCGATGCTGCCGCTGGTGCGCGAGGGCTGCAAAGTCGCCGCGATCAATCCGACCTGCTCGCTCATGATGCGCAAGGAATATCCGGAGTTGCTGGGCACGCCCGAGTCTCACGAACTGGCGGCGGCGGTGGCCGACCTGCATGAGCTGCTCTATACCCTGAGGCGCGCCGGCAGGTTCAACAGCGATTTTCGGTCTACCCCGGGAACCGTCGCCTATCATATTCCCTGCCATCTCAAGGCCCAGGGAATCGGCTTTCGCTCACGCGACCTGATGCGCGCGATACCGGGCACCGAGGTCACGAGCGTCGACGCGTGCACCGCGCACGACGGCACCTGGGCGATGAAGAAAGAGTTCTTCGAGCTCTCGATGAAGTGGGGCAAAAAGGCGTTCGACGGGATGCGGGAATCGGACGCGCAGGTTATGGCGACGGACTGTCCGCTGGCCGCGATCCAGATCGAGCAGGCGATCGGCGTCCGGCCTATCCATCCTATCGAGGTCCTGGCGCGCGCTTACGAAGCCGACGGGTTTCCGACCCCGATTCCGCCCTCGGCGCCACCAGCGCAGGAGTGATTTGTGAAGCCCGTCATCGCTGATGAACTGCTCCCGGTTACGATCTACGATCGTGTCCGCGCCAGGCTGCGCCCGCTCTTTATCGTCGAAAAGGACCGCCGCCGCCTGCCCGTGGGGCAACATCTGACCTTGCTGTTCGAGAACGGACGCACCGTCTGGTACCAGGTTCAGGAGATGATCCGCGCCGAGCGGATGACCGACGCGGGCGCGATCGAAACGGAGCTCAGCACGTATAACGAGCTGCTGCCCCGCGCCGGCGAGCTCGCAGCTACCCTGCTGATCGAGTACGCCGACCCGGCCGAACGCGATATCGAGTTGCATCGCCTCGTCGGACTCGAACAGCATCTCTGGATTACCATCGATGGCCGGCGAGCGGCCGCACAGTTCGACATGCGGCAGACTTCGGCAGACCAGGTAAGCGCCGTGCAATTCGTCCGCTTCCCGGTCGGGCTCACCGAGGAACGCTTCCTCGAACTCGCCCGTGCCGGCCGAATCGCGGTCGAAGCCGACCATCGGCACCTGAGCGCGCGCACCCTGATCGAGGGTTTGGTCGCTGTCGCGCTCGCCGAAGACCTCCGCGCCGATTGAGGATAACGCTTCCGCCGGCTGGCCGATGCTCTCGCCCTGACATCCCAACCTTCTTTCCCGGCGGATTCACACCATCCCTGGGGACCAGAACGCCCGCTTTGGATTTGTATTGACTCTCCTTTGGGCTTGCTTTACGGTGCTTTAGGGCCTTTTCACTAGAGAGATTACATGCCGCGACGTAGGTATCGGCTCGTTGCTTTGCAGCATTTCGCTGTTGATAGCATGCTTAGACACGTTAAAGCGTAAAGCGAACGACATGGGATCCCGCTCTCCAGACCGAGGGATCCCGGACCATCCAAAGTGATCGCTCATTTTCAAGAGCCGATAGTTGAGGCAGCGATCTCGTTCCTTCTGGCGTCGATATTGGTGCCGGTCTTCGGATGGGCCGCACAGCGATATGGAATAACCGCGGCGGCAAGCGCCGAATCGGGCCATGCCGGGCCCACGCCGGTGCTTGGAGGCCTAGGGATTGTGCTTGCGATCCTGGCGACGCTCGCGGTCGCTGGAAGCCTTCCGGTCTGGATGGCGGTCGGATCGATCACGATGCTCATCGGCGGGACGGTCGACGATATCGTCGCGCTCAGGCCGTCGCGCAAACTCGCGGTGGAAATCGGCGTAGTGTTGCTGGTGTTGGCGCTGGGGCCGGTTCCCGCGCTGACGCCGTGGCCGAATGTCAACGTGATGATTGCCGCGGTATGGATGATCGCGGTTATCAACGCGTTCAACCTGGTCGACGGACTCGACGGACTGGCCGCCGGGGTGGGGATTCTGGCCGCGATTGCGATTGCGCTGACGGGTCTGATCGCGGGCAATCGGATGCTGGCGCTCGAGGCCGCGGTGGTCGCGGGCGCACTTGGCGGATTCCTGCTTTACAATTTCTATCCCGCGAAGATTTTCATGGGCGATTGCGGGGCGCTGACGGTGGGGCTGATTCTGGCGGTTCTATCCTTGCGCGCGGGGGCGCTGGAACCGAATTCCTGCCTGTCGCGGATTATTTTTCCGATCGCGGTGATGCTCCTGCCGTTGACGGACACCGCGATCGTGACGATTTCGCGGGCGGCGACCGAGATTCCGATCTCGCGCCGCGGTGGCGACCATTCGCATCATCGCCTGCTTCTGATGGGTCTGACAGTGCCGCGGGCGGTCGGAGTGTGCTGGAGCTTTTCGGCAGTCGGCGTCGTCGCGGCGGTCGCGCTGGGAACGTTGTCGCATGCGTATGTGCTGTGCGCGCTGCCCTTTGTCGCGGCGGCGGTCGCGGTAGTCGCGCTTTTCATGGTCAACCTGACGTTTGAGCTGAAGCTGCCGGAGAAGCAGTTCGCCTTCGAGCGGGCGGAAGGTATTGCGCGCCACATCCTGAACTTCGGCTACAAGCTCCGGATGGCTGAGGCGGTGCTCGATCTGACGCTGATTCCGGCGGCTTTCGTCGGCGCCTACCTGCTGCGGCTCGACTTCCGCATGAATGACGGCCTCATAGAATCGATGGCCGGCACGCTGCCATTCATCATTCTGGCGACGTATACGGCCTTTCTGGGCGCCGGCATCTACCGCGGAATCTGGCGCTACGCGAGCTTTCCGGACGTGATGCGATTCGCGAACGGATCGCTCTTCGCTGGAATTCTGATCGTAATCCTGGCGCAGTTCCGCCATCTGGAGCTTTCCGGGTCGATCGTGGTGCTGTACGTGATTCTGCTCTTCAATCTGCTGGTTGCGACGCGGATGTCGTTCCGGGTCTTCCGCCGCGCAATAGCCGCGCTGGCGATGAGCCGCGGCAGCGTCCTGATAGTGGGCGCGGGACAGACCGGGGAGGCGGCAGCGCGCTTTATCGCTTCGGGCGCTGACGGGAGGCTTCGTCCGGTCGGTTTCGCTGACGACGACGCCTTCAAGGAAGGCAAGATCGTTTATGGCTTGCACGTGCTCGGGTCGCTGGGCGATCTCGAACGGATCCACAGCGAGACTCGATTCCAACAGATTCTGGTCGCCCAGGAGGGAATCGACGCGGCGCGGATGAGCCGGGTGTTCGAGTTCGCGCGCGCGCACGGGATGCTGGTCCGGCGCTTCTCGATCTCGCTCAGCGATCTGGAGTCGGTCGCCCTCGCCGATCCGCCGATCGAGACCGGCTCGACGAACGTCCCGGCACGGCAGGCCGTTTAATCAAGCGCTTCGGAATTCCCGCCCGCGCATATCGATCACCCGTCAATAGATACTGGCCTCCGAACGGTCCGTCTGGCATCCTTATCAAAGCGCAAGATGCGCGCGGATTAGTGCTTTCGGAAGCATTCTTTAGTAGATAGGTACTTTTGAAGGGGGTAATGGGCAAGCGATGAATCGTGGACGACAGCCGGTGAACATTGTGCCGAAAGGATGGGGCCGCGAGATATGGGTCGCGAATGGCGACCTGTACTGTGGCAAAATCCTCGAAATCAACAAGGGCAAGCGATGCTCACTGCATTATCACAAGCTCAAGACTGAATCATTCTATCTGCGCGCCGGCCATCTGAAGGTGACAGTCAAGGAATCGGCCGATTCCGATAAATCTGAGGAGTTCGAGCTCAAGGCGGGCGAGTGCATGGACATTCCGATCGGCCTGGTGCATCAGATGTACGCGGTCGAGGATTCCGAGCTGATCGAGTTTTCGACCCAGCACTTCGATAGCGACTCGCATCGGATAGTGCCGGGCGACTGACGGGGATAGGCGAAACCCACGAATGGCGAAAGTTGCGCTGATCACCGGAGTGACCGGGCAGGACGGCTCGTATCTGGCCGAACTGTTAATCAAGAAGGGATACGACGTTCACGGCATGATGCGGCGGACGTCGAGTTTTGCAACCGGCCGTATCGACCATCTGCGCAAGGACTTCGGAACGTCGGGTCTAACCCTGAAACTCCATTATGGCGACCTGGGCGACGGCACGGGACTGCGGACGATAATCGAGCAGGTGCGCCCCGACGAAGTTTACAACCTGGCGGCGCAATCGCACGTGCGGATTTCGTTCGATCAGCCGGAATATACCGCCGACGTGGTGGGGCTGGGGACGCTGCGGGTGCTCGAAGCGCTGCGCGATCACAACAAGCGCAACAATCGCAATGCGCGCTTTTATCAGGCGGGATCATCCGAGATGTTCGGGCGCGTTCTTGAAACGCCGCAGCGCGAGACGACTCCTTTCCGTCCGCGCAGTCCCTATGCATGCGCCAAAGTCTATGCACACTGGCAGACCGTCAATTACCGCGAAGCGTACGGCCTGTTCGCATGCAACGGAATCCTGTTCAACCACGAATCGCCGCGGCGCGGAGAGAACTTTGTCACGCGCAAGATAACGCGGAGCGCGACGCGGATAAAAATCGGCCTGCAGGAGAAACTCGCGCTGGGCAACCTCGAGGCGCGCCGCGACTGGGGCTTCGCCGGCGATTACGTCGAGGCCATGTGGCTGATGCTGCAGCAGGAAACTCCCGGCGATTTCGTGATCGCCACCGGCGTCACCCATTCGGTGCAGGAATTTCTCGAGCGCGTCTTCGATCGGGTCAAGCTCGATTGGCGCAAATACGTCGAGACCGATCCGCGCTTCCTGCGTCCGGCCGAAGTCGACCTGCTCGAGGGCGACAGCGGCAAGGCGCGCCGCGAGCTTGGATGGACGCCGCGGATCAATTTCGATCAGCTCGTCGAGATGATGGTCGCCGCGGATATGGAACTCGCCGAGCGCGAGCAGCGCAGCCTCGCGACGTAGCCCGCGCGTTCCTTCTTGAACGGACCCTCCGGAATTCCCCTCAACGCCGGACTCCGGCTCCAATTCTGTTTCGGCGCACGCCTACCGAGCGCAGGTGATCTCCATTACGGACATGAGCATCGCTCAGGGTCGTCCATCGCCCAAAAGAAAGTCGCTTGTTCATCGAACGTCGGAAAACGATCGGGTTGGAGTTGCTATTGACTTTAAGATCGATTTGAGGATAGACCGGCGGTCGTAGCCAAAGAAGGGGCGCTCCAAAGAAGGGGCGCTCCAAAGAAGGGGCGCTCCAAAGAAGGGGCGCTCCAAAGAAGGGGCGCTCCGAGAAAAGAGGGAGCGCCCATGCGATCACGGCTCGCTGGATTTCTTGCTTTGCTGCTCATCACGGCAGGAGCGTCTTCGGTTCGGGCCCAGACGCCTTTCTATGGTTTCCAGGGCGCTTCGTTCATCAAAGAAATGCCCATGGATCTTGCGGCGGCAGTCTCCGACGCCAATCCTAATATTCCGAACAGCGCCGGCTACCTCGTGCAGTTCACGAATGGCGGCCGCTATATCTACAAAAAGGACCAGGGAACGCTCGTCTCGATTCTTGGTCCGTGGGAGTTCTGGTGCAGCGGCACTGGATTACAGAGTTGTGATCCCCACGACATTCAAAAACCGTATGATACTCAGATCGCGTATGATCCAACCACAGGACATTGGATCGTCGCCGCACTATCTGATGACACAAACGGGCTAAGGGGTGCCTATCTGTATATCGCAGCGTCGCAGACGGCCGATCCGGGCTCCACTTACTATCTCCATGCAGCGTCGGCGTGTTCCTCCGGGGCCGTAGGGGACAATCCGATCATGGGCATAAGCACCGGCAGCACCGGCCGCGTTGTGATCGAATTGAATTGTGGCCCTCCTCCCAACGGGCCGGACACAAGCGCGGAAATCTTTGATATCGACATCAATGCGCTTGAAGCCGGCGCTTCGATCGGGGCTAACAATACCTGCTCCGGCGCGAATTGCACCACCCTAACCTCGATTCTTGATCCAAATCTCAAACAGAATATTAGCGTTCCGATTGATCTCCGGCCTTCCACCAACCTGGGACAAGGCTCCGGAATCGTGCTGGCGCACGTCGTGATTGGCACGTACAGCTACGTGGGGTTAGATCTGTGGAAGGTCACACCGAGCGCAAGCGGTGTCGGCCAGGATCAGTGGGAGGTCTTCGATCCGAGGAACCAATCGAAACCGCTCGCATTTTATTCGCAAACCGCGGTGATGAACCTGCTCGAAGCTCCCGCCCCGCAGCCCAACTGCACTCAGTCTAGCTGCGAGATCCAAACAAGTACCCTCGATCCCGTAGGTGGGGCGATCCAGACCAATGTCAACGGCTACGGCATTTATGCCGTCTCGTTTAGCGCGGTGGCTCCAGACGGCACCGATTCCTACTCGTTGTCATTCATTCTCAATCAACACGACGGCACTTCCAATTGGGTACGCCCACTGTTTCCCGGCGCGATCGTAGGCTTTGCCCAGTCGGCGCTCGACCCCGACGGCGAGCTGGTGGTCAACCGCACCAACTTCAAGAGCACCGGCTCGCATACCGCGATCGACGTGATCAACTGGAATCCGATCTCCTCGGCGTCCGTAGTGAAGACCTACGCATTGGTGTCGAGCAGCGACCAGGAGCTTCTCGCCGGCCAATGCGCCCAGCCAGGAGGAAGTCCCTGCCGGTGGGGCGATTATACTGCCGAAGTCTACGATCCTGATCCGGCCTGCCTGGCCGTACAGGCGGGCGCGGCCTCCGAGTGCGGGCTCTTCTGGACCACGGCGGAGTATACCCCTGATGGCGCGAATCAGGACTCGTGGATCGCCGCGGTCACCGATGACATCGTGTCCTCGGAACAGCTCGTGACCTTTGCCGGCTACAACAATTTCAATGAGTTCGAGGGACCAACCACGTGCGGCGTTCCGGCAACCGGCTCGACGACTGTGTCCCCGCCCAGCGGCGCGACGAACGGAGACGTGTTCGCGGCGGTTGTCGTGGCGGGAAACCTGGCGCCCTATACCTCGCTGCAACTGCCGACGGGATGGTCCCTGCTGCCGCTGACGAATCAGGGTGGCACCAGCCTTAACGCGCCGCTAGTCTGCGGTGCCAACGAGACCGCTTGGGTGGCAGTGCACACCTATTCGACCAGCGACACCGTGCCCTATTCGTTCACCGCCACGACCACAACCGTTCCGGACACCTGCAGGCCGGGATATTGTCTTCCGGGTGAAGCTGCGGGATTCCTGACCTCGTATCGCGGAGCCAGCCAGAACGCGGGCAGCTATACCGCTTACGCCTATCCAAATGTGAACACCTACATATCGGCGGCGCCATCGCAGAGCGTTACCGGAGCAAACGAACTGGTGAACATCTTCCTGGGCTGGGGTGAATCGGACGCGCCGGGCTCCACAGATGACAACGGTTGCAGCGAACAGTTCCAGTATCTGAACGGAACCCCGGCCGCCACGGGCGAGACCCCGGCGACGATCTCAGTCCCGGGCATTGGATCATTCTTTGATGCCGATGTGTGGACCGGCGCGAGCGCGACGCTCGGTGGCTACAGCGTGGAGTCGGCCTGCGCGTACAACTATGCGCCCACCACGGCAACGCTGCCCGCGTTCCAGATCGTCCTGCCACCCGCGCCATCCAACTGACGCCGCAAGCTTATGGGGAGGCCGTCATCGTGACTGAACTGGATAGGAGCGATATTATGTACAAGATAATGCAAGTGCTGTTCGTGATACCGGCAGTCGTTCTTCTGGGGCTGATCATTTCAACAGGCTGGGCGCACGCGCAGCAGGCGCCGACACCGACTCATGCTTGCGACCCTTGCATTTCCCATCAGCCGACGCCGGCGGATGAAAAGAGACTTGAAAAGCTGGAGAAAAAGCAGGACGAATACTGCAAGGCGCATCCCAGGGAGCGGAGCTGCGTGGTTTCCTATCCAGGCTTTAGGCCGCCCTCGCCCGAGTGGATGCACCAGCAGGACATGAAAATACCCGGTTACTACACTCTCCCGGAGCCGGGCCACGACACGGCTTGTTATCGCGCTCGGAAAGACCCTCCTGACCAGTGGGTTTGCATTCCCGACACCTGGTGGGGCAAGGACAAGGAACCTGAGTATGGCCACTGCTATACGAATCCGAAGAATCCTTCAGAGCAGCGCTGCGTCCCCACTCGCGAGCAGCAGATGCAAGCCGAGGGCTCTCCGTAAAAGCCAAGCTGACAACCCTGAGATGCGGAACCCAAAACAAAACGCCCGGGCGGCGCGATGAAGCGAGTGATGCAATTGTTGGTAGTGGCTCTGCCAGTTTTCTCACTGACGTTGATCCTGCTAGCGGCGCGGACTCAGGCGCAGCAGGCGGCGGCACCAGCGCCCGCACCCGCCAAGGGATGCAACCCGTGTATCAGCCGTAATTTTGACAATTGGACCGCGGCGGACGAGCAGCGCGTCACGGCGCAAGGGATGCGCTACTGCAAGGCGCATCCCGAAAAGTGCGACAACACCCCTGATCAACATTGGCCAGTCCAGCTTAAAACAGTTGATGGTCGCAATTGGACCCGGAGCCACTATAACGAGTGCTTCCCGGATCATTACAACCCCAAGAATCCGACCGGTATTATCTGCATCCCCGACACCTGGGTTGCAAACGGAGGAGAGCCTCAGCCGGGCCAGTGCTATACGGATCCGAAGGACCCGACGAATCGGCGCTGCGTTCCCAGCCACGAGGAGCTTCTTCGAGCGACCCAGGACGGCTGGTGAGGCAGCTCGCGAAAGCGTGCTATTTCATGGCGGCGGGTCGTCTGACCCGCCGCCATGACCGCATCTGCGCTCGAAGATTCCTCAGATGGCGGCGCGGCGGATCGTCGAAGCGGCGGCGGTGATATCGCGCTCCAATTCCTCGATATCGGCGGGCGACAGATTGAAGTAGCGCGCGTCCGGATGATGCATCACGAACGCGCTGACCGACGCTTCCGGATCCATCATGAAGCCCTCGGTGAGGCGCACGCCGATCGCATGGCGCTCGACTTCGAGCATCGCGAAGAGCTTTTCCTGATCTTCGAGGCGCGGACAGGCGGGATAGCCGAACGAAAAACGCTTGCCGTGATAGCGCGCCTGAAACAGGTCCTTTAGCGGAATTCCCGGCGGATCGCCAAAACCCCACATCCGGCGGATTTTCTGATGGAGCAACTCGGCGAACGCCTCGGCGCCTTCGAGCGCGAGCGCCTGCAGGATATGTGAGCGGAGGTAGTCGCCGCGATCCTTCCACTCCTCGGCGAGCGCGCGCACGCCGTCGCCAATCGTCACGACGAACATCGCGATGTAATCCGGGCGTCCGGCCGATCGGGGCGCAACATAGTCGGCGAGGCAGAGTCCGGGCTCGGCGCTCTGGCGGCCAAAGACTATCGAGTCGAGCGCGGAGCGGCCGTCGGCCGACAAGAGAGTGACGACGCGGTCGCCGTCGGACTCGGCGCGGAAGAAACGGTAGAGCGCGTTCGCACGGATATCGTTGCGGGCGATCATGAGGTCCTGAACCGCTTCGACCTCGCGATGGAGCTCGAGCGCTCGCGCGTCGCCGGCGGCAAAGGCCTGCTCGAAATTGCGCAATCCGAGATGACGCGTATAGAGCATCACCGGATTGATATAGCCGAATATCTCAGTGAGATCGTAATCGCGCAGTATATGAGGTTTCAGATCGGGCGGAATTGGAATCTCGACCTCGCGATAGACTCGCGGGGCGCGGCGGGTCACGACGCGCGGAGCCGAATCGGCGGATTTCGCCACGCTGGCAAGGAGACGTTCGCTCTCCGCGTCGAGCGCACGCCGCAACTCGAGGCGCCGCTCCTCGTCCATCAGTTGATTGGCAAGGTCGAGCCCCGCCATCGCGTCGTTGGCGTAGGCCACGATTCCGTCATACTCGGGCGCGATCTTCATCCGCGTGAAGCGCGCCGAAAGCGCCGCGCCGCCGACCATGATTGGGCATGCGATGCCGGCCGTGCGCAGGTCCTGCGCGGTCGCAACCATCATCTGAGCCGACTTCACCAGCAGGCCCGAGAGTCCGATCGCGTCGGGGCGATGCTCATTCGAGGCGCGAATCAACTCTTCGGGCGGAACCTTGATACCGAGATTGATGACCCGGTAGCCATTGTTGCTCAGAATAATGTCGACCAGGTTTTTACCGATATCGTGGACGTCGCCCTTCACGGTCGCGATCAGAATCGTGCCCTTGCTGAGATTCTCGGACTTCTCCATGTGCGGCTCGAGGTAGGCGACCGCGGCCTTCATCGCCTCGGCCGATTGCAGCACCTCGGCCACGATCATCTGGTTCTGATTGAATAGCCGGCCGACCTCATCCATCCCTTTCATCAACGGGCCGTTGATTATTTCGAGCGGGCGGCGCGTGCCGAGCGCCTCGTCGAGGTCCTCGAACAGGCCGTCTTTGGCGCCTTCGAGAATGTAGAGCGCAAGGCGTTCGTCGAGCGGGAGCGAGCGGCGTTCCTCGCCAGTGGCGCGCGAGCGGCGCTCGCGGAAATAGTCGGCGAAGGCCGCGATCGGATCGGCGCCGCGGTTCCAGATGAGATCCTCGGCCAGCCGGCGCTCCTCTTCGGGAATCGAATGGTACGGTTCGAGCTTCTCCGAGTTGAAGATCGCGAGATCGAGTCCGGCCTGGACGCAATGATGGAGCATCACGGAGTTGAGTACTTCGCGCCCGGCATCGGGCAATCCGAACGAGACGTTCGAGATTCCGAGCACGGTCTTGCATCGCGGCATCGCGGCCTTGATCAGCCGGATGCCCTCGATAGTCTCGACCGCCGAGCCGGCGTAGTTGCGATCGCCAGTGCCGACCGGGAAGACCAGCGGATCGAAGATGATGTCCTCGGGGGCGACGCCGTACTTGTCGGCGAGTATCGCGAGCGAGCGTTGGGCGATCGCGAGCTTGCGCGCGCGCGTGATCGCCTGCGCCTGCTGCTTGTCCTCGTCGATACATCCGACCACCAGCGCGGCGCCGTAGCGGCGCGCGAGCGGCACGACGCGCTGGAAGCGCTCCTCGCCGTCCTCGAGATTCACCGAATTGATAATCGACTTGCCCGGCGTGCGTTTGAGCGCCTCTTCGAGCGCACCCGCGTCGGTGGTATCGATCATCAGCGGAACTTTGACTTTCTTGACCTCGAGTTCTAGGAACGCGGTCAGGTCGGCGATCTCGTTGCGGTCGGGGTCCTGCAGACAGACATCAAGGATGTGGGCGCCGCGGCGCACCTGGACGCGGCCGAGCTCGGCCGCTTCGTCAAGCGCGCCCTTCGCGATCAGCCGCTTGAACTTGCGGCTGCCGAGCACATTGGTACGCTCGCCGACCAGCAGCGGCCGCGTGCTGTCGTCGATCAACAGCGGCTCGATACCCGACACGGCCGAGCGCGCGACGGTCACGAGCCGGCGCGGACTCTTCGCTTCGACCATCGCCGCAAGCATCCGGATATGCTCGGGCGTGGTGCCGCAGCATCCGCCGACCAGGTTGACCCATCCTGACGCCGCGAAGCGTTCGATCTTGGCCGCGAGCGCCTCGGGCGATTCGTTGTAGCGGCCCTCTTCGTCGGGCAGGCCGGCATTGGGCACGCACGCGATATTGAAGCGGCAGATTTCCGCGAGCGTGCGCAGATGGTCGGTCATGAAATCGGGACCGGTCGCGCAGTTGAGTCCCATCCAGAGCAGGTTGCGATGCGCCAGGGAAATGTAGAACGCCTCGATATCCTGTCCAGCGAGCAGCGTCCCCATGGTCTCGATCGTGCCCGAGACCGCGACGCCGGCCTCGATTCCCGCCCGCTCGATCGCGCGTTCGATTCCAATCAGCCCGGCCTTGCAGTTGAGCGTATCCTGCACCGTCTCGAGCAGCAGCAGGTCGGCGCCGCCCTCGATAAGTCCAGTGGCCTGCTCCTCGTATGAATCGGCGAGTTGATCGAAGGTGACACCGCCGGTGACGGAGATAGCCTTGGTCGTCGGACCCATGGATCCGGCGACGAAACGCGGCCGGCCGGGCGAGCTGGCGGCGTCGGCGGCTTCGCGCGCAAGCGCGGCGGCGATACGGTTCAGCTCGCGCGCGTCGGCGGCGAGTCCGTATTCGGCAAGGACGATCGAGGACGCGCCAAAGGTGTTGGTCTCGATGATGTCGGCGCCGGCGTCGAGGAAGGTCCGATGGAGCTCGCGGATGCGGTCGGGGCGAGTGCGCACCAGCACCTCGTTGCATCCTTCGAGCTCCGGACCGCCGAAATCATCCGCCGTCAGATGCATCGCCTGGATGGACGTACCCGCCGCGCCGTCGATAACGACGATCCGTTCTTCAAGTAGTTGGCGCAGACTTTCGAGACGCTGATTGACCTTGCTCATCCTTAAATGGCGGACCCACCCGATCCGAAACCATGAGCGTATCGGACCAACGCATGGTCCGCAATTTGTCTATCGGGCGGGCGGGACGGAGAATTTCGCCAGTCGCACGCGCCCGGGCCGGGCGCCGGGGTGTCGCGATAACGATGGATCGTAATATAAGCTGCGACGGTCGGCAGGGCGATCCGCCCGGGCCGGCGGTGTGGCGGCGGATTGGGGTCGCGAACGCCGGGAAGGTATCGCAACTCCCGGGAGGAAGACGGCAAAGATGATTATAGCGTGGCTTTCGATGCTCGACGGACTGCTCGCAGCGGTGATTCTCGCGGCCGGCGTGATCGGTGCGCACTTCAATCTTGCCGCGCCGATCCTTGGCTTCCAACTATTCCTTTTCAGCTTCGTTATCGGCGCGCTGGCGCTGATTCTTGGCTTGATCGGGCTCCTCCTGACCCGCTCGGGACCTCGGAGCGGCGGCCGAGGGCCTGCGAAAGTCGGAACTTTCATTGGTGCGGCGATCGTTGTGCCGATCCTGTTGATCGTTTGGCAGGCGATGCGAACCCCCTATCCGGTCATTAACGACATCACGACCGATTACGCCAATCCGCCGCAGTTCGTTAAGCCGCCCGGGATCCCGTCGGTCAATGCACTCGCCTACAACCGCGATTGGTTCGCGCCCCGCCAGACCGCTGGCTACGGCAAGCTCGAGCCGTTGCATATGAGCGCGAAGCCCGATGTTGCCTTCGAGCAGGTTAAGGCGACCGCGCTCGCTCAGCCGAACTGGCAAGTGACCTATATCGATCCGGCAACGGGCACGATCGAAGGGATCGCGGTATCTTTTCTGTTCCGCTTCATCGACGATTTCGTGATCCAGGTGCGGCCGGCGCCCGACGGCGGCAGCCTGATCGAGATGCGCTCGCGATCGCGCGAGGGCAAAGGGGACTTCGGCGTCAACTACAACCGGATCGTGGATTTCTTCGCTACGGTGAAGAGCCGCTATGCGCCGGCGCCGAGCCAGGCATCGTAAGCCCGCGGGGTTCGGAGCGGATACCTACGGGCGGAGCGCGCGCATCAGGCGGCGCACGGCGCTCTCGCGATTCTCGCCGACCGGATTGACGAAGACCACGGCGCGTCCGACACCGGGCGCGGTCAACTCGGCGAGGCGCTCGCGAATCCGGCTCTCCGAACCAACCAGCAGCGTCGAATCGATCATCTCGTCGGTGACGGCGGCCATCGCCTTGGCCGGATCCTTGGCGGCCGACGCCGCGCGGATGCCTTCGATTTCGCGCTCGAATCCCGCCTTGGCGATCATGTTGCCGTAGTAGCGCAAGTTGCCGTAGCGCGACATCAGCGTCCGCGCCGGCTTGCGCGCAGCCTCGATATCGTCGGAGATAAACGCGGTCGCGAAGAGCACCGGCTCGACATCGGACGGATTGCGCCCCGCCTTCTTTGCGCCTTCGGCGATTTCGCCAATCGCCTCTTTGACCCGCGCCGGCGGGAAGAAATTGAAGATGACGCCGTCGGCGATTTCACCCGCCATCCGGACCATCGGGCGCGATACCCCGGCGAGGTAGATTGGCAGCTTGCCCTTGACCTTGGGAGCCGTGGCGCCGCCCTCGATCATCTTGCGCAGCGTCGCGACCGTCTCGCGCATCCGCACCATCGGCGTGCCCATGTCGATTCCGAGCCGCGAGTTTCCTTCGCCATGGCCGGTGCCCAGGCCCAGGATGAAACGTCCGCCGCTGAACTCGTGCACCGTCGCCGCCTCGCTCGCGAGCAGCGTTGGATGACGCAGGTAAATATTGGTGATCGCGGTGCCCAGGCCAATCCGCTTCGTGCTCATCCCGATCGCGAGCGAACACGCCAGCGAGTCGCATCCCGCCTCGGTCATAAACACGCCCGCAAAGCCCATCTCTTCGGCCTCGCGCGACCATTCAACGATCTTTTCGACGGGGCTGTCGGGCATTATCGAAAATGCAAGGGCGGTCTTTGCCATGATGCGAATGGTCCTTTCCGGCCGTCCCGCGTGCTTAGGCAATCCCGGGCGAGAGGGCGCAGAAGATCGATAGCTGAAACCGCGCCGCGCTGGCAAACGCCGGCAGCATCGTATCGGCGGGGTAGGCATCGGCGGGCTGTCTCAGCGGCGCGAATGTCGCTATTATTTCGTCGAGCGAAGAGACCGATGATCGCAATTGTCGATTACAAGGCGGGGAATCTGACCAGCGTGGCGAGCGCGCTCGAGCATCTGGGCCATCGATGCGAAATCACGGACCGGCCCGAACGCGTGCGCGCCGCCGATCGCGTAATCCTGCCAGGCGTGGGCGCCGCCGGGGCCACGATGGAGAACCTGCGCGCGCTCGGCCTGGACGAGGCGCTGCGGGTCGACGTCGCGCGCGCCGGCAAACTGTTCCTGGGCATATGCATCGGGATACAGGTGCTGTTCGATTCGAGCCTCGAGGACGACGCGCGATGCCTCGGGATCATA
>Ga0307374_10002131_pt1 | contig 35684 bp, 29 predicted proteins | sample OX3MG_FD_202532 | JGI IMG/M metagenome (GOLD analysis project Ga0307374, IMG submission 202532) | Soil microbial communities from Risofladan, Vaasa, Finland - OX-3 | ecosystem: Environmental > Terrestrial > Soil > Coastal area > Acid sulfate soil | place: Finland: Risofladan, Vaasa | collected... | reverse complement strand
ATTGCATAAAAGTCATGAAAATACCGCATTTGTTTTACATTGTCAGGTTTATCATTCCCAATAAATGTACTGCTGTTGAAGGTAATATTTGAACCGGATTTATAAGTTATTTGTGTACCGAAAGCAGGCGTTGAATTGCCATCTACGCGTTGAATACGCTGCCAGCCGTTTAGGATCAATGCACTCAAATACCATTTTTCATTTTTTGAAGTATAACCGATTTTAGCTCCTGATTCAAAATAAGGAGAATTATCTGCTGCAACGCTTCTTGTAAGCGTCCAATCATCTTTGCTCACAGCACTTTCCCATCCAATGTGCGAAGGCATTATGCCGGCATCCAGCCACAAATTATTTTTTCTTGAAAGTTTTATTCCGATATTGGCTTCAAAAATATTTTTTAATCCATCAGGTTCCGAAGCATAGTTGGCATTCATGTAAGTGCCCGCTGCCAGCGAAAGATTGGCACGTATCCAACCAGAGTTATAAGCTCCTTTCAAAAAGCCAAGATTAAGATTCACTTCGTTTACCCGATTATGACTGTAAATAAAAGCAGGTTTTGAATTGTTGATTGGTTTATTAAAATCGTAGCTATAATAAACTTCTGCATATCCACTTAATGCAAAAGTTGATTTTGTTGAGTCTTGCGCAAGACAATGGTAACTTAAAAAAATCGGTAAAAACGATATACCCCATTTCATAAAAATTTCATTTTTTTATTTCAATGCATCCAAATCAATATTCAACTGCAATACATTTACTTTTTCCGGACCCAAAAAACCAAACAATGGTTTTTCTATATGTTTATCAACAAGTACACTTAATTTTTCTTCAGAAATATTCCTGATTTTTGCAATTCTTTTCACCTGGATATACGCACCCTGAATGGATATATCCGGATCTAAACCACTGCCCGATTCTGTAATTAAATCCGAAGGAATTTCTTCTTTATCTACTCCGGGATTATGAACCAAAAAAGTATCAACCCTGGTTTGTAAAATCTTTAAATATCCAGGATCAGATGGACCTTTATTGCTTCCACCAGAGGCTGTGGCATTATAATCTGAAGCAGAAGGCCTGTCATCGAAATATTTATCTTCTGTAAATTTCTGGCTTAGTAATTTGTATCCAACTATTTTGTCGTTTACTGAAATGGTTTCGCCTTCTCCATGAGCAGGTGCCACTTGGGCAATTGCCAGGATCAATAAAGAATAAAGCCCGCAAAAGAAAATGATACAAACCAGTGTAAGCCTGATGGCGGGAAGAATATGTTGTTTCATATAATGAGCTATTTAAAATTTTAAAACCAAACTGAAACCAATAAATCAATTAATTTAATTCCGATAAAAGGCACAATTACTCCACCCAATCCATAGATCATAAGATTTCTTCTCAACAAAGCGCTTGCACCTATTGGCTTGTAGGCAACTCCTTTTAAAGCCAATGGAATCAGCAAAGGAATGATAATTGCATTAAAAATAACGGCAGATAAGATGGCACTCTGCGGGCTATGAAGATCCATAATATTTAAAGATTGTAATCCGGGAATAGAAATAATAAATAATGCCGGTACAATCGCAAAATATTTTGCCACATCGTTGGCAATTGAAAAAGTAGTAAGCGTTCCCCTTGTCATCAGCAATTGTTTTCCTATCTCAACAATTTCAATGAGTTTGGTGGGATCATTATCAAGGTCAACCATGTTGCCAGCTTCCTTTGCTGCCTGCGTTCCACTGTTCATTGCAACACCCACATCGGCCTGGGCAAGTGCGGGTGCATCATTGGTGCCATCGCCCATCATCGCAACCAATTTTCCCCGGGATTGTTCTTCGCGTATGTATTGCATTTTGTCTTCTGGTTTTGCTTCTGCAATAAAATCATCTACCCCTGCTTTCTCTGCAATATATTTTGCCGTTAATGGGTTATCACCGGTTACCATCACTGTTTTTACGCCCATCTTCCTTAATCGTTCAAAACGTTCCTGTATGCCCGGTTTGATGATATCCTGTAATTCGATAGCACCTTTCACAATATTGTTTTGGGAAACTGCCAATGGAGTACCACCATTATTTGAAATCGCTTTTATTCTTTCTTCCGTTTCTGCAGGAAAAATATTTCCTGATTTTTTTGTCATATCACGAATGGTATCAAATGCGCCTTTGCGAATTTTTGTATGATCAGAAATATTGACACCACTGCATCTTGTTTCTGCTGTGAAATTGATAAAATGCAATCCTGTTTGATCGGTAACCGGTTTGATTCCTTTTGCATTTGCCAATTCTATGATAGATTTTCCTTCCGGTGTTTCATCTGCAAGAGAGGACAACATGCAGATTTCAATAAAATCGTTTTCCCCAACATTGTTGCAGGGATAAAAGTTAGTGGCCTTTCGGTTTCCGATTGTGATGGTTCCTGTTTTGTCTAATAATAATGTATCAAGATCCCCTGCTGTTTCTACGGCTTTTCCACTTTTGGTAATCACATTTGCACTTAATGCCCTGTCCATTCCCGCAATACCAATGGCACTCAGCAAACCTCCAATTGTGGTTGGTATCAGGCATACAAAAAGAGAGATAAAACTTGCAATTGTAATAGTTGAATTTGCATAATCACCAAAAGGTTTCAAAGTAACACACACAATAATAAATACCAAAGTAAAAGCTGCGAGCAAAATAGTAAGAGCAATTTCATTGGGTGTTTTCTGTCTGCTTGCACCTTCCACAAGCGCGATCATTTTATCTAAAAAGCTTTCACCCGGCTCTGTACTTACGCGAACTTGTATGCTGTCACTAAGCACTTTTGTGCCGCCGGTTACCGAAGATTTATCTCCTCCCGCTTCTCTTATTATTGGAGCGCTTTCACCTGTGATTGCACTTTCGTCTATGGTTGCAATTCCTTTTATAATTTCTCCATCCGTTGGTATAATGTCACCGGCTTCACAGAGAAATATATCACCTTTTTTTAATTGGGAAGAAGGAACAATTTTTATTTCATTTACAAACACTTCTCCAACAGGCTGGATCCATTTTGCAGGAGTATCTTCTCTTGTTTTGCGCAAACTTTCTGCCTGTGCTTTGCCTCTTGCTTCTGCAATTGCTTCCGCAAAATTCGCAAAAAGTAAAGTGATAAAAAGTATCGCGGTAATGATAATATTGTATGCCAGATTTCCCTGCGATTTTTCGCCGGCTATGATCCAGATACAAACTCCAAGCATAATAATTGTTCCGATTTCCACAGTGAACATTACCGGGTTCCTGAATAAAGTGCGTGGATTTAATTTAAGGAAGGATTGCTTAATACCTTCTTTCACTAATGAAGGTTCAAATAATTTGTTTGATCTTTTATGTATTGACATGTTCTAAATTGATAATTAAAAAACTGATAATTTGAGATTCATGATTCACTTTTCACATTTACCTAAAAAATTCTGCAATGGGTCCCAACGTTAATGCCGGGAAAAAACTCAACGCCGCCAGGATGAATATCACGGCAAATACCATAATTCCAAAAGTGCCGGTATCTGTTTTTAAGGTTCCTGCGCTTTCAGGAATATATTTTTTCTTTGCCAAAATACCCGCAATAGCCACTGGGCCTATAATTGGTATATATCGTGACAATAACATAATGATGCCATCAGAAATATTCCAAAATGGCGTATTGGCACCCAGTCCTGCGAACTCTGATCCGTTGTTTGCTGAAGCAGAACAATATTCATAAAGCATTTCAGAAAATCCATGATACCCTGAATTATTTAACCAGCCTGTATATGCCTGCGGATTATGCGCATACAGATAAGTTGATAATGCTGTGCCGGAAAGGATAAGCAAAGGATGCAGTAAAGCAACAATCATAGCAATTTTCATTTCTTTCGCCTCTATTTTTTTTCCTAAAAATTCCGGTGTTCTTCCCACCATTAATCCACTAATGAAAACTGCAATAATGAGAAAAATATAAAAGTTCAGAAATCCAACACCCACACCTCCATAAAAAGAATTGACCATCATGCCCAACATAGCACACATACCACTTATTGGATTGAAACTATCATGCATGGAATTTACAGAACCATTAGAAGTAACTGTTGTTGTGATACCCCAATAAGCGGAAGCTGCAGAGCCAAAGCGAATTTCTTTTCCCTCCATATTGCCTGTGTGTTGAGCAATATTCATTTTAGCAATTGCCGGATTTCCAATCATTTCATAATGCACTGCCGGGATTAGCAGGCATAAAAAACCAATCGTCATTACGAAAAAGATCATCCATGCGAATTTTTTTCTTTTGAGAATAAAACCCAGTGCAAACAACATGGCAATTGGGATTAATATAATGCTGATGTCTTCAAGGATGTTGGTAAAATAATTAGGATTTTCCAACGGATGGGCAGAGTTAGCGCCATAGAAGCCACCTCCATTTGTTCCTAATTGTTTTATGGCAACCATTGCTGCCACAGGCCCACGGCTTACATTTACGGTATCGCCCTGCATGGAAATGTATTTTGCTTTTCCCTGGAATGTCATAGGGGAGCCATTAAAAACGAGCAATACGGCCAGTACAATTGCTAATGGCAATAAAATCCTGGTGCATGATTTTACAAAATAGTTATAAAAATTACCCAACTTTTCCGTTGTTCTTTCTTTCATCGCCATAAACACCACTGCACAGATAGCCATACCTGTAGCCGCGCTGATAAACTGAAATAACATTAGAATCAATTGACCGAGATAAGACACACCTGTTTCTCCTGAATAGTGTTGCAGGTTGGTATTGGAAATAAAACTTACTGAAGTATTGAAAGCAAGATCCGCGCTCATGGAAGGATTGCCATCGGGATTGAGAGGAAGCCAACTCATATTCATCAACACAAACATTGAAAATATAAACCAGATAAGATTGATCGTTAATAATGCAATAAGATGTTGCTTCCAGTTCATTTCTTTATCCGGATTGATACCGCTGAGTTTGAAAAAAAGTTTATCTATCGGATTAAGAAAGCGATCCGGCCATGTTTTTTCTCCTTCATATACTTTACCAATATATTTTCCTAATGGAATTGCAATAACAATTGTTGCCAAAAAGATGACTATGATTCCTAAAATTTCTGTGTTCATGATTAAATGTTTGATTACATCAACGAGTTTGTCTACTAAAATTTTTCCGGTTTTATCAATACATAACAGAGATAAATAAAAACCAAAATGGATACGATGAATAAAAGGAGCATGATTTTGTTTCTTATTGTAAAAGAAAAAAGAATGCCCTCTTGAAAAATTGTCAAATCTTTGTTGTCGAACCCTTATTAATAAAGGATTTAGGAAAGATTTAAATATTTAGAGGAATTTAGTTGAAATAAAAAAACCCTTCCGTTTTGGAAAGGTTTTTTCATTTTGGTGGTGAGGTTGTGGGATTGTGGGGTGTGGAATCGCGCGGCGGCGCGCTCCTACCGTTATTTCATTGTATCTCCATCCCAATTATAAATATTGTTGGCGATGTAATTACTAATTCGGTTATAAGATTCATGATTCCTAATGATATGATCATGAAATTTTGATTGCCATGTAAAATGGGGAAAATCATTTTTGTTACACCATTTTTTTACATCTCCTTTATAATGATTGATTATAGATGAAACAGAACCAGGTAACAAAGGTTTTAATCCTTTTTCCCGGTCAGGCCTTTCCCTGGATATTTCCGGTTGAATTTCCAGATTGGTATCTTCTGTTTTATTAACTGAAATAATCAGGTGAACATGATTGGGCATTATTTCCCATTCACCCAGGGTGACCATTGGATATGTAACGGGTATCTTTAAAATGAATTCTTTAGCCATTTCGTCAATTGATGATAAATGCATAACGGCATCCTCATTCCTTCCTGAAATTTCACCAAAAAAATTAATTCGGTCTTTAGTGCAGATAGTAATAAAATAATCTCCTGATGCTGAATAATCATAACCGGGCAAACGGTATTGTTTGTGATTTTTGTAGATCATGATTTTATTTTCAATATAGGAATTTTGTTTCAAAATGATCGCGCCGCGGCGCGATCCCACAATCCCACAATCCCACAATCCCACAATCCCACAATCCCTCAGTTCCACAGTTCCACAGTTCCACAGTTCCATAGTTCCATAGTTCTACAATTTATATTCTTCTATTTTCCTATACAAGGTTGTCAATCCAATATTCAGTAATCTGGAGGCTTCGGCTTTATTCCCCTTTGTATGCGATAAAACTTTCAGGATATGTTGTTTTTCAATTTCTGCTAATTCAAAGGAACTGCTGAAATTATTTTCTAATTTCAATTGCATGTCCGAAGGCAAACTGCTCTCGGTGAGCCATTCTCCATCTTCCAGAATCAGGGCCCTTTCAATGGTATTTTTTAATTCACGGATATTCCCTTTCCAATTTTGATGTTGCAATATTTTAATGGCTTCTGAATTAATTCCTATTAATTTTTTATTTATTTTTCCTGCAAAAAAAGATAAATAAAAATTTGCCAATTCTGGTATATCTTCTTTTCGATCTCTTAATGATGGTAAAAAAATAGTAAATACATTGAGGCGATAAAAAAGATCTTCACGGAATTTTCCTTTTTTAATTTCTTCTTCCAGGTTTTTGTTGGTTGCAGCGATGATCCGCACATTTACTTTTATAGATTTGGTATCACCCACTTTTATAAATTCCGAAGTTTCAAGAACCCTTAATAATTTGCTTTGGAGATCCAAATGCATTTCGCCTATTTCATCCAAAAATAAGGTGCCTCCATTGGCTTCTTCTATCAATCCTTTTTTATCTTTTATCGCTCCGGTAAATGCACCTTCTTTATGGCCAAAAAGTTCGCTTTCCAATAATTCATTCGAAAATGCACTGCAGTTAAGAGCCACAAAAGATTTATTTTTTCTGCTTCCTTCATTATGAATTGCCTGTGCGAATACTTCTTTACCGGTACCCGTTTCACCTAATAATAAAACATTTGCATCAGTAGGGGCAACTTTTTTTGCGAGAGAAATAGCCGCTTGAATTGCTTTTGATTTCCCCGTAATACTTTCAAAACTATATTTTTTACCAACTTCCTTTTCTAACTGCTGAACACGTTTTTTCAAAAATACTTTTTCGAAAGCTTTGCTCAACAAAGGGATTATCTTGTCGTTGTCATCTCCTTTTACCAAATAATCAAAAGCACCGTTTTTCATGGCTTGTATTCCATCGGAGATGTTACTATAGGCGGTAAGTAAAATAATTTCTGTTAATGGAAATTTTGATTTCGCATCTTTGATGAAATCTATGCCATTACCATCGGGCAGTTTTACATCACAAAGAATTACGTCAGGCTCTTCTTTTTCGATCGCTTTCATTCCTGATTTTAAATTTCCTGATTCTATAACAGAATATCCTTCTAACTTGATTAGGCGTCCTAGTAGATTTCTTAGTTTTTCTTCATCATCAATTATTAAAATTTTCCCGGGCATGAAATTTTATTTTTCTTTTCTAAATTTAAAATCAATTCGCAATCCAAGAATTTTTTTATCTATTTATTCATGGAGAAATATACTGCTAAGATAAGGGGATAGGCAAATAAAATTGAATTTATGTAATTATGTTAGCCTTCTTGCTTTTGTCCTGTCATTATGCAACAAACTTCTAACGACAGATTCACAAGGGAAATGGAAATTCCTGCTTTTTCTTACCTTGTATGTTTGGCTATAACATGATAGCTTATACGAAAATATAAACTTATTGAGAAGTATTAGAAGGGAATATAATATATTATGCTAAATTTCAACTGGATTTTCCTGCAGATCAATAGCGGTTTTTAATTTTCTCAAAATATTATTTTCAAGAGAAGGCGTAGAGGGGTTTATTTCATACCAATTGCCTTCTTTTGTTTTGTACAACTTATAAGGATGTAATTCAGAAGTCCCGTCCATTTTGTTGAAAGTATATTCCTGCAGGATAGCAACAACACTGCCTAGCGCATTGGTCATTTCAAAAGGACTCACTGAATAAAAATATTCTTCTTCATCCGGAGTGGTAATTTGATTGTTAGTTATGATAGTCATGATAGGGGTTATAATACAATAATAGATTAGCTATATTAATTTGACAAATAAATTTATTCACATTTGTGAATTAAATCTCACCTTCTAAGTATTTTTTTGATGACGTAAATGTGAATATCTGATCTTTTAGTGAATCCAAGATCATTATATAATTTTATAGCTTTCATATTGTGATCTACTACGTGAAGGAAAGGAATTTCTGATGATGAGCGGATCCTAAAAATCTGGCTTAGAATTAGTTGGGTTGCTAGGCCTTTTTTCATAAAATCCGGATGAGTACATACTGCACTGATTTCTGCATAAGGGCATGGATGCAATCTTTGGCCGGCCATTGCCACCAACTTACCATTGTCGAAAATACCTTCATAATGCCCAAACCTTATAGTACCATTTTTAAATGGGCCAGGGTGAGTCAATTCAGTTAATTGAATCATTTCTTCTGTATTCTGTTCTCCTAATGAAATAATATTTTTATTTCCGAGAGATTTTATAAATGTATTGGCGTAAACCATCTGCAAAACATGTAAACTTTCAATGATTTCCCATGAGCCGGGAAACAAGATTTCATTTGTAGAAACAACTACACATCTTCTTCCATCTTTAATGTGATTATAAAGAATATCAAAATTCTCAAAAGTATATTCTTTAAGTCCAACAAACGGAGCTACATCATCAGCAAAAAATTTTACAGTTTCAGTCCCCAATGCTAAAGATTGGTTTCCGGAAATTAAGGCATTCCAAACAGGATTATCTAATTCATGATCCATTTCTCATATTTTTAATAAAGATTCAAACTTGCCGTAATCGGATTTAGAATATTTACCCGGTTTAAATAACTCTTGAAAATTGAATAAATTAAATAGTTCTTTTTCAATCATCTTCAAATGCTTTTAATTTTTCGTGTATTCATAGCGATTATCATTATTTGTTTCATTATCAACTAATGTATGTTTCTTTCTAGCTAACTCTTTCATCAGTTGATTTAATAAGGATCGTTTGATTTAATTTCAACCTCCCTGCTAAGATTGCTGTTCCAAATCCCAAAATACCGATGAGTGTAAATGACCAGCGAAGGCTTATTGCTTGGGCAATGAATCCTATAAGCGGGGGGCCTATCAAAAAGCCAAGAAAACCTATGGTAGAAACCGCCGCTAAAGCCGCACCGGCAGACATGGTCGTTGATTTACCCGCCAGGCCATATACGATAGGAACCACGGAAGACACTCCAAAACCTACCAGGAAAAATCCGGCAGTAGCCGAGAGAAGATAGGGGAAAATAACAGCAGTTAACAAACCGGTTGTTATCAAAGCGCCACTGAATTGTAACATTCTTTTTACTCCAAATTTTGTAACCAATCTATCACCAAGAAACCGCCCAAGAGCCATGTTGCCCGTAAATGCCACATACCCTATGGTAACTAATGATGCCGGCGAATGAACTATATTCTTAAAATAAACCCCGCTCCAGTCAGACATAGCGCCTTCACTTAGCAGGCAACAAAAAGCTATAAGACCAAGCAATAAAAGTTTACTGTCAGGTTTTACAAATACTTTTTGTGGCTGCCTTTTACCAACATCATGTGGAATAGTGGATTGAAAAGATACCAAAACAAGAAGAATAGAAAGGAATGCTACAAAAGAAAAATGAATGGAAGGAGAAATATCCTTAGAAACAAAAAAAGTTCCTATCAATGCACCGCTAAAACCGGCAAGGCTCCATAATCCGTGAAAAGAGGCCATAACTGATCTGCCATACAAGAGTTCGACACCTACAGCCTGGGTATTCATCGCAATATTGATGAGGTTACCAGCCATTCCGAAAAAAAATAATGAAAGTGTTAATAGTGCTACAGTTGGAGATAATGATAATAGAATAAGAATCAGTGGATACAAAAAGGACCCAATAATTAGCATGGGCCTGCTCCCATATCGCGAAACGAGCCAACCTGAGATGGGCAGACTTACCATTAAACCTACCGGCAATGCAAACAATACGCCACCCAAACCTGCATCGCTTAAATGTAATTTATATTTTATGGCTGGAATCCTGCTCGCCCATGTAGAAAATGTGAGCCCGGCAATAAAGAAGAATACACTCGCTGAGATTCTGTATCTCCGTAATAGATATGTCTTTTTCAAATTGCCATTTTGCATTTTATATTTTGTATTCCAATTGTGCAAAAATAATATGTTATAAACTGAATTTAGAAAATTGTAGAATTTGTATTCTAAAAATTATGGTGAAAAAATTCTACTTCAAGATAGAATAGAGTCACAAAAAAAATAATATTTCAAATGCCTTGCTCCACTATTAAAGAGTTGAAAGGCATAAGGCCATTCAAAATAATTTAAAAGATTATTTAAGGCCGCACTTTTTTTTGAATCCCGATAATGATTTGGGATTCATTTTTATAATAATTTCTTCTTCACAAATTATTAAACAAATATTTTTCTGGCACGCTATTTACGTTATTTATGATTAACTAAAATTTTATATTATGCTTAAATGGGCCGCAATCTTTTTCATTATAGCAATCATCGCAGCGATCTTTGGCTTCGGTGGAATAGCTGCAGGCGCTGCTTCTATTGCTAAGTTTTTATTCTTTATTTTTATCGTTTTGTTTGTGCTGACTTTAATATTTGGCGCTAAGCTGTTTAAAAAATAAAAAGATTATCCTTTGCGCAAAAACGATAAAAGTGTAAGTAACTGGTTATGTTTTACCTTCAATATGGGAAAAGGCGTGGATTTAATTACTCATTTTTATTAATCAGTTGCTATACATAAATCGAATTCTGAGACAAAGATATAAGTGTTCTTTTTTTAATTGCTTTCAAGAACTTTTTGATTTTACCCGGCTTTGTTTATTTATCAATTCACAAAAAAGAAAAAGAGACTGAATCAAATTTATTTTGAGACAGCCTCCTCTTGTTCAAAAAATTTAAACTATTTCGGAGTACCAGTCCCACTAGTCTGTATCCGATTCTCTTCCTGCTGTATTCCTGTATTTTTATATTGGTTTACTTTTACTTTCTGATTACCAAAGTTCCAGGTGAAGGTAAGATTGGCCGCACGATCCAAAAGATGAAATGCGGAATTAGCATTAATACCTCCAAAGTCTATTTTACCTTTAAATTGCATAGTTTGAAAAACATCCTGCACATTAAGTTTCAATGTACCCTTATCTTTCATTAAAGATTTTGCAATGCCTGCTGATACCATCCCAACCGGGCTGATAATAGAGGGCCCCATAATGGAAGAGCTTCTATACATACCGCTTAAATCTCCTTTCCAGCCATGTGGAAGAATAAAATTTTGTTGTGTGTATAACATAAAGGAAGTAATTCCTTTATTCAAAGCAAACCCATCGTAAACACCTTTATATAAATTGTAATAACCTTGTAAGCTATTGTAGGTATGCCACCAGGGTGTTATATTTAAAGGGATGCCCAGTGTTAAAGTCAGGTTATCCAATGTAGCCAGGTTACCCATTGTTTGATAAGTGACATGCGTAGAGTCGTTCTGCCTGATAATCTGGGTCATAATGTCGCTGGTTTTACTATAGCTCAAAACGGCCGAATACTTTTGCTTTAAAGTATAGGATAGTTCAGCAGAATTTATAAATTGTGGCTTCAGATATGGGTTGCCTTCGCGATAAGTATATTCATCTATATAATAAATAAATGGATTTAGGCTTTGATAATCCGGTCGGTCAACTCGCCTGGCATAGGAAAGACTGAAAATATGGTTTGGATTGATCACTTTTGTGAGTGACAAATTCGGAAAAAGATCAAAATAATTGTTTTTATTAAGGGAGTCTGAATTTAACTGATCGGTATGAGTAATCGTTTGTTCTCCACGCACACCTGCATTAGCGCTCCATCCCTTTTTAAAAGTTTTGGCGAGACTAATATAAGCGGCATTTACATTCTCCTTATAAATAAAGTGGTTGGTGTTGCCGGGATCATTTACCCAGTTATCATTTTTAAAAATTTCAAATTGGCTATTATTATCCGAATTGACAAAACTGTATTTTAGTCCCCCCGACAATTTGATTTGTCCTTTAAAAGGATGTGTATAATCCAATTTGGCAGCATAAATATTGATATTGCTGGGTTGTGTTCCCTTCAGCAGATTAGGGTCATGCAATGAATTTCCCAGCGCGTCCGTTACATTAGTAGTCAATGATTGCGGCATGGACATATTAAAATTGTTGTAGTCAAGGTTAGCCGTCAGAGAACTACCTTTATCGTTGTCTAATGTATAATGCACATTAGCTCCTTTATTTTGCCAGTTATATCCTATATGATTAGTGGAAGTTGAAATAGAATCATTGTTTCCTGAACCATCCACGAAATGTACCGGGCTGTAGGTGTTGAAATCACCCTGGTTAAATGAACCGTTAGCCACGAAGCCGATAGTTTGTTTAGGTGTCAGATAAAAATCCATTCCTAATTGCGCTGTATTATTATTACCGATACTCTGCATACGGCTTTCCTGTTGCATTTGAGTTTGTATGATTTTGGAATTCGGCTCATAAAAAATACGGTCAATATCCATTTCAAATTTATTATTAGTGTGCGCAAAATTATAATTGCTGTATAAGCTGAAATGTTTGTTCTTATAATTAATGGATCCACCGGCATTATATTTTGGATATTGGCCATAGCCTGCTCCTGCTGTCAGGTTGCCATTGAATCCCATCGCTGTATTTTTTTTCAATACAATATTGATCAGTCCTGCAGTGCCTTCGGCAGAATATTTCACAGGTGGTTGTGTCATCAGTTCTATTTGTGAAACAGAACTTGCCGGCATGGCTTTCAACATGGTGGCTAACTGACTGGCAGATAGATGCGTGGGTTGGCCGTTGAACATGACATTCACCCCGCTTTTTCCATTCATTGAAATATTACCGTCCTGATCCACGAATATACCTGGGGACTTTTCCAATACTTCCATCACACTGTTCCCTGCGCTTACCGGACTGTTCTCCACGTTCACAATGGTCTGTCCCGGTTTGTGTTGGATAAAAGGCTTGATTGCCTTTACCTGTACGTCTTTTAATAATTCCGTACTGGTGCCTAAAGCGATGGCAGGAATCGTAACTTCATCATGGGCATTGGTCAATGAAAAAGGTTGTGTGTAAACTTTATTCATTCCTGTAACGGAGACTGCTATCACATAATTTCCGAATGTGATTTTTTCAAAATGATATTTTCCTGATGTATCGGAGATAGCCCCTTTGATTAATGCGGAGTCTGACGCTTTGAGCAAAGTGACTGTAGCAAATGCAGCAGGTGTTTGATTATTATTTATAATTTGCCCTGATATTTTCCCGGTATTATTTTCCTGGGCAAAACCTTGTGTAGCAAAAAATGAAGCACTCAATAAGGGCAGCAAAAAGGATAAAACTTTCATATTCTTAATTTAAAATAAAGGTTTGTTGATTCATAAAAACGATGCAAATAAATCAACACTGCATTTTTTGAAAAAGCGATTTCGGCAGACGCCCTGAAAAGTAGGATGAATGATTTGGTTTAGAAGGCGAAATTCACCGACAATTATATTTACAAGGTTAGTCGGCTATTTTTGATCATTCATTGGTTAAATATAGGTTTTCGTCAACAGGAATTTATTTATCATAATCCTTACTTTATTTTCGTAGTATGAATCAATTGCAAAAAGTATGGCAAAAAAGTTTTGCAGATAAACGGTATCGCATTGGGCTGCATGTGCTGTTCTGGCTCGTTTATTTATTTCTGATCTTCGTAGTTGATTTTTTCATTAACAATTCTATGATTCCGAAATGGCATTTCGATTATGATGGTATTCTGGGAACTTTGGTAGCCAATCTACTGTTGATGAGCGTGACTTATTATCTTACCATATTCTTATCTTATCGAAGGATTTTTATCAAAAAAAGATATATACAGGGTCTGTTTTATTTGATTGTTTGCATTATTGTCTATATCCAATTATTTTATTTTGTCGAAAGTATAGCAATAAATTACGCTGAAAGGTTGACAAAGCCGCTTCCGCCTTATACGAAATCAATAGCTATGTATACAGATAAGGGATATGTATATTTTATGACTGTCCCAATTCTGATTTTCCAAATTGCCATTTCCTGTTTTTTCTATTTGTTTCTTCCTGTTTGTTGTAAATTTTTAAGGGATCAACTGCGAATGCAAAAAAGACAGTCTGAATTGAAAAAGAAGAATATTCAATTAGAGATGGATTTTCTGAAAGCGCAAATACATCCCCACTTTTTATTCAATACTTTAAATAATATTTATTCCTTGGTCACCCATAAAGAAAATAAGAAATCGGCGGAAATGGTTTCCGGACTTTCCTCTTTACTTCGTTATGCATTGTATGATGGTAAAACGGAATTTATTTTATTAGAAAAAGAAATCAATATGGTCAGAGATGCCATCAACAGCTATATGAATGACTTCATCATTAAACCCATATCGGGTTTGCGATTGCATAAACCCCCGGAATGCTGCCTCCAGTTCTTCTGCATCTATGCCTTTGATAATATTTCGAATCGTTGTGTAAGCTGATGCTTTTTTCCAACTCAGTGACAGCTCTCTTTTTATTTCGGTAAACTTGCCTTTAATAAAACGGCTAATATCTCTGTACGATTTTGCATTACATAAAATAGCTATTACCGATAGCAATAGTATGTTGCGCAATTCGTATTTTTGTCCCTGTGGACGGCGAAAGTCTTTAATGTCTGTAAAAAAGGTAGTAATCATAATGTGGTAAACTATTGTTTTTTAGTTCATTACTAAGTTATCCACATCTTTAATGCGTACTTCCTTTTTTATTTTTTAGCATTGAACGGCCCTGTAAAGATTCAATTTTTTTTATTATTACCAATAATAATCTGTAACTTACAGAAGTTTTTTAATTTAAATAATAATTTATTCTCCTGTTTTCCCTTTTATGAATGGTTTTTGTAACCGTTTTTCAGAAATTCTCCCCTGCCGATTTTGCATATTTATGAATGCGTACTACGGAATCAATGAAAATCCTTCTTTTTAACAACCACCCTTTACTAAGCCAAACACTCCAATATTTCAAATTATTAAATTAAAAATTTTAGTAACGCTAAAAGATAATGACCCATGCTACGCATGTTGAATTTTACCGGAAGGCCTGCTGAAAAAATTTAATAATAATAAAACGTTTTAAACTCATGTCAATTAAAGTAAAATTTGCTAAAGCAAACAGTTCTGATTTTTATTCTACACTTAATAAACGAGTAGAAGAATATTTTACAGGTAATAAATTATCAAAGAATGCCAACAGAATAATGATATTCAAAACGGTATTTTATCCTACCGTTTTAATTACAGCATACCTGTTTCTTATTTTAAACCAAAACCCCCTTTTCGTTCAGTTCCTTCTGTGGATCGTACTCGGGTTTTTTACGGCCTTCGTCGGAGTTAATATTTCCCATGACGCCATTCATGGAGCCTTGTCAAAATATAAAAAAATGAACAGTATTCTCAGTTATACTTTCAATATAATTGGCGCCAATGCTTACTTGTGGAGTATTATGCATAATATTGTTCATCATACTTATACCAATATTGATGGCCATGATGAGGATATTGAATCCGTTCCTTTATTGAGGGTGTCGCCTCACCAGAAACTTCTGAAAATAAATCGCTATCAATATTGGTATGCGTTTTTATTGTATGGCCTTGGATCTCTTAGCTGGGTTTTTGTAAAAGATTACGTAAAATTCTTTAAAAAGAAAATTGGGAATTACGAAAATAAAAAACATCCACGCATAGAATATTTTAATTTATTCTTTTTTAAGCTTGTTTACTATACTATCTTTTTAGTGCTGCCTATGATTTTCATCAATGCAGCGTGGTGGCAGGTGTTACTTGGCTTTTTATTATTGCATTTTTGCGAGGGGATCACCATGGCTGTTATTTTCATGCTGGCACATATAGTTGAGGAAACAAATTTTCCTTTGCCTGACGCAAAAGGGAATATAGAGAATTCGTGGGCAATTCATCAATTATATACTACGGCAGATTTTGGAAGAGGAAATAATCTTTTAAGTTTTCTTTGCGGGGGTCTGAATTTCCAGGTCGAGCATCATTTATTTCCACGTATTTGCCATGTACATTATAAAAAAATATCCGACATCGTTAAAAAAACGGCTGAAGAATATCATCTGCCCTATTTTGCTAATCCTTCTTTTGCCGGGGCCATTATGTCCCACATCCGGCTATTGAAGAAACTGGGAAGAAAAGAATTTGCCTGATTACAATAATGAAAAATTATTACGGATAGGGTTAAACGATCTTATACTTTTTCAAATACAAGCCTGAAATGATTCATTGTTTCATTTTCAAAACAAATTTTGTTGGGGCTTATTTTGAACACCTGCACCAGGTGACGGAATTCTTTATCAAAAAGATATTTAGGTAGAAGGGAAGCATATAAAGAGTATTTCTTCCATTGAAATTTTCGGAATTTCTTTCTCCATCTTTTTATCGTTTCTATATAATCATACCTGCCGCTGCTTTTTGAAATTAATTTAAAGTACGGCGCTGCATTTCTTATCACCTGCTCTTCACCATAAGGCAACCATGAGCCGGGAAATTGTTTTACCATTAAGGCCATTGCATACGAAGGAGAATTTTTATCGGCATCAACACTTACTTCTTCAAGTGGCATCATATTCTTATCGAAAACCATCGTCTGCATATAAAATCTGCCACCAGTGGGTAACAAATCGTTTAGTCCTTTAAAAAAATTGTGATACACTTCATCCTGTTTACCTTCTTTGTATTCTTCTATAGAGCAAAAGTGCTCCAGGCCGCCTATACACGTAACTGCATCAAAAGTTCCAAAATCATCAGGCTTAATGTACCTGCAATCCTTAACCTTTACATCCAGACCATTCTTTACGCAGGCAGCGGCTTGCCCGCTTGATAAAGTAACCCCTATGCCATTTGCACTGCGGCCCTTTATATACTTTAGAAAAGGCCCCCAACCACATGCCATATCCAATACTTTAGTGTTGTTTTTTATGCCAAGGCTGTCTGCTATAAACTCGTGTTTTCTTTTTTGAGCTTCTTCAAGTGTCATTGAAAAATCGCCATCAAACCTGGCGCCACTGTAGTCTCCCATCTCTCCAATACTTAAACGAAATATTTCGTCAATAGTGGTATAAGTATAGTCAAGATCATTTTTAGAAGCCATTTTAAAATTATTTTATAGGTATATTAATGCAGGACAATTTACATCGATTTTTTGCTTCACAAATGCTAAATTAAGATTGTTTCGATTTCGGCAGTCCATGTTTTCATACATCACCATTTAACTTCCCAAATCTATTCCATAATAGAGCAACACAAAATCATAACAATTAAAAGAATCACGGTTCAAACAATTAAGCAAAAGAAATCTTGTCAATTAAAAATCATCGAAATTTGTTGCTTTACTGTATTTTTAATCACTGAATAAAAATGAAAAATCAAAAAATTATCCCCCTATTATTTTTTTTCTCTTTTTCCGTTTTTGTTTCACAGGCACAGCAAGCCGGCGAAAAAATAAAGCGTGACAAACTTACAAAAAATGTTGATAGCATATTGCAAAGCCAGGTAAACAGTAACCGGATTCCGGGCGCCGTAATTGAAATTAAAAAAGGCAACCAGGTGCTTTGTAAAAAGGCATTTGGTTATGCCCAAAGAAATGATTACGAAAACAAACCGCTCGCTGATCCGGTAAAGATGACCACAGACGATCTGTTTGATCTTGCTTCGCTGACTAAGGTAGTGGGCACTACCACATCTATCATGCTGCTGGTGGACAGAGGGCTTATTAAAGTAGATGACCCGGTAGGTAAATATATTCCAGCATTTAATGTGGGAGATAAAAAACAAATTACTATTCGCAACTTGCTAACTCATACTGCAGGCCTTTTGACATGGTACCCGCTTTTTTACCGGGCTTCCAATAAACAGGAAGCATATAAATTGATTGGCGAATTGCCTTTGGCTTTTCCTGTTGGTGAAGTAAGGAAGTACAGCGATTTGGGTTTTATTCTTTTGGGCGAAATAATAGAAAAGGTTTCCGGGATGCCGTTAGATCAATTTGACCAAAAAAATATTTTTATACCACTTGGTATGCACCACACAACTTACAATCCGCTTACTAAAAATCAGTTTACAAAATTTGCGGCAACCTCACATGGCAATCCATTTGAAACTAGAATGGTGCATGATACCTCGCTCGGTTACGTGTTTAAGGAAATAGATCCCAATCAATGGAATGGATGGCGCCATTATACTTTGCGGGGAGAAGTAAATGATGGTAACGCCTGGTATGCACTTCATGGTGTTGGCGGTCATGCAGGTTTGTTTTCTACCGTTGATGATTTGCAGAAGTTGGTTGATATGCTCATGCATGATGGCAAAGTGGGTTTCAAACAATTTATTTCTAAAAAGACCATAAAATTATTTTTAACGAAAGATGATTTTAAAAATGGCCTTGGCTGGATGATGGATACTGATGATTCATTTATAAAAAATGGACCTGTAGGTACTTTTGGGCATCTGGGTTTTACCGGAACCAGCATTGCAGTGGTTCCTTCATTAGATATTTCTGTGATCTTATTAATTAATCGTCAGAATATGGGATTATTAAATGCAGGATATTATTACAATCCTAATCCGATTCGAAGGGAAATATTCGATGCTGTTTTGCATTATTGTAAATAGAGTATTTAATATTTTGCCTGCTGAAATTTTATTCTGAAATCCCAGTCACCTTTTTAAAGTAAATGAAATAGAATTCAAAAAGGACTGAATAAAAGTTCTTATAAGAATCGGACTATCTCAGGGATTTTGTTTCATGAATTTGAAAGACTTTTGTAGCTATTGGCTTTGCTCTTAAATTTCAATTTATGAACCGGAGAAATTTTGTTGAATGGATCACATTAAGTGGCGGCGCTATTGTGTCCGGAACAATTCCGGGTTTTTCAAAATCAGTTAAAGCATTTACAAGGAATAAAAATTTGAATAATAGTGAAAATGAATTTCCTGCAGATGTTGTGATTGCAGGTGCAGGACTGGGAGGATTTGCCGCAACAATGGCCGCTTTGCGAAATGGTTTGTCAGTAATACTTACAGAAGAAACCAATTGGATAGGGGGACAATTAACCCAGCAAGGTTTGAGTTGCCCGGACGAACATCCCTGGATTGAAACTCATGGTGCTACCCAGTTGTATCGTGATTTTAGAATCGCTGTTCGTGAATATTATTTACGAAATTATCCATTGACCCAATCAGCAAGAACACGAAAAAATTTGAACCCGGGCGATGGATTGGTTTCACGATTATGTTTTGAACCGCGCGTAGCCATTTCAGTTATGTATAGTATGCTTGCTCCCTATATTAATTCAGGTAAACTCAGGCTTTTGTTACAACATAAGATAATTAGTGCAGATGTATCCTGCAATAAAGTGAATGCATTAAAAGCGCTAACTACTACAGGTGATAAAAAAGAAGTTTGGCTTAAAGCACCTTATTTTATTGATGCTACTGAATTGGGAGATTTGCTGCCAATTACAGGAACTGAATATGTGACAGGATCAGAGTCACGGCATGAAACCCATGAATTGCATGCTTCCGAAAAAGCGGATCCAAAAAATATCCAGGCATTTACTTTTTGTTTGGTTATGGATTATATTCATGGTTCAAATTATACAATTGACAAGCCGGCCCAGTATGATTTCTGGAAAAATTTTATCCCTAATCTTACTCCTCCATGGCCGGGAAAACTATTGGATCTTTCTTATTCCATTCCATCCACATTACAACCTAAGAATCTGGGATTTAGCCCTGACGGCACTTCTACGGGTAGTCTTTTGAATCTTTGGAATTATCGAAGAATTATCAATAAAGAAAATTTTAAGCCAGGCACTTTCAAGGGGGATATTTCCATTATAAACTGGCCACAAAATGATTACATGACCGGCAGCCTTATTGATGTTCCTGAAGAAGAATTTATAAAACATATTGAAAATTCAAAACAATTGAGCTTATCTCTTTTTTACTGGTTGCAGACAGAAGCCCCGCATTCTAATGGAGGTAAGGGCTGGCCGGGATTAAGGCTACGTGGCGATGTGTATGGAACAGACGACGGTTTGGCAAAATATCCTTACAACCGTGAATCCCGTCGAATCAAATCTGTATTTACGATCCTTGAAGAGCACGTAGGCAAGGCTAATCGCGCTTTGATTACAGGTAAAGAATCAGGCAATAAAGCGGCTAATTTTTTTGATAGTGTAGGCACCGGATATTATCACATTGACCTTCATCCCACCATTGCAGGAAATAATTATATTGATTTTGATTCTCTGCCTTTTCAAATTCCGCTTGGTGCGCTTTTGCCGGTGAGAATGGAAAATTTATTTCCTGCAAATAAGAACATTGGAACCACACATATTACTAATGGATGTTACCGCCTTCATCCGGTGGAATGGGGTATTGGAGAAGCCGCAGGTATGTTGATTGCCTTTTCTCAAATGAAGAAAGTAACGCCTCATTCAATACGTGAGAAATCTGTTCTACTTGAAGATTTTCAAAATTTTATTCGTTCGCAGGGATTAGAAACTCATTGGCCAAAGGATATAGTATAAAAAAATATATCAACATCGTACTTATGAAATGTAGGCGAAAATTAATTTAGAAAGTTTTAAGAATTATCGCGAAATTAGCACGAACCATAAGATCCAATTTTCTAAAATAATTAAATGAAAAGAAGACGTTTTCTATCCTCGATGGCTATCATACTTCCAGCCACAATAGTTAGTACCGAATTTCTTTTTTCTTCCTGTAAGTCTGACGTAAAAGAAGAATATTTTACTGATGAAATTATAAAACTCTTAGATGAAATTGGAGAAACTATTATTCCTGCAACTTCTACCTCGCCAGGAGCGAAGGCAGCCAGGATAGGAGCGTTTATGAAGATATATGTAACGGATTGTTATACTCCTGAACAACAAATAATTTTTTGGAATGGAATTGATAAGATAAAAGAGCTTAGCAAAAATAAATTTCCGCAATTAGCGCTTTCACAAAAAATGGCGATACTCCATGTATTGGAAGATGAATCTGTTGAATATGCAAAAAACAAAAAAAGTAACACCGGGGGAAACGGAGATGCTGTACAGACAGGGAAAGGGAATTCAGACAAAATGAATAACAGCAATCCTCATTTTTATCCAATGATAAAAGAACTGACTTTGTTTGGGTTTTTTACTTCGCAACCCGGCGCTACCCAGGCCCTTCGATATATACAAACTCCCGGATCTTACCAGGGAAATGTTCCTTATAAAAAAGGTGACAAAGCATGGGCAACATGATTAAAGCGGTTAGAAAAATTATTTTAAATAAGTAATTAAACCAGGAATGGGAAACATAAATTCAAAAGGGATTGAAAAAAATACATTCGACGCTATCGTGATTGGCTCCGGAATAAGCGGCGGTTGGGCGGCTAAAGAGTTATGCGAACATGGAATCAAAACTTTAGTTTTAGAAAGAGGGAGAAATGTAAGGCATCTTATAGATTACCCAACCATGTCTAAAGATCCCTGGGATTTTCCGCATCGCAATAATCTCACTTTGAAAGAAATTGAAGAAAATCCTGTTGTTTCCAAATGTTATGCGTTCAGAGAAGATGCGATGCAGTTTTTTGTAAAAGATAAAGAGCATCCATACATCCAGGAGAAACCTTTTGATTGGATACGTGGATACCAGGTAGGAGGGAAGTCGCTGATATGGGCAAGGCAAACACAGCGATGGAGCAAATATGATTTTGAAGGCCCTGGAAGAGATGGATTTGCGGTTGACTGGCCGATTCGCTATGAAGACCTGGCTCCCTGGTATAGCCATGTTGAAAAATTTGTAGGAATCAGTGGAAATAAAGATGGATTGGAAACTTTGCCAGATGGAGAATTTTTGCCTGCATGGGAAATGAACGTGGTTGAGAAATCCATGCAGAAAAGAATTATGGATAATTATAAAGATCGAAATGTAATCATAGGGCGTTGTGCTCATTTAACCAAACCCAAAGAAATACATTTAGAACAGGGTAGGGGCCAATGCCAGGCGAGAAATCTATGTCAACGCGGATGCCCGTTTGGCGCTTATTTCAGTTCCAACTCTTCTACGATACCCTGGGCTGCCAAAACCGGGAATCTTACCCTTCGACCCGATTCTGTAGTTCATTCCATTATTTATGATGATAAAAAAAATAAAGCTACAGGAGTAAGAGTAATTGATGCACACACGAAAATGATTACAGAATATCTTGCAAAGGTCATCTTTGTAAATGCCGCTGCATTAAATTCAAATCTTGTTTTACTCAATTCCACTTCGACCCGTTTTCCCAATGGACTTGGTAATGATAATGGACTGCTGGGTAAGTATGTAGCGTTTCAAAATTACAGGGGAACGCTTAATGCAAGCATGGATGGATTCCTGGATTCCTATTATTATGGCCGGCGCCCTTGCGCAGTTATGATGCCTAATTTTCGGAATGTTTATAAACAGGAAATGGATTTTCTTCGGGGTTACATGGTTTTTTTCAGCGCATATCGCGGAGGTTGGAATCATGCTGTTCCGGGAGACCAAATGGGCGCAGAATTTAAACAGGCAGAAACTGAACCAGGAAGCTGGGGTGTTTCTATGATGATGCAGGGCGAAACAATTCCTAAAGAATCAAACCGCGTATTTCTTAGTAAAGATCAGAAAGATGAATGGGGAATTCCATTATTATCTATTGATGTAGGGTATGATGACAATGATGAAAAATCTCTGAAAGATTTTCTGAATCAGGGCGTGGAAATGTTGGATAAAGCGGGTTGTAAAAATATTACCACTAATGACAGCAAGCAGGCACCGGGACTGGATATTCATGAAGTGGGAGGCGTAAGGATGGGTAAGAATTCTAAAACATCTCTTTTAAATAAATGGAACCAAATGCATGAATGCCCAAATGTTTTTGTAACAGATGGTGCCTGCATGACTTCAACCGGAACTCAAAATCCATCAATCACTTTTATGGCATTAACTGCAAGAGCAGCCAACCACGCAATAGAAGAATTAAAAAAAGGAAATCTTTAATTAAGTATTTTTATTCCTAAATTATTTTTTTCACTATTTTTTTGTTCAACTTATTTAATTAATGGCATCATTGGAAAGAAGGCTTAGCCTCTGGCATGCATCTGCTATCAATATGACAGATATGGTAGGTATCGGCCCGTTCATTACTTTGCCCATGGTAATAGGAATGATGAATGGCCCTTATTTTCTGTATGCGTGGTTAGCAGGAGCGTTTTTATCTATAGTTGATGGTATGGTGTGGAGCGAACTTGGCGCGGCGTTCCCAAGAGCCGGTGGAAGCTATAATTTTTTAAAAGAAGCATACGGAAAAAATGGTGCCGGTAAAATGATGAGTTTTTTATTTGTATGGCAAACGATGATACAAGCTCCCCTGGTAATAGCTTCCGCGGCAATCGGCTTTGCAAAATATTTTTCTTTCCTTGTTCCATTAACGGATGTAACGGAAAAATTTGTAAGCGGAGGGGTAGTTATTTTAATTGTGATTTTATTGTATAGAAAAATAGATGCTATTGGTAAGATCAGTATCTTTTTGTGGAGTGGGGTTATCATTACCATGTTCTGGATTATTGGCGGAGGAATTGTTCATGGGAATTTTTTGGAACCTATTAAAAATATTAATTCAGGTATATCAGTTGATTATGCTTTTGTTACCGCAATTGGCTTCGCAAGTGTAAAATCGGTGTATAGCTATCTCGGTTATTATAATGTATGCCACTTGGGAAGTGAAATAAAAAATCCTTCTAAAAATATTCCCCGAAGCATGTTTATTTCTATTATCGGAGTTGCCATTTTATATTTTTTTATGAATGTAAGTGTGGTGAGTGTGATCCCATGGCAACAGGCAAAAGACAGTGATTTTGTGATCAGCGAATTCATGGAAGTGTTGCTTGGTCATAATGCCGCGGTCATTGTTACCTGTCTTATTTTATGGGTTGCGTTTGCATCTGTATTTTCTGCAACGCTTGGCTACAGCCGTATTCCGTATGCTGCGGCAGCAGATGGAGAATTTTTTAAAATATTTGCGAAGTTACATCCTACTAAAAATTTTCCTTATGTTTCCATATTATTTTTAGGAAGTGTAGCTTTTAGTCTCAGCATGTTTCTCAAGCTAAGCGAAGTGATAAGTGCAATCCTGGCGATGCGGATTATGATACAGTTTATTGGGCAAGCAATAGGATTACTCATTTTGCGAAGCAAAAGAAACAGCGATGAATTTCCTTATAAGATGCCTTTGTTTCCTTTGCCTGTATTTCTGGCAATAGCAATGTGGTTATTTATACTTATCTCTACCGGAAGCAAATTAATGGTCAGTGGATTGATTGTAATTTTCCTCGGAACAATCGTTTATTTTATTAAGGCAAAGTTTCAAAAGGAATGGCCGTTTGGGTCAATTTGAACTCGAGAAATGAAATAAAAATATTTCACAGTAAACGAATCTTTATTGAATATTTCTATTTTTTAATACGCCCTTGCAAACAAAACCCTTTCGTGGCTTACCTTCCCGGTGAGAATACATTTCCCTTCCTCTTTTGTATTATTTAAAGGAATGCAACGGATAGTGGCCTTAGAAAGTTCTTTAATTTTTTCTTCTGTTTCAGCAGTTCCATCCCAATGTGCTGAAATGAACCCTCCTTTCTCATCAAGAAGTCTTCCAAATTCATCCCATGTGTTGGCTTTAGTAATATGAGCTTCACGATACTCTTTTGCTTTTTGATAAATATTATTTTGAATATCTTCAAGCAATATCAAAACTGTTTTGGCAAGTCCATCGAGAAATACTGATTCTTTTGTTTTTTTATCTCTTCTTGAAACTTCAGCCACATTATTTTCCAGGTCACGCGCGCCAATTGCAATTCTTACCGGTACACCTTTCATTTCATATTCTGCAAATTTCCATCCAGGGCGGCGGCTATCATCATCGTCATATTTTACAGTAACTCCCAAAGCTTTAAAATCTTCAATTAAAGGAATTATCTTTTTATCAATTAATTTTTTTTGTTCATCGCCTTTAAAAATAGGTACGATTACCACTTGTATTGGTGCCAATTTTGGCGGAAGTATTAGTCCGTCATCATCACTGTGTGCCATCACCAGGGCGCCTATTAGACGAGTGCTCACGCCCCAGCTTGTAGCCCATACATAATCCAATTTATTTTCTTTGTCACTGAATTTTACATCAAATGCTTTGGCAAAATTCTGACCTAGAAAATGAGAGGTACCGGATTGTAAGGCTTTACCATCCTGCATCAAAGCTTCTATACAATACGTATCTACGGCGCCGGCAAAGCGTTCATTGATACTTTTTACACCTTTTATTACCGGCATGGCCATCCATTCTTCCGCAAATTCCGCATACACATCCAGTATCTTCATAGTTTCGTCTATGGCTTCCTGTGATGTAGCATGAGCGGTGTGGCCTTCCTGCCATAAAAATTCTGTAGTGCGTAAAAAAAGCCGTGTCCTCATTTCCCATCTTACTACATTGGCCCATTGATTTATAAGCAAGGGAAGATCTCTGTATGATTGTATCCAGGTTTTGTAAGTATTCCAGATTATGGTTTCAGACGTGGGGCGTATGATCAATTCCTCTTCCAATTTTGCTTCGGGATCTACAATAATACCACCGCCATTTGGGTCATTTTTTAGTCTGTAATGAGTTACCACCGCACATTCTTTGGCAAACCCTTCCACATGCGCCGCTTCTTTACTTAAAAAACTTTTCGGAATAAAAAGCGGAAAGTAGGCATTCTGATGACCGGTTTCCTTGAAACGTTTATCCAATTGATTGCGCATGTTTTCCCAGAGTGCAAATCCATAAGGTTTAATAACCATGCAACCACGCACTGCACTATAATCTGCAAGCCCGGCTTTAATAATTATATCATTGTACCATTGCGAATAATCCTGTTCTCTGCTTGTGATTTCTTTACTCATTTGTATTAACTATTTTATATGTGTTTATTTTTTTGATTCGATAAAATTGCATCCAGTTTTATAATTAAAATTCCTATTTGAATATTTTTAACTGCCGTTCATAAAATCATTCTCAGTTATGTAATATTTTATGCTTAAATTTACGGTAAAATGACGCAAAAATAAACGTTCATTAGTTATAAAACTTTTTAAAACTTAAAGCCATGAAAATAAAACATATAATATTCCTTGGCGCGGTGGCTGCTTTCAGCAGTTGCAGTACTGCTTACCGTTCCGGACAAACTCCCGATGATGTTTATTATTCACCGGCTCCGGTTAAAAATTCTTATGTAAGTTCAGAAAACGATAATGGTTATGCAAGTCCGGGAGATGATAATGGTTATGTAACGCCCCAAACTGATAATGATAGAAATTCATACTCTTACCGAAATGATGAAGAAGGACAGAATGGTGGTGGAATCCTGGATCAAAATTATATGGCCCTTGCACCTGTTACCCTGGATTTAGGATATGCATACGACCCTTATGGATATAGTGGTTTAGGATATGATCCTTATTATTATAATAGTTTTGGCAATCCATTTTATAATTATGATCCTTTTGGATTGTATAACCCTTATATGTACAATTCTTTGGGATTTGCCGGGTTAGGTTTTGACAATACTCCTTATGGTTTATATAATCCTTATGGATTGTATAATCCATATATGTACAGCCCATATATGTACAATCTGTCCTATTTAGGCCACTCCTATTCTTCTCAATATTATCCTGTTTCAGGGAATTCCAATATAAGTTTATATTCCGGACCAAGGAGATATAATCTTAATGCATACACGAACACAAGTTCAAGTAGTAATTCGAGCGTTGGTGTACGTGGTAGTGGTAGTATTCCAACTAATACTTCATCTTCAACACCAACGACCATAAGGCGTACTACTGGTGTAGGAAGTGTGATCAGGCGGATTTTTACTCCTAATCGTACCCGTATTTATACGGTACCATCCAACAACAATAGGGTATATTATAATTCTAATAACAACAGGACATATAATAATTCCAATAATTACAGGACATATAATAATTCCGAAAATTATAGAACCTTTAATAACGATCAAACTCCTTCCAGAAGCTATAATAATTCTTCATCTGAGAGTGCCCCTTCCAATTCAGGAAACAGCGGCGGTAGTGCTCCTGTAAGGACCTTCAGGAGATAAACACTAATTTATGGGATGATTTTTCATCCTTTTTTAGATCGTTTTTTTAATTAAAAAGTTGTTTTAGGACAATTAAAGTGAAATAATGAATCGAACCATGAAAACAGGATATTTAGTCTTATTATTTTTATTTACTGTCATATATTCTTACGCGCAGGAACCGGCAGATGCTTTGCGATATTCTTTTTTAACCGAACCTGGAGGTACTGCACGAAACCAGGCAATTGGTGGGGCAGGTGGTGCTTTGGGTGGCGAATTCACTTCTCTTTTTATAAATCCTGCGGGATTGGGGTTTTATAAGACGGGAGATTTTGCTTTTACGCCGGATTTTTCATTTCAAAATTCTAAATCCAACTACCTGGGCAATCCGGGAAGTGCAAAAAATAGTAGCTTTAGTATTGGTACCACGGGATTTGTTTTGGCTTCTCCTTCAGCCCCGGGTAAAAAAGTAAAAAGTTTTGCAATTGGTTTTGGAATCAACAGGATGGCTGATTTTAATAATCATGTTTATTATAAGGGAACCAACCACTCTTCCTCCTTTTCGGAACAATACCTGGAACAATTGGCTAATGATAACGTTACTAATCCCAATGATGCTGCCACTAATTATCCTGATGGCGCCAGCCTCGCTTTTAATACTTACTTAATTGATACGCTTCAAAATGCTGACGGTTCAATCGGCGGTTATAAATCTGAGGCAAATCCTGCGACAGGTCTTATTCAGGAAAATACCATCAATACTTCGGGAGGAATTACTGATGCGGCTATTGGAGGAGGATTGAATCTGAAGGATAAATGGTATTTCGGTGCTACCCTTTCATTCCCATTTTTAAACTATAATCGTAATGCTTCTTACAAAGAGAGTGATGCTTCAGGAAATCCTAACAATAATTTTAATTATTTCATTGCCAATGGAACATTACAAACAAAAGGTGTAGGAGTAGATGGAAAATTTGGTGTCATTTTTAAACCTGTTAAAGATCTTAGTCTTGGTTTGGCATTTCATACGCCCACTTATTACCAGCTTACTGATAATTACAACACCAAAATAATAACCGATCTAGAAGGTTATGGAGGTGAAGGTGTAAAACACCAGAGTTCTACTGACCTTAACAATGGTCAGCAGCTTCAATCAAAATATAGTTTCAATACTCCCTGGCGGGCAATATTGAGTGGCGCCTATGTTTTTGGTGAAGTGAAAAATGTACAAGACCAGCGCGGCTTTGTTTCTGCGGATATAGAATATGTAAATTACAAAGACGCTTCGTTTCATGACGTAAACAATGATGCTTCCGCAGCAGATTATTACAATTCTTTAAATAAGGTTATTAAAGATCTTTATAAAAATGCGATTAATGTTCGGTTGGGAGGAGAATTAAAATTCAATACGATTATGTTCAGGTTAGGCGGTGCGTATTACGGTAATCCTTATCAAAATCAAAGCGCCAATCTCATAAAAATAAGCGGAGGTATTGGTTATCGAAACAGGGGAATGTTTCTTGATCTTACTTATGTTTATTTAACTAATAAAGACATCAACTATCCCTATATGCTGGAAGATAAACCTAATGTACCGGCGTATTTGCGAAATAATGCAGGGAATATTGTGGCTTCGATTGGGTTTAAGCTTTAATTTCCCGAAGGCAATAGTTTTCAGATTTCACGAATTAGTTTTTCAGGAATAACTTTTAGAAAGTTTGATTAAAGCTTTATGATAATTGGGACTATTATTCATCTTTCGAATGTTCATTATAATAAATCAAACTAATATCTTAACTTGCTTTAAATCCTTCCTTCAATGTAACTGTTCTGTTAAATACCAAAGCTCCGGGTTTTGAATCTTTATCTATGCAAAAATATCCATTGCGCATAAACTGAAAGTGGGCACCGGTTTCAGCATGTTGAATATGTGGTTCTATGAACACATTTTTAATGATTTGCAATGAATCAGGATTTATAAAATCTTTGAAATCCCCTTCTTCAGCAGCAGGATTTTCTACTTTAAATAAACGGTCGTATAATCTTACTTCTGCTTTGGCAGCATCACGTGCATTGATCCAGTGAATGGTTCCTTTTACTTTTAAGTGACTCGTATCATGATGACTTTTGCTTTCGGGCAGATAAGTGCAATGTATCTCTGTCACATTTCCAGTAGCATCTTTTTTAAAACTTTCGCATTTAATAATGTAAGCGCTTTTTAAACGAACCATTTGTCCTGGTGCCAGGCGGAACCATTTTTTTACAGGGGATTCCATAAAGTCTTCTTTTTCTATCCATAGTACTTTTGAGAAAGTGATCGTTCTTATATTCCCCGCATCATTAGGAAGATTTTCAGTGGTTAATTCCTCTGTTTTATTCTCATCATAATTATCTATGATTAGTTTAAGTGGATTCAAAACAGCCATTACACGATTGGCAGTTTGGTTCAGTTCTTCACGAATGCAAAATTCCAGCAGGCAAATATCAATCATGTTATCCCTTTTAGCTACCCCAATCTTTTCACAGAAGGTTCTTATGCTGGAAGGTGTATATCCTTTTCTCCTGAAGCCTGAAAGTGTAGGCATTCGAGGATCATCCCACCCTGAAACATAACCATCATTTACAAGTTGTAATAATCTACGTTTACTCATCACCGTATAGGTCATATTTAAACGCGCAAATTCATATTGGCGGGAAGGGAAGATTTCTAATTTTTCTATGAACCAATTGTAGAGTTCACGATGCGGAACAAATTCAAGCGTACAAATGCTATGAGTAATATGCTCAATACTATCGCTTTGTCCGTGAGCAAAATCATACATTGGATAAATACACCATTTATTCCCTGTACGATGATGATGCGCATGCTTTATTCGATACATAATTGGATCGCGCATTAGCATATTGATATGTGACATATCAATTTTTGCACGTAATACTTTTTCGCCGTCTTTATATTTCCCGTTCTTCATTTCCTCAAAAAGAAGAAGATTTTCTTTCACACTTCTGTTGCGAAAATGATTATCTTTTCCAGGTTCAGTGGGCGTTCCTTTCTCAGAGGCAATTTGTTCCGGGGTGCTGTCGTCAACGTATGCTAACCCTTTATTGATAAGCTTTACAGCAAAAAGATACAATTCGTCAAAATAATCGCTTGAATAATATTCGTTACTCCAGGTAAAGCCAAGCCAACGAATATCCTCTTTAATGCTCTCCACATATTCTGTATCTTCTGTTACCGGATTGGTATCATCAAAACGAAGATTGGTTGCGCCAATATATTTAAGCCCCAATCCAAAATTTAAGCAGATGCTTTTTGCATGTCCAATATGCAGATAGCCATTCGGTTCGGGTGGAAAACGCGTTAATATTTTTTCATGCTTATCATTACGAAGATCCTCTTCAATGATCTCTTCTATAAAATTCAAACTTTTAAAATCATCAGAATCTCCTGCCGGGAAGGGCAATTTCGATTTTCCTGATTCGGAATGGCTATTCTTATCTCTAATATTTTCTAACATTTTTTTATTTTGCTTCCAAACTTTTAATTCCCAAATCGATTTTTAATTTTTAATTTTTAATTGTCTTCCATACTTTCTGCGATCAATTCTGCAATATCTATCACTTTAACTTCATCTTCTTTTTCATGGAGTTTTACGCCATCAGAGAGCATCATCATACAATAAGGACAATTAGAAGCAATAATTTTAGCACCAGTTTCAATGGCTTCCGATGTTCTTTCTTCATTGATTCTTTTAGTGCCTTTTTCTTCTTCTTTGAATACCTGGGCACCACCGGCACCACAACACAATCCATTGCTCCTGGATCGTTTCATCTCTACCAATTCCACATCTAATGCTTCCAAAACTTTACGAGGTGCTTCATAAATGTTATTGGCCCGCCCAAGATAACAGCTATCGTGATATGTAATTTTTTTACCCTTAAAACTTCCATCCTCTTTCATCTTTATTTTTCCATCCTCAATAAGCTGCTGTAAAAAAACAGTATGATGAACCACTTCATAATTGCCGCCAAGCGCAGGATATTCATTTTTTAGAATATTAAAACAATGAGGACAGGTAGTTACTATTTTTTTTATTTCATAACCATTTAGTAATTGAATGTTTTGATATGCCATCATCTGGAACAAAAATTCATTGCCGGCACGCCTTGCAGGGTCACCATTGCATATTTCTTCTTTGCCCAGGATAGCATAATTAATACCAATTTTATTTAAAATAGTTGCAAATGCTTTCGTAATTTTTTGCGCGCGCTGGTCAAAACTGCCCGCACATCCCACAAAAAATAGTATCTCAGGAGTTTTACCTTCTGCCATCATTTCAGCCATGGTTGGAATATGCATTTTTCTTAAATTATTGGCAGCTAAATTACAACAAACAATTTTGATAGACGGCAACAGGTTCAACGGTTTAAACTTATTTTTGCGGTTCTGAAAAAAATGAATCTGATCACAAAAATAAAAAACTGGGAACAATGGCCTTTTAAGATTTTATATGCTCCGATAGCTCCCGTTTGGGCCTGGTATATGATTCGTTCGGGTTCCGTATGGTTTTTTACACCGAGTAATCCTAAACTTACTTTTGGCGGAATGGAAGGTGAACCAAAGAAAGAAATGCACGATTTACTTCCCGTTGAGCTTTGCCCGAACTATTTTAATGTAAAACCTTCAATCAGCTTTCAGGAAATAAAAGAGATGCTTGCCCATAGCGGTATTCAATATCCTTTAATTGTAAAACCTGAGGTTGGGGGACAAGGAATATTATTTAGAAAAATTGAAAATGAAGAACACTTAAAAGAATACCATTCTAAAATTCCAGTAGAGTATTTTATTCAGGAATTTATAAAATATCCAGTAGAAGTAAGCCTTTTTTATTATCGTTATCCTTTTGAAAAAAGAGGAGCTATTACCGGGTTTCTTCAAAAAATACCCATGCGTGTAACAGGAGACGGAATCCATACGCTGGAAGAATTGCTTCTGATGAATTTAAAAGCAAAAAAAAGGATTGCGGGACTCAAACTTAAACATGGACAAAATTTTAATAAAATAATTCCCGTTGGCGAAACTTATATTCTGAGCTATGCCGCCAATCATAACAGGGGAGCACAATTTATAGATCTCAGTTCTGAAATTGATGACAAATTAATAGAGATGCTTGATGAAATAAGCCTCGGCATTAATGATTTTTTTTATGGAAGATATGATATCATGTGTAATTCGATTGAAGAATTGAAACAGAGGAAAAATTTTATGATTCTTGAATACAATGGATGCGGCGCTGAACCCAATCACTTTTATGATACCGGATACACTTTGAGTGGTGCATGGAACGAAATTCTGAAACACTGGAAAATATTGTATCGTATCAGTAGCTATAATCATAAACAAGAAATACCTTACTGGCACTTAATGAAAGGCATTCGCTTCAGACATAAAACAAGAAAACATTATAAAATAATTAATAAAGCAGATAAAGAAATTTCCTGAAAATATAACACCTTGCAAAACTAAAACCATGATGATAATGTTGAAATATCTTTTGACCTTTTTGCTTTTCACCGGATCGCAGACGAATGCACAAAATTACACTCCGACTGACGCAGGTAGTAAAGTACACTTTGTAATTAAAAATTTCGGGATCAATACAGGGGGAGATCTTTCAGGTATTAAAGGGATAATAGACTTTTTTCCTGATAACCTTGCTGAATGTAAGTTTGATGTAACTGTGGCTGTATCCACGATTAACACTGATAACGGAATGAGAGATAAAAGCCTGGTAAGCGATGAATATTTTGATGCTACTAAATTTCCGTTGATACATTTAATTTCTACCAAAATTTCCAAAACAAATAAAACGGAAGATGGATTTTTTTATTTTATAGGAAATCTTACCATAAAAGGAGTAACCAAACCAATTTCTTTTCCATTCCAGGCAAAAAAGATTAATGGTGATTATTTATTTACAGGTAATTTTCAAATAGAACGCACTGATTTTGGAGTTGGTGAAAAAAATATTGTTTTGAGCGATGAGGTAGCTGTGTCTTTATCCGTTTTGGCAAAAAAGAACTGACCAAAAGAATTAACCGATTAATGGGATTAGTAAAAATTTTTTTCTGGGGAATGATAGTGAGTTTCTTAGGCTCACTTCCTTTGGGCACCCTTAATGTAGCAGCTATGCAGATAAGTGTGCAGGAAAGTATTAAAAATGCAATTTATTTTTCAATTGGATCTTTACTGGTAGAAATGTTTTATGTGCGTGTTTCATTAGTGGGCATTAATTGGATACGCAAACAAAAAAAAATATTCCGGTGGATGGAATGGATCGCCCTCGCTATTGTAGTAGCCCTTGCTGTGGGTAGTTTTATTGCAGCAATGCAACCGCATCATGCAAAAAATGTGATGCTTGATAATAACATTAACCGTTTTCTCCTGGGTGTGATGTTGAGTGCTATCAGTCCCATGCAAATTCCATTTTGGTTTGGTTGGAGTACGGTCCTTTTTACTAAAAATATTTTGCAGCCTAAAAATTCTTACTATAATTTTTATATCGTAGGTATTGGATTAGGGACACTTTTAGGAAATTGTGTTTTTATTTTTGGAGGTAAATGGATCGTCCAAAAACTAAATGCAAACCAGAATTTAATGAACTGGATTATTGGTGGAATTTTCGCAATAACAGCAATTATTTTTTTAATAAAAATTCTGTTAAATAAAGATGCAGCTGAGAAGTTGGAAGATATGAGTGTGAAAGAATAGGCATTATGTATCCAGATATGAGAAAGGTGCGATTTGTCTTTAGATAATTTTACAGTAAACCAACAAATAATCTGTATTTCTTTTTTTTCAATCCATGAAAGTCTCACCCCAACCCCTGTCTGACTTCATCAAACAGGCAGGCTTCTCCGAAAGAGAAGGGAATGCTCTGTTAGAAATTCGTGAAAATCCTTGTAATCAGTGGCTATCTTGTTTTTAAATTCGTGAAAATTTGTACAATTAGTGGATAAACAAAAAAATAAATTTGTTGCTTTCAATTTCTAACTTATTTTTGCGCAGCAATTATGATCACAAAAGCAAATACCGGCTTCTTTTACTTTAGCTACTATTTTAGAAATAGCCCGGGATGCCTTTGTTAATACTGAAACAAACAGATAACGATAAAAGAATCCCGGCTGAAAAAGTCGGGATTTTTGTTTTTATGACCCGAACATGATGATAAAAAGATGATAAGATAAATGAAGAATAATATCATCATGTGAGAGCCATCTGGCAATTAAAAAAATGAAAATGTTCAGATGAAAAAGAGAATAGCCATACAGGGTTTTGAAGGTAGCTTTCACCAGGCTGCAGCCCGTAGATTTTTTGGAAATGATGTGGAAGTAATTTGTTGCTCCACCTTTCGCGATGTAGTTAAAATTGCTGATGACGAAAGTAAGAGCGATGGAGGTTTGATGGCTATTGAGAATTCTATTGCCGGAAGTATTTTACCAAATTATAATTTGCTTCAAAAGAGTAATTTAAAAATTACGGGAGAGATCTATCTCCAGATTGATCAAAATCTTTTGGTGAATCCCGGTGTTTCATTGGAGGATATCCGCGAAGTGCATTCGCATCCGATGGCGTTATTGCAATGCCTGGATTTTTTGGAAAAATATAATTGGAAATTAATTGAAACAGAAGATACCGCTCTCAGCGCTCAACATATTCATCAGCACAAAAGCAAGCACATAGCAGCCATCGCAGGTGAATTTGCTGCTGAACTTTATCAATTAGATATGATTGCGCCAAACATTCACACGCAAAAAAATAATTATACCAGGTTTTGGGCTTTGGAAAATAAAGCATCTGCAAAAGTAGTTGTTGAAGCAAACAAAGCTTCACTGATTTTTGAAACAGATCATTCAAAAGGCAGCCTTGCTAAAGTGCTTACCAAGATCTCAGAAGGAGGGATAAATCTAAGCAAACTGCAATCCATGCCTATACCTGGTAGCGATTGGAAATATGCTTTTCATGTTGACTGCGAATTTACCAGCCTGGAACATCTTAATAATGTTCTGAAAAATATAAAACCTTTTACAGCGGCGGTTAAAGTGTATGGTGTTTATAAAAATGGAAAAACACCGAGAACCTGATTTAATGTAAAGAAAGAAATATGAATGACAAATCAATAAATGCTATGAATAATGATTCTCAAATAGTCGGGAAGGTATCTGAACGACTCGAAGGAGTTGAAGAATATTATTTTTCAAAGAAACTGAGACAAATTGATGAAATGAATAAAGCCGGGAAGAATGTTATCAATCTGGGAATCGGAAGCCCCGAT
>Ga0307374_10002129_pt1 | contig 35734 bp, 35 predicted proteins | sample OX3MG_FD_202532 | JGI IMG/M metagenome (GOLD analysis project Ga0307374, IMG submission 202532) | Soil microbial communities from Risofladan, Vaasa, Finland - OX-3 | ecosystem: Environmental > Terrestrial > Soil > Coastal area > Acid sulfate soil | place: Finland: Risofladan, Vaasa | collected... | reverse complement strand
AACTTGTTTTCATTGGACCAGTCCTCTCGTTGCGGCACTGCCTGAGAAAAAGGATTACCCCCTGATTTCAAAGGTAATCCGCGCCAGACGCGGGCGACTGGTCCAACCATTTTGTCTACAGAATCAAATGCACGAACCCATTTTAACGCCGGTCTCATTGTATCGGAGCTGGAACGCAGATGCACGTCGATTTACAAGGTCAGACGGCGGTGGTCACGGGCGGGGCGCTCGGCATTGGGCGAGCCATCGCCGAGAGTTTGGCCGCCAACGGCGCCGCCGTGGCGATCGTCGATCTGGCGGCCGAAGACGCCCAGCGGGCCGCGCAAGAAATCGGCGCCGCCGGCCGAAAAGCGGCGGCCTATATCGGCGACGTGGCCGACGCGGCTCGCATGAACGAGATCGCCGCGCAAGTTTCGCAAACGTTCGGGCCGCCGAGCATTCTGATCAACAACGCCGGCATCAACACGGCGCGCGATCGCAAGCCGATCCACGAATACGCCCGCACCGATTGGGATAATATCGTTCGCGTCGATCTAACGGGCGTGTTCGTCACCAGCCAGGCGATCGTGCCGTACCTGCTGCGCCGAGGCGGAGGGCGGATCGTGAACATCGCTTCGGTCGCCGGGCTGGTGCCGCTCCGATTGCAGAGCGGGTTCGTGGCCGCCAAGGCGGGCGTGGTCAACCTCTCGAAGTCGATGGCGCTGGAACTCGGCCCGCAAGGCATTCTCACCAATTGCGTGGCGCCCGGCTCGATTCTCACGCGCGGCACGCGGGCCTTGTTCTACGACGAAAGCGGATCGTATAGCGAGAAGGCGGCCAGCCTGTTGTCGCACGTGCCGCTCGGCCGTCCCGGCTCGCCCGAAGAAATCGCTCACGCCGTATTGTTTCTCGTCGCGCCCGAGGCAAGTTACGTCAACGGCGCCGTGCTCTCAGTCGATGGCGGCTGGACTGCCGGCTTCACGCGAGATTGGTAGCACCCGTCGCGGTTCCAATCGTACCGTCACGGACGTCTGTGCCGGCTGAAAAACGCAGGCGCCATTGCCGCTTTGGCAAGAGATTTGACGGTCGCCGCTTTGCGACCTAAATCAATGCTAGGGGCAGGCCCCGTCTTGACCGCGGCTGACATTCCCTTCGCAATCATCCGCGCACGGTTTTTCGATTCGTTTCAACGATGCCGGCAGCCGGCTCAGGCTGCGTTTTTGGAAGAATTCAGCACTATGAGCACGATTTTGTGCGAGGCTACGGACCGCGCCTCGGAAGATTCCCGGTATAGTTTCGAAGACGGAGTTCACACCCAGGTTTGGCGGCTGCTCTCCGGCATGTATCCCAACGGCAACCTCATCGAGCGGCGGCACGAGCAACGCTATCCCTACCCGCGATTGATCTCGCTGGCGCCCATGAAACCCGACGGCATCACGCCCGACGGCGACGCATTGACCGTGGCGGGCAAGCACATCTCGGAAGGCGGGCTGGGGTTCTTTCACCAGGAACCGATCAGCCACCGATTGGCGATCGTCTCGCTCGAAGCGAGCGACGGGCGCTGGCTGGGTTTCTTGCTCGACATCCACCGCTGCCGTTTCACGCGCCATGGTTGGTATGAAAGCGGCGGAAAGTTTCTCCGCGCCGTCGCCTCGCCGCTAGCGATTGCGAAAACCGCCTGAGTTCCGTCAGTCTCGGATGATCGAAAGGTGGATTGCAAGCCCAATCCTGCACAGGGCGGGCTTCGACAAGGCTCAGCCGCCCGCCCTTCCCGCCGCAACCAAAGTCGCTTTTCGCTCCGCGAAAAAGGCGCCTTTTTCGCGGAGCGAAAAGCGACTCTCTACAGCTTGATTAGCGGTGCATTACGCCTTGATTCGCGCGGCCTTCGTAGACCGATCCGCGCACCGGCTGCGAGGCGGGGGCGGCGCGGCGCTCGGAGGGCGACGGCTGGTTCCATTCGAGAATGATCTGCTGCGCCGGTTGCGGCGGCTGAGGCCGAGCCGCCTGATTGACGACGGCCGCTTGCTGGCCCGCGAAGGAATCCTGTTCGCCGCTTTCGAAGACGGCTGCAACCGCACTGTCCGGCGATTCGCCCGCACGACGCCAGCCCTGTTCGGGCGAATCCCCGGCGGAAGTTTGCTGCGGACGGCTCAGCGGCACGAGCTTCCCGCGAAGCCCGTCGCGGTTCGCCGCCTGGTGGATCAAGTTCGGCTCGGGCCGGGGACGCTTTTCCGCCTCGGCGCGCGGCTGGCTTTCCGAGAGAGAAGCCAGTTGTGCGTCGCCGTCCGGTTTCAGCGGCAAGGGGCTGCCCCGCTTGACCCAATCGAGCCAGGTGTTTTGCAGCACGCCTAAATCGGCAAAGCGGTAACGCTCGACAAGGGCCTGCCGCCAATCGCGCGATTGCAGGCCGTCGCCGACGAACTCGACGAACTTCCGTTTGCCGCCTTGAGCGACGAGGAACGTGGCCAGCGAGTGCCCTTGAGCGTACAGCGGCAAGATGTCTCGCGGATATTCCTTCATGCGGAACATGTTGTCGAAGGCGATTCCCCGGCCGGTTTGCAGAAATCGCACCAGCATCTTCTGCTGCTTGATGCGCTCGCTGCGATGCTCGACCGTGCTGCAAGCCCCTTCGTCGGCCCAGCGGGGCAGCGGCTGCCGAAAGTGGCTGGCGAAGATGGTATGCGTGACTTCGTGGGGCAACACCGAATCGAGCAGCCGGTCGAGCGGCCCTTGGATGGTCATTTGCCAGCCGAAGACTTGCCCGCGATCGAACACGAAGCTCGTCGCGCCGCCGGCGCCCAAGTGCGGGCCGACTTCGACGGTGATCGGACACGGCTCGCGCCAATTGGGCAGCGATTTTCCCAGCCAGGCGACGGCCAGGTCGCTGCGATACTTTTCGGCCAGGTCGCCGACCTGGCGCGCGACGTCCTCGCTCGGAGCGTTGACGATGAAGTTGGCCGTGCGATGACCGGCGCCGAGCGACGCCACGGCAGCCGCCAAGAGCGCGGCCCGAATGAGGCGAGCTTCCATGCTCTATACTCCAGCAATCCTTTGCTTGTGGCGGCCGCATCCCTAGCGACCGCCTGTTTGGCTTCGCGGTGAGAGCAAACCGCGAGCCGCGGGACGATTCTCTTCAGCCACGACCCTTCGAAAAGGCTTTAAGTCTTGACGGGGCAATGATTCTGGGTCGCCGACGTCAAACCTTGCGAGCTTTCCTTTGCTTCCCTGGGCCGTGTAAAGTTTTCAAAACTTATCCTACGCCCGCCCGCCGTCCTATAGCGATTTCAGGTAGTCGACGAGTCCCCCGTTGGCCTCGGGGAACTGATACTGGCCCAATTCGTCCGCCGGGACCCAGCGGAACGGCGGCTTCGGGGTTTGCCGCGGGTCAAGCGGCCGGCAGGCGAAGAATTCCAGGGCCACCTGGCCGTGCGAATACCGATGGACCACGGCCGGGTACGCCTCGCCGACGGCGACCTCCAGGCCCGATTCTTCGAGGCATTCCCTCGCCGCCGCCTGCCGGGCCGTTTCGCCCGTTTGCACTTTGCCGCCCGGAAATTCCCACAGCCCGGCCAGCGGCACGCCTTCCGGCCTGCGGCCGATCAGGTAGCGGCCATCGTGTTCGACCACGGCGATGGCAATGCGGGTCGGAGAGGTCGAGCCAGCAGGTAGGTTATGCTTCAGCATATCCGCGCGAAGCTGGTGGTTTGCCGTTCGTGGGGCGAGTTCAACGTAGGGCTGGCTTTCTAGCCTGACGAGCGCTTTTGTGTAGGTCAGGCTTTCTAGCCTGACAGTCAGGCTGGAAAGCCTGACCTACGACTGGTTGCGCTGACTCGTTCTTAGCTTGCTACCTTCCCCTTGTATTCGTCCAACAACCTGCCTGGCGAGCCCATGATGTTGTAGCCGCCGTCGATGTGCAGGATCTCGCCGGTAATGCCGTCGGACATGTCGGAGAGCAAAAAGCCGGCGGTGCGGCCGACCTCTTCGTGCGTCACGTTGCGGCCCAAGGGCGATATCTTCTCGTACAGCGGCAGCATGTCGTCGACCCCTGCCGCGCGGCCGGCCAGCGTGCGGATCGGGCCGGCGCTGACGGCGTTGACGCGAATGCCGCGCGGGCCGAGATCGAACGCCAGATATTTCACGATCGAATCGAGCGCCGCCTTGCAGACGCCCATCACGTTGTAGCCCGGCACCGCTTTCTCGCCGCCGAAATAGGTCATCGTCACGATGCTCGATCGCGGGCTCATGATGTCCTTGGCGGCGTTGCTGACGGCGATCAGGCTATAGGCGCTGATCTCCATCGCCAATTTAAAACCCTCGCGGCTGGTGGCGACGGTGTCGACTTTCAGGTCGTCGAGCGTGGCGTAGGCGATCGAATGCACCAGGAAGTCGAGCTTGCCGAACGTCTCGGCCGCCTGGGCCATCACCGCCGCGATGTCGCTGTCTTTGGTCACATCGAGCGGCAGCAGGAACTTGGCCCGCTCGGTCTTGTCGGTCAACTGCGAGACGCGGCGGCGGTTGCGCTGCCGTTCGTCGTCGGGCCGGTCGGGCAGGTGCGTGAAGCCGCACTCGGCGCCTTCGGCCATCGCGAACTCGGCGATCGCCCAGGCGATCGAATTGTCGTTGGCCACCCCGAGGATCAGCCCTTTTTTGCCGTCGAACAAACCCATTTGCGTCTCCTGATCTCGAACCGTTTCTCCCCCGGCGGAAGCTGGCAACATACCGCCTCGGCGCCATTTGCTCAACTTGTTATTTGGCTCCGGGCTACCTAAGCTTTTGGGGGAGCGAGCGGAAAGGAGTGAGGAGCCAGGAGATAATTAGAGGGGAAGGATGTCGCATCGCACATGAACCGGGAATCTCCAGTCTCTAATTTCGAACTCTAAAGCGACCCTTCCGCCGCCGCGGCATGCCACCTGCCAATCCAACGCCGATTCAATCGCCGCCCCCTTGGTCGGTTGACGATGTGGAGTCGGCGAGCCTGGCGGCTCGTATCTTGTGGAGCGCCAACCAGGCGGCCGGGCCCGAGCCGTTTCTTGCCGAGGCGATCTCGTTGGCGATGGATGCCGCCAAGGCCGATTACGCGGCCGTCGTCAGTTCCTCGCACGGCGTTTGGAAGGAAATCGCTTCGGCGGGCGCCCCACAGTCGCTGCCTGCCGCGACGCTGGCCGAAGCTTTGGACCGGGAACGAGCCGTTTCATCCGCAAGCTGGCTCGTCGCGCCGCTGGAATCGAAGGCCGCCAGCGGCGAGTTGCTCGCGCTGCACTTTTCGAAAGAGCCTATCGCGACGCGCGTCGGCGAAAGCGCGGCGGCCCTGGCCCTTGTCTGTGGTCGAGCCTTGGCCGACGTTCGCGAGCGCGACCGACAACGTCGCCGCGCCGAGCGACTGGAAGCGATTCTCGAGATCGCCGGACGCTGGAACGAAAATCAGCCGCTCGCGTCGTTGCTTGTCGAAATGGCGGAAGCCGCAACGCGGCTGCTGGATGCAGACCGGGCCAGCATCTTCCTTTGGGACCGACATAGCCATACGCTGGTCGGAAGGCCGGCGCTGGGGGTCGGCGAGGAAGAGCTGCGCATTCCCGACAACGCCGGAGTCGTCGGTCGCGTCATCCAATCCGGTCAGCCGCATCGAGTCGATCTGGCGGACGATCACGAGGCGATCAACCGCCAGGTCGACGAGCAATTGCACTATCGCACCAAGACCTTGCTCTGCGTTCCGTTACGCGGGCGGCGGGGCGAGTTGTTCGGCGTCTTCGAAACGCTCAACAAACGAGCCGGCAACTTTACCGACGAAGATCAGGATGCCCTGGTCGAGCTGGCGTCGCAGGCTGCGATCGCCCTGGAGAACGCCCAAGAGCGGCAAGCGCTCTTGCAATCGCGGCAGTTGATGACCGAACAGGCCTCGCAGGGCGTGCGGCTGATCGGCGTCAGCCCGGCCATCGAGGCGTTGCGCGCCACGATCGCCCGCGTGGCCCGAACCGATCTGGCCGTGCTCATCTTGGGCGAAAACGGCACGGGCAAAGAGGTCGTCAGCCAGTCGATCCATTATCAGAGTCCTCGTCGCGATCAGCCGTTCATCGCCGTCAACTGCGCCGCGATCTCCGAAACATTGCTGGAAAGCGAACTGTTCGGCCACGAGAAAGGCGCGTTCACCGACGCCCACGAATCGCGGCCGGGCAAATTCGAGTTGGCCTCGGGCGGCACGTTGTTTCTGGACGAAATCGGCGATCTCAGTCCGGGCGGCCAAGCGAAATTGCTGCGCGTGCTGGAAGAGAAAATCGTGGTTCGCGTCGGCGGATCGAAGTCGATCCACACCGACTCCCGCGTGATCGCCGCCACCAACCAGGATCTGGCGCGCATGGTCGCCGACAAAAAATTCCGCCAAGATCTCTACTTTCGCCTGAACGTCGTGGCGCTAGAGATCCCCCCGTTGCGAGAGCGCCCGGAAGATATCTTGGTGCTGGCCGAACATTTTCTCAGCGATTTTTGTCACAAGGCGCGCCGCAAGCCGCCGGAGCTTTCGCCCGGCGCGCGACGCCGGCTGCTGTCGCACGCCTGGCCGGGCAACGTCCGCGAACTGCGAAACTTGATGGAACGGCTGGCCTACCTTGCATCGGGCGAGACGATCGAGGCCGACGACGCCGCCTTCTTGCCGGCCGCCTTACCCGGAGGACCGGCTCTTCGCGACGATTTGCCCTTGAACGAAGCCACGGCGACCTTTCAGATCAGCTATATCGAAAAGGTCATCGACCGCGCCGGCGGAAATATGAACGAAGCTGCACGCCGGCTTGGCGTCCACCGCTCGAACCTTTATCGCAAGATGCGCCTCTTGAGAATGCGGCTGGACGAGTGACATGGCTGCTGGCTTCCAAGTCCGGCCGCATGAGAAGCCTTGAACTCCAGGGGGGCAGATCTGAAGAATCGCCTGGCTGACGCTGCGCAAAACCGGAACCCAGCCTCGGGCTGCAAGGCAAGCCGGCTGAATTCCGGATTTGCCCTTGAGCAACGCCGTATTCCCGCTAACATTATAGTCGTAAATGCACGGCTGTTTATGGGGTGCTTGCATCCCATGAGCCGCCCGCATTTCCGCCGCCTCCTTAGCTCAATCGGCAGAGCATCTGACTCTTAATCAGAGGGTTGAAGGTTCAAGTCCTTCAGGGGGCACTCAGAAAAGCCTCGTTTTTACGAGGCTTTTTGCATTTCTGGAAGCGGTGGGCTCTCCAGGTTTTGGCACGGATTCGGGCGGTTTGGCACGGATTCCATGCCAGATTCTGTGCCAAGAAAGCGAACTGGACACTTGGCTGCGGCCTACAGCCCCGCCTCCTTCACCAGCACTGCCAGCGAGACCTTCAACGCCGCGGCGATCCTCGTCATGGTATCGAGGGTCAGGTTCTGCTCTCCCCGCTCGACAAACCCGACATAGCTGCGGTGCATGCCCGCCATGTCGGCGAACACGTCCTGGCTGACTTTCAACGCTTCTCGCCTCGCTCGGATTGCCTTTCCCAGCTTGACGGCCTCCGGGGAGTGGGGCTTGGTTTTCTTTGCCATGCCCGAAAGCTTGGCGATTTGCAATTCATAACGCGACTATTTATAAATAGGCTATTTATAACTATCGTCCGGCTTCGCAAAAGGCCGCTGCTCGGCGGCCCGAGGCCGGTCGGAAGACGGGAAAGGAACGTCAGATGAACATGAAAGTCGTGGGGGGAGTCGCCATTTTGATCGCCGCTCTGCTGATCTGGCTGGCCATCAGCGCCGGGATGGAGGCGAATTTAATGCGCAGCGAGGTGGATAAGGTCAACACGGGCTGGGTCAAGACGGTGAACGACATGACGGGGGCCACGCAGGTCAGCGATACCGCGATCAAGGCGAGGCAAACCTTGGTGGCGGAGTTCGTGATTGGGGCGGTCATTATGGCGGTTATCGGGGGAGTGTTCATGGTCGTCAGGTCGCGCCCCAAGAAGGATTCGGTCTGATCAGGCAAACCGGCACTTTTCAGGACAAACCTTTAGCAAGGGAGAAGCCATGAGTCGAATCGTGTGTGCGGCAGTTATTTTTTTCGCGGTTCTCGCCACCGCTTTGGGCGCTTCGGACAAGCCGAAAACGATGGTCGGCCTGTGGGAAGTCAAATCTGCGACGTGTGATGGCAGCGAAGTATCAACATCATCGTTTTGCGCCCCCTATCTGCGCAAAGGAGGCATCTGGCGATTCGAGGAGGACGGCACGGGCAAATATGGAGTCACGGAGATGACGTGGAAGTACGATCCGGCGAAGCTGCTGCCGCTGGTGGTGACTGAAAAGGATGTTTTCGGAAATTCCAACGAAGTCGTTAAGGCATCGGTCAAATACGTCTCGGGGGGCGACGACATTCGGGTCAAGTTTGAATTACTCGGCCATCCGCATGTCGTCATCCTGTCCCCCGACGATTAGTTAATCCCTCACGGGGGCGCAGCCGAGCGGGAAGCATAGCAGGGCGGCTGGTGGCGTAGCCGCCGCCCTGCTGCGGCAGCCGGGGCAGCGCGAGGCAAGTGGGGTGGGGTCCCGCGGGGATTAACCACTATCGCTCCGGCAATCTGCCGTCCCCTCTTCTTCGCCGACTTGCCGATGCCATCGGAATTCCGTTCGAGACTTGACTTTCACGCAAAACGCGTCCATATTTACGCAATATGCGTAAGTCTCGACCCATCGATGCCCTCCTGCCCCGGACCCGCCAGGGGATCCTCGCGGCAACGCTTATCCAGCCGGAGAAGGCATGGTACGTCTCCGAGCTAGCGCGCCGCATGGGCGTTCCGCCATCGAGTCTCCAACGTGAATTGCGCGAGCTAGAGAAAGCCGGAGTTTTGAAAACGCACCGCCAAGGGCACATGGCATACTATCAGGCAAACGCCAATTCGCCTGTTTTTCCCGAACTCCGCGCTTTGATGTTGAAGACGGCCGGGCTGGTCGACGTGTTGGCCGACGCGCTTGAGCCGCTGGCCGGTAAGCTTCGAATCGTGTTTGTTTACGGCTCAATGGCCAGCGGCAGTGAGCAGAGCGACAGCGATATCGACCTGATGGTGATCGGCGATGTTTCTCCGGTGAACCTTGCGGTGCCGCTGCGAAATGCGAGAGAATTGCTCGGCCGAGAGATCAATCCGAGCGTTTACACGCCTGCGGAATTTGCCAGGAAACGGGCGGCCAGGGATCACTTTCTGACCAGGGTATTGGACAAACCCAGGCTGTTCGTGCTAGGCACTAGCGATGACTTGGAAAAAACTGCTGGCTAACAAGAATGTCTCGCGCGAGCCGCCGAGCAAGGCCGAGCTCGACAATCTGCGCTCCATTGTCGACCGCAGCATGAAGGACGTTGCGGCGCCGGGGTTGTCGGCCGACGCCCGGTTCGTCTTGGCCTACGACGCAGCCCGCACCCTTTCGCTGATGGTCGTGCGGGCGGCGGGCTACCGTCCCCGCGCAGTTGGCGGCCATTACAATACTTTCCTGGCGCTTGAAGCAGCCGATGCCGCGTTTGCAACACTGTCCGCGTATTTCGATGGTTGCCGGCTGAAGCGGAACGGCTGCGAATACGATTTCGCAGGCGGGGTAACCGACACCGACGCCGAAGGATTGCTCAAGACCGTGAAACAATTCGCAGTTGATGCCGAAGCGTGGATAAATGCCCATCATCCTTCCTTGGCGTGAAGATCGCAAGCAGTGGAGCAAAGGTCGCTGGCGCCAGTCCTTGTCACGACGAGTGATCACCCATTTCTACGCACAGGTCTGCACTGTTCGCTGAGATGATTGGCGGCTTGCAATGACGAGTGATTGGCGGTGACCGAGGCGAAGGTTCAGCCCCACGGGGGCGCAGCCGAGCGGCGGAGCGATACAGGCCGACAAAAATGCTCGCGCAGCGAGCCAGTCGGCCGGCTTCATCCGCCTGCCGCGTCGCGGCCGGGGTCGCATGGGGATTAATCCCTGCCCTATCTGCTGCGCCCCTGGTGCCGGTGTTCGGGGTAAAGCGTGCGGTAAAGCTCCTTGAGCACGTGCATGCCCGAAGCCACGGCTACCATGCACATGGCAACGGCGGCGACTTTCTGGAAAAGCAGACTATCACGAGCCCCGGTACTGCGAGCAAGGTGCTGGGCTCCCCGTGCAATCGGGAATAAACTGTTCGGCGAAGTCATAAGCCTTCGAGATTGCGAGCGAGCGCCTGAAAAGTCAAGAAGTTCCACAATCGCCGCTTGCTGGTTCGTTCGGTTTTGCACGCATTCATGGCAGTGCATGAAGAAGCCCGGCAAAAAAATGAGTTGGCAACGTTGGAAGAATCGATTTAGAACAAACTTTCGGGCGATCGGCTTGCACGAAGGGCGATGTTTATGGAACTTCCGAATTGCCGCTGGCGCAATACCGCTGTCAAGCATGCTAAACAGTTTCGTTGCACGCATCCTCGAATTCACGCCCAAAACCAACTCGTGACGGGCGAGATGTGCAGTTCATGCTCGCTGTGCGAGGCAAACGATCCGGCATTCTCCTTCTTGGCCAATGGAAGTGAGCAGGTCCCGGAGAAGCCGGTGACGCTACGTCATGTGCAAAGTTGGGCGGTCGGCGTGACCACTGCGCCTCGAAGAGAGCCGACTCTCGCACGCTGCCTGAAGAGCCTCGCAGAAGCAGGCTGGAACGAGCCGCGGCTGTTTGCGGAACCGAGCGTCGAGACGCCGGCCAACCTGCCGACATCTCGACGTGACGTGCAATTGGGAGCCTTCCCGAATTGGTATCTGGGATTGACGGAACTCGTGCTGCGCGAGCCGTTGGCGGATGCCTATTTGATGTGCCAAGATGACGTGCTGCTGGCGGCGAGTTTGCGGGCTTACCTGGAGCGCACGCTGTGGCCCGGCGAACGAGTCGGCATCGTTTCAGCGTACCGCCCGAGCCATTACGAGCAGCGCGGACCGGGCTATCAGATTGAGGATCGCGGCTGGGAAACGTGGGGAGCGCTGGCCTACGTTTTTCCGAATCCATCGGCCCGTGCGCTGCTTGCCGATCCGCTGGTCATCAACCACCGACATCATGGGCCGGCCAGCGGAATGCAGAACATTGATTCAGTGGTCGGCAGTTGGTGTTTGCGGAGCAAGATGCCGTACTTTGTGCATGTTCCGAGTCTTGCCCAACACATTGGGCATACTTCTACGATCTGGCAATCGTGCCAAGCCGCCGGCCCGCGTCGCGCCGCGGAATTTCTTGAGCGGATCGAGTGATTCGTTTTTTGCGAGCCGCAATTTTCTTGACTCTTGTTGCTTCGCCCGTATCATGAACGCAACGTCGCGCATCTGAGTTGTTGCTTCTTGACACGTCCGCAGGCGCGACGCCGGAACGGGTTGAAAGCTGGCAATCAGGCGGCGGGTTCTGATCGATGCTTGCGCCGCCGAGGGGTCAGTCATTCCGCCCGAATGGTTCTTTAGTTCGGGCGTTGGAATTCGCCCGAGCCAATGACCTTGTTGGTCGCAAGTGTAGAGGGCGTTTCCATGGCCGAGCGGGCGACGGCGGTTCTTGAGGCAATTCTGCCACTGCCGCCATTCCTTCATGATGGCTCGGCGTTTCAGGTCTTCGTCGAATCATGCGCAACCATGCGCTCGATCGCTTCTTGAAATGGCAGGAGAAAAATCATGGCGGCCGACGAAGCTCGCGACGGGCTCCCGGGCAAGGAATCTCGCAAAACCACGAAGTCCACGACGGAATACCGCAAGACCGATCACGAAACGCACGAAGTTGCACGATCGGGCGGTTATGAACGGCGCGTTGTCACCAGCGAAACGCGCGAAACTTCGACGAGCCACAGCGAAACGGTCGAAATTCGCAGCGCGGCCCTGCCGGCGCCGAGCGCCGACTGGCACGCGAACGCGCCCGGCACGGTGCGGCTTTCAGTCCGCGACGTACTCCCGGAAAGCTGTGCCGAAGCGGCACTGTTCGATGGCGATTATCTGCTCGACTTGGTCGACCGACATGCCGACGGCTGCCGGTGGGAAGTTTCGTTCGCGGCCCATTGCCGGCTTTACCGGGCGGCGCTATTGGCTGCCCCGCGATTCGGCCGACTCGAACTGCTCGCCGAATTGCAGGGCGCCGTGCCCGGTCCGCGCTGGATCGCCGACGCTCCGCCGAGTTTCGACCGCCCGGTGACGATGCACCTCGATCCGGCGAGCCGCCTAGCCGCCGGCTGCCGCTGGCCCGAAACGGTGAGCGTCATGCCGCTGCGCGCAGCGTTGCCGCAAGCGCGGTACGACATTCCCGCAGCCCCGACTGCTGAGGAACGGGCGGCGATGGAGATGTTCTCCGGTTCATCCAGTTCGTGCCCCGTGCCGTGCCCCGATCCGTCGCCCGGCTGCCATTGCGTCTGCCCGTGCGGCTGCACCGACGGCGGCACGATGGAACCCAACAACGCGCCGCTCACCTCGGTGCCCAACAGCCCGATGCACCCCGATCCCGACAGCGAGCGGCCGGTGCGATATCTCAATGGCGAAATCCGGCTGGCCGTCACCGACCTGTCCAGCGCCGGGTTCGGCGCCGATTTCGGCCAGACGCGGATTTTTTCCAACCGGCTGGGCGGCGATTACGATGCCGGCAACGGCTATAACTGGCTGGTGCGGCAGTTGCCCAGGGCTTATCAACAAGGCACGGCAGCGGTCATGATTTTGCGCGGTACGCGCTCGGCACTCTGGTTCGATCTTGTGAGCGGCGTGTATGTCGGCCGCTATGGGACGAAATTCACGCTGACGCACGATGCAGTTGCCGGCGTATTCAATCTCGCGGCGCCCAATGGCGAACTGACCGTGCTCAACGACTTCGCGGCCGCCAACCCCGGCATGTTCTCGAAGCGGCTCACCGCCGGCGGGCAAACGATTCAAGTCACGAGCTACGCCCCCTCGACCACGCTGGGCATCGGCGAGGTGCAACGCAGTTATGCCACCGGCGGCGTGACCACCGTCGAATCGTATCTTTACAGCTTCACCGGCATCGACCTGGCAGGCGTGTTGCTGCGGCGGCAGGTCGGCGGCAGCGCTTGGCAGAACGTCCGCCAAGTGGTTTACGCCTACTATGGCAGCGGTGATCCGAATGGCTTGGCCGGCGATCTGCAATCGGCCACGGTTCAAACCTGGGACGGCAGCGCCTGGCAAACGATCGACAACTACTACTATCGCTACTGGACCACGACGAGCGGCGGGGGGCTGTTGCACTGCCTGAAATACGTCGTCAACAGCGCGGCCTACGCGCGCATGTTGGCCGCCGGCCTCAATCCGCTTACGGCCACCGATGCGCAGGTCGCCGAGTTCGCCGATCTTTACTTGGAATACGACGGTCAGCGTCGTGTGACTAAGGAGACCACGGATGGCGGTCTCTATAGCTTCACGTTCTCGTTCACGAAGAACGCCAACGCCGGCTACTTCGACGACTACAACAACGGGAAGATAAAGACCGTCGAGACGCGGCCGGACGGTTCGACGAACACCGTCTACACGAACTATGTAGGGCAGGTTCTCGTCAAGCAACTGGCCTTGGGAACAGACGCTTGGATCGAAGCGTCGCATTACGATTCGAGCGCCAACGTGCTGCAATACGCCTACCCCTCGGCCGTGGCCAGCTTCGACGACACGCACAATGATCTGGCCATCATCTACCACTCAACAAGCGGGCTAATCCGCAAGTACGCCTATTATGGCGCCTCGGCGCCGGGCTACACGCAAAGCGAGTCAGTGCAGCAAGGCACGGGCGGCACGCCGGTGGTGCTCAAGGAGTACAAGTACACGCAGCAATCGGCCGGCGGGGCGACGGTCTATCCGACCACCTCCGTCACCGTCTACCGCGACGACGGCGGTACGCAGCCGATCACGACCAACTTCAGCTATTCGTTCTATAGCGGCACGACGGCTGTCCAGCAGCGGACCACGACTCTGCCCGTCGTCCCGGCGGGCCAGAACGGCTCGGGCGTGGCCGCCACGCGTGTCGAGCAATTCGACCAGTGGGGTAATCCTGCTTCGATCACCGACGAGCGCGGGACCGTGACCGAATTTACGGTCGATGTTGTCACCGGCGGTCTGCTGAAGCGGATCGACGACGCTACCGGCATGGCGCTCGTAAGCGATTTCACGCTGGATAATCTCGGCCGCACGACGCAGCAACTCGGCCCCTCGCACACGGTTGACTTAAGCGGCACGGCCACCGCGGTCCGCACCGCGAGTTGGACCGTCTACGACGATGTGATTCAGCAGGTGCGCAGCGCTCAAGGCTATGCCACGGGCTCTTCGCCGAGTTACAGCTACACGCTGGTCAACCCCGTCTCGATCACCATCATGGACGGCGATGGCAACGTGACCGATCGAATCTCAGCCACGCGGGCCAGTACGTCTGGCCCACTTCTGCCCAGCGACACGTTCGCCCAATCGAGCTATGTTCGTTGGACGCACAACGTCTACAACGACAACGACCAGCTCACCGCAGCACGCGTCTACTTCTCGATCCCCGCCAGCGGCGAAGGGACGAAGGGAACGAACTACAACGAGCAAGACTTCGGCTTCGACTCGTTAGGTCGGCAGAACAAGGTCGTCTCCGGCGGTGGTACGATCACGCGCTCGGTGCACGACCCGCGCGGATTGCCGCTTTCTGTCTACGTCGGCACCAATGACACGGGCGCCACGGACAGCGATCCGACGGGCGGCGGGGCGGCCGGCAATAACATGGTCGCTGTCCAGGTCAACCAGTACGATGGCGGCGCCTCGGGCGGCGACGGCAGCCTGACCCAGCAGACCCTGCCAGTCGATTCCAACGCGGCGAACGACCGGATCACGGCGTTCCAATACGACTGGCGCGATCGCCAGGTTCGAATCACCCTGCCGCAGGATTCGTACCAGGTCAACACCTACGATACCCTCAACCGCGTCGTTCAAGTCGACAATTACTCGCAGGCGACGAACAATCTGATTCGCCGCTCGGCTACGAATTACGACAATCGCGGGCAGGTTTACCAGTCGCTTCGCTATGGCGTCGATCCGAATACGGGAACCGTCGGCAACGTGCTGACCGACAACGCCTGGTACGATCCCATCGGCAACGTCCTGATGCAATTGCCGGCCGGGTCGCAAGCCTTCAACAAATCGGTGTACGACGCCTTGAACCGGCAGACAGCGCAGTACATCGGCTTCTACGGCGGCTCGATCAGCTATTCCCAGGCGGAGGACATCAGCGGCGCCACGATCGTCGAACAAACGGAAACCGCGTGGGACGAGGCCGGCAATAGCATCCAAATGACGGACCGTCAGCGGTTCCACAACGCCAGCGGACTTGGACCGCTGACCTATCCCGGCGGCGCACAACCACAGGCCCGCGTGGCCTACTCGGCCATGTACCCCGACAGCATCGGTCGCACGCAGGCCATTGCCGAGTACGGCACGAATGGCGACGCCGCGTTCACTCGCTCGACTACGATTCCCGCCCGCTCCGACACGGTGCTCGTCACCTCGACGCTCTACAATGATCGTGGCGAGGCGTACCAATCGATCGACCCTGCGGGCACGGTCACGCAGACGACGTTCGACGACGCCGACCGGCGGACGCAACTCATCCAGAATTGCCAGTCCGGCCAACCGTCGTCTGGCGATGTGAACGTCACAGTGAATTGGACTTACACCGCCGACGACCTCGTCGCCACGATGACGGCCGTCAACGCCGATACCGGCGATCAAACGACGACCTGGAACTACGGCACAACCTTAAGCGGCTCCGATGTGGCGCGCAGCGACGCGCTCTCGTCGATGGTCTTCGCCGATAGTGGCACGGTGACGTACCTGGTCAATCGCCAGAGCCAGGTCAAGCAGCTTACCGACCAGAACGGCACAGTGCATGCTTTCGATTTCGACTTTTTGGGCAGACAAACCTTCGATCGCGTCACCACGCTGGGCACAGGCATCGACGCCACGGTGCAGCGAATCGGCCGCACCTACGAGGTCCGCGGCCTGTTGCAGAACGTGACGAGCTACTCCAGCCCGACCGTGGGATCGGGCAGCGTCGTCAATGACGTCGAGCGCGTTTACGATTCGTTCGAGCAGGTGACCACCGAATATCAAGAGCATTCTGGAGCCGTAAATCCCTCGACGTCCGTGAATGTACAGTACCAGTACGCAGACGGCTCGGCGAATACGATCCGCGCAACTGCCATCGTCTATCCCAATGGCCGCGTGCTGAATTACAGCTATGGGACCGCCGGAGTAATCGACGACGCACTGAGCAGAATCGCCAGCCTGATCGATAATGACGGCGTGACGCACCTAGTCGATTACACGCGGATCGGCGAAGACACGTTCGTCCAGGCCGCCTCTCCCCAGCCGCAGATCGCCTGGTCGCTCATCAACGGTACCGGCGCTGATCCTTATTCCGGCCTTGACCGCTTCAATCGAGTCGTTGACAACCGCTGGTATAGCAGCTCCAGCGGCAGCGATCTTGACCGCATCCAGCACGGATACGACCGGGCGAGCAATCGACTCTGGCGAAAGAACACTGTCGCCGAAGCGACAGGCGTCTATCTCGACGAGATCTACGCCTACGATGGTCTCTATCGTCTCGCCCGGCTCGACCGTGGCCAATTAAACAGCAGCAACGACGGCATCGTCTCCGGCACCGAAGACTTCACGCAAGCCTGGGGTCTCGATCCGACCGGCAACTGGGCGACCTTCGATCAGGCCGACACTGGCGGCAGTTGGACGCTCGCCCAGACCCGCACCAGCGACACGGTCAATGAGATAACCGGCATTTCTGGCGGCGGTTGGGTCGTACCTGCTTACGACGCCGCGGGCAACATGACGACCATGCCGCAGCCCGCGACGCCGGCAAGCGGCTACACCTGCGCTTACGATGCCTGGAACCGCCTCGTCAATCTGACCGCGGGTGCTACCGCTGTCGGACAATACGCCTACGACGGTGCGAACCACCGAGTTGCGAAGGTCGTTTCGGGCACGACGCGTCATTTCTACTATTCCGCCAAATGGCAGGATCTCGAGGAGCGGCTTGGAGCCTCCACCACACCTGATCGACAATTCGTCTGGGGCATGCGTTACATCGACGGTCTCGCGCTCCGGGATCGCAATTCCGAGCGCTTCTACGCACTGCAAGATCCAAACTGGAATGTAACGGGAATCGTCAGTTCTACTGGCGGAATATCGGAACGATACCTCTACGCTGCATATGGCAAGCCAGCCTTCATGACCGCTGCCTTCTCGCCGCTCTCTTCATCGGGCTACGATTGGGAGACGCTGTTCGCTGGCTATCGCTTCGACGATGAGTCAACCTTCGCCTACTCTCGCTGGCGATTTCTTCACACGGTACTTGGATGCTGGGTGTCGCGGGATCCAATAGATTTCCGCCCCTCCCAAAATGCATATAGTATCATACTGGCGCGTCATACTCGTTCGACTTCCACCGAATGGATTAGTGTCATGCAATCGCTGCTATTCGGACCATCGTCGGAACTGCGAGCCTCTGCGATGCTGGCCGATTGTTACTTCAATAGTTCATCCAGGAGCCGGCTAATACCGATGACGAACCTCTACGAATACTGCGATGACAATCCGATTGGCTCGACGGACTGGACTGGCCTCGTGCCAGCGTGGCAAAAATGTTGTGATCCTACTGGCCCGAAGCCGCCAACGCCCACGAAACCACCAACAGGCGAACCACAGCCGGGTGATCCATGTTACTATCCGAATAGAAAAGTATGCGTAACTAGAGGGCCATTCTGGCCATTCATCTTTACGGGATGCTGGGAGAGTCAATGCGTATGTCAGTGTGCTGGCGATAGTCCTGGACTGAACTGTATTCGCGCGTGCATTCAATGTTCACACGATAACGGCGCGCCAATTAATGTCGATGCGGAGCAGTTTTGCCAATCAAAATGCAACTTAACCAACACCGAACTAAAGAGGCTGAATTGCTGTCTACAGAACGACTACAATAACGGTGGCTGCCTAGGTAGCGCGCTAAGCGCTCCGAAGGATCCAAATCCGAATTCGCAATGTAAGAACATCAAGTAATTAGTTATATTTGCACGGTAGCGTCAGTCCTACGGCTTTTTATCGGATTATTGCAGTTCATTCACGCGTTGTCACGGCAGTTCAACGGTGTTTTCTGAGACGAGTCTATGAGCGTTACCAAGTCTCTTTTATCCGCGTTCATTCTTGCGAACTGCCTCTTTGTGGCGATGTCTTTTGTGGCAAGGCGAGCAGGACTTGATTACCACTTTTCAACCCTAATTGGTCGTCCAAGCGACCCATACGGATTTCAAAATCTTGTACTCCCAAGGCTTGTGCGACATCTACTTGTTTTAACTCCAAGCGGTTTGGCGGCGGTTGCGGTGTATAGAGCGCTTCGCAATAAGACTCTGCAGTTTTCAATTTCCAGTCTCCTGGTTGCCACCGTGTTAGTGGCGGTTCCATTTGCGTTAGGTGCTGGTTCGCAGACGAACATCCGACCGGTACGCGCTATGCTATTTGTCCTATACTTGGTGGCTTTGAGCATTGTCTTGACTTGCGTTCTAGTGTGTCGGCGGAAACGGCGACATTAGCATCGACGATCAAATAGTTTCCCAAATGGTGGCCTCTTTGGCGACCTGCAATAGGATGGGGTGAATGGTATAAGTGCCGCAAATGGGCAATGCGGAGCCTGATATTTCACCTTGGACTCCAAATAGTCTGCGTGCTCGCATGTGCCGCAATTTGGTAGTCCACATTACTCTAACAAATAACCAATGATGCTACCTAAGCGCTACGTCTTGTACTGCTTTAGCATCCTGCGTGTGTGCTACTAACAGCGAGTTCAGTGTATTTATGCGATTGCGTTATTAAAATGCCTCATAGTGACGCCATTCCTTTTATGGTTGCGGTTGTTTGCGTCTCTTCATATGCATGTTGGCGCTCCCTACGACGTACTCCGCACTGGAGCAACATGTCACCTATGCGTCGAAGAACGAATATATACTACGCAGCAATCGCGTCCGCGGGCTTAGCATTGCTTGCTTGCATTCCGATAATTCTTCGGAGCAGTGTGATTGACGCTCCACGGCCACAATTCAGAGCGTTGCTGCCCGTCGGCGCAACTTATTTGGCAGCCTTTGTGCTATTACATCCAATCATTGTTTTCTTGATTACCACGCTTTCCGCGCGGCGAAAATAAGAGCGCCTAAATAAACGAGCTAGCAATGCTAGCGAATTGTATAGATCGATTTTGATTGTCTGTGGCAGGGCAGTCGCATCAAAAATAGGCCCGTTGGCGTACAATGGGCCGCGAGTCAGATGGCATCGGCGGCGATTATGATCCTTCGCAGCACGCGCGCGAGTAATCGGCACGCCGCCAACATGTACCATCCGGACCAATATTTCGGTCGGCTTTACTGCATCTCTCTGGACCGGCGGCCAGATCGCTGGCGCTGCGTCGAGTCGCGGTTCCGGCGGTGGGGATTGTCGGTCGAACGGTTGGCGGCAGTCGATGGATGGCAAACTGCCCGAAATCGAACGGCCCGCGCCGCGGAGCCGGTGAATTCGCTGTCTGCCGGCGAGCTGGGTTGCCTTCTAAGCCACCGTAAGACGATCGAAGAGGCTCAGCGAGGGGGTTTCGAGCGGATCTTGGTTTTGGAGGATGACGTTTACTTCCATCGGCGATTCTTGGAGCGGTTTCAGGAAATCGCCACGGTCTCCGACGACTGGAACTTGCTCTATTTGGGTTGCTCGCAATATGACCGAAGCCGGCTCGAAGCGGTGAACGAGCATTTTTACCGCGCCCGCAAGACGTTGGGGACCTTCGCCTATGGGATCCATCGAAGATGGTTCCAGAAGTTTCTCGATGCAACCAGGTCGCTTTCGGCGCCGGCCGACGTGGTACTGTGCCGGTTACAGGAGGAAACCGGGGGCAAATGCCTGGTGTGGCAACCGCCGCTGGTGATTGCCGACGTTCGCGACAGCGACATCCGGCCGGCGCGCGACCTAAAAAGGCATGCGGCCCGCTTGCAGTGGCCGCTGGAGGATTACGAAATGCCCGTTCCTGAATTTCAGGATTCACCAAACCTAATCGCGTCCGGGTTCCACGCCTTGGCGGCCTGCCGATTTCGGCTGCCCTCGAAATCGCACGGACTGGCCCAGTGCCGCCATCCGCAAGTCCGAACATCGGGCGGACTGGTTTCGCCGGCCGCCTGCGAGTCGTGCGGAATTAGGCAGTCGGCGAATGAAGGGCTTGGGAACGGCGCATTGGCCCTTGTAAAGCCTATTCGCGCTATACCATCGCCGAAGGCAGAGGCCACGGATTCGCCACCGTCGTCCCCGGCCGCAGTGGAGCCGGAAGCGAATAGAGGGCGATTTGCAGAGCAGATTCGGCCGCGGGTGATCCTGGCGATCGATCGCTTCGGCTGGGCGTTTCACTCCGACGCCGAAGGCTTACTCAAGCATCTCTCGGATGAATTCTCGTTTACGATCGTGCCGCACCGCGATTTGGCCCGCCGCCCGGAACTGGTCGAAGGCGACTTGCTGGTGGCGTTCTGGTGGCAAAGCCTGCTCGGCATCGATACTTCGCGCGTCGGGGCTGTCGTTTGCGGTCTGTTCGACACGTGGTCTTGGGACATTCACGGCGTTAGGCAACTCCAGGCCGCCTTCGACAAGGCAACCGCCCTGCTGGTATCGAACAGCTACATTTTGGACGATTTAAGAAACCATCCCGCCGGGCTGCGGCCGCCCGCGAGCTTCGTGTGCGAGGAGGGAGTGGATTGCGAGATTTTCCGACCCCAGCCGTTCCCCCACGAATTTTGCGTCGGCTGGGCCGGCACGACGGCCAATGCCCGAAGCTATCGTGGAGCGGCCGACGGCAAAGGACTGGGCATGATCCAGCAAGCCGCAAGAGACGCCGGCGTGCGGCTGGTGACAGCCGATCGCGAAGACGTCCCTGGTGTCTATGAAACGCGCCGGCAAATCGCGCACGAGAGGATGCCCGAGGAGTTTTATCGCCATATTTCAGCACATTGCATCGGCTCATATTCCGAAGGAGCGCCGTTGACAGCCGCCGAGGCCCTGGCATGTGGTCGTCCGGTGATTTCCACCAACGTCGGCATTGTGTCGCAGGTGGTGCAGCACGGGGTGAACGGGCTGATCGCGCCGCGCGATGCGGCGAGCCTGGCGGCAGCGATGCAGGAGATGAAACGACTCGGACCAGAGAACTTGTCGGCGTCCGCTCGCCGTTCGGCGTTGCTCATGGATTGGAGCCGCCAGGCGCCGAAGTGGGCGCATTGCTTTCGTGCGGCGCTGGAGCTTGGTTCGCGACGGACCCACGCCCGGATTGCGCCTCGCCCGGAATTTGCCAGCGGCGAGTGGCAGGTAAGCCGGCACGATTCGTGCGAGACGGCTGCTCGATAAGCGAATCGCCGGGCCTGGAATTCTGCGGCAGGACGTGACATCGCGGGGAGCGTATGACGTGCTGAAATTCGTGATTCTCGGCAGCGCTCGCAGCGGCAGCACCTTGCTGGCGACGGCCGTCCGCGCCCATCCGGCAGCGGCGGTATTCGGGGAGCTCATGAATCGCAGTAGCCAAGATGCGATTATGGAAGTGACCGCCCTTTGGCCTGATTGCCCGTACCGTCATGGAAGCCATGCCGGCGAGTTGCTGAGTCGCTGGCTCTTCAACCCGGTCCGGCACGCGCCACACGTTCGAGCCTCGGGATTCAAGCTCTTTTACGACCAGGCTCGGGAAGACGAGGCGTCGTTTTCGATCTGGTCCGCTTTGCTCGGGGACCGAACGGTCCATATCTTGCACGTTATTCGAGAGAACCTATTGCAGGCTTTAACCTCATTGCGAACCGCACTGAAGACCGACGAGTGGGCCGTCTTCCGCGGCCATGATGGGACGTACACTTCATCCGGGAAATACGGTTCGCGCCCCTATCGCGTGTCGTCGTCGCCGGTCCGATTCAAGGTCTCGACGAGCGAAGCGGAGTGGTTTTTCAAAACCGTCGCGGTGGAGCGCGAGTGGGTGCGCAACGCGTTTCAATCGCATCCCTATTTGGAGCTGTGCTATGACCGGCTTTCGGTTGCATTCGAGGACTCGATGGCAGGCGTGTTCCGCTTCCTGCGCCTGCCCGAGCATTCGAGCTCGGCCGAACTGGTCAAACAATCGCGATTTACGCCGCGAGACCAGATCGAGAACTATGAGGAGCTTCGCGAGTATTTCCGGCGGAGCGTTTTCGCTCATTACTTCCAGTGGTGAAGGATGAGGATCGCGCTGCTCTCGCACGAATATCCGCCCGAGACGGGATACGGCGGCATTGGTACGTATACATTTCATCAGGCGCGGGGGCTTGCCGCACTGGGACACGACGTGACGGTGTTTTGCGGTTCAGCCAAGCCCGCTCCCGCGTTGGTGACTCGCGAAGCCGGCGTCCGCATCGTCCGCCTGCAAACGGCCCTGCCGGCGGGCTGGGAGCGAAGCTTCGACCGCGACCGCTTGGGTTGGACCCGCGGAAGAATGCGAAACGGGCTGGCAATGTGGCAGGGGCTGGAGGAGCTATCGCGGCGCCATGCGTTTGACTTGCTGGAGGCGCCGGAGTGCGGAGCGGAAGCCTGGTTAATCGCCGCTCAGCGGCAGTGGCCCGTCGTGATTCGGTTTCATTCTCCGGCCGAATTGATCATGCCGTACTACCACGCTACTGAACAAGACCGGATGCTCAGCGCCTACTTCGAGCGCCTCGGAGTTCTGGGCGCCGCGAGCTATACAGCATGCAGCGAATTCATGTCGCGAGAGGCAACTCAAAAATACCATCTTGCGCAACCGGCGATGGTGATACACAACGGCCTTGATCTGGATTGGTTTGACAACGCGGCGCCCGCTCCAGTGCGCGAGCGGACGAACATTCCCCGCGGGAATACGCTGATTTTCTTTGGCGCGCGGCTGGAGCGCCGCAAAGGCGCCGATCTCTTGGCAGAGATCATGCTGCCGATCCTGGAGCGATATCCTGTGAGCTTTGTGGTCGCCGGCGCCGACAACAACGAGGGAATTCTGTGCGAACTGCAACGCTGCTTGGGGCGTTCGCGAGTCGGGACGTTTCATTATCTTGGGCGGCTGGGACTCGACGACGTGCGGAGCTGGCTGCACGCCGCCTCGATTTGCCTGATTCCCAGCCGCTGGGAAAACTGCCCCTACAGTTGTCTAGAAGCAATGGCGGCCCGCACGGCGATCGTGGCTTTTCGCGTGGGCGGATTGCCCGAGCTGGTCAGCGATCAAGTCACGGGATTGCTTGCCGAGCCGAACGATGTGCCGGCTTTTCGTCGCGCGGTGTGCCGCTTGGTGGAAGACCCGCGCCTCGCCGAACGATTCGGCAGAGCTGGCCGAAGCCGCATCGAGCAGCGCTTCACCGTTAGACAAATGGCCGAGCGCTCGATGCAAATTTATCGCGAGACGGCGAACGCCGCGCCATGAACGAACGCATCTCAACACGTATTGGAGCCCCATCGTGACTGCCGTTTCGCCCATGCCGAACTTGGACTTCTTCAATTCACAAGACTGCCAGGTCGCCATGTTGTCCTGGAGCGAGCGGTTCCTTTTGTACTCGCTTGTTCGCGGACTGGAACCTCAGCGCCTGCTGGAAATCGGGTTTGCGTCGGGTGGAAGCTCGCGAATCATGCTGGCTGCTCTCGACGCCAACCACGGAGCTGAACAGCGATTGGTCTCCATCGATCCCCAGCCGCACGCGGCCCCGGCATGGACCGGAGACTCCCGATTTACACTGCTGCGGGAACCTTCGCCACAGGCGATTCCGCACGCCATCGAGGTATTGGGCGGTCCAGTCGACTTCTGCTTCATTGATGCCAACCACGCTGAGAGCTACGTCTATGCTGACTCCTGCGGCGCTGCCGACGTGGTCGCCCACGACGGATACATTCTGTATCACGACGCGTTTTATCCGGACGTGCAGCGAGCAGTTGATCGATTCCTCAAGGATCGCGGCGATTTTGTCGACTGCGGTTTGATTTCGCGCTTTCGATCGAAGGCCCCAACGCCTTGGGGAGGTTTTCGGCTGCTTCGGCGTGCGGCGCCATGTGATTTGGGTGCATTCCATCCCCTGACAGTTCCGATTTAGCAACAGTTCATACATGGGAAAACTGGCTGGCCTGGATGACCTGGTGCAAAACCGGATGGATGGGCGGCATTGATTTGCCCAATCAACAATCGCCCGAATAGCGTTGAGCCCTCAAAGAGGCTCAAAGAAGCGAATGAATCCGAATTCGGTGGTGGTGGGATGCCGGAGAAGCCCTTTCGCTTTTCCTGCCCCTATTAGAATCCGATTTTGGCCCATGTCGGCGCCACGGTCACAGTTCCTTATCCTGAATGCAAAGCGACCAACCGGCTTGCTCCGGCGTTGCTGTTTCTCCAAAACGACGCCCCTGCCCTAATCGGATCGGGCGAATTTCCTCAACCACAGGCGCAAGCGTGAGCCCCCTTCCCTATCGCCAAAACCACTTGGTTCGGGAGGTTCGCCGTCAGAGTTATCCACAGGCCGCTGCGTTAAGAAGGTTAATAATACTCTTGAAGTTAAGAAGTTAGCTGCCCAACAACCGTTTGACGTGCTTTGAGAATTCGGGCGGCCGTGCGCCCAATAGGCCGAAAGATTGCGCCTGTTGGGCCGTGTGCGATGCGCCCAATAGGCCGAGCGTTTTGCGCCCAATAGGCCGTGCTGATTCCCAAGCCAGGGCCATTCGGAATGCCCGGTTTTGCAGCGCCTTTGGATGCGCCCAATAGGCCGAGCGCGGCAATTGGCGACTTAAAAGGCACAAACGTCCGGTTTGGAAGCCTGCCGGACGCCGAAAACCCGATCGTCGCCGGAGTTGGCAAGCCGGAATGCGCTTGATAGGCCGTGTGAATCAACGTGAAACAGCCTGATCTGCGCTTAATAGGCCATACCGTCAAGCGGCAGTATCGCCGAATTTCAGTCCCTTGGACGTAATGCCGCGTGCGATTCGCCTTCGCGGGTGACGCGACGATTCAAACCTAGGGTCACTGGCGTCGAGTTGGTCACGGCGGATGAAGTTGACGATCTCCTCCCCCTCGTCGTTCTTGTGAAGGGTAAGTGCGTATTCGGGCAGCGTGTCTTCTTCGACCACACGGCGAACGTCGATGGCAAAATCGGAGAAGCGGGAGCTGGCTCCCGATTTCTCGTAGAGCTGGCGCATGGTGAATTGCCAGCCGAGTTCCTGGTGGCCGGCGTGTTTGCGGGCGACGCGGTAGAGCCAGCGGCCGATGCCGCCGGTGAGCAGGAAGTAGTCCTCGTGGATCGTCAGCACGCCGCCTCTCATGACGATGCCATCGAACAGCCAGTCGGGAAGCGTCAGCGTCATGCCGGTGGTCTCGCCTGTGGCTTCGTCGACCACTTCATTCCAGCTTTCCAGCCAGTGAAAGGATGCTGCTTTCTGTTTGCCGTGGCCGCGGATGCTGGTGCGAACGGCAGTGTGGGTCAGGCGGTCGAGGGCGGCCTTCAGCCGCAGGTAATGCTCGCCGCCGGTGGGCCGCCGGATGGATTTCAGGAGATTATGCGGATGGAACTGGATGGTGCGGCTTGGCGTCAGCCCGCGGTCCATCGCCTCCGTGAGCTGCGTCGATGCCCAGATGAGGATGTCGGCGTCCCAAATAGTGGCCAGCCCGAATTTTGGGTTGGCGCTGACTTCCACCCACACGTCGCCGACGTGGTATTCGATGGGAGCGAAGCGCGGCTTCTTGGCCAAGCTGAAGAAAGGCCGTTCCATCGTATCCCGCTGATCGCGAATGGGAATATCGGCGAAGTTGGCCGCAAACAGATCGGGCTGATGGTCTCCTCTGGGGGGCGTCCGCTTGGTCATTCCGCTGTCAGGGCATAAATCGTTGTTCCGTCTTGCCGTCTTACTCCGACTCGAATCCGCATTCAAGCGGTTCTCGTCGGGGTGGATCATGGCAGGTAACCGTTGCTCTTAAGCCAGGGCTCGATGGCCTCTTCCAGAATGTCTTGCAGCGTGTTGGGCTCGATGCCTTTTAATTGCCGCTCAAGCGAGGCGCGCTTGAGCGCCGTCGCGAAGTCCGTGCGGATGCGGGTGCTCAGCGGCGAGCGGGCGACGTTGGCAGTGGCCGCCGGCGCGGCCGGCTTGGCAGCTCCCTCCCCGCCCGGCGCGCGGTAGACGAAGCCTTTCTCGACGGCGGGGTCCACCGGAGGCGTAGCCGGTTTAATGCCTGCGACGAGAGAACGGCGATCGGCCATAGCTGCCTCCTGTTAGCTGACTGCCGCGACAGGCCTCACCCGACTGGCCTTGGCCGACTTCGGGGCGATGGCTTCCGGCAGAATTTCGCGGAAAAGATGGTTGACCTCGTCGGCGGCTTCACGGGCGCGGGCGCCGAGGTTCCACACCACGGCCCCCTGCCCCGGCGCGTCGGCGTAGATTTGTCGCAAGATCATCGCCGTCTTGGCGAGCGGCAGGTGCAGCGCGGCCGCAGCTTCCTTCATGTCCTGAGTCAGGCGATAATTCTTGCCGACCATGCTCAGTACAATCACTGCCCTGGGCACGCCGGAGCGGATGTCCTGGGCCTGACGCAGCACCTCGGTCGCCTTGGCCAGCGCCCTCACCTCCAGCATGCTGGCCTTGCACGGCACGATCGCCATGTCGGCCCGCAGCAGCAGCGCCCGGCTGGTTTCGGTCTGGCTGCCGGGGCCGTCGGCCACGACGAATTCGGCGTCCTGCTGCAACAACGGCAGCTCGTTGAGTATGACGTCGGGATTGTCGAGGCGGACCGCCTTAATGCCCGGAACCGCCTCGCGAATCCACTCCGAGGAAGACTGCTGCGTGTCGCAGTCGGCGAGGGTCACCTGGTGGCCCTGCTCATGGAGCCAGGCGGCCAGGTGAACGGCGAGCGTCGATTTTCCGACCCCGCCCTTGCTGTTGGCAATGGCGATAATCATGCCGCCGACGTTACAGCACCAGCCCGCAAGCTGGCAAGCATTATTTACAGCAAGCTGTCTTGAAAGATAGCCGGGTTGTGAACATGACAGCGTGCCAGCCGTCGTGGCTGTCGGATGGAAAGCAAGCTTTCATTCCATCATGCCATCCCGCTGGCTTCCTTGTTCCCATGCGTGCAGGCAAGCTTGCTTTCTTGCCATCATGCAAGCCAACTTGCTGGTGCGCCAACAAGCCAGCAAGCAGACGTGAAAGCCTGAAGGCAGGCAAACATTCCAGGAAGCTTTCATGCTGACCGGATGGCGAGCAAGTCAGTCAGCCGACTGGTTTGCAGGCTTGCAAGCCAGCAATCTGGCAAGCTGGCTTGCAAGCATGAACGCCGACTTGTCCGGGACAATTCTCGCCTAACGACAGCGAAGCTGTCGTTAGGGAAGATGTCTGAACGATTTTGAAACTGCCTGGCCTCCGGGCTCTGTGTCATTTTCCGAAGTGGACTTCAGTCGTCTGCCTAAGTGGCCTTCAGTGACCCGTAACCACGGTCCCGGTGAGCGCAAGGATGGCGTATTTAGTTGCGAGACTGAGTCGCGCCTGGGTTGCGACCAGGTTCGCGCCGGCTTCAGGGCAGGGGGCGTTGCCCGGAGTCGCCGTCGCCGGCACGGCGGCGCCGATTTGCTTCAACTCGGCACACTCTGCTCTGCTTGGGAAAGCCTGCTCGCCGGCCTGGCCTTGTCGTCTTTCCGCTTCTGCCATTCGCCGATAACCCGCCAATACTCCGGATCGGTCTTAAAGCCGTCCGCGCACCTCCTGCTTCGTTCCACGACCCACGCCGTGAATCCCGGCTCCAGCGTCCCGAGATGAACGTCGAGTTCTCTTTGGATTTGTGGTATCAGCACGCCGATGGTCATTTCGCGGAGCCGCGTGACCGGCACCCCGGTTCCCGCGGCCAAGCGTTCGAGTACCGCTTGCGAAGGATTCTCGCTGAGGAACACGCTTTCCGAGTAGGGCAGGCCCAGCACGCGGTAAGAAAACGAGCGAAAGGAAACCCCATAGGCCGCCGCCACTCGTTCGACCCACATGGTAAGCGTTTCGTACTGGCACGGCTGCGGATGCAGTGGCCACACGCCTGGGCACGGCTCGCCGGCATCATCCAAGGGACGCCTCAAACTGCCTGCGGCGCTCGGACGGCCCCTGGTAATCCGCGGCAAGGATGAGGTCGGCGTCGATGCGCTCGCGGCCGGCAGCCAGCGCCTTGCGTGTCGCGGCGGAAAGCAGCGTTGCTATTTCGCCAATCGTGCCTTCGGACCGCCGCAGTATCAGCGCCCGTAGCTCAGGCGAGCTGAGATCAGACGGTTCCCTCAGCGGCAGCGTGGCTTCAAAACTTGCGAGCAACCGCCCGAGGTCGACGCCATCGGTCCAACGCGGAAGCGGGATGGGTTCAAAGCGGTTTTCCAACTGGTCGTCCGAACGGATGGCCAGGTACGCCTCTTTGGTTCCCAGGCAACAAAGGGAGACGCGGAGTTCGTTGCCGATAAACCGTAGCAGGTTGAGAAACTCCCGCTGCTGACCGGGCCTTGCCGCCAGGATGTTGTGCAACTCGTCAATAATCAGGACGCGCACACCGACCTGCCGCATGATTCGCAGCGCCCTTTGCTCACGCAGGTCGGTGGTTCCCGAAGTCACCAGCGGCGATCCCACGGCGGCAAGCAGTGCCGCGTAGAACCGCCGGGTGGTCGGGCTGGAGGGCATCTGTATGGACAGCACCGGGATGTTCTGACGTTCCCGGTCGGCCGACATGCCCGGCGGATGAAGGCGCCGGAACCGCTCGGCAATCATCGACTTGCCGTTGTTGGTCGGCCCGACGATCAGAAGATTGGGCGGCCGCAGCACCGGCGGGTGCGCAAGAATGTGCTCCAGCCTGGAGATCGCAGCCTGTGCGGCGGGATAGCCGATCCAGCGCTGCCCGCCGAAGGTTGCCATTCGCTCCGCGACCGGCAGGGCGGCGACATCTCGAGCCTGGGGCGACAGATGCCGGTACGCTTCCGCCCCTACCATTCTTCGATCTCCGAAAAAGGCGGAAGCGTTTGGTGCGCGCCGGAAGGAACCACGGGGTTGTTCTGCGCCGTTGCCGGGGGAGGGATGTGTTCCGGCCGACGCCTTGTGTGATTGCGCCGGGCCGACCGGGTGGAAACGGCGGCCTTCTTTTCGATGGCCCGCAATTCCGTTACCGCCTGGAACAGCGACGCCTCGTCAATGTGCGTGCGGCGTTCGTCACGCAGGCGGCGTGAGGCCAGACGGTGCTCCCAGAGCGTAATGCTCGGGCGGGAGAGATCGCGGTACGGAATCTCAAGATAGCCGGACGTCTCGGGGTCGTAGACATAAACGCGGCTGATGTCGCGGGGGTCGCGTCGGACGAGCACCGGCTCCAGCGGATCACGCCGGGTTATCCACGCCTTAAGGGCCAAGCAAAAGTACGTGATGCGGTCGACGGTAATCCCGTTTCGTTGCACCGTCCGCCGCAGCACCGGCAGAAAGTCGATCAGGAAAGCGCGGGGATTCTTGATGACCGGCGGCAGTTCGCCGGCCGATGTCATGGCCTTCATCCCTGCCTGATAGCGGCTCAGCGGGCTTTCCCCGTCAAGACCGGCATGCGCCCGCTGATGATAGACCCCGGTAATGGCGACCGCCATTCAATGTTCCAGTTCTTCCAGGGTCAGGCACGCCATGCGGTCGCTGTCATAGCCGCCGCGCTCCACCGGATTGGAAAAGGTGGTGCCCGGCAGCTCATGCACCAGTGTCATCAAGCTGCCGATCACCCGCTCGACGATCCCGCCGAATTCCGGCTGGCCGGGCGGGCGCCAGTGAATGGCGATGCCATGCTGCTCGCAGCCGCGCTCGAAGGCGGCGCTGTGGAATTCCGCGCCGTTATCGACGCTGATCCTCCGGGGCTTGCCCTGAATCGGCCATGCCGTCGTCACGCCGCGATCGGCAAGCCATTGTGATTTGTCGGACGCCACGTGAACCAGGCAGAGCCCGACCGACGTTGCCGAGGGCGCTTCAAGGGATAAATGCATGCCGGCGATGCAACGGCTGAAAATGTCGATGGCGATGGTAATCCACGGGCGCCCAATCGGTTTGCGCTGGATGGGATCAACGAGAATGATGTCCACCTTCGTGTGATCCATCTGGATCGTGTCGAGGGGATGACGCGCGGCGGGCGTCGCGCCGGAAACAACCTTGCGGCGCGCCGGTGACTCGCCGCGCTTCCGCCGGTCTTCGGCCGTCAGCGCATTGAGGCGGCGCCGGATGGTATTGCCGCCGGGAGGCTTCAGCCCCGCCAGTTGACAGCGCCGCCTGGTTTCCCGGATGACGGCTTCAGGCGTCAGCCGCTGAGGCGTGAGGTACACCTCATTGATGATGTTGTGGAGCAGCGCCTCCCGCTCTTGCCCGATGCGGGACGTGCCTTTCCCGCCGTCGGAGGCGCCGGGCACGAGCGAGGCCGTCGCTCCTTCGGACTCGCGGCAACGCTTGATTAGGGTGAACACCTGACGTTCCGACAGCTTAAGCTCTGCGGCCGCGGCTTGGACCAGGGCGAGGGGGCATCGCGTCTTCGCCGCAAGCGGGCGGATCACTTCCGCACGATGCTTCGCGATGCGCCAGTTCTTGTCGTCGATCAACGAAATGTCAGTCATGACACTGGATTTCGTCGCACGCCGAACTCGGCTTCGGCAATTCTGCAATCTGCTGCATAGGACTCCAGGCAATGCTGAAGAGCACTCTGGAAATACTTAAAGCCGAAAACTCGCCGTGCATCAAGCAATGAAATGAAGCCGGCTTTGGAAAATGACACTCTGACCCAAAAGCTGCTTCCTCGCACCGCCGATTCCTGAGCTAAGTCAGGCGGCTAAGCAGGCTGACAAGCGTGCCGATATGAGGCGATTTTTGGCGGCCGCCGGCGACCGGGACGCCGCGGTCGGGCATGCAGGTCAAAGCCCGAGTTGCAGCCGCACGATCAACTCGATGGGCCGCAGTTCGTCGGCCATGAGCGCGGTGAGGGCAGAGAGCTGGCGACGATGGCACGCTACTCAGCCATAGCCTTGCATTTGCGATGGTCGATGTCGATCAGCGTCACGCAGGGATAGAGCCTGCCGACGCGGCTGTTGATCGGCATGACCTGCACGCGGTTGGCGAACTGGTCGGTCGTGTCGTTGCTTGTGACGATTTCCTGCCGCCGGTTAAGCGACGCCACTCATGCAGCGGCCGCTTGCCGAAGTCAGAAGGGGACGCCCTCGGCCTGCGGCTGCTCGTGCGTCAGGCCCTTTTCTTCCAGCATCATGTCAACGACTTTGCGATACACGCGCTCGCCATGCAGCCGGTCCTGGCTCAGTGTTTCGTAGGTGGTAGGTCGCACCCAAGCGCCGGCGACATTGAAGCGGCCGCCTGCTGGAGCGCCCGATTCCCAATGGAAGCCGTTGTCTTTCATATATCGGCGGACTTTCTCGCCGGGATCGCCGTCGCGGAATTTCGGCTCTTCCGTTTCCGAGTGCCTTGTTCGAGCGAAATAGCCTAGCGACGGGTTGCCTGAACGCCCCAGGGGGGCGTTAGAATGGTTGGGCGGGGCGAGTGTGGTTCCATCTCGGGTCATGGCGGAGTCGTGATCATGCACAGCGTGAATGTGGAAATCGAGGTAGATTTGCCGGATGGGGTGACGGTTCGCGGTTACGAGCGGCATCGGGGAGCCCACGTGTTTGAGGTCGATTTCGATCTGCCGCCGCGGCAGGCTTGTCCCAAGTGCGGTCAAGAAGGGCCGACGAACGTGCGGCTGAAGAACGAGGTTCTGCCGGTGCGGGACTTGGACCTGTTCGGTCAGCCGACGTTCTGGGTCTATCAACCGCCGCTGCATCAGTGCCCTGGCTGCCGACAACGGACGCAGATTCCCACGCCGTTCAAACGTCCGCGGGCGGCGTACACCTACCGCTTCGAGGAGCACGTGCTGGAATTGCTGGTGGGACTCAGCGTCGAGGAAGTGGCGCGGCGTCTCGGGGTCTCCGCCGAACTGGTCGAGGGCATTCTCCAGCAGCGTTTGCAAGCGGAGCGGGCGATCCCGCCGGATGCGTCGATCGCCAGCATCGGCATGGACGAGTTGAGCCTGAAGAAACGACACAAATTGTACGTGACCGTGATGAGCGACTTGTCGGACGCGGAGCATCCGCGCGTGTTGGCGGTCGTGAAGGGTCGCGATCGCCAGGCGGCCGAGAAGTGCCTGGCGATGCTTTCGCCGCGACAACGCGCGGGCGTTCGTTCTCACCGCACCGATATGAGCGCCGTTTACCCGCTGGTCTGCTGCGAACAGTTGCCGAACAGCCAATTGGTGCTGGACCGATTTCATGTGGCCAAGCATTTGGGGGAAGTGGTGGACCGCGTAAGAAAAAAACGCGTCGCCATAAGCTAGCATTGTCGCGTGCGGAGCAATCCAAGTTTCGCTCTCGGATGTGGCAGTTCCGCCGTCGCCGCCGCGACCTGACGAAGCAAGACGAAGACGAGTTGTACGAATTGTTCGCACGGGTTCCCGACTTGGAGTTGCCCTACTGCTTTCGCGAGGACGTCGCGGAAATCTTCGACACGGCCAAGAATCGCCAGGAAGCGTCGGAGCGACTGGAGGAATTACGGGCGGTGATTGCCGACGAACCGGAACTGCTGGAATTCTTCGCGCTGTACGATCGCTGGCGCGACGGCATCCTGGCGTATTTCGATCGACGCGAGACGAGCGCCGCAGTCGAGGGTCTCAACACCAAGGCCCGCGTGATCACGCGTCGCAGCTACGGCCTCAAATCGGCCGACAGCCTGTGGCGGCGATTAAGCTTGGAAGTGAACCGGCTCGGCGGCCTCGCCCATCGCACGGTTTCCGACCTGCATGCCCTCGCCCGCGGCATCCAGGCCACTTTCCGCGGCTATTACACCTGAAAACGGAAGAGCCGGAATTTCAGCCATACCTCGTATTTTTTCAGGTCTTTGTTGCTGTAAAACAGCCGCTCGACGCCAGCGAGATTATTGTGTTCCCAAGGGCGGATGGGCGGAAACGGTTTGCGTTCCTCTTCGTCGCCTGGCTCGCGGGTGGCAGCCGGTTCCTGTTGTTCCTGGCCCTGAGTACGTTTCCTTGACATGATTGCCTCTTTGCTGCGGTGAATGCGGCCGCTGTCACGCCGCCGCGGGAGGCCAGAGGTAGCGCGGTTCTAACCAACTGTCAACGCTGAAGAATGTGCCAATTTGAAACGTCTTGCCGTGGGACGGCTCAGGTGTGCGTGCTGCGTCGGGTGAGCTGCCGGAGGGTGCCCGCTTCATTGATTACCGATGGTTGCAACTCGTTGCATCAGTAGCTTGGGATCGGCTCGACATGGCAGGACGCCGAGGACTTCGATAGATGTCAGGCGAACGTGGTAAATGACGGCAAATGGGAATCGCTGCAGGACAGCGCGGCGGACGGCGGCAAAAGCAACCTGATACATCTCGGGACGCCGTCGCAGTTGATCGAATACGGCTTCGACCTGGCCGATGAACGAATCGCCCAAGCCGGGTGCCTGGCGGTCGTACCAAGCGACGGCGGCGGCAAGATCAGCCTCAGCCGCGGCGAGGAGGACGACCTGCGCGGTCACTTACGGCCTAGAAGCCGCCGCTTGACTTCATCCCACGGATAAACCGGCATCGTGCCGGCCTCGACTTCCGCGAGCCGACGCTGAATTTCGGCGCGCTGTTCGGCCGAGATCGGCAGGGCCTGGGCTTCCTCATGAACTCTGTCCCAAAGTTCCTGAGCGAGGAGGATGCACTCTGCCGACGAAAGCTCTGAGATGTCAATATCGCGGATCGAAACTCTCATAAGCCCCTCCAATCGCTGGTTCAAGACTCAAGATTGCCTGATTTTGAGGCGGTTGTAAATGAAGAAATGAAGAAGTGCTAACCGTGCTTTTCAAAGATCACGCACACGTTGTGCAAGCCCGGGATGAAGCTACTGCGATAGGTCTTCTTGGAACTGCTGTTGCCGTGGCTGAAGCGGATAATGTCGGTGCAGTGCTGCCGCAATCCGGCTCGCAGGGCCAGCAGCTTCGTGTAAAACACGAGCGGCACGTATCCCGCCTCGCGGTCGCTATAGTCACCCATTAAAATCGCCAGCTTGCCGCCTTGGGCGAGGGAGCCGGCGCAAGTCGCGATCAGCAGTGCGTAGCGGTCGAGGAATGCGGCCAGCGTCGGGCAGCGCGACAGGTCGCGCGGATCGTCGGCATAGAGCTTCATGCGCCAATAGGGCGGATGAATCCAGCAGAAATCGAAGCAATCTCGCGGGAATTGCGATGCATCGCAAGCGTCGGCGCCTTCATGGATGTCGCTCGACCAGCAGTAAACGCCCAGCTCTTCGCATACGTCCCGGCAGGTGCCGCTGCCGGTCATTGGGTCGAAGACGCTCTCCGAATGAAAGAATCGGAGCAAGTCCTTGATAAGATTGCCGCCGCAATTGCCGGGATACCCCCGGTTGCCGTACTCGCCGGCCCGATCGAAATGGTACAGGCTGGTCAGGTGAGGGACGGGGCTGGCATTGCTCGGCGCCAGCGGCAGCCTGGCGTAAACGGGCTGTGGCCTGGCGGGGCGAGGGGTGGCAGCGGCCCGGCGGATGCGGGCCGCGTAGCGTGCGTTGATGGTACGTGCGAACATGATTACTCCTCCTTATCGTTGCGTTTGGCGGCTTGTTGATGGGCCGGGGTTGCGTCCGTGGCCTGGGCGATGGCGGCCAGGGCTTTCGTTCTCGCCTCCTCTTCGCCCTCACTCAGCCCGATGCCGTGTTTGAGATCCATGTCGACAGTCTGCTCAATTAGGTAGTCCAGCGCCGCGACAAGCTCTGATACGATCGCGTCGTCGTGCCTGGGGAGTCCCAGACACGCTTCGTCCAGCAGCTCCCATCCGAAGTGCCCGCAGGCTCTTTGCGTAATGCCACCAGCATCGAAGCCTTGCTGCACGGCGTAGTGCAGCAGGTCGGCGATCAGGTCGCCGACGGCGCATTCGAGGTCGCAGCGTTCCATGCGGTCGGGATGGTCGCCGCTGAAGGTTGCCGCGGTGAAGACGGCGAGGGCGTCTTTGGCCCATGCCGCGCGGTCGGCGTTGGTCGGTTCGTTGGTCATGGTGGTTATTCCTTTCTCGTTGAGGGTTTCTGGGGGAAGATGTCGTCGGCCACCGTTTCGATCAGCAGCCACGAGAGACCGACTTCGCAGTCGTGAATTTTGTGGCATCGTTGCAGCACCTGCCACGCCTCGTCGTCGGTGAGGTCAGGGCGGACTTCCTGCACGTCCTCGGTGCACCAGATGACGGCGACCTGCCGGCGGTCCTCCAGCAATTGATGCACGTCGATAATGCTCTCGGAATCAGCGGGCGGCTCGCCGTCGCGGTAAGCCCGGCCGGTGATGCGGGCATAGACCTCCTCAGCCAGGGCGCGGCTCTTGAAATCGCCGATACATTCAAGACCCCGGCCGGGGATGTGTCCGTAAAGACTCCAGAACTGGGCTTTCTCGTCGGGGACCTGCTCGCAGTTGCGCCCGGCGCCGCGGCCGAATTTGCGGACGCCGTGGACTTCATAGCCGTCAAACGGCGTTGGCAACTCGTGGGTGTGTGTCATGGTAGTGTCCTTTCCGGCTACTGGTGGTTGGGCGTGAGACGGAGGTAACCGTTCACGCCCCGGCGTAGCCGGGGCGAAAACTGCTCTTCGCGCATGAGGCGAAATCGGCGAAATAGTCGGTATGTTGCCGCCGCAAGCGCCGATTACGCCC
>Ga0307374_10002128_pt1 | contig 35753 bp, 41 predicted proteins | sample OX3MG_FD_202532 | JGI IMG/M metagenome (GOLD analysis project Ga0307374, IMG submission 202532) | Soil microbial communities from Risofladan, Vaasa, Finland - OX-3 | ecosystem: Environmental > Terrestrial > Soil > Coastal area > Acid sulfate soil | place: Finland: Risofladan, Vaasa | collected... | reverse complement strand
CGCGCAGGCGGTGCTCGAGTCGTTCGAGCGCGAGCTCGACATCGCTCCCGGGGAAACGACCGCCGACGGCGAGATCACGCTGCGCGCGGTCGAATGCCTCGGCGGCTGCTCGACGCCGACGATCGTCGCGGTCGACCAGCGTTACCGCCAGTCGGTCACGCCGGAAGACGTCCCCGCCATCCTCGAGGAGCTGCGCAGTGTCTGAGGCGCTCGTCCTCGGGGGAGCGGAGGAGACACCGCTGCGCGACCTCGCGTCGTACCGCGCCGTCGGCGGTTATGCGCAGCTCCTGAAGGCGCGCGCGATGCCGCCGCAGGAAGTGATCGCGCTGCTCATCGAGTCGAACCTGCGCGGCCGCGGCGGCGCGTTCTTCCCGACCGGGCGCAAGGCGAGCTTCATCCCGTCGCCGGAGAAGGTCGCGAAGCCGATCTACATCACGGTCAACGCCGACGAGTCCGAGCCCGGGACGTTCAAGGACCGCGAGATCATGCTGCGCGTCCCACACCGGCTCGTCGAGGGCTGCCTCATCGCTGCGCACGCGATCCAGTCGAGCTTCGTCTTCATCTACATCCGCGGCGAGTACTCGACCGAGTACGACGTCCTGCAGTCCGCCGTCGATGAGGCGAGCGCAGCCGGCCTGCTCGGAGACGTCAAGATCCTCGTGCATCGCGGCGCCGGTGCCTACATCTGCGGCGAGGAGACGGCGCTGCTCTCGTCGCTCGAGGGAGAGCGTGGGCAGCCGCGCTCGAAACCGCCGTTCCCGGCGGTCGAGGGCCTCTATGCCGCGCCGACGCTCATCAACAATGTCGAGACGATCACGACCATTCCGGTCGTGCTCGAGGTCGGCCCAGCCGAATACGCGAAGATCGGTGCGCCACCCGACTCGACGGGCACGCGCCTCTTCTGCCTCTCCGGGAACGTCGCTCGCCCGGGCGTGTACGAGCTGCCGCACGGCCTCACCGCGCGCCACCTCATCGACGATGTCGGTGGCGGCGTTCCGGACGGCCGGTCGCTGAAGGCCGTGATGATGGGCGGCTCGTCGTTCCCGGTGATGACGCCGGACGACCTCGGCACGAAGCTCGATGCGAACTCGCTCGGCCAGAAGGGGTACTTCATCGGCTCGGGCGTGGTCTGCGTCCTCGACGATCGCACGTGCATGGTGCAGTTCGCGCTGCGAGTCGGCCAGTTCTATATGCACGAGTCGTGTGGCAAGTGCACGCCGTGCCGCGTCGGGACGCGCTGGCTCGTGCAGATGTTGCGTGCGGTCGAGAACGGCACCGCATCCGAGAGCGACTTCGATCTCGCACTCGACGTGTGCGACCGGATCATCGGCAAGTGCCTCTGTGTTCTCGGCGACTCCGACGCGATGATCGTCGCGAGCTGCGTGACGAAGTTCCGCGACGAGTTTCGTGCGCATCTCGAGCACGGCGGCTGCCCCTTCGGCCACGACTCCTCGCTCGACGGGCTCTTCGCCCCTTCGGATCAACACGCCGCCCATCACGAGGTGGTCGCATGACCGACCTCGTCCGCGTCACCGTCGACGAGCGCGAGGTGCACGTTCCCAAGGGGACGGGCATCGTCGAGACCGCACTCGCCGCCGGCATCGAGATCCCCGTCTTCTGCTACGAGCCCCGCCTCGGCGAGGGCATCGGCGCATGCCGCATGTGCATCGTCGAGATCGAAGGGATCCCGAAGCTCCAGACCGCATGCACAACGACCGCGACGGACGGCATGGTCGTCAAGACGGCGCGCACCTCGGAGAAGGCGTCGGTGGGCCAGAACGGGACGCTCGAGTTCATCCTCGTCAACCACCCGCTCGACTGTCCGGTGTGCGACAAGGGCGGCGAGTGCCCGCTCCAGGACCTGACGTTCCGCTACGGGCCGGGGAACACGCGCATGACCTTCGAGAAGCTGACGTTCGAGAAGCCGATCCCGATCTCGCCCGCGATCTCGCTCGACCGCGAACGCTGCATCCTCTGCTACCGCTGCACGCGCTTCAGCGAGGACGTGAGCGAGGACGGACAGCTCGTCGCCCGCAACCGCGGCGCGATGTCGGTGATCACGACGTTCGAGGACGAGCCATACAGCGGTCCGTTCACGGGCAACGTCACGGAGCTCTGTCCTGTCGGCGCGCTCCTGCCGACGCAGTACCGGTTCGAAGGGCGCCCGTGGGAGATCCAGAACGTGCCGACGGTGTGCGGCATGTGCTCCGTCGGCTGCAACGTCAACGCGACGGTGCGCGAGGGCAAGGTGAAGCGAATTCTCTCCCGCAACCACCCTGAGATCGACGAGGGCTGGATCTGCGACAAGGGCCGCTTCGCGTTCTCCCATACGCGTGCCGCCGACCGCATCGTCGATCCGATCAAGCGCGTGCGCATGCACGGATTCGAGTCGGTGTCATGGGACGACGCGCTGGACGAGGCGGAGCGGCTGCTCCGCGCGGCCCACGGCCGCGTCGTTGTCGCGCTCTCCGGTTCGGAGACGGTCGAGCAGGCGTACGCGCTCGCCAAGCTCGTCCGCGTCGGCACCGGATCGCACGAAGCGATGCTGCCCGAGGAAGTCACCCATAGCCTCGACGCCTACGGGCTGCCGCTCTCGGCCATCCGCGACGCGCAGGTCGTCGTCGTGCTCGGGGACGTCTCCGTCGCGCAGCGCGCGCCGATCGTCGACCTCTGGATCAAGGCGGCGCGCCGAAACGGTGCGCGCATCCTGACCGAGCTGGACGACAAGGCCGTGCGCGGCGCCGACCGCGCAGTGCTCATCTGGTCCGGCCCGGGCGGCCGCGGCGGCGCGACGGTGGCGGCGCACGCAGAGCGGCTCGGTCTCGCCGGCAAGGAGGGTTGCGGCGCGTTCTACCTCCCCGAGACGCCGAACGGGCGCGGCGCCGCCGACGCGTGGGCGGCCGCTTCCGACGAGGAGCCCGCGGAGACCGAATCGGTCGGCCTTCTGATCGTGTCCGGCGACGAGGCCGCGAACGACCCGAGCGTCCGCGCCCTCGCCGAGAAGGCGGAGGCGGTGATCGCGATCTCGATGTTCCACGGCCTTGCCGCAGGCTGGGCCGACCTCGTCCTGCCGGGAACGAGCTACCTCGAGCGCGACGGCACGTACGTGAACCTCGAAGGACGGCTGCAGCGCCTCCGGCGTTCGGCCATGCCGCCCGCGCCGGACGAGCTCGCCTGGCTGTCGCAGCTCGCGTCGCGCTTCGGCGTCGAGCTCGCGCCGCACGCGCCGATGGTCTTCGCCGAGCTGTCCGAACGCATCTACGGCGGTCTGTCCTTCGGCGAGGTGGGCGAGCGCGCGCCGCTCCGCGGCTATCTCGGTGCGCCCGCGCATGTCGAGACGCCGCCGCTGCCGGAGCCCGAGGCCGCCCGCGAAGGACTGCAGCTCGTCTGTTACAAGCCGCTCTTCTCGGGGCCGGCGGTCGAGCGGGTCGAGGAGCTCCAGTTCCAGCGGCCGCCCGCCGAGGTCGAGCTCGCACGCGCCGACGCGCGGGTGCGCGGCATCGCGACCGGCGCCACCGTGACCGTCTCGCACAACGGCACGTCGATGCAGCTGCGCGCGCGCATCGCGAAGGATCTGCGCCAGGGTGTCGTGCGGATCGCGCGCGAACACGCGGGCGACCTCCGTGGCACGGTCGAGGTGAGCGCGTAGTGGAGCCGTGGTGGATCAGCCTCATCAAGGCGGCGATCATCGTGAACCTCGTCATGGTCGCGTTTGCCTACCTGACGTGGCTCGAGCGCAAGGGCCTCGGCCGTCTGCAGAACCGGTACGGCCCGAACCGCGCCGGCCCCTTCGGGCTGCTGCAGCCGATCGCCGACCTCGTGAAGCTCGTCCGCAAGGAGGCCTTCGCTCCGTCGAGCGCGATCGACCTCCCGTACATTCTCGCGCCCGTCATCTCGATGTTCACCGCGCTCGCGGCGTTCTCGGTCATCCCATGGGGATCGGGCTGGAAGATCTACCACTGGCACGTGACCGGTGAGGTCGTCAACGTCCCCATCTCGCTGCTCCTGATCTTCGCCCTCGGATCGATCGGCATCTACGGCTTCATCGTCGGCGGCTGGGCGTCGGAGTCGAAGTTCTCGCTGCTCGGCTCGATGCGCACGTGCGCGCAGCTCGTGTCGTACGAGGTGTCGCTCGCACTGAGCGTGCTCGGCGTCGTCATCCTCGGCCGCTCGCTCTCGCTCGTCGACATCGTCCACCGCCAGGGCGCGACGCTCCCGTTCGTCATCCCGCAGTTCGTCGGTCTGCTTGTGTTCTTCTTCGCCGGGATCGCCGAGACGAGCCGCGCCCCCTTCGACCTTCCGGAGGCGGAGCAGGAGCTCGTCGCCGGCTACCACACCGAGTATTCCGGCATGCGCTGGGGTCTCTTCCAGACGGCCGAGTACATCAACCTCATCACGCTCTCCGGCTTGATGGTGACGCTCTTCTTCTCCGGCTGGCACGGCCCGTGGAACCTCGGCCCGATCTGGTTCGTGCTGAAGCTCCTCGGCGTGCTCTTCGCCTTCATCTGGCTGCGGGCGACGCTCCCTCGCCTGCGCTACGACCAGCTCATGCGCTTCGGCTGGAAGATCCTCCTGCCGGTGGCGACGCTCAACGCCCTCGTGACCGCAATCGTGGTGGCGGCAACGTGAGCCCGCAGCCTGCATCGACGCTCAAGGGCTTCGCCGTCACGTTCCGGCAGATCCTCAAGAAGCCGATCACGACGCAGTATCCGGAGGAGCGGCGGCCGCTCTATCCGCGCTTCCGCGGCCGGCACCGGTTGTGGACGCACGCGAACGGGCTGGAGAAGTGCGTCGGCTGCTCGCTGTGCGCGGCCGCGTGCCCGGCCGACTGCATCCGTGTCGTCGCGGCGGAGAACACGCCCGAGAACCGCGTCTCCGCGGGTGAGCGCTACGCGCGCATCTACGAGATCAACATGAGCCGCTGCATCTTCTGCGGCTACTGCGAGCTCGCGTGCCCGTTCGACGCGATCACGCTCGGAAACGAGTACGAGCTCTCCGAGCACAACCGCGACGACCAGATCTACACGAAGGACATGCTGCTCGCGGAGCCGATGAAGAAGACTCCGATCGCCGACCCGGCGATCTTCGACACGCCGATCCCCTATTACAGGTCGGACTCGTGATCCTCGCGTCCGCCGGAAACATCCTCGTATGGATCGTCTGGGTCGGCGCGGGCTTCGCGTGCCTCGCCTCCGGCGTCGCGGTCGTGTCGTTCAGGAACCCGTTCTACTCCGCGCTCGCGCTCATCGGGAATCTCGGCTCGCTCGCCGTGCTCTATCTGCTGCTGTCGGCGGAGTTCGTCGCCGCGGCGCAGGTGCTCGTCTATGCCGGTGCGGTGATGGTGATGTTCCTGTTCGTCATCGCGTACGTCGGCCCGCGCACGGAGACGCCGTGGGCGGGAGGGCCGAACTGGCAGTCGATCGCAGCCGTGCTCGCGGCGGGCTCGATCTTCCTCGAGATCATCGTCGCGGTCGCGCTGAACGCCGGCGGCCGCCTGAGCCACACCGACCATGTCAACGCGACGTTCGGAACGCCGGGCTGGATCGGGCGGCTGTTCCTGACCGACCACCTGCTCGCGTTCGAGATCACGTCCATCGTCCTGCTCATCGCAGCCGTCGGCGGCGTCATCCTCGGGTCGCACACGAAGAGGGCCGCGTAGTGCAGGGACCAGGCATTGCTTGGTACCTGGGGATCTCCGCGTTCCTGTTCGGGACGGGCGCGCTCGGGGTGCTCCTGCGGCGCAACCCGATCATCGTCCTGCTCTCGCTCGAGATCATGCTCAACGGCGGCAACCTCGCGCTGATCGCGTTCGCGCGGCACGCCGGCAACGGCGCCGGCCAGATCTTCGCGCTCGCCGTGATGGCGGTGGCCGCCTCCGAGGTGTGCGTCGGTCTCGGTCTCGTCGTCGCGATCAACCGGCGGCGCCTCGCGCTCGACGTCGACAAGCTGTCGGAGCTGCGCGGATGAGGGACGGCGCCTGGCTCTGCCTCTTCGCTCCGCTCGTGGGCACCGTCGTGATCCTGCTCGGCGGCACACGCATTTCACGCCGCGCCGCCGGCTGGATCTCGATCGCGAGCGTGTTCGCGGCATTCGGCGGCGCGATCTGGGCGTTCTTCGCGCTGCGTGCCTCGAACGATCGCGCCGGGATCACGTACACCGCCTGGACCTGGCTGCAGAGCGGCACCTTCAAGGTCGGCCTGAGCGTGCTCGTCGACCCGCTCAGCACGATGATGATGCTCATCGTCGCCGGCGTCGGCGGCCTGATCGTCCTGTACTCGATCGGCTACATGGACGGGGACGACGAGGAGCGCCGCTACTTCGCGTACATGTCGCTGTTCGTCTTCTCGATGCTGCTGCTCGTGCAGGGCGGCAACCTCCTGATCCTGCTCGGCGGCTGGGGCCTCGTCGGCCTCTCGTCCTACCTGCTCATCGGCTTCTGGCACGACCGGCCGTCCGCGGTGGCGGCGGCGAAGAAGGCATTCATCATGAACGCGGTCGGCGACGCGACGATGGCGCTCGCGTTCTTCGTTCTCATCTTCCACGGGCACTCGCTCGATTTCGGCACGTCGTTCGCGACCGCGGGGCAGCTCTCGCCGACCGCGGTCAACCTCGTCGCGCTCGGGCTGCTCGGCGGTGCGGCGGCGAAGTCGGCGCAGATCCCGCTGCACACCTGGCTTCCGGACGCGATGGAGGGCCCGACTCCGGTCAGCGCCCTCATCCATGCGGCGACGATGGTCACCGCCGGCGTCTACCTCATCGCGCGGACGCACCCGATCTTCGAGCAGGCGCGCACGGTCGAGCTCATTGCAGCCGGGATGGGCGCGCTGACGCTTCTCGTCGCCGGGTTGATCGCGCTCGTGCAGACGGACATCAAGCGCGTCATCGCGTACTCGACGATGTCGCAGATCGGCTACATGTTCCTCGGCGCCGGCGTCGGCGCGTACGCGAACGGGATGTTCCACCTCATGACGCACGCGTTCTTCAAGGCGCTGCTGTTCATGGCCGCGGGCCTCGTCATCCACGCGCTCTCCGGCGAGCAGGACATCCGGAAGATGCGCGGCATCGGCGCGCTGATGCCGTGGACGAAGTGGGCATTCCTCGCCGGCAGCCTCGCGCTCGTCGGTGTGCCGCCGTTCGCCGGCTTCTTCTCGAAGGACGCGATCATCGCGGCCGCGCTGCACGACCACTGGTACGGCGTCGTCCTCGCGGGCGCCGGGCTCGTGGGTGCGTTCCTCACCGGCGTGTACACGTTCCGTCTGTACTTCCTCGTGTTCCCGGGCGAGCCGAGCGCGTTCGTGCGCGAGCATCACCACGCGCATCACGGCCAGGAAGGGCCGCCGACGATGCTCGTCCCGGTCGGCGTCCTCGCCGTGCTTGCGGTGATCGGCGGCTGGCTCCAGTTCTCGCCGTTCTGGCACCCGCTGACGACCTGGCTCGCCCCGGTCGTGCAGACGCTCGGAGTCGCAGAGCCGACGAATACGCAGGAGGCGATCGCGTCCGTGCTCGCGGTGCTCCTCGGCCTCGCCGGCATCGGCGTCGCGTACGCGCTCTACGGCCGTGGCGAGGCGTCCCTCGCTGTTCCGCGGCTGCCCGTAGTGCAACAGGCGCTCGAGCACAAGCTCTACTTCGACGAGGCGTATGACGCGCTCTTCTACCGCCCGGTCGCCGCGTTCGCCTCGTGGCTGCGGCGGGACTTCGAGGAGCCGGTCATCCTCGCCACCGGCCCCGATCTGGGCGAAGGCGCACTCGAGCTCGGGCAAGGTGCAAGCCGCCTCCAGACCGGGCTCCTGCGCACGTACGTCCTCTTTCTCGGCACCGGCGTCGCCATCGTCGGAATCGTCTTCCTGGCGGTGAGATGACGACGTCGACCATCACCTCGGTGCTCATCTGGCTTCCGATCGCGGGGGCGCTCGCGATCTGGATCCTGCCGCTGTCGCGCTACGCGACCGGCAGCCTCGCGGTGCTCGTCTCGCTCGTCGAGGTCGGATTCTGGATCGAGCAGGCGGCGCGCTTCAACTTCACGCGTACTGGTCTGCAGTTCTCGGAGAGAACGCCGTGGATCAAGGACCTGCACGTCTCGTACCACGTCGGCGAGTACGGCTTCTCGCTCTGGCTTGTCGGCCTCACCGTCGTGGTGATGGCCGCGTGCATCGGGTACGGGTTCTGGGTCGGGCGCGACCGTCCGCGCGCGTATTTCGGGCTCATGCTGATGCTCACCGGCGCGACCGTCGGCGTGTTCGTCGCGCAGGACCTGCTCCTCTTCTACGCGTTCTTCGAGGCGATGCTGATCCCGCTCTACGTCCTCATCGGCGTGTGGGGCGGAGCGAACCGCATCGGCGCAACGCTCAAGCTCCTCATCTACACCATGGCGGGCTCGCTCGTCATGCTCGCGGCGATCATCGTGTACGGCCTCAAGGTCGGGACGTTCGACCTCGTGGACTCGCCCCCGAGCGCGAGCCGCTGGCTCTTCCTCGGCTTCATGCTCGCGTTCGCGATCAAGGCGCCGCTCTTCCCGTTCCACGGCTGGCTGCCCGACTCGTACCGCGAAGCGCCACCCGAGGTGACGGCCATCCTCTCCGGCGTCGTCGCGAAGGCGGGGACGTACGGGATGCTGCGCATCGCCCTGACGAAGTTCCCCGAGCCGTCCTCCTACTACCGGACGGTCATCCTCGCGCTCGGCGCCGCAGCGCTCGTGTACGGCTCGGTGCTCGCGTTCCGCGCAGTCGACTTCCGGGGTGTCGTCGCGTACTCGTCGATGGCGCAGTCTGGTCTCATCACCATCGGCCTGTTCTCCGGGACGAACCTCGGCTACAACGGCGCCGTCCTCCAGATGATCGCGCACGGGCTCATCTCCGCCTCGCTGTTCCTCATCGCCGGCGCCGTCGAACGGCGCACGACGACCGGGGAGTTCTCGCGCCTCGGCGGGATGGCCAAGGGCCGGCCCGCGCTCGCGACGCTCCTCATGACCGTCGGCGTCATCTCGCTCGCCGTCCCCGGATCTGCCGCCTTTGCAGGCGAATTCCTCATCCTCGCCGGCGCCTACACCCGCGCCTGGTGGTGGGCTGCGATCGGCGCGACCGGGATCGTGCTGGCGGCGATGTACGTGCTGCGGCTCATCTCCGGGGTCCTGCACGACGCGCGCGGCCCGATGGTGCAGGACGAGGCACTCGACCTGCGCCCCGGTGAGCTTGCGCTCGTCGTGCCGCTCGTCGCGGCGCTCCTCGTGCTGTCGGCGTGGCCGGCGGGGATCTCGCATCACTCCTTCGCCGGCGACCGTCCGATCAACGCCGTCTACGAGCAGTTCCGATGATCCATACGCCGCACGTCGACTGGTTCGCGATCTCCACGGTTCTCGTGCTGCTCGGCGCGTCCTTCATCGCGCTGCTCGGCGCGGTGCTCGTACCTGCCGCCTGGCGCCGGACGTTCGCCGTCACCGTCGCGGCTCTCGGCTCGCTGGGCGGGATCGTCACGTCGGTGTGGCTGTACGTCGACAGCGCAAACGGCCACCGTGTGATCGCGGACAGCTTTTACCGCGACCGCTGGACCGCGCTCACGCAGGTGATCCTGTGCGCGACGACACTGGTGACGGTGCTCGTCGGCGCCGACCGGGTGCGGGAGCACGAGTCGGAGTTCTTCGCGCTCCTCCTCGCGTCCGCGGCCGGCATGACGTTCTTCGTCGGCTCCGCGAACCTCATGGTGATGTTCCTCTCGCTCGAGTGGTTCTCGATCGCGCTCTACGTCCTGTGCGCGATCGACTACGACCTGGAGGGCTCGCTCGAAGCCGGCTTGAAGTACCTCGTGGTCGGCTCGTTCGGATCGGCCGCGCTGCTCTTCGGCTCGGCGCTCGTGTATGGCGCGACGAACCGCATCGGCTTCGCCGAGATCGCGCAGCAGGTCGGTGTGCACGGGATCTCGGGCGACCTGCTGCTCGTGCTCGGGCTCGCGATGATCCTCGCCGGACTCGCATTCAAATCGTCGTCGGCGCCGTTCCACATGTGGACGCCGGACGTGTATCAGGGCGCCCCGACGACGGTGACGGCGTTCATGTCGTCGGCGACGAAGGTGGCCGCGTTCGCGCTCACGTTCCGCGTGCTGCGCACCGCGTTCCCCCAGGAGGCGCACCTCTGGACGTGGGCGCTCGCCGGGATCGCGGTCGCGTCGCTCGTCATCGGCAACCTGGCCGCGCTCGTGCAGACGGACGTGAAACGTCTGCTCGCGTACTCGTCCATCTCGCACGCGGGCTTCATCCTCATCGGCCTTTCCACCGGGACCGCGCTCGGAGGCCGGGCGCTCATGTACTACCTCGTCCCGTATTCGGCGATGGCGTTCGGGTCGTTTGCAATCGTCGCCGCGCGCGAGCGCGAGCTCGGCAAGGCGGTGACGCTCGAGAACCTCGCCGGCTTCGGCTGGGAGCGGCCGTTCCTCGGCGTCGCCATGTGGTTCTTCATGTTCGGCTTCGCGGGCCTGCCGCTCGGCGGCGGGTTCATCGGCAAGTTCTACGTCCTGTCCGCCGCATACGACCACGGCTGGACGTGGCTCGTCATCGTCGGCGTGCTCGCGACGCTCGTGAGCCTCTACTACTACCTCGGCGTCGTGCGCGCGATCTACATGCGCGGGCCGCAGCTCGCCGTCGCCACGGGCGGCTCACCGCCGCGCGAGACGTTGCTGCACATCGCCGTCGGGGCGGCGCTCGTCGTGTCGGTCGGTTCGCTGGTCGCCGTCGGGCCGTTGATCACGCTCGCGAGGCACGCGGCGTCGACCTTGCCGTTCTGACCGACCGCAGCGGCTCGAGCACCCAGAGCAGCCCGGGAATCCCGTAACAGAAGAGCGCCATCACGACGCTGCTGACGGCGAGCGCCGGCACGTGACCGCCGCGCGGGGCGTTCTCGCGCACCGCTGACCCGAGGACGAGCAGGACGAGCGCGACCGATGCCGTGACGCCGCCGAGGGCGCCCTCGCCCGCGAGCGCATCGCTGATGGCGACGAACGCGAAGGCGGCGGCCGCCGGGAGGGCGGCGAGGACGAGCCAGAAGGCGAGCCCGTGGACTCCGGCAACGTCGGCGAGGAGGGCGGTGAGTGCGATGCCGGGCGCGAGCGAGCGGGAGCCCATCCATGGAAGGTTCGGTGCCGCACCGGACGGTCCTTCTAAAAGGTTCGCCGGAGCCAGGTCCCTGAGCCGGGCGAGGCGAAGGTGAGGGCAGAACGACTGGAACCCGGCACCGGACTGCGTTGTTAGTCTCGACCCATGGCTGACACGACACTCACCTGGCTGGGTCACGCGTCGTTCCGCCTCGACACGTCGGGGGGAAAGCGCGTCTACATCGACCCGTTTCTGAACGGCAATCCGAAGTGCCCGGAGAACGAGCTCGAGCCTGAGCGCGCGGACATCATCGCGCTCACGCATGGGCATGGCGACCACGTCGGCGACACCGTCGCGATCGCACAGAAGCACGGCTCGACCGTCGTCGCCCTCGTCGAGCTCGCAGGCTGGCTCGGCAAGAACGGCGTCGACGAGGGCAAGCTCCGCAACCCGAACAAGGGCGGGACGGAGCACGTCGACGGCGTCCTGATCACGCTCGTGAACGCGTTCCACTCCGGATCCGCGCCGGACGGCTCCTATGCAGGAGAGCCGTCGGGGCTCGTCGTCGAGACCGAGGACGGCAAGTCGATCTACTTCGCGGGCGACACGTGCGTCTTCGGCGACATGCAGCTCATCGGCCGGATCTACCACCCCGACGTCGCCGTCCTACCGATCGGCGACCACTTCACGATGGGGCCGCGCGAGGCGTCGGTCGCGATGGACCTGCTCGGCGTCAAGCGCGTCGTCCCCTGCCACTGGGGCACGTTCGGGCTGCTGACGGGGACGCCCGACCAGCTCGACGTCCCGGCAGGAGTGACGCTCGAGACCATGGAGCCCGGAGGCACGATTACTGTATGAGAGAGCGCTGGTTCGGCGCGACCGGCAGGCGCGTGCCCGAGCTCGCGCTTGAGGGAGGTGTGGACGTCGAAGGGGCGCTCGTCCTCGACGTCCCCGATCCCGACCGGCTGCGGCGCGCATTCGACGATGGGACGCCCGTCGTCGTGCGCGCGTCGACGGCGGACGGCGTGAAGGCCGCGCTCGCGCGGCCCGAGGTGTCGTGCGTGCTCGTGCCGGCGGATCGACGCGACCTGCTCGAGCTCGACCTCACCGAGCTCACCTACGGATGACGTATTCGCTCGTCGCACGCGAAGGGAACCAGTGGGGCGTCGCGGTGCAGTCGAAGTTCCTCGCCGTCGGGTCGGTCGTCCCCTGGGCGGAGCCCGAGGTGGGTGCGATCGCGACGCAGGCGTACGCGAACCCGCGCTACGGCCCAGACGGGCTCGCGTTGCTGCGCGAGGGATTGAGCGCGGCGGAGGTGGTGGAGCGGCTCGTGGCCGCGGACGACGGCCGCGCCGAGCGGCAGCTTGGCGTCGTCGACGCAGACGGCGGCGCAGCATCCTGGACGGGTCAGGAGTGCATGGACTGGGCCGGGCACCGCACCGGTGACGGCTACGCGGCGCAGGGGAACATCCTCGTCGGCGCGGAGACGGTGGACGTGCTCGCCGAGACGTTCGAGGCCGGCGCCGGGAAACCGCTTGCGGAGCGGCTGATCGACTGCCTCGCCGCCGCGCAGGCCGCGGGCGGCGACCGGCGGGGGCAGCAGTCCGCATCGCTCCTCGTCGTCGAACGCAACGCCGGCTATGCGCAGCTGTCCGACGTCCTCGTCGACCTGCGCGTCGACGATCATGCGGTGCCGATCGAGGAGCTGCGCCGGCTGTACGGATTGCACGACCGGCTGTTCGGGAGGACGCCTCGCGGCGAGTGGCTTCCGCTCCACGGTGCACTCGCGGCCGAGGTGAGCGAACGGCTCGCGCGGCTCGGCTTCGACTCCCTCGACGCCTGGGCCGGCGTCGCCAACCTCGAGGAGCGCGTCGACGGGAATGACGCGATCGATCCGGTCGTTCTGACGGCGCTGCGCGATGAAGATCCTGCGCCTCGATGACATCGAGGGTATCCCGGTCTTCGGGACGCTGATCTGGAAGCCGGTGCGCAGGACGCTCGGCGTGACCGCATTCGGGATCAATGCGTACACCGCCGCGAACGCGGGCGACGAGGTCGTCGAGGATCACGACGAGACGCCGCTCGGGCACGAGGAGATCTACGCGGTCGTCGCCGGGCACGCGACGTTCACGGTGGGCGGCGAGGAGGTGGACGCACCCGCGGGCACGCTCGTCTTTCTCGACGATCCGAAGCAGCAGCGCGCAGCGCGCGCGGTCGAGGCCGGTACCACGGTGCTCGCAATCGGCGGCCTGCCGGGCACCCACGAGACCTCGGCATGGGAGTCCATCTTCCCGTCCCTGCCCGCGCGAAATGCCGAGGACTGGGACACGGCGCGGCAGATCCTCGAGGACGCGATCGCGGAGAACGATCATCCGTCGATCCACTACCACCTCGCGTGCGTCGAAGCGCGTGCGGGAAACCGTGAGCGCGCGCTCGACGAGGTCGTCTACGCCGTCGAGCACCGACCGCGTCTGCTCGCGCCGGCCCAGACGGAGGATGATTTCGCGTCGATCAGAGACGATCCGCGCTTCCCCGTCTGATCACGCTCGATCACGTCGGGTTCGCCGTTGCCGCGGCCCTCGAGGCGGTCGGGACCGACAACGGCCCACCCGGCGTGCGAGCCGTCTACCACCCCGACTACTACGGCGGCTTCGTCCTCGATCCCGACGGCAACAACATCGAAGCCGTCTGCCACCAGCCCGGCTGAGGACACCCCGCGTCGCGCCCTCTTCGGGCGGTGCCCTGGCGGTCGTAACGGAGCGTCGCCACAACGTCTTGCACGCACGCCTCCGTCAGGTCGACCTCCTGACCTCACTTACCCCGCAATGCGAGCCGGAACCGTAGACCGAACGCCGCAAAGACAATGACGATGCCGACGTTTGCTGCCAGCCGCGCCCAGAAGTGGTGCCTGAAAAACAGGACATCGAACCCCACCACAACGGCGACCAGACTGAGCACGTAAAGCGCGATGGCCACCTGTCTACTCACCGCTTCATCGTAAGCGTTTGCGGCTGCGTCCTCGCCTACGCATCGCCCGGAAGGCGTAAGCCCGCCACGCGCTCCCGCAGCGCCGGCACCGGGTCCGACTCCGGCCGCGCGACGAGCAGCACGGCCCCGTACCCCTCCTCGTGGTGCAGCGCATCGACCACGAGTTGCAGCCCGACCGCGAGCGCGAACGCCTTGTGCCACTGCTCGCCGCCGAACGGCACGAGCTGCTCCTCGTCGGCGAGCCCGGCGATGACATCGCCCCACGTCACCGCGCCCATCGAGACGTCGACGACGACCGGTTCCCCGTCCGAGCTCGGGATACCGATCGCCAGGGGATTCGTCCCCGCCACCTTCGGCCCGCCGGGCGCCCCCAGCCGCGGCGGCGACGTCGCGGTCAGCACCGCGACCAGCCCGCCGTCGGCAAGGCGCCGCACCCAGCCGCCGAGCATTCCGGTCGGGAACGTCTGCTCGCACACGACCAGCCGCGAACGCTCCGGAGGATCGGCGAGCTGCGTGCGCACCACGGCGTCGAGCACGAGGTAGCCGAGCGCCCCGCGTCCGTGCCAACGCTCGAACGCGCCCTCCGCCTCCACCGTCTCCGGCTTCGCAGCCGGGTCGACCTCGAGCGTCTCCAGCCACTCGACGCGCGAGAACCCGTGTCCGAACTTGCCGCGCGCCTCCGCCTCCGAGAAGTGCGCGAAGAGCCGCTGGGCGTCGTCCTCCGAGAAGCCGCGCGCCCGTAGGCGCTCGAGCGCCTCGTCAGCCTCCACGGCGTCGCCTGCTTCCGGCCGCGACGCCGGCGCTGAAGAGCGCGGTGGCTCCCCACAGTGCGGGCGGCACGCGCCGCCTCGCATGCGGGTAGGCAGCCGAGCTGAACTCGAGCACGGGCCAGCCGCGCTCATCGGCGATGCGCCGCAGCTCGCGATCGGGATTCACCGCCACCGGCTTGCCCACCGCCTCGAGGAACGGCAGATCGGTGTGGCTGTCTGAATACGCGGTGCAGTCGGCGAGGTCGTAGCCGCGCGACTCGGCGAGCTCACGCACACACGCCGCCTTGTTCTCGGCATGGAGCGCACGCAGCGCGCGCCCGGTGTAGGCGCCGTCACGCACCTCGCACACCGTTCCGAGCGCGCCGTCGAACCCGAGCTCGTCGGCGATTCCCTCGACGATCTCCTGGAGCGACGCCGACACGATGTACACGTGCTCGCCGCCTTCACGGTGCTGCTCGACGAGATGGAGCGGCTCCGCATACACGAGCGGCTTGAGCACCGGCTCCATCGCCTCGGCGACGACCTGGCGCATCTCGTCCGGCGTGAAGCCGCGCAGGAGGACGAGGCCGTCCTCGGCCGCATACCGCACGGCCTCGTGGCTTGCACCGCGAAGAACGAACAGAAGCTGCCACGCCGCCGCCTTCGCAAGCTGGCGGCGCGAGATCAGTCCACGGTCGCGGAACGATCCCGCGAGCGCGAGCGCGGACGCCCTGCGCAGCAGTGTCCGGTCGAGATCGAAGAACGCCGCAGCCGCCATGTCACCGCTTCACTCCCGCGGCGGCCAGCGCCTCGTCGCGGCTCGCGTAGTCCTTGATGCTGACGACCCTGCCGCTCCGCAGCACGACGATCTGGAACAGCCGCTGGAAGAAGCCCTTCGCACCGAGACGCCCCATTCCGCGGCCTCGCACTTGAAGAACCACACGGTCCCCGAGGTCGATGAAGTCCGACGGCCGCATCTTGTTCATCCCGGCCCGCCAGAGCAGCGTCTTCACGACCTCGTCCACGTTCGTGCACGGCTTCCATCCACCCTCGCGCGCCGGGTGCCACGTGACGTCCTCGACGAGCAGGGCGCGCAACTCCTGGTGCTTCGCGTGCCGCGCCAGGTCGTAGACCTCGCGCACCCGGGCGACGTTCGCGGATTCCGGCACTACGAGACGAGCGGGAGGGACTTGACGATCCCGCCGACATCACGTCGCGCGTCGATCGCCTCGGCGATGGCGACGATCGCGCGGGCCGACTCAGCATCCGGCTCGGCCGCAACCACCGGGGCGCCGAGGTCTCCCTGCTCGCGCAGCACGGGATCGAGCGGGACCGATCCGAGAAACGGAATGCCGAGATCGGACGCGAGCTCCTGACCGCCGCCCTCGCCGAACACGTCGCCGCTCATGTTCTCGATCACGCCGAGCAGGCGCATGTTCGTCTTCTGCGCCATCGACGCGGCGCGCGACGCCACGTCCTGCGCGAGCTTCTGCGGCGTCGTGACGATGACGACCTCAGCGCGGGGCAACAGCTGCCCGAGCGAGATCGACACGTCGCCGGTTCCCGGAGGCATGTCGACGACGAGGACGTCGAGCTCGCCCCAGTGCACATCGGTGAGGAACTGCTCGAGCGCGCGGTGCAGCATCGGCCCTCGCCACATGACCGGCTCGTTGCCGTCGAGGAAGAAGCCGATCGACATGAGCTTCAGTCCATCCTTCACCGGCGGGACGATCATCTCGTCGACCGCCACGGGCTTCTGATGGATGCCGAGGATATGCGGGATCGAGTGGCCGTAGATGTCGGCGTCGAGAATCCCCGTGCGTCGACCACGCTGTGAGAACGCGACCGCGAGGTTGGCCGAGAGCGACGACTTCCCGACGCCTCCCTTGCCGCTCGCGACTGCGATGACTCGCGTGTCTCGGTGGAGCCGGATCGTCTTGTCGTTCGCCGGCGCGCCCCCGCGCAGCTTCGTCGTCAGGACTTGCCGCTCCTCCGGGGTCATGACGCCGAACGAGAGCGCCACGCCGCGAATGCCGGGCACGCCGGCGAGCGCCTGCTCCACCTGCTGCTCGAAGGACTGCCGGAGGGGACAGCCGGCGATGGTCAGGACGATCGTGAGGGAGACGATGCCGTCGGCGATCTCGACGCCGCGCACCATGTCGAGCTCGGTGACCGGGCGCTGGAGCTCCGGATCGATGACCTGCTCGAGGGCCTTGAGGACTGCATCGCGGTCCGGCTGCATCAGTCCTGCACCGTAGCGAAGATAGCCCTTGTGACCTGGTTCGGCCTCGTCCGGAAGAACCTGCTGCGGCGGCCCGTGCGCACGCTCCTCACCGCCGCCGGCGTGGCCCTCGGCGTGGGGCTGATCGTGGCGCTGCTCTCCATCGCTGCCGGCACCAGGCGCACGGCGGGCGACCTCATCCACTTCGGCCGAGCCGACTTCGGCCTCTTCCAGAGCGGCGTCTCGGACGCGACCAAGTCGCTCCTGCCGGTGTCGCTCGAGCAGCGCATCGCGCACGACCATGGCGTCGCGCAGACCGCGCTCGTGTTCCTCTACGTCACCACGGTCGACGGCAAGGCATCGTCGCTCGTCATCGGTCTCGCGCCGCACGAGTTCGCAGCAGAGCGTTTGACGCTCGTCGACGGCACTCGCACCGGCGCGCTCGCCGGTAACAACTTCGGCGCGCGCATCGGGGAGAAGCTGCGCATCGGCAGGCGCACGTTCCCGGTCACGGGGATCTTCCACAGCGGCGACCGCTTCGAGGACAACGGCGTCGTTCTTCCGCTCGCCACCGTGCAGGCGCTCGCGAACCATCCCGGCGAGGTGACGAGCATCGGCGTCATCGCAATGCCCGGCCAGCGCCCGCAGACGGTGGCGACGCAGCTGGAGAAGAAGTACGGAATCACCGCCGTCGTCGAGCCCGGACAAGCAGTCAACGTCGACACGTCGTCGCGGTTGATCATCGACGTCGGCTGGGTCATCTCCGTGCTCGCACTCATCGTCGGCGGGATAGGCGTGACGAACACGATGGCGATGTCCGTCTTCGAGCGCATCCGCGAGATCGGCATCCTGCGCGCGGTCGGCTGGCCCGGACGACGGATCGCCGCGCTCATCGTCAGCGAGGCGATCGGCATCTCGCTCGTGGCGCTCGCGCTCGGGCTCGGTGTCGGCGTGCTCGCCGCACATCTGTTCACCGCGCAGACCGGTTTGTCCACGCTCGTGACGCCAACCTTCACGGCGGGCGTGTTCGGATGGGGTCTCGCGTTCGCCCTCGGGATCGGCGTCATCGGAGCGGCATACCCGACCTGGCGCGCGCTACGGCTCAGTCCGATCGAGGCGCTCAGGAGGGAATAGGCCGCCGGCGAAGAAGGTCGGCCGGATGTCCTGGCCGCTCGCAGAGCAGTCCCGCCGACACGTTGCCGTCCCGCGGTCGAGACGGCAGACGCCGCGAATCATGTGGGCTGTCGTGCTCGCCGCATTCGTCTGCGGAGCGGCGGTGAGCGCCGCAGGGTTCTCGATCGGCTGGAAGCACCAGGCGCAGCAGGGAACCTCGGCTGAGTCGGCGCTCGTCGCCGCCACCGCAAGCATCCACTCACTGCGCACGCAGCTCGCAACGGAGCGAGCGGATCTCGTGGCTGCGAACGCACACGCTTTTGCGATCGTTCGGTCGCGCGCAACGCTGCGCACGTCGCTCGCGAAGCTCCGCACGCAACTCGCGTCGGCGCAGCAGGCGCTCGCCGCAACGTCGTCGCAAGCTGCACCGCTCAGCGGCGACCTCGTCCGGCTGACGAACGAGCTGCGCGCACTCACGTCGTACGTCACGTCGACGCCGTCGAGTCAGCTCGATGCCGGCTACCTGCAGGCGCAGATCGCGTACGTGTCGAAGACGGCGACGGGGCTCAGCTCGGCGCTTGCAGCGCTGGCGTCTCCGACGAACTGAGCAGGCCGTCGCGAATCTGCACGATGCGATCCGCCTGGGCCGCGACTCCGTCGTCGTTCGTGACCAGCAGGATCGTCGCCCCGCGCTCGTCCCGGACACGCCGAAGCAGGTCGAGGATCTGCGCCCCGGTCTCGGAATCGAGCGCACCGGTCGGCTCGTCGGCGAGGAGCAACCGCGGCTCGTTCGCGAGCGCGCGTGCGATCGCGACGCGTTGGCGCTCGCCGCCTGAGAGCGTCGGCGGATAGTTACGGCTGCGGTCGGCCAACCCGACCTCGCCGAGCAGCTCGTGGGCGCGCCGCTCCCGCTCTGCGCGAGGGCGCATGCCGAGCATGGGGATCTGGACGTTCTCGACCGCGTTCAGCGTCGTGATCAGGTTGTGGAACTGGAAGACGAACGCGACCGTCTCGGCGCGGTAGCGCGCCTGGTCGGCGAGCGTGGCGACGTCCAGCCCGGCGACGACGATTTCGCCCGCGTCCGGCCGGTCGAGCGCGCCGATGAGGTTGAGCAACGTGCTCTTGCCGCCTCCCGAAGGCCCCGTGAGCGCCACGAGCTCGCCTTCGTCCAGGTGGAGCGAGACGTCTACGAGCGCGTGGATCCGTCCGTGCTCGAAGCTCTTCCGGACGTGCCGCACGTCGACCTGGGCGCCGCTCACTTGACGACGGAGACGGCCCAGGTGCCGACACCGGCGCGATAGCCCGCCGCCGTCGCGATCGCGTGCCAGGCGACGGGCTGGCCGACCGCGGCGGGCGGGAACGCGTCCTTGCCCGCGGCCGGGATCGTCTCCTTCCAGATGCCGTGCTTCACGACGTGCGTCCCGACTTCGCCGACGGGGAAGCCGTTGAAGAACACCTGGATGTGGATCTTGCATGCGACCGGCTTGCCGTTCGCGGTCACACGAACCTCGTACCGCCACGTGTGATGGAGGACGGGATGGTGGCTCTGCGCGGTGACGACCACTTTCAGCTTCGGCTTCGCCGCTGCAGCAGGCGCGGCGCCGACGAGCGCCAGGATGCAGACGAGGATGAGCGCGCGCCGCACGATGCGAAGACTATGGCACGAGGCGAGCGAGCTCACGCGCGGCGCGACCGAGCGGGCGTGCGTCCTCCAGCACGGGCACAAACAGGTCGCCGTGACGGCCGACCCGCTCGAGGACGGTCTCCATGCCGAAGTCGCGCGGCCGTACATCCTTCGTCAGCTCTTCCCAGCGCAACGGCGTCGACACGGGGGCACCCGGCTTCGGCCGCACCGAATAGACGGAGGCGATGGTCTTGCCCCAGCCGTTCTGGCGGTGGTCGACGAGCACGCCGGCGCGCTTCTTCTTCAACCACTCGGTCGTGACGAGTCCCGGGTGCCTCGTTTCCAGGAGCCGCGACGCCGTCTCGGCGAACGCGTACGTGTCGTCGAACCCGGCGCGGCGCTGAATCGGTGCGAGCACGTGGATGCCGTCGGCGCCGCTCGTCTTCACATAACCGGGGAGACCGACCTCGTCGAGGAGGCCGTGAATGAGATGCGCAACCTCGATCGCAAGCTCGAAGCCGTCGGGCTCGTCCGGCGGATCGAGGTCGAAGACGACGTAGTCGGGCCGCCCCGGCTTGTCCACCCGCGAGTACCAGGCGTTCATGTCGACGCAGTTCATCTGCACCATCCAGAGCAGCGCGTCGGGTGAGTTGACCAGTGCGAAGTCCACCTCCCGCGCACCGCCGTCGCGCGGATGCGTCGTGAACCGGCGAGTTGGGATCCAGTCCGGCGCTCCGCGCGGAGTCTGCTTCTGGAAGTAGACCTCGCCCGTGATGCCGTGGGGATAGCGCTTCAGGGTGAACGGCCGGTCCCGGAGGTGCGGCACGAGCACGGGGGCGATGCGCTCGTAGTAGTGGAACAGGTCGCCCTTGGTGATTCCGTCCTCGGGAAAGAGGACGCGGTCGGGGCTGGTGAGATGGACCCGCGGCATGTCCAGGAACTTGTAACAATCCAGTCGTGCACGAAGTTGGCCTCGTGCACGTCGTCAGGCAGGCAGCCTGGTCGGCGTCAGCGTACGGCTCCACTGCCGTACGCGTAGCCGTGCGCGGAACGAAGACGCGCCTGCAGCGCCCCAGTGAGGAACGGCTCGTGTTCGTCGTCGGCTCGCCACGCTCCGGCACGAGCTTCACGGCTGGCGCGATCGGCGACCTCCCCGCGTTCGTCGACCTCGGCGAAGTGCCGCTGCTGAAGGCTGCGATCCCCGACCTCGTCGAGCTGCCCGGGCCCGAGCAGGCAAAGGAGATCCGGCACGTGCTGCAGCGCGTCCGCGGGCTCGCGTTCGTGCGCAGCCTGCGTGGCGTCGAACAGACGCCGGAGACCGGCTTCGTGCTTCCCGCCGCGCTGCGCGCGTTTCCGAGGGCGACCGCCGTGCACGTCGTGCGCGACGGGCGCGACGTCGTGTGCTCGCTCCTCGAACGCGGGTGGTTGAGCGCCAAGCGAAGTACCGAGAGCGACGATGCAAACCTGTCGTACGGGGTCTATCCGCGCTTCTGGGTCGAGCCCGAGCGCCGGGAGGAGTTCGTCCAGGTGAGCGACGCGCGGCGAGCCGCGTGGGCCTGGCGGCGATACGTCACCGCATCTCGCGCGGCTCCGGAGCGGACGGTCGAGCTCCGGTACGAGGAGCTCGTCTCCGATCCCTCGGTGGCGACCGAACCACTGGCCCACACGCTCGGGGTCGGCACGGAGCAGCTGTCCGAGTCGTTCTCCGACGCGCACGCAAACTCGGTCGGGCGCTGGCGACGCGACCTCACCGAGGAGCAGCTCGAGGACGTCGAGGCCGAGGCCGGCCCGCTGCTCGCCGAGCTGGGATACAGCTAGCCGGACAGCGCTGCTGCGATCCGGCGGCACGCCTCGGGCGTGCCCGCCGCGGCGATGCGTGAACGCCCTTCCAGATCGAGTTCCGCCTCGCCGAACGGGCGCGGGTCGTCGAACAGCTCGAGCGCGATCCCGACCTCGCGGCAGAGGAGCTGCGCGGCGGCGATGTCGACCGACCGGGCTGCCTTCAGCGAGCAGACACCGTCGACCCGGCCGGCGGCGAGGTGGCAGAGCGAGAGGGCGAGGGAGCCCATGACGCGCAGGCGGTGCGCGATGCCCGAGAACGCGGCGGCATGCTCGGCGACGAGCGAGGTGAGGGTCGCCTCGAAGCTGAGGATCTCGATCTGGCCCTTCGGGCGCACGGCGCCGAGCGGCTCGCCGTTCAGCCACGCGCCCTGGCCGCGCCGCGCCGTCCATTCCTCACCCGAGCCGAAGTCGTAGACGTATGCGAAGTGGACGTCCTCCATACGGCGGCCGTCGGCGACCGCGATCGAGACGCTGAAGAACGGGATCCCGCGTTTCGCGTTGAGCGAGCCGTCGATCGGATCGATCACGACGACCGTCGAGTCACCGTCGATGAAGCCGACCTCCTCGGACACGATGGAGACGCCGAGCGGCCGGAAGCGCTCGAGCACGAGGTGCTCGGCGGCCGCGTCGATCGCCGTCGTATCGTCTCCACCCTCGCCGCGGCGCAGGACGGGCTCGCGCTCGATGCGCGTCGGCAGCTCCACGAGCGCCCCGCGCACGTCGGCGGCGGCAGCCCGGCAGAGCTCGAGCCAGTCAGTCAACCGGGAGGAAGAGCAGTCCGGAGGTGAGCTTCGGATAGAAGAAGGTGCTCTTCTGCGGCATCACGTCGCCGCGCTCTGCAACCTCCCAGACGTCCTCGATGCGGGTCGGCCGGAGCAGGAACGCGGCCTCCGCCTCGCCGCGGTCGACGGCCGCCACCGCCTCGCGACGTTGCGGCGTGTACGTCACGCCCTCCGGCTTGAGCGCGTCGACGATCTCGGGATCGAGTCCCTCACCCTCGACGAGCTCGTACCGGCCGTCGCGATAGAGCACGACCCCAGGGAGCTCGTCCCCGGGCGGATCGATCGGAGTCACGGGGGCAACGCCGTTCACCGACTGCGCGATGCGGTGCGTCGGGAAGATGGTCAGCCCTTCCTGGTCGGTCGGGACGATCACGGCCAGCAGCCACGGCGACTCGCCGAACGCGAGCGCGGTCTCGTAGCGGTGGTGGCCGTCGGCGATGAGGAGCTGGGCATCGGCAAGCTCCTCCGTCAGCGCCTCGCCGAACTCCGAATCGAGGCGCCAGAGCCTGTCGCCGTCGACCTCCAGATCGGGCTCGCCGAGCCCGTCGACGTCGATCGTCCCGTCCCAGAGGAAGAAGAGGGGCTCGAGCTGCGTGCGCGTCGCGCGCAGGAGGCGCAGGCGCCCCTCCTTCGGCCCCGCGTGCGTGCGCTCGTGGGGCAGGATCACGCGGCTCTCGTACGGCTCTGCGTGGAGCGAGGCGACGAAGCCCTCGCGCTGCCGCGCAACCCCGTCGGGACCGACGGAGTCCTGCGACAGCCACCAGTAGGAAGGCTCGGCGTCGCGGACGAGCACGCCCTCCTCCTGCCACGAAGCGAGGTCGCGGGCGGCCTGCTCCTCCGAGTCCGGGAGCGTCAGATGGACGACGTTGTAGGGGCTCCGGGCGAGGTAGTCGGCGCGGTCCTCCTCGGAGATGACGTCATAGGGCGGCGCGACGACCGCGGCCAGGTCGGGCACGTCGTAGCGAAGAGCGCGGAAGGGGCGGATGCGCGCCATCGAGGTCGAAGCCTAGACTCAGTGGAGATGACCGCGATCGCGCAACTGGAGGAGAACCGGACGGTCGAGGGCGTCTACGCGGTCGCAAAGAAGCAGCGGCTGCGGACGAAGAACGGCGCCCCGTACCTCGCGCTCGAGCTCGTCGACCCGAGCGGGCGGATCTCGGCCCGCGTGTGGAACGACGTCGAGCTGCTCGACGGCCGTTTCGGCGAAGGCGATGCGGTGCGCGTGCTCGGACGGGTTGAGCGCTTCCGCGACTCGCTCCAGGTCGACGTGCGCACGATCGAGCCGGCAGCGGAAGTCGACCCGGCGGCGATGGCCCCGGCGATGCGGCGCGACGCGGACGAAGTTGAAGGCTTCCTCGAATTCCTCATCGCCGAGGTGCACAACGACGGGCTGCGCGGACTGGTGACGAAGGTGCTCGCCGCCGCACCGTTGCGCACGTATCCGGCGACGCCGGAAGGGCATCATTCGTATGCCGGCGGCCTCCTCGAGCACACGGTGGGCGTCGCCACCATCTGCCGCGAGCTTTGCCAGCTCCACCCTCGGCTGCGTCCGGACCTCCTGCTCTCGGCGGCGCTCGTCCACGACGTCGGCCGCACGCGGGAGCTCGGCCCGCCGCCGATCTTCCAGCCGACGGAGGAGGGCAAGCTGCTCGGCCACGTGCACCTCGGCCTGCGCATGCTCGAGGACGCGCACGCGCCCGCCGAGCTGCTGCACGCCGTCGCGTGCCATCACGACGTGCGCGCGGCGCGCACCGCCGAGGCGGCCGTCCTCTACCACGCGAACCAGCTCGACGCGGTCGCCGCGACGAGGCCTGTCGAAGCTCCGTAGTGGTCCCTCCGGTAGCAGTTTCGCCTTCCTGGCGAGCGAAAAGCGAGCGCTGCAAGGACGCAGGGAGCGGCCGTAGCTGTAGCTACGGACGCGACCGAGGACGCCGCAGCGCGAAGCTTTGCAGCCGCCAGGGAGGCACTAACTGCTGCCGGAGGGGCCACTGAATGGCGCCGGCCTACGCGCTGCTCGCCAGCCTCGCCTGGGGCGTCGGGGACTTCATGGGCGGGCTCAAGAGCCGGCTGATGCCCGCGCTCGTGGTGATGGCGGTGTCGCAGCCGTTCGGGCTCGTGGCACTCGGCATCGCGGTGGCCGTGCGCGGCACCGGTCCTCCTGGGCCGGAGGTGGCGTGGGCCGCGCTCGCGGCGGTCTTCGGGACGCTCGGCCTCGTCGCGTTCTACCGCGGCATGGCGGCGGGCGCGATCAGCGTCGTCGTCCCACTGGCGGCCGTCGCAGCGGGCATTCCGGTCATCTGGGGCCTCGCGCACGGAGACCACGTCTCGTTTCTGCAAGAGATCGGCTTCGCCGCGGCCCTCGGCGGCGGGCTCATGACATCGCTCGAACGCAGCGGTCCGGGTCGGCAGTTCGCCGCCGGGACCGGATGGGCGGTGCTGGCACTGCTCGGCTTCGGCGGGTACTTCATCCCACTGCACGCGAGCGCGGCTCACGACTGGCTCTGGCCGTCGTTCATCTTCCGGCTCGTGTCGGTGACGCTCGTCTGGTCGGCGCTGCTCGTGACGCGGCAGCGCGCGCGCGGCGTGCGGCCGCACCTGGTCGTGCTCGCCGCGATCGGCCTGCTCGACTCGGGCGGGAACACGCTGTTCGCAGCTGCGTCCTCGTCGCACGGATTGCTCAGCGTGGTTTCCGTGCTCGCGTCGCTCTATCCCGTGGTGACGGTGCTCCTCGCACGCTTCGCGCTCGGCGAGCGCCTCGAGCGAACGCAGGACGTCGGCGTGCTCGTGACGCTCGCCGGCGTCGTGCTCATCTCAGCCGGCTAGGGCCTCGATCTTCAGCTCGATGACGGCGCGGAGCTCACGCACCTCCTCGAGGCACATGCCGACAGGATCGGGGAGGTCCCAGTCGACGTACTCCTTACCGGGAATGAAGGGACATGCGTCGCCGCATCCCATGGTCACGACGAGCTCGGCCCACTCGACGTCCTCCTGCGACAACGTGTGCGGCGTGCGGTCGGAGACGTCGATCCCGATCTCGTCGAGTGCCTCCACGACTGCCTGGTGGAGCTCGTCCGCGGGAGCGGAGCCGGCCGAGCGCGCCTCGCCTCCGCGAAGCTCGTACAGCGCCTGCGCCATCTGCGACCGGCCGGCGTTGTGGATGCAGACGAAAAGAGCGCGCTTCATCCGCCCAGCGCCTCGCGCAACGCCTCGACCGCTTCGGGAACGAGGCGGTAGTACGCCCACGTCCCGCGGCGCGTCGACTCGACAAGGCCGGCTTCGCGCAGCACCTTCAGATGATGCGACACGGTCGGCTGGCCGATGTCGAGCGCATCGACGAAGTTGCACACGCACACCTCGTCCGCGCCGGCGAGCCGATTGAGAATCGCGACTCGCGCAGGGTCGGCGAGAGCCTTGAACCGTGCGGCCAGAAGGTCGGCCTCCGCCGGATCGAGGGACGGCGTTTGCGGGCCGCAGCAGAGGACCGGTAGTGTCTTCATCGATATTCATCAATATAGCGAAAGGAGGGAACCCATGGACGACAGCTGCGAGACCGGAGGTTGCTGCGGCGACGGCTGTTGCTGAGCAGGTAGCACAGTGCCGGCGTTCCGCATGATGGCGACACTGCACGTGCGGAACGTTCCGGACGACCTGTACGAGCTCCTGCGGGAGCGGGCGGCCGAGAACGACCGCTCCATCGGGGCGGAGACCGTCCAGCTCCTGCGGGAGCGCCTCTTGATCGAGGACACCGCGCAGACGGGACGCCGGCTGCGCGGGAGCCGGCGGCCGGCGAGGCTCGGCCGACGACGTACGCGCGCAGCTCGAGCCTGGCGCTCGGATACGAGCTCGTCGAGATCGTCGACCGGCGCGCGATTCTCAGACGTTGAAGCGCACGTTGAGCACGTCGCCATCTTCAACGACGTAGGTCTTCCCCTCCAGCCTCTGTTTCCCCGCACGCGCCGCCTCCGCGTGGCCGCCGGCGGCGACGAGGTCGTCCCAGCGCACGACCTCGCAGCGGATGAAGCCACGAGCAATGTCCGAGTGAATCGTCCCGGCCGCGTCGATCGCGGTGCTGCCGCGGCGCAACGTCCATGCGCGCGTGTCCTTCTCGCCGGCCGTGAAGAACGTGATCAGGTCGAGCGTCTCGACGAGCTGCCGCACGACCGCGGCGAGCGCCGACTCGCCGCTCCGGAACTCCGCAGCCTCCTCCTCCGGCATCTCCGCCAGCTCGGCCTCGAGCTGGAGGTCGATCCCATCCGGGCCGTTCACGATCGAGAGGAGCGGCTTCGTCGTCAGCGGCTCGAGCTCCGGCGGGAGCTCGCCCTCCCAGTCGGCGAGCGCATGACCGGCGTCGAGGTGCGCGAGCAGGCGCTCGAGATCCTCGGCCTCGCGCTTCACCTTTGCGTCTCCCGACTTCGCCTGCTTGGCGACTCGCTCCAGCCGGCGCTCGACGTGGTCGCGGTCGGCGACGAGCAGCTCGAGCTTCAGCGTCTCGAGGTCGTCATCGGGGACGCGGGTGCCCGAGAAGCCGTCGAGGACGACGAGCAGCGCGTCGACCTGGCGCAGCTTCCCGAGCAGCTCCGGCCCGGTGCCGCGCACCTCCACGACTCGGACAGCCGCCGGCGTCACCTTGCGCGCATGCACGACCTCGGCGAGCTGCTGCAAGCGCGGATCGGGGATCGCGGCCATGCCGACCTCGCCGTGCGCCCGCGCGCCCGTGAGCGCCGCGAACAGCATCGACTTGCCCGAGCTCTGCAGCCCGACGATTCCCACTTCCAAAGCCACGCGGGCAGGCTAGCTACGTCTTCTGCGCGATCTGCTTCTGGAGCGACGCGAGCGCGCGATGCTGGAGCGACTTGATCGCGCCCTCGGTCTTGCCGAGGATGGTGGCGACGTCGGCGTTCGCGAAGTTGAAGACGAACTTCAGCGTCAGCACCTGCTGCTGTTCCGGCGAGAGCGTGTCGATCAGCTCCATCATCGACTGACGCCCGATCGAGTGCATGGCGAGCGTCTCCGCCGACGGCTCCTCCGAGCCAGGCGGCTCCGGCACCTCCTCCTCCGGCTGCCAGCGCTTGCGGGCGCGGAAGTGATCCATCGCCAGGTTGTGCGCGATCCGGAAGAGCCACGCCGAGAACGGCGCCGAGCGCCAGCGGAACCTCCCGATCGACTCGAGCATCTTCAGGAAGGTCTGCGTCGTCAGGTCCTCGGCGTCGTGCCGGTTCCCGACGCTCATGTGCAGGTAGCCGTAGATGCGGTCGAAGTGGATGAGGTATAGGTCTTCGAGCGCGTCGCGGTCGCCCCGCTGGGCTCGGTCGACCAGTTTCCGAACGTTGTCGTTCGAATCGTCCGCCGTGCGGCTCATCAGAGTGTGCTTCCCCCGGCGCGGAAGCGGACTAACCCTCCGCTACGCCGCGGTGAAGCCGACGTGGCTCGACCGGTTGAAGCGGCGAAGGTACGCGACCTCCGGAACAACCACGTGGTACGGCCCCTCGTCGGTGTCGAGAACGACGACCCTGGGGCCGTCCTCGTGGAGCGCCCGCTCGAGTTGATCGGCCGACTCTTGCGAGACGAACGTCCCGATCACCTGGCCGCCCTGGAAGCCGACCTCGACCCGTACCCGATCGCCGCTAGCCACTCGACACCACCTCCGTGAGAACACCGTGGACGGAATCAGGATGCACGAACGCGATCTCCAGGCCGAACATGCCGCGTCGAGGCTCCGCGTCGATCAGCTCGACGCCGTGCTCGGCGAGCTGGCGGAGAAAGATGCCCACGTCCTCGACCTCGTAGGCGACGTGGTGCATGCCCGGCCCGCGACTCGCAAGGAACTTGCCCACGGGAGTGTCGTCCCCGAGCGGCGCCAGCAACTCGACGCGGCCCGAACCGACGCGGACGGACGCGGCCTCGACGCCCTGGTCGTCGACCCGCACGCGATGCTCGAGCCGGCCGCCGAACAGGCGCTCGTACGTCGACACCGCCTCGTCGAGATCGGCGACCGCGAGGCCGACATGATGGATCCCGCGCGCCTCCACGCGGCGATCGTAGCTTCAGCGGAGGCGCCGAATGAATCGGCACCTCCTTTTCTGGTCGGCATCGCGAGCGACGCCTTGTCAGGAGCCGGGCTGACCCGCCGCGACCGCGCGCGGCACGCCCACCGACTCGGAGGCGCGGGACTCGGCCTCGACGCCGGCGAGCATGGCGACGACCTCGTCGCGCATGAGCGTCTCCCGCTCGAGCAACGCCGTCGCGAGACGGTCGAGAGGGACGCGGTGCTTCTTGAGGAGGCGCAACGCCTCGGTGTACGCCGTGTCGGTGAGGAGCGCCTGCTCGCTGTCGCGCAGCCGCTTCGTCTCCTCGGAGAGCGCGTAGTTGTCGGCGCGCAGGGTGCGGGACGACACCGACTCGGACATGCCCCACTCGAACACCATGGAGCGCGCGATGTCGGTCACCTTCTCGAGGTCGTTGGCAGCGCCGTTCGTGACGCGTCCGAACACGACTTCCTCGGCAGCACGACCGGCGAGCGCGACGACCATCCGGTCGATGAGCTCTTCCTTCGTGTGCAGGTAGCGATCCTCCTCGGGGAGGTAGAACGCGTATCCGAGCGCCTCGCCGCGGGAGACGATCGTCACCTTCTGCAGCTCCATCGCCGAGCCCATGAGGTGCGCCATGAGCGCGTGCCCGCCTTCGTGGAAGGCGAGGATGCGGCGCTCCTTCTCCGTCAGGACCTTCTTCTGCTGCAGCCCGGCGACGACGCGCTCGATGGCGTTGTCGAAGTCGCGCTGCGTGACATAGGCGTCGCTGCGGCGGCCGGCGAAGATGGCGGCCTCGTTGCAGATGTTGGCGAGCTCCGCGCCGGTGAGGCCGCTCGTCTGCCGCGCCACCTGGTTGAGGTCGACGTCGGGGCCGAGCGGCTTGCTGCGCGTGTGCACGCCGAGGATCGCCTCACGGCCGGAGAGATCCGGCGGCGGGACGAGCATCTGCCGGTCGAAGCGGCCGGGGCGCAGCAGCGCCGGGTCGAGGTCCTGGATGCGGTTGGACGCGCCCATCACGACGACCTGCTCCGCGCCCTCGAAGCCGTCCAGCTCGACGAGAAGCTGGTTGAGCGTCTGGTCCTGCTCACGGTTGAAGCCGTGGCCGCTGCGCTGCGCGCCGACGGCGTCGAGCTCGTCGATGAACACGATCGCGGGCGCGTGCTTGCGCGCCTCGGCGAAGAGCTTGCGGATGCGCGCCGCGCCGAGGCCGGCGAACATCTCGACGAACGACGACGCGCTCGCGGAATAGAAGTTCGCGCCCGATTCGTGTGCGACCGCCTTCGCGAGCAGCGTCTTCCCGGTCCCCGGAGGCCCGTACAACAGGAGGCCCTTCGGCACCTTCGCGCCGAGACGCTGGAATCGCTTCGGGTCACGGAGGAAGTCGACGACCTCCATCAGCTCCGCACGCACTTCCTCGACGCCTGCGACGTCGCTCCAGGTCACCTGCGAGCGAGAGCGGCTGGCGATCGCCGACGGGCGGACCCGCGGCATCATCCCGACCGTCTTGAACAGCAGCCACGCGGTGAGAATGAGGATCCCGAAGAACGCGAGGGGGAGCCAGGTGGTGGCGAAGTCCGAGAGCCAATGGAACCAGTGCCCCACCATTCGTTCCTCCATCGTACGACAGAGACCCGTACCCCAAATGGGTGACGCTCATCACCCTTTGGGGGTGATCGGCAAGCCGAACGTCCAGCTTTAGCCCACGCGTTCGAGCCGAGCGTTCTCGCGGTAGCGCCTGCCGAACTTGCCGGACGGCCGGCCGTCGGTGAGCACGACGTCGCCGGTGAAGTCGTTCGCGCCACGGATGAGCCACGAGCCGACGCCGTACGCGTCCACGGGAATGCCGAGCTGCTCGAACTCGCGGATCTTCTCGACGGTGAAGCCGCCTGAAACGACGATCTTCACACGCTCGAAGCCGTCGCGGTCGAGCGCGTCGCGGACGCGCTGCACGAGCCGGGCGTTCACGCCGGTCGGCTTGAAGTCGCCCATCTCGTCCACGAGCGAGAAGTCGACGAGGCTCTCCGAGGTGTCGAGCCGTACGCCCCACAGCCTGTCGCCGAGCGCGCGCGCGACGTCGAGCGCGGTCACGACCGAATTGTTCTCGAAGTCGACGAGGACCGTGACCCGCGTCTCCGCCGGCGCCCAATCCGCGAACTTCGAGGCGGCGAGCACGGTGTTGCCGCCGTACGAGGCAATGAGCGCGTGCGGCACGGTGCCGATGCCGCGCCCGCCCCACCACGACGCCTGCTCGTCGGTGGTCACGCCGATCTCGGCGCCGGTGATGAGCCCCGCCACGTACGCGGCGTAGCCGTCGCCGGTCTGCACACGGTGATGATCGTGCCTCGCCGGCATGAAGATGATCGGCTTGCGGTTCGCCGCCTCGACGATGCGGACAACATTCGACGTGATCAGCGTCCGCCGCGCGAGCACGCCGAGATAGAGCGTCTCGAGATGCGCGAAGAGCGTGTAGTCGCCCTCGACCGTCAGCACGCTCTCGTACGGCTCGATCGGATCTCCGTCGTACAGCGCGTACACCGTGAGCGCCTCCCAGTTGTCGCTGCAGAGCTTCAAGATCGCGAGCGCCTCGTCCATCCCGCCGAGATACGCATGATTCTTCTGGAAGACCTGCATGACCACGCGCGGGCGGCGTCCGTCCGCGCGGAGCGTCGCCCGCGAATGGTTGAAGTACGCGTCGGTGTAATAGCCGGCCCGCATCTTCTCGACCGGCAGGTCGAAGACCTCGGGATCGAGGCGATTACGCGTTGTGCGCGTCGTCGCCACGTTCGAGCTCCAGGCAGGCGCTGAGCGCCGCCTCGGCGACCTCGAGCTGCGCCGACGTCGGATCGGCGGTCGTGAGCCGGTGCTGAAGCTCATGGCCGGGCTTCGACAGCGCCTGCGCGACGACGTTCTTCGGGTGCCGTGTCATCCAGCCGAAGATCTCGGTGGACGCGCCGAGCGCGCCCAGCTGCGCAGCCGACCGTGCGTGGTTTCGCATCCGCTCGGGAGCGAGCGACGCGAGCACGTTGCCGGCCGCGGTGGTGAGGAGCAACGGGCCGATGAGATGGCCGCCGCACCGCTCGTGCTCCTTCTGCGCGCCGGGCCCGTGCTCGTACGTGCCGATGGAGATGTGCTCGGCGCCGTGGTACGACGCGAGCTCGCCGCTCCGGAGCGACAGCGCCGCCGGCGCGAGCGAGAGCAAGCCGGAGAGGAGCTCCTGCGCCGCAGGCCGCAGCCGGTTCGACTCACGCAGGCCCTTGACGACGACTGCGGTCCCGAGAATGGAAGCGAGCGTGCGCCGGTCCTGCATCGGCAGCTGCGCCGCCGGCAGGCGCCGCTTGATTTCAGGGAGCACGGCGAGCGACTCGACGAGCCGCGCAGGGCCGCGCAGCAGCGGCATCTTCACGCCGGAGGCGACGAAGCGCTTGCGTGCGGAGGCGACTTCGATGCGGCCGTCGGAGTGGCGGATCGCGCACGCCCACGATGTCGGGCCGTGCACGAGCACCCCGTTCGCCAACGCCATCCCGCCGAGGCGGATTTTCTCCTCGCTCATATCGTTGAGGGTACTCCGGCCGCCGATCGCAGCGCGTGCTGCAGGGCGATTGCGCCCTGGCCGAGCGGAATCGGCGCTCCGTCGACGGCGGAGACGGGCATCACTTCGCGGATCGACGACGTCAGGAACACCTCGTCGGCGGACGCGAGCCGTGGAAGGAGAAACGATCCCTCCTCCACCTCGTATCCCACCGCCGGTGCGAGCTCGAGGATGACGGCGCGCGTGACGCCCGCGAGGATCGGCAGCTCGAGCGACGGGGTCAGCAGACGCTCTCCGTCGCGCCACCACACGTTCGCGGTCGGCGCCTCGAGCACCGTGCCGTCGTGTGCGACGAGGAGCGCGTCGTCCGCTCCGAGCTCCGCTGCCGTGTCCTGGGCGGCCATGTTCTCTGCGTAGCTCGTCGACTTCGCCGCAGCAAGCGCCCCGGTCGACCAGCGGACGACGGCGAGGCGTAGCCCGCGGGCACGCTGCTCCTCGAGCGCCGGGTCGATCGGTGCGCCCGTGGCGACGAGCGTCGTCCCCGTCCAGTAGAAGCGCAGCGCGAGATCGGCGACGCCTGCGGCCTTGACGACGCCGTCGGCGAGCCGCGCGCACTCGTCCGCATCCGGATCGGGCAACCGAACGCGCGCGGCTGACCGGCCGAGCCGCTCGATGTGCGCGTCGAGCCGGAAGGGCGCGCCGTCGTAGACGCGCGCGGTCTCGAAGACGGCCCGACCGCGGAGCAACGCCTCGTCGTCCGCCGTGAACACGGGAGCGTGCGGATCGACGAGCCCGCGACCGGCGACCGCGACGGCGAGGAGGTTCACACGACCGCCAGGAGCGGGCGGGCCTTGACCCACGACTCCTCGATCTCGTCGGCCGGCTCGGAGTCCCACACGATTCCGCCGCCCACCCATAGGTGGATCGAGCCGTCGGCGATGGCAAACGTGCGGATGGTGAGCGCCAGATCGAGGTCGCCGTTTGCGTACACGCGGCCGAGGGCGCCCATCGAGGCGCCGCGGCCGACCGGCTCGAGTGCGTGGATCAGCTCGAGCGCGCTCGACTTCGGACAGCCGGTGACGGAGCCGCCGGGGAGGACGGCCTCGAGCAGCTCGGTCAACGTCACGCCGGGGCGGAGCTCTCCTTCGACAGTGGCGACGAGGTGCGAGACACCGGCCAGCTGCCGCTCCGCGAGCAGCTCGGGCCAGCGCACGGTCCCCGGGATGCACACGCGTGACAGGTCGTTGCGCTCGAGGTCGACGATCATCACGTGCTCGGCCGCATCCTTCGCGGACTCGATCTGCACCCCGGCCGGCCGCGTGCCCTTGATCGGCGACGTGCGCACGATGCTCCCGCGCTTCTGGAGGAGCAGCTCGGGCGAGGCTGAGACGATGGCCCACCCGTCGCCGACGAGCGGCGCGGGCTCGAGCGGCCGGAGCGGCGCGAGCGCGGCAGCGACCGCAACCGGATCGCCGTCGAAGTCGGCGCGCAGATGCTGGACCAGGCTCACTTGATAGACGTCGCCCTCGTAGATGGCGGCGCGCACGGTCTCGACCGCGGCGGCGTACTCCTCCGGGCGCCAGGTCGTCTCCCACTCGCCGACCGAGAACGATCCGAGTGGCGTCGGTGGAGGCTCGACCGAGTACGCGACCTTCGGCAGCTCGCAGGGCTCCGGCGCCGACGGCGCGCACGCGCCGTAGCCGACGTAGACGTAGGCAACGCCGAACGCCTCCGCCGCAAGAGCGGGCTCCAGTTCCGCCAGTGACGCGAGCTCGACCGTCAAGCTAGGCATCGCCTTGCGGTGCCGTCTTCAGCACGCACGGGTCTCCCGCGCGTGCGTCTGTGCTGGAGGACTCCCACGCCGGCATACCCACTCACGCTTGAAGCATCGCGTGCGCCGCGTACCGGAACCAGTTCACGTTGAGCTCGAGATCGTCGACGGGAATGCGCTCGTCGGCGGAGTGGATGAGCGTTGCGGAGACTTCTGCGGGCATCGACCGCATGGCGAAGAAGCCGTACGCGACCGTTCCGAACGCGTCTCGCAGCCAGTGGCTGTCGGTGAAGCCGGGGCACGCGAGCGGCACCGCCCGGGCGCCGGGTTCGACCTCGGCGACGTACGACTCGATCGCACGCCAGAGCGGCGTGTCGAGCGACGAGCGCGTCCCTCCTTGCGCGTCGCCGAAGACGAGCTCGTACTCGATGTCGTCGCCGAGCATCGCACGCACGACCGGCTCGATTTCTGCCGGCGTCTGGCCCGGAAGCAGGCGGCAGTCCACCTCGAGATCGACGAGCGCGGGAATGACATTGCGCTTGTGCGAGGCGGTGATCATCGTCGGCGAGAACGTCGGCGCAAGCAACGCGCGCACGACCTCCCCGGTGATCTCGTCCAGCGCGCGCAGCCGGCCGACGATGTCCGCGGTCGGTGGAAGCTCGCCGAGGACGGCGCGCGTGAACGCCTCGACCTCCTGCTGAACCTGCTGCTCCGGCTGATACGCAGCAATGCGCTCGATCAGCGTCGCCGCCTTGACGAGGGCGTTGTCGGCGATGGACGGCATCGACGCGTGCCCAGAGCGGCCTTTGACGAGGATCCTGAACGGTGCGGTGAGCTTCTCCGCCGTCGTGCACTGATAGAAGGTCGCTCCGCCGAGCTCGATGCGGTCGCCGCCGCCCTCGTTGATCGCGTACTCGCAACGGACGGCATCCGGGTGCGCCTCGCACAGCCACTGGAGGCCGAAACCGTCGCCGACCTCCTCGTCGGCCGTGGAGGCGAGGACGAGGTCGCCGGACGGCCGAAACCCGTCGCGCACGAGCGACGCGAGCGCGACCGCCTCGGCGGCGACCTGGCTCTTCATGTCGAGCGCGCCGCGCCCCCAGACCTCCCCGTCCCGCACCTCGCCGGAGAAGGGCGGCACCGACCACTCGGCCGGTTCGGCGAGGACGACGTCCGTGTGGCCGAGCAGGAGCAGCGACGGGCCGTCCCCCGTGCCGCGAACGCGCGCGACGAGGTTCGCGCGCTCCGGCACGCGGGCGTACAGCTCGCACTCCACGCCGTTCGCCTCCAGGTAGTCGCGCAGCAGCTCGGCCGCAGCCGTCTCGTTGCCGGGCGGATTGGTCGTGTCGACGCGGATGAGGCGCGCCAGCAGGTCGGTCACCTCGGCGCGCAGGCTGTCGGCCACCACGGGCGGAGCATACTTCTGCGGGTGAGCGACCTCTTTGCCGATGCGGCATCGCAACGGGCCGGCGAGATCGCGCCGCTCGCGCAGCGGCTGCGGCCCCGCTCGCTGGAGGAGTTCGTCGGACAGGCGCACGTGCTCGGCGAGACCTCGGCGCTCCGGCTGGCGATCGCGGAGGACCGCGTCCGGTCGTCGATCTTCTACGGGCCGCCGGGCTCCGGCAAGACGACGCTCGCGCGCATCGTGGCCGCATCGACGGGGGCGGCGTTCGAGGAGCTCTCGGCCGTCTCCGCCACCGTGAAGGACGTGCGGGAGGTGCTCTCGCGCGCGCGCGAACGGTTGGGAGCGAGCGGCCGGCGGACGATCCTCTTCCTCGACGAGATCCACCGCTTCAACAAGGCGCAGCAGGACGCGCTGCTGCCGGCCGTGGAGGACGGCCTCCTGACGCTGATCGGCGCGACGACCGAGAACCCGTACTACGAGGTGAACTCAGCGCTGCTGTCCCGCGTGCAGGTCTACGAGCTCGAGACGCTCTCGGAGGAGGAGATGGCCGTCGTCGTGCGCCGCGGGCTGGCGGAGATCGGCGGCGACGCAGCCGACGAGGTCGTCGACCTGATCGTGCG